>Ga0187778_10002794_pt1 | contig 11855 bp, 10 predicted proteins | sample 1015_Q2_SP5_20_M_FD_132418 | JGI IMG/M metagenome (GOLD analysis project Ga0187778, IMG submission 132418) | Tropical peat soil microbial communities from peatlands in Department of Meta, Colombia - 1015_Q2_SP5_20_MG | ecosystem: Environmental > Terrestrial > Soil > Wetlands > Peat | place...
CATCAGGCGGATGTTGGCCGGGTCGTAGAGGCTCTCGCCTTCCTTCAGCAGCCCCGACTGCAGCATGAGCTGCTCGACGTGCTCGTGGCCAGCCTCGGTGATGTGCACCTGCTTTGTCTTCTCCTCCACCGAGAAGTCCCCGGGACCGTCTTCCGCCTTCTGCCGCAGAAGGCGCGGCACCAGCTGGTTGATGCGCAGGTACAGCTCGGTGCTCTCCTCGGCCGGCCCCGAGATGATGAGCGGCGTGCGCGCCTCGTCGATGAGGATCGAATCGACCTCGTCGACGATGGCGAAAGCGAGCGAGCGCTGCACGCGGTCCTCGAGGCGATAAGCGAGGTTGTCGCGCAGGTAGTCGAAGCCGAACTCGTTGTTGGTGCCGTAGGTGATGTCGCAGGCGTAGGCCGCACGCTTCTCCTGGGCGTTCTGGGCGTTCTTGATGACGCCCACGGTGAGCCCGAGGAAGCGGTACACCGGGCCCATCCAGTCGGCGTCGCGCTGTGCGAGGTACTCGTTCACCGTGACGATGTGCACGCCCTCGCCGCTCAGTGCGTTGAGATACGCCGGCAGCGTCGCGACCAGCGTCTTGCCCTCGCCGGTGCGCATCTCGGCGATCATGCCCTTGTGCAGCGTGATGCCGCCGATCAGCTGCACGTCGAAGTGGCGCATCCTGAGGGTGCGCTGCGCCGCCTCGCGCACCACCGCGAAGGCTTCCGGCAACAGCTCATCGAGGGTCGCGCCCTGCTTCAGCCGCTGGCGGAATTCATCGGTCTTCGCGCGCAGCGCCTCGTCGCCGAGGGCCTTGATCTGCGGCCCGAGCTCCCGGGCCGCCCGCACCGCTCGGGCGTGGCCACGGATGATGCGCTCATTGCGGCTGCCGAAGACGCGGGTGAGAAGCTGGCGCAAGGAAGACTCGCTAAAGGGCAAAAAATATTTCCCGACAAGTACTTATCGTACGTACCGGGGGGTTCGGAAGCGGCGTATTGTACGAGATAGACGCTACCGACGCCCAATTGGTTCGGGCGCCGGGCAATTCGAGGGGAACGCGGCCGCGCTCAGCGGCCGATGTAGCTGAGCGGATCGACCTGGCGGCCGTTGCGCAGCACTTCGAAGTGCACGTGCGGACCGGTCGAGCGGCCGGTGGAGCCCATGAGCGCGATCGGCTCGCCGCGCTTCACCGTCTCCCCGACGCTCACCAGCATGCGCTCGTTGTGACCGTAGCGGGTCACGTAGCCGTCGCCGTGATTGATCTCGACCAGTTTGCCGAAGCCGGCGCGCTCGCCCGCCCAGGTGACCACGCCGGCGGCCACGGCGACCACCTTGGAGCCGGCAGTGCCGGCGAAGTCGACGCCCTTGTGGAAGGTTTCGAGGCCGTCGAAGGGATCGGCGCGCTCGCCGAAATACGAGGAAATGAAGCCGCTCGAGACCGGGCGTCCTTCGGGATGAATCTCCTTCTTGAGCTCGCGGGCGAGAATCAGGTTCTCGAGCGCCGTAAGCTGCGACTCGCGCCGGTCCACGCGCTCCTCGAGCTGCGCAAGCTCGTTCGACAGGTCCGGGATCTGCGCGCTCACGCCCTCGCCGTCACCCTCGGGGCCGCCGGTGGGCGGGTCGCGGTCGAAATTGAACTCACGGCTGTCGATGTCGGCCATCTCGGTGAGGCGCTTGCCAAGGGCATCGAGCCGGATCACGTGCGCGTTCATCTCGCCGAGGCGCATCGCCATGGCGTTGACGCGCAGCTGCAACTGCTGCCTGAGATCGGCGATCTGCTGTTTCTGCTCTTCGAGGATATTGCCGAAGCGCACCGTATCGCTTAAGACGAGCCGCTCGTGGCTGCCGTGGCCGAATTGCAGTCCGAGGGCGAAGGCACTGCCGAGAACGGTGAGCGTGAAGCCGGCGATGACACTTAACGTAAGTGGATGTGACAGATTGAACTGTCGTGCTCGGCCTTCTCGCTTTGAGAGGAAAATGACGTTCATGCCTTGCGTTCCGACCGCCAGGAGTTCCCCGTGATCCGGCAATGCCGCCTAAAAAAGCGCATGGACCGTGCCCGGGCGTCGATCGCCCTGTTCTGCTCTAAACGCTCCCCGTCCGATGCCGGCAACCCCGCTGTCATGGCTCCTCGCTTTAGACCGGTGGCTTTGCGTCCCCGCCTTTCGGCGGGTTTGCCTTAGCAACTGGAGTCAATATGCCGAAGAAGGTCGGCCGAGACAAGCGCATCAGACTCCCAGTGAGGAGTAGGACCGGTCCGGCTCCTCACAAGGCTGATTCTGTAAAGGAGCTGCTTGCACGCGCCGCGCCCGCTTTGCCGCCCGCTTTGCGGCGTATCACAGAGCAGGCCGCACGGCAGAGCTTCTGGTGCGAGTGGCTGGCGATGAATCTGCCGGCGGCGCTGTACGAACACGTGTCGGGCGTGGCCGAGCGTGACGGGACGCTGGTGATTTTCGCAGCCAGCGCGGCCTTTTCGGCGCGGCTGCGCTATGCGTTGCTCGAGCTCGAAGCGCAGCTGCGTGCGGCCGCGCCAGAGCTCGCCGCGATCAAGGTGCGCGTGCTGCCACGCGGCTGAACCGCGGCTGAACCGCCGGGCGTCTCAGCCGTGCGGGGGATGCAGCGCCGGCGCCTCGACGTAGGAGATGGGCGCGTCGGTGTAGCGCTCGAAGACCACTTCTTCCCAGGTGGAGGTGTCGTCGAGCAGCGCGCGCAGCAGGCGGTTATTGAGCGCGTGTCCCGACTTGTGACCGCTGAATTCGCCGATGAGGCTGTGACCGAGGAGATAAAGGTCACCGATGGCATCGAGGATCTTGTGCTTGACGAACTCGTCCTCGTAGCGCAGCCCGTCCTCGTTCAACACGCGGAAGTCATCGAGCACAATGGCGTTGTCGAGGCTGCCGCCGAGCGCGAGATTCCGAGCCCGCAGCGTCTCGAGGTCGCGCATGAAGCCGAAGGTTCGGGCGCGACTCACTTCCTTCAGGAACGAGGTGGTGGAGAAGTCCATCGAGGCACGCTGCGAGCGGCGCTTGAAGATCGGGTGATTGAACTCGATCTCGAAGTTCACCTTGAAGCCGTCGAACGGATCGAACTGCGCCCACTTGTCGCCGTCCTCCACGCGCAGCCGCTTCTTCACGCGGATGAAGCGCTTCGGCCGGCGCTGCTCCTCGATGCCCGCCGACTGCAACAGGAACACGAAGGGGCCGGCGCTGCCGTCCATGATCGGCACCTCGGGGGCGGAAACCTCGACGATCGCGTTGTCGATCCCCAACCCCGCGAACGCCGACAGCAGGTGCTCGACGGTGGACACGCGCGATTCGCCCCGGCCGAGCGTCGTGCCGAGCATGGTGTCGCCGACGTTCTCGGCGGTCGCACGGATGTCGACCGGCTGTGGCAGGTCGGTGCGCCGGAACACAATCCCGGTGTCCGGGTCCGCCGGCCTGAGGGTCATCAGCACCTTCTTGCCCGTGTGCAGCCCAACGCCGGTGGCGCGAATCGAGTTCTTGAGTGTTCGTTGTCCGACCATGCCTGAGCTTTTCAGTAACGAACGCGAACGCGTGCGGATGACACGTGCCACGCGCGCCGTGAGGAGGACCGCCGGAGGCCTTCCGCGGCCCCTCCCAAGGCGTTTAACGTAAGGCGCGTTACCGTATCACATCAATCGGCCTGCCGTCGCAGGAACGCCGGAATGTCGAGCAACTCCTCCGCGTCGGCCTCCGGCCGCAACCCGTCCCCGACCGCCCGCTGCCGCTGCACGGTGGGCTTGTCGAGGGCGGCATAGTCGCTGCTCGAGAGCGCTGCGCGCCGCACCACCCGCATCGCCGGCTCGGCGCCGCGGACATCGCGATCACGGGCAATTTCGCGCTCCCGCGCTGGGGCGAGCGGGGCACGCGATGCAGCGACGGGCCGTCCGAGTCCCGTGGCCACTACGGTAACACGAACCTGGTTGTCGAGGTCCGGGTCGATGACGGTACCCACCACGACCGTGGCGTCGTCCGAGGCAAACTGCTTGACGATCTGCCCGACCTCCTGGAACTCGCCGATCGACAGGTCCATGCCCGCGGTTACGTTGACCAGGATGCCGTGGGCGCCGGCGAGGTTGATTTCCTCGAGTAGCGGCGAGGAAACGGCGGCCTCGGCGGCGGCGCGTGCGCGGCCTTCGCCGCTCGCCGCCCCCGAGCCCATCATCGCCATCCCGGTCTCGGCCATCACGGTGCGCACGTCGGCGAAGTCCACGTTGATGAGACCGGGGCGCGTGATGAGCTCGGCGATGCCCTGCACGGCACCCTGCAACACCTGGTTCGCGGCCTTGAAGGCATCCAGCAGCGTGGTCTGCGGTCCCAACACGGTCAACAGTTTCTGGTTAGGAATTGTAATGAGCGAGTCGCAGTACTTGCCGAGCTCGGCAATGCCGTGATCGGCCACGCAGGCGCGCTTGTTGCCCTCCATTTCGAACGGCTTGGTCACCACCGCGACGGTAAGGATCCCGAGCTCGCGGGCGACCTGTGCCACGACCGGTGCCGCGCCGGTGCCGGTGCCACCGCCCATGCCGGCGGTGATGAAGAGCATGTCGCAGCCCTCGACCAGCTCGACGATGCGGTCGCGGTCCTCCATCGCCGCCTGACGGCCGACTTCCGGGTCGGCACCGGCACCGAGCCCCTTGGTGATGTTGCAGCCGATCTGCAGCGCCGTCTTGACCTTGGCGTGCTTCAGCGCCTGGCTGTCGGTGTTGACGCACATGAACTCCACACCATCGATGCCGGAGGTGACCATGTGCGCCACGGCGTTGCCCCCGCCGCCGCCCACGCCGATCACCTTGATGATCGCGCTCTGGCTGTATGCGTCCATCAGTTCAAACATGTTGTCGCTCCTCTAAACGAATACAAGTGGTTGGTTGAGTCGTCGTCTTGCTCTGTCAGCTTCAAAAATTCCCCTGGAACCAGGAGCGCATGCGGTCGAACATCGACTTGGCGCCCCCCAGGGAGCCCGCACGGCGCGCGGGCAAAGCGTTGTCGCGTGCGTAGAGCAGCAGCCCTACGCCGGTGGAAAAGATCGGGTTGCGCACCACGTCGGTGAGACCGTGCACGGTCTGCGGCACCCCGAGCCGCACCGGTACGTGGAACACTTCCTCGGCGAGCTCGATGGCGCCTTCCATCTTGGCGCTGCCGCCGGTGAGCACGATGCCGGCGGCGATCACTTCCTCGAAGCCGCTGCGCCGCAGCTCCTCGCGCACCAGGCCGAAGAGTTCCTCATAACGCGGCTCGACGATCTCGGCGAGCGTCTGCCGTGCGAGGCGCCGTGCCGGGCGCTCGCCCACGCTCGGCACCTCGATGCTCTCGTCGGGGTTGGCGAGCTGCGACAGTGCGCAGGCGTAGCGGATCTTGATGTCCTCGGCATACTGGGTCGGGGTGCGCATGGAGACCGCGATGTCGTTGGTCACCTGGTCGCCGGCGATCGGGATCACCGCCGTATGGCGGATCGCGCCGTTGGCAAAAACCGCAAGATCGGTGGTGCCCCCGCCGATGTCGACGAGGCACACGCCGAGCTCCTTCTCGTCGTCGGTAAGCACCGCGAAGCTCGAGGCGAGCTGCTCGAGCACCACGTCGTCGACGTCGAGGCCGCAGCGCTGGATGCACTTCTCGATGTTCTGCGCAGCGGAATCCGCGCCGGTGACGATGTGCACCTTGGCCTCGAGCCGCACCCCCGACATGCCGATCGGGTCGCGGATGCCCTCCTGACCGTCGACGATGAACTCCTGCGGCAGCACGTGCAGGATCTTCTGGTCGGCGGGAATCGCGACCGCCTTCGCCGCATCGATCACGTGCTCGACGTCGCCGTGGCTCACCTCCTTGTCGCGCACGCCGACGACGCCGTGGGAGTTGAGGCTGCGCACGTGACTGCCGGCGATGCCGGCGAACACCGAGTGGATCTCGCAGCCGGCCATGAGCTCGGCTTCCTCCACGGCGCGCTGGATCGACTGCACCGTGGATTCGATGTTAACCACCACGCCCTTCTTCAGGCCCCGCGAGGGTTGCGAGCCGAGGCCCAGCAGCTCGATCGAGCCGTCGAGGCCCACCTCGCCCACCAGCGACACGACCTTGGAGGTGCCGATGTCGAGACCGACGATCAGATTGCGTTCCGCGCGCTTAAGCATCGTGAGCACCCTCGCGAGCCGTGCCGGGCGCGCCGTTGCCGCGCCAGCCAATGGCAAACCCGTTGGTGTAGCGCATGTCCACGTAGGCGATGTCCTCGCCGCGCTGCGTGACGAGCTTCAGCGCGGTGTTCATGAATTTCTCGAAGCGCTCGTCCACCTGGCGCCGGCCCAGGCGTACGGTGACGCCGTTGGCGAGATCGAAATCCCAGGCGCCGCGCGCATCGAGGCGCATCGCCGTCACGCGCAGGCCTGCCTGCATCAAACGCGCCGCGGCGGCGAGGTAGCGCTGCGCCACGAGCGACTCCTTGCCCTCGGGTCCGGCGAGCTGCGCGAGCTCCGACGGCACGTGGCGCGCGTCGGCATCGAAGAGCTCGCCGCGTATGTTGAGGAGCCCGCGCTCGCCCCAGCGCGCGGCGGCGGTCTGTTCGATGACCAGCACCGTGAGCCCGTGCGGCCAGGCGCGCTGCACGCTCACCGCGTCCACCCAGGGGAGCGTGTGGATCGCGCGGCGCACGGCGCCCAGATCCACCGACAGCAGTCCCGCACCGTGCAGCTGCGTCTTCACCACGCGCTCGACGTCCCCGGGCGCGACGCGCTGGAAGCGACCTTGCACGGCCACCGTCTCGATCGGCTGATTGAGCGAGAAGGCGAGCGCTGCCGCGGCGCCGCCGATCAGCGCGAGCACGCCGCAGGCGACGCCGAGCGCGCGGTAGTTGATGGCAGGCAGATGCAAGCGACGGCGCTCGGAGGGCTTGCGGCGGTTTTTCGGGCGGCCGAGCATCGCGGTGCTAACTCCTGCCCGGCTGCGCCGGGGCGCCGCCGAGGGGCCGGCGGGTGAAGCTGGTCTCGAGCACGCGCCACACGAGCTCGGCAAAGTCGATGCCGACGGCGCGCGCGGCCATGGGCACGAGGCTGTGGCTCGTCATGCCGGGGATGGTGTTGACCTCGAGCAGCTGCGGCCGCCCGGCGGCATCCATCATGAAATCCGCGCGTCCCCATCCCGAGGCGCCGACCGCCTCGAACGCGGCGAGTGCGAGGTTCTTGAGGTGCGCCTCGGCGCCGGCGGGCAGACCCGCGGGACAGTAGTAGCGCGTATCGTCGCGGAAGTATTTCGCCTCGTAGTCGTAGAAGGTCTTCGGCGTCTCGATGCGGATCGAGGGCAGCGCCTCGCCCTGCAGGATCGCGACCGTGTATTCCCCGCCCGGCAGCCAGGGTTCGGCGAACACCACGGGTTCAAGCTGCGCGGCGGCGCTCCAGGCGGCGGGCAGTTCCGCGGCCGCCTCGACCTTGGTCATGCCCACACTCGAGCCCTGGGTGGCGGGCTTGACGATGAGCGGCAGTTTCAACCGCTCGATCGCGAGGGCAAAATCCTGCGGACCGTTCAGCACCATGAAGTCGGATGTCGGCACGCCGACCGCGAGCGCCAGGCGCTTGGTGCGCAGCTTGTCCATGCCGATGGCCGATCCCATGACGCCGCTGCCGGTGTAGGGAATGCCGAGGTACTCGAGGGCGCCCTGTAGCGTGCCGTCCTCGCCGCCCGGGCCGTGCAATGCGATCCACACGCGCTCGAAGTGTCCGCTCACGAGCTCCGCGAGCTCGTGGTCACGCGGGTCGAAGCCATGCGCGTCGACGCCGCGCGCCTTGAGCGCCTCGAGCACCGCGCCTCCCGAGAGCAGCGAGATCTCCCGTTCGCTGGAGTCGCCGCCGAAGAGCACCGCGACGCGGCCGAAGGCGCGCGGCTCGCTCACGCGCTTGAGCCAGTTGGGTTGGTAAGTGAGGCGCATGGCTGTCAGGGCACTCCCACGATGCGCACCTCGGGTTCGAGCGTCACGCCGTGCGCCCGCGCGACCTCGTCGCGCACATGGGCGATGAGGCGCTCGAGGTCATGAGCGCTCGCACCTCCGTGATTGATGATGAAGTTGGCGTGCTTAACCGACACCGAGGCATCGCCGATGCGAAAGCCCTTGAGTCCGCAGGCCTCGATGAGGCGCGCGGCGTGATCGCCTGGGGGGTTGGTGAACACCGACCCGCAGCTCCACTCCCCGATCGGCTGCGACGCCTTGCGCCGCGCGAGCAGCGTGCGTACGTCGCCCGCGTGCGTACCGGGGCGGCGCTCGAAGGTGAGCTCCGCGGTGACGAACCACTCCTCCGCCGCCGGCCCGGTCACTTGCCGGTAGCCGACGCGATACTCGCCGCGCGCGCGCGCGTGCGTGTGCCCGGCACGGTCGATGGTCTCGACCGAGAGCACGTGCTGCCAGGTCTCCCCGCCAAAGGCACCCGCGTTCATGGCGAGCGCGCCGCCGAGCGTGCCGGGGATGCCGGCGAAGAACTCCGCCGGCCCCAGACCCCAGCGGATGCACTGCCGCGCGATGCGTGCACAGGCCACGCCCACTCCGGCGCGCACCGTGGTCTCATTGAGCCGCTCGAGCTCATCGAGCGCGCCGTGCGTGCTGATGACGATGCCGCGGAGACCGCCGTCGCGCACCAGCAGGTTGCTGCCGAGCCCGATCCAGTGAATCGGGACACCGGGCGGTGCGGTGCGCAGAAAGGCCGCGAGGTCCGCGACGTCGCGCGGATTGAAGAACACTTCGGCGGGGCCGCCCACGTGCCAGGAGGTGTGGCGGCTTAAGGGCTCGTCGCGGCGCACGCGCGCAGTGAACTCGGGGGCCACGGCGACGCTCATGCGGCACCCCCGGGCGGCAGCAGCGCCACGAGCTGCGCGGGCAGTGCGTGCGCCACCGCGCTGATGTTGCCCGCACCCATGGCGAGGATGATGTCGCCCGCCCGGATCACGTCCTTGAGCGCCGCGGCGAGCTCCTCCACCTTCTCGACGAACAGCGGCTCGAGCTGCCCGCGGCCGCGCACCGCGCGGCAGATGGCGCGGCCGTCGGCGCCCGCGATCGGCGCCTCGCCCGCCGCGTACACCTCGGTGACGCACAGAACGTCGGCCTGCGAGAGGGAGCGGCCGAAGTCGTCAATCAGGTCGTGCGTGCGCGTGTAGCGGTGTGGCTGGAAGGCGAGCACCACGCGCCTGCCGGCGTAGCCCTGGCGCACCGCTTCCAGCGTCGCGACGATCTCGGTGGGGTGATGACCGTAGTCGTCGATGATGGTGACGCTGCCGACGGCGGTGACCACATCACCAATGTGCTGCATGCGCCGGTCGATGCCCTGAAAGCCGCCGAGCGCGCGCAGCATCGCCTGATCGTCGATGCCGAGCTCGGTGGCGACCGCGATCGCGGCGAGCGCGTTGCGCACGTTGTGGATCCCCGGCAGGTTGAGGGTCACGGCGAGCGGCGCACCGGTCGCGCGCGTGACCTCGAAGCGCGTCTGCAGCCCCGCCGCACTCAAGCGGACCGCGCGCACGTCGGCGCCGGCGCTGAGGCCGTAGGAGAGAATCGGTCGTCCCACTTCCTGCACGATGCTGCGCACGTGCTCGTCGTCGGCGCACAGCACCGCGAGGCCGTAGAACGGCAGGTTGTGCAGGAAGTCGAGGAAGCTCTGCTTGAGCAGGCCGAAGTCCCCGCCGTGGGTGAACAGGTGATCGTTGTCGATGTTGGTGACGATCGCGATGAGCGGCTGCAGGTGCGTGAAGGAGGCATCGCTCTCGTCGGCCTCCGCGACCAGGTAGCGACCCGCCCCGAGGCGGGCGTTGCTCGCCGCGCTCTTGAGGCGCCCGCCGATCACGTAGGTCGGGTCCTCGCCGCCGGCGGTGAGGATGCTGGCGATGAGGCTCGTGGTGGTGGTCTTGCCGTGCGTGCCGGCCACCGCGATCGAGTAACGAAAGCGCATGAGTTCGGCGAGCATTTCGGCACGCGCCACCACCGGGATGCGCTGCGCGAGTGCGGCGGCGATCTCCGGGTTGTCGCGCGGCACGGCGCCCGATGCCACCACGACGTCGGCGCCGGCGATGTTGGCGGCCGCGTGGCCGATACTGATGCGCGCGCCTAAGGCCCCAAGGCGCTGCGTCACGGTACTGGCGCGGGCGTCCGACCCCTGCACCTTGTAGCCGAGGTTGAGCAGCACCTCGGCGATGCCGCTCATGCCGCTGCCGCCGATGCCGACGAAGTGAATGGTGTTGATGCGCCGCATGCGATCGCGCCGCTCGGGCGCGAGCCGCCGCTCCTCGCGCGCTCGCTCGGGAAGCGTGCGGCGCTCGGCGCTCATGCGACGCTCCGTGCGAGCGCCAGGCACGAGGCGGCGAGCTCATCGGCGGCGCGCGGCCTGGCGAGCATCCGCGCCCGCTCGGCCATCGCCAGGAGCTTCGCGCGTCCGGCGGCGAGCCGCTCGAGCTCCCCCGCGAGGCGCTCCTCGGTGAGCTCGCGGTCGGCAATCAGCACCGCCGCCTCTGCCCGCACTAGGAAGCGGGCGTTGCAGGCCTGGTGATCGTCGACCGCGCCCGGGAACGGCACGAGGACCGCACCGATGCCGACGGCGGCGAGCTCCGAGACCGTGAGGGCCCCGGCGCGGCAGATGACGAGGTCGGCCCAGCCGTACGCCTCGCTCATGTCCTCGATGAACGGGCGCACGTCGGCACGCACGCCGGCCTGCGCGTAGCTGGCGCGCCCGGCTTCAATCCAGCGCTCGCCGGCCTGATGGCGCACGTCGAAGGCGATCGAGGCGGCGAGACGCTTCAACGCAAAGGGTACGACGGTGTTGAGACGGATCGCGCCCTGGCTGCCGCCGATGACCAGCAGGCGGATGGGACCGATGCGCCCGGCGAAGCGCACGGAAGGCGGCGGCAGCGCGCCGATGTCGCGGCGCACGGGGTTGCCGATGACCCGCGCGTGCACGTTGTGACCGAAGCTGCCGGGAAACGCCTCGAGCACCTGCCGTGCGAGGTGCGCGAGGATGCGGTTGGTGAGACCGGCGATCGCGTTCTGCTCGTGAATCACGAGCGGACGGCGCGTCAGCCAGGCGGCGACCCCCCCGGGTCCGGTGACGAAGCCTCCGAGTCCAACGACCACCGCGGGGCGGTGGCGCCGCATCACCGCGAGCGCCTGCAGCAGCGCGAGCGCGAGGCGAAAGGGCGCCGCGAGCCAGGTGAGCATCCCCTTGCCGCGCAGTCCTCCCACCGAGAGCCGCTCGATCGGAATACCCTCGGCGGGAATGACGCGCGACTCGAGTCCCCGCTCGGTGCCGAGCCACACGACTTCGAGCGACTGCTCGCGCAGCAAGCGCGCGAGCGCGAGCCCCGGAAACACGTGCCCGCCGGTGCCGCCAGCCATGATGAGAATCGGCTGGCTCATGCCCCGCCCCGCACGCTCGCCGAGCCGCGCTGCTCGCGCATCGCCTCGTGGTATACCCGCAGCAGCAGCCCCACCCAGGCAAGCGCCACGATCAGGCTCGAGCGGCCGTAGCTCATCAACGGCAGCGTCAGCCCCTTGGTCGGCAGCACCCCCATGTTGACGCCGATGTTGATGAAGGCCTGGATCCCGACCCACAGGCCAAAGCCGGCGGCGAGGTAGGCGGGGAACTTGAGGCCCGCCTGCGAAGCGAGACGCGCGATAAGGAAGCTGCGCCACACGAGACCGAGGAAGAGCGCCAGCGTCAGCACTACGCCGAGGAGGCCGAGCTCCTCGGCGAGCACCGCGAAGAGGAAGTCGGTGTGCGCCTCCGGCAGGTAGAAGAGCTTCTGCACCGAATCCCCGAGTCCCACACCGAACCACTGGCCGCGGCCGATGGCGATCAGCGACTGCGTGAGCTGGAAGCCGCTGTTGTA
>Ga0187778_10002795_pt1 | contig 11852 bp, 14 predicted proteins | sample 1015_Q2_SP5_20_M_FD_132418 | JGI IMG/M metagenome (GOLD analysis project Ga0187778, IMG submission 132418) | Tropical peat soil microbial communities from peatlands in Department of Meta, Colombia - 1015_Q2_SP5_20_MG | ecosystem: Environmental > Terrestrial > Soil > Wetlands > Peat | place...
ACCGAGACAGAAACGAGGCCGCTTTTTCGCAGCGCGGCAAGGTGCGCAGATACGCGGGGTTGGTCAAGTCCCAATCTCGCCACCAGTTCGCTCGTGGTTGCACGGGTCTCCAGTAGGAAACAGAGTAGTCGCACGCGAGTCTCGTCAGCCATTATAGATCCAAGTTCCGCGATTTTACGAAAATTGTCAGCAGTCATGGTCTGGTGCATGTCCAGTTCCATGATATATACGCCTATCCGTATATGTCATTACGCTTATATGTCGCATAAGACATGACATATCTGCGTAGAGAGATATGTCGCTCACAAAAGAAGAGCTATCTTCCCTGGCTCAAGCCACTAGGAGATGAAGGTCAAACAAATGCTCGCATACGTGTTGTGGCATCGTAGGAATCAGGCCGCCCCAAGAGACGTATACGAGGAGAAGTTGACCAGATTCCACCAAGTTCTAGACGAGTCGCACCTTGCAGGGTTCAGGGGTGCTGTGGTTGCCAGGATCGCCGAAGCCCCTTGGTTTGTCGAAAATTTCGAAACGTACGAAGAATGGTACGTGCTCGACGGATCTAACGTACTAGACGAGCTCAACGAGATAGCCGTTTCGGGCGCCCGCAAAGAACCGCACGATGAACTTGCCCGTCTGGCAAACGACTTTCGAGCTGGCCTTTACCAGCTCAAGATGGGCCCCTTTACGACCGTTTCTGGAAACACAGCTACATGGCTCTCCAAACCAGCCGGCACCACCTACCAAAGTTTCTACGGCAGCCTCTCCGAACCTCTGACGGTAAGCCAAGGAAGTTTGTGGAGAAGGCAGATGGTGTTAGGTCCCACCCCCCAGTTCTGCGTGACGGCACCAGACGGGGTAGATCTTTCAGCCCATTTTAGTCCCATCGCGATACGTCGCCACATAATATGGCGTAGCAGGCGTCTCGCAGATAGCAACATCTAGTAGTCATCGGCCTATTGACCAGTGCAGTGTTTTGCATCACTGAAAATCCTCACGACGCGGATATTAACAACTATGAGTCAGCGACAGAAAGGATAATTCGTGCTAGACACGCTCGTATTATGGCGAGATTCTTGCAGCAGCGGATAATTCCAGACGTCGAAAATCTGGAAACGGCAATGAAGATAGTGAGAGATGTCGAGTTAGCTTATCACCGGACGATAGAGGAGAACATCTCCTATTGGTGGGCAGTTGAGGAGGACATCATAGCAAGCTACACAAAACTGATGAACCAAACAGACAACGAGAGAGTCAAAGCAACGCTTTCTAAGATTATTCCAGACTTGAAGAATCATGTTGAAGTTCTCGAATCGATGAGAGAGAGCTTCAAGAAGATTTTGGCGGACGTCAAAAACCATGGCGAAATGATCCAGGCGCTCTACTTCGAAGAGCCGAAGAAGCCTATCGGGACGGTCGTTGACGAAGCAAGGTCAAAACAGGAGTGCGAGGAACTTGAAAAGGTGTGGGAAACCCTCAATGAAGCCGCGACCGAATTGGGAAAGCAAATCACTATTCTTCCACCCGAGATAGGGGTGTCATTGAGAGGGGTACGAGCGCTTATCAACCTCTGCAAGTCACACCCGAAGCTGGACCTACTGACCTCAAGCGAGCTTGATGCATACGAAGGGTTCTGCGTAACCTGCTGCGGAGCCGACGTCGTTGCTCGCATTAAATGTGAGTTACGAAATATCCAGGACATGATAATCCTCAAGGCAATGAACGAGCTTGGAAGCGACTACGCCGTAAGGCTGCAACAGAAGACCCTCAAGTCGTGGGAGGCAGGGAAGATCCTCGCAGACTGATACGGAACAGATACGTTGTTATGTATTAGTAAATAGCTGATGGATGGACGGACTTAATGGCGATTCAAGAGAGTAAAGCAAAGGAACAATGCGAGCAGCTTGAGAAAGCGTGGCAGGTCCTCAATGAGGTAACGGCTGAGCTGGCAAGCCGGGGAGCCGCGCTTCCACCCGACATCTTTGTCTCGTTGAGAGGGGTCAAAGACATGATCAGTCTTTGCAAATCCCATCCTAAGGTTGATTACCTGACTCCTGGTGAGATCGACGCGTACGAAGGTTTCTGCGTAGCGTGTTGCGGTTCTGACATAGTTGCGCGTATCAAATGTGAATTGAGGAATATTGAGGACATGATGGTCCTCAGAGCTATGAACGAGCTTGGGAGCGACTACGCCTTGAGGCTGCAAGAGAAAATGATGAAATCATTGGAAGCGGCAAAACCGCCTACAACTTGAACGTGATCGGACGCCTCAACGACCAGCGGTCCCCGACGGGCCACCTTGCCAAAGGAAAATCCGAAGTATATAATCGTAAATAACCTACCAACAGCATCTATATACCCCCTTATCGAGCACATGCGTAAAGGTCCTACTTGCAGCAAACGCTCCGTCGGACCCAAGCCGCTGCTCTCGAACAGCCCCTTTTTGACCCCACGGAGAAAACGGCAACGCAGATCGACCCCACGCTGTCGTCAAAACTCCAGAAACTTGGTGCAGCACGACTTGTTCGATGCTATAATTGCGGCACGTGCACAGCGATCTGCCCTCTCTCGGAAGAAAATGCCGAGTTCCCCCGGACGCTGATAAGGTATGCGATAATTGGGGCCAAAGAGAAGCTACTTTCATCCCCAAGCCTCTGGTTGTGTTACTACTGTGGCGAATGCTCCGACAGTTGCCCAAGGGACGCCGACCCCGGCGCCTTCCTCATGGCTGCTCGAAGGTATGCAATAGGGCAGTACTCTTGGGGAAAGGTGGCCTCTGTTTTCTACGATAACCAGGTTTCGTCAGCGGCAGGAATTTTGGCTCTTACTCTAATTGCTATTTTCGGCTTTCTGTTGATGATGGGTAACCCGAACGTCAGCTCCCCCAACTTGCAGGCGCTCTTTTCTTTTCAGGTCTTGCATGACATTGGCCTCGTGCTGGGGGGTCTCGTAGGTGTAAGCGTGTTTGCGAACGTTGCAATTATGATGCGATGTTTGCATTTCGACCTTCATAGAGACGTTCCAATTACCGGTCGAATTAAGGTCTGGGTCTCCAGCCTTGTGAATTCCGTAGCAAAGTCGGCCTTGGCTCAAACCAATTATCTGAAGTGTACAAACAGGAACCGCTACGTAGCCCATATGGCCTTGTTTTGGGGATTCGTAGGGCTTGCAGTAGCCACGACGGTTGATTTCGTGATTGGCATCGGCAAGATTCCGCTTTACCCGGTACCACCTCAACGAGCGTTGGGCATTCTTAGCGGCATAGCGTTTACAGCTGGCGCAGGATACTATTTCTTGAAACGGTTCAAGAAGGATGAGCGCCATGTAAAGTCAAGTCATTTATCGGACTGGACATTTGTTGTCTTAATGCTGCTTGCCGGTGTCACCGGTCTGCTGCTTACTTTGTCGATGTATGAGGACTTTGGTGTGGCTGCGCAGTCACTTTATGCTATTCATTTGGTGGTAGTTTTCGACCTCATCCTTTTGGCGCCATTTACTAAGTTTGCCCACGCAGTCTACAGGCCTCTTGCAATATGGATCGATCAAGCGGAATTGAACTTCCGGATGCTCAGAGCAAAGGATGGTGTTAGGTAAAGTGAAACCCGCACTTGTTGTGGGTGCCGGCATAGCGGGCATACAAGCGGCCGTCGACTTAGCTGAGCAGGGCATCAAGACGTACTTGGTTGAGAGGACGCCGAGCATCGGGGGAAGGATGGCCCAACTTGACAAGACATTTCCCACTCTAGACTGTGCCTCATGCATACTAACTCCCAAGATGGTCTCCGTCGCCAAGAACAACAACATTGAACTGTTAACCTACGCCGAGATTCAGGAAATAAAAGGAAGCGCAGGGGACTTCACCGTCAAAGTTCTCAAAAAGCCCAGGTACGTCGAAGTGGAAAAGTGCCTTGGGTGCGGAGAGTGCATTACCAAGTGTCCGATGTCCGTGGCAGACGAATTCAACCTTGGAATGAAGAATAGGGGAGCAATCTATTGGCCATTCCCGCAGGCAGTTCCTCTAGTTGCAACCATAGACCCTGAGCACTGCTTTTACTTCACGAGAGACAAGAAATGCCGGATTTGCGAGAAAATCTGTCCAACTCAGGCAATCAATTTCAAACAGGAATCAGCAACAGTGCAGCTCAACGTTGCTTCGATCATAATCACGACTGGGTTCCAGCTGCAGGATCCCACACAAGTTCCGACGTACGGCTACGGGAAACATGCAAACGTCCGCACGTCTCTCGAATTCGAAAGACTCGTCTCTGCCACGGGACCCACCGCAGGCCAAATTCTTAGGGGCACAGGCCCTGGACAAAGTAACCCTCGTCGTGTTCTTCTCGATAGGACACATCCCAAGAGCATTGCATTCATCCAATGCGTTTGCTCGAGGGATGTACGGATGAACCCGAACTGTTCCGCATTCTGTTGCACAGCATCAGTGAAACAGGCAATACTCGCGAAAGAACATCTTCCCACGGTTGATTGCACCGTCTTTTACATGGATCTGAGGGCCTACGGCAAGGGATACCAAGAATTCTACAACAGGGCCGTGGGAGAGTTTGGAGTCGAATTCGTACGGGCGAGACCGGCCAAAATCGATGAGGTCCCGGAGACCAAGAACCTCGTAATCACATACGAAGACACTCACTCAGGACGCCTTGTGAAGAGGGAATTCGAAATGGTCGTCCTTGCCCTAGGCGTGAAAATGAACACCATAACTGAGTTCATCGACCTCCCTCTCGACGAGGATGGGTATGTCAAACTTTCAGGATCCTGTATGGATCCGGTCTCAACAAATGTGGACGGTATATTTGTAGCTGGCGTAGCCGCCGGGGCCAAAGACATTCCCGACTCCGTCACACAAGCAAGTGCCGCGGCGATGCGAGCATCGATCTTAGCTGCGAATGGTGAAGAAAGATGAGCCAAGAGCCAAGAGTAGGTGTCTACGTCTGTCACTGCGGAATAAACATAGCCGGAACAATCAACGTCAAAGAGGTAGTAGAGTATTCTCGAACATTGCCCAACGTTGTCGACGCGAAAGAATACGTCTTCATGTGTTCAGCGCCCGGGCAGGACCTGATCAAAGAGAGCGTAAAGAGAGGTATCAACCGGATTGTAGTGGCCGCCTGTTCTCCCTCCATGCATGAACCAACATTCCGGGCCGCCATGGCCGAGGCTGGGCTCAACCCATACCTCCTCGAAATGGTCAACATTAGGGAACACAACGCGTGGGTCCATTCCGATCAGAAGGTGAAAGCAACAGAAAAGACAAAGGACCTGATCAGGATGGCTGTGGCCAAAGCCGGTCTGTTGGAGCCTCTTGAGGAGCTGCATTTCGGAATGCAGCCGGTTGCACTAATCCTCGGAGGAGGAGCAGCAGGCATCAGAGCCTCCCTTGACCTCGCCGAGAGAGGGTACAAAGTGCAACTCGTCGAGAAACTTCCCACTCTAGGAGGAAAAGCCGCCAGACTAGGCAAGTTCCCGGATTCAGAAATAACCGGAGCCGCCCTTCTAGCACCTCTAATGGACGCCGTGACCTGCGACCGGAACATTACATTGCATATGAACTCAGAGGTGACGGACGTAGATGGTTCGATAGGGTACTTCAAAGTCAAGGTGAGAAGAAACCCGAGATTCGTCGACGCAAAATGCACGCTCTGCGAAGAATGCGCGCGTGTCTGTCCAGTGGAGGTCCCTAACGAATACGAGTATGGAGTTTCTAAGCGAAAAGCCATCTATCTTCCGTTCAGCGAAGCTCGACCAAGGATATTTGCAATAGACCCTGCGTCTTGCACAAAGTGCGGTAAATGCCTCGAAGTCTGCCAACCTGGCGCGATCGATCTCGAAGAGCAGCCGGAAGAGAGTGAATTTGCAGTAGGCGGGATAATCATCGCAACCGGTTACGAACCGTATGAGCCATTAGTAGGAGAATTTGGACACAAGACCTCTGATAAGGTTCTGACACTTTTCCAATTGGAGAGGCTCCTAGACCCAGCGGGCCCCACTGAGGGCAAACTCCAACTGCAAGGGGTTGTTCCGAAAACAATTGCATTCGTAATGTGCGTCGGATCCTTGGGGACGACAGAGAACGCCCATGCGTATTGCTCGCGAATGTGCTGCGCGTCCGCCCTGAAGAACATACTGAGAATCAAGAAACTGTACCCAGAGACTGAAGTCTATGTGATATACAAGGACATCAGAACCTACGGAAGGCACGACGAGAAACTGTATGAGCAAGCAGCAGAGCACTCCGTCAAGTTCGTCAATTTCGAAAAACCCCCTCTAGTGGGTCAGTCACAGGATTCCCAGAAGATTTTCGTTAAGGTCTACGATCCAACCATACAAGAAAACTTGGCGATCCCTGTTGATGCCGTTGTACTTGCCGTCGGCATGTCTCCGAACAAGGACATGGACAAGGTTCGAGGTCTCATAAAGGTAGGGTGCAGCCCCGAGGGTTTCCTGAGAGAAGCCCATCCCAAACTTCGCCCAGTAGAAGCCCCAGCGGACGGGATTTTCTTGGCCGGTTCCGTCACGAGCCCCAAGAACGTGTTTGAGAGCGTAATGGCGGGAAGCGCTTCAGCAGCTAAGGCCTCAAGCTTATTCTCCAAAAGAATGGTTGGGATCGAACCAATCATAGCTAAGGTGAACGAAGAAATTTGCAGCGGCTGTTCGATCTGCATCGCAATGTGCCCATACGGTGCAATCTCCAGGAAGCAACAGGGAGAGAAGAGAGTAGCTCAAGTCGACTCGGCTCTTTGCAAAGGATGCGGAGCATGTGTAGCAACATGTCCGTCGGGGGCCATGCAGCAGGCAGGATTCAAAGATGTTCAAGTGATGGCTCAAATCGCGGCCATTTCCGAAAGGAGGCATGGCTGAGATGAGCAACGAGTTCGAACCGAAGATTGTACTGTTTGCGTGCAATTGGTGCACCTACGCAGCACTAGACCTTGCGGGAACCAGCCGAATGAAGTATCCTCCAAATTTCAGGGTCATCAAAGTGATGTGCTCAGGAAGAATAGACCCGCAATTCATCGTCGAAGCCTTCAAACAAGGAGCAGACGGGGTTCTAGTTGCAGGTTGCCATCTAGGCGATTGCCACTACATCGAGGGTAATTACAAAACGATGAGGCGGGTAACGCTGCTGAAGAGAATGCTAGACACACTTGGAATAGAGAAGGAAAGACTTCGACTGGAGTGGATCTCGGCCTCAGAGGCCGTGAAGTTCGTAGAGATCGCCAAAGAAATGGTTGAGCAAATCAAAGCCCTCGGTCCACTAGCACCACGAATCCAGGTGTCCGCATGACGGACAAACCAAAGATAGCTCTGTATTGGTGCTCGAGCTGTGGCGGATGCGAAGAGGCAACAGTAGACTTAGCCGAGAGAGTACTGGACCTCACAAATCTAGTTGACATCGTATTCTGGCCAGTTGCTCTTGACTTCAAAGAAGAGGATGTTGAAAAGCTACCGGACGGTGCCATAACTGCAAGCCTCATCAACGGAGGAATCCGAGTTACCGAAAACGACAAGATGGTCAAGCTCCTCAGGAAGAAATCGAAGATAGTTGTTGCTTACGGGGCTTGCTCCGCTTGGGGAGGAGTTCCCGGCCTCGCCAATCTATACAGTAAAGAAGAATTGGTCTCACTCGTCTACCGTGACGCCCCCACTGTTGACAATCCAGGGAAAGTGGTTCCGCAAAACCGGACGATTCTAGATGGTGCTGAGCTTGAGCTACCCGAAGTCTACCCTCGCCTAATCCCCATCGATCAAGCAATAGAGGTCGATTACTATATACCTGGATGTCCACCCACCGCTGATGTAACTTGGAAAGCGGTTGAGACCCTCCTCTCCGGAAAACTACCACCAAAAGGCTCGGTCATAGGTGCATCCGAAAAATCCCTCTGCGACGAGTGCCCCCTGAACGAAACAAAGCCTGAAAAGATCCTAATTCAAGATTTGAGACGTCCACACCAGGTAATCCCCGATCCTGAGAAGTGCCTCCTCACACAGGGCCTTCTATGCCTCGGCCCCGCTACTAGGGGTGGATGCACTGCTCTATGTGTCAAAGCGAGAATGCCTTGCACGGGTTGTTTCGGACCACTCGATCCCGTCAGTGATTACGGGACAAAGGCCGCGTCCTTCATCGGAAGCATCATAGACTTTAACGACGAGGAATCGGTCCAGCGGGTCATTGACGCGCTACCAGATCCAGTTGGAACCTTCTACAGGTACACCCTAGCATCATCTCGTCTCGGAGGCCGTATTATGGGGGGTAAGTGATGAAGGAAATAACCATCACGCCAACAACGCGCCTCGAAGGGCACGGCAAAATCGTCGTCTGCTTAGACGATCATGGAACATGCACCAAGGCCTACCTGCAGATCCCTGAAATCAGAGGGTTCGAGAAATTCGCCGAAGGTAGGCATGCCGAGGATATGCCGCAGATAACCTCCAGAATTTGCGGGGTCTGCCCAATGGCCCATCACATGGCTTCAACCAAGGCATTGGATAGCCTTTACAACATTGAGCCGACGGAGGCGGCCAAGAAAATACGTGAGTTGGTATACAACATCTTCATGCTTGAGGACCATGCCATTCACGTGTACGTTCTTGGAGGTCCCGATTTCATAGTCGGTCCAACCGCACCTAGGGCAGAAAGAAACTTGTTAGGGGTCGTCGCCAAAGTCGGAAAAGAAACTGCGCTCAGAGTCATCGACATGAGGAAAACTCTGAGAAAAATGAACGAGACGCTTGCAGGAAGAACAATCAATCCCGTATTTGGACTCCCCGGAGGCGTCTCAAGGCCGATAACCCCCAACGAAGTAGAAGAATTGAAGAAGATTGGAGACGAGGGGGTCGAATTCGCCCAGTTTACTCTCAACGTATTCAAGGACATTGTTCTCTCAAAGAAGGAGTACGTCGATGTCATTGTCAGCGAAGCTTACACTCACCGAACGTACTACATGGGACAAGTTGACGAGAAGAACAGGGTCAATTTCTATGACGGCAAGATCAGAATCGTCAGTCCTAACGGCAACGAGTTCGCTAAATTTGAAGGCCAAGAATACTTGAACCATTTGGCCGAGCATGTAGAGCCATGGACATACGTTAAGTTCCCATACCTGAAACGAGTTGGATGGAAAGGCTTTGCGGACGGAGAAGACAGTGGCATTACAAGCGTGGCCCCCCTCGCGAGGTTGAACGTTGCAGATGGAATGGCAACGCCGCTAGCTCAAAAGGCCTATGAGGAAATGTTCAAAGTCCTCGGAGGCAAACCCGTGCACCACACCCTCGCAAATCACTGGGCCAGAGTAGTTGAGATGATTTACGCCGCAGAAAGACTTAGAGAACTTGCGAATGACCCCGAAATCACCGACACAAAGACACGCAATCTTCCGACTGAGACACCAAGGGTAGGGATCGGGGTGGTCGAGGCGCCGAGAGGAACACTGATTCACCACTACGAAACAGACAATCGAGGAGTGATCAGGAAAGCGAACCTGTTAGTCGCAACGCAACACAACGCGGCGAGGATAGCTCTATCAGTTGACAAGGCCGCCCGCAATTACATAAAGGACGGAAGGATCGATGACGGCATGCTGAACATGGTGGAAATAGCCCTCAGGGCATACGACCCGTGCCATGCTTGCGCAACCCATACGTACCCCGGATCGATGCCATTCGCCGTCTATGTCTACCGGGAAGATGGAACGCTCATAGAAACTGTTAGACGCAAGGTCCCATGACTAAACCGCTGATCCTTTTTCTGGGCAACAGTATTCTCGCCGATGACAGAATAGGTTTGATCATAGGTGAAATGCTGAAGGAAAGATTAGAGTCCGAAGGAAAGGATGTTGAAATCATTGAGAAGATTGGTTACTCGTTATTAGACTACGTCGAAGGGAGGGAGAGTGTAATCATTGTAGACAGCGTGATAACTGGAAGACACAGAATCGGAGAGATTGTTACCCTTACTCCAGATGATTTGCAACGATTTTCACCATCGAGTTCCCACTACGCTGGCATACCAGAGTTACTCAATCTAATGAAACAACTAGAGCTTGTTCCTCCTCAAGACTTCAGAGTGATAGGAATCGAAGTTGAAGACCCATATGCGGTATCAACAAAGATCTCCAGAAAACTTGAAACAGAAGTGAACCACATAGCGGAAGCAATTCATAAGATCATATCCGCACCGAAACACTGACACCATACCACGTGAATCAAGTAGCAACATGGATAGCCTCATAATGCTCGACGATTGTAATGTGGGACGGGTGGGAGTTGACGGCCCAGGCTTTCGTCTTTGTTAACGTGATCGCAGGTGCTGAAAAAGAAGTTCTGAAGACCCTCCGTAAGGTCCCCGAGGTCAAAGAAGCATACCTCGCGTACGGTGTATACGACATCGTCGCAAGAGTTGAGACGGATTCAATGAACCGTTTGAAAGAGGTCATTACGAGGGAGGTTCGTGGACTCGACGGGATAAGGTCAACCTTGACGACAATCGCAATGGAAGGAAAATAATTCACAGATTGAGAGATTCCTATTTGTAAAGTGCTTCAAAGAGATCGCCGATAGAGAATTACTTGCCGCAGAGGCCGGGCATTGTGTTTTGCAGCAACTGCGGGATACGCAATCCAACCGTGAACAAACGTAAATCCCTCTTCAGCAAAACCTGTATCTTCTGCAGTACCCTAAATCCGCAATATACCAATTTCTGGTCTCGCGATCGAGCCTTAACCCGTTAGATTGGTCAAGCGATTGCTTTCAACCGGTCTCGGTAGTGTTCCCGAAACTTCCTAACTTTGGGCGCAATTACAATTTGACAGTATTGTTGCCTAGGGTTATTCTCAAAGTAATGTTGGTGGTAGTCCTCGGCCCTGTAGAAGGCTTTCAACGGTTCAACTTGAGTGACGATCGGCGCATCCCATATCCCGGCCGCCGTAATTTCCTTCATCACTTGTTCGGCGACCGCCCTCTGTTCGCTGTTATGGTAGAAGATGACGGAACGGTACTGGGTGCCCACGTCGGCCCCTTGCCGGTTTAGAGTCGTAGGGTCGTGTACGGTGAAGAAAATCTCAAGGACTTCCTTGTACGAAATCAATTTAGGATCGAAAGTAATTTGCGCTACTTCGGCATGTCCCGTTCTCCCCGTGCAGACTTGTTCGTAGCTTGGATTTGCAACCGTGCCTCCTGAATATCCTGACTCCACCTTCACGACGCCGTTCAGGTTACTGAAAACTGCTTCCGTGCACCAGAAACAGCCGCCCCCGAGAGTAGCCACTTCATGACTCATGCCTCCCTTTTGGGGCGACCATGACGTATAAACAAATCATCTCGCAAAACTAAGGATGCTCTAAATGGTGGTTCAATTTGGCTCATAAGGCGCAGCAGGCATGAGTCTCTGGAGAACAATGAAGCGGCTGCATGGCATGTGAGACGCTGAGATCATGACGAATCTCCAACTTACGGGAAGAGATGCTTGGCGTGCCTGGCTCCAGATGAACCACCACAAAGAGAACGTGGTCTGGCTTGTCTTCTACAAGAAGCACACCGGTAAGCATGGAATTTCCTACGGGGAAGCGGCTGACGAGGCACTATGCTTTGGCTGGGTAGACAGCCTTGTGAAGAGAATAGACGAGGAGAAATACGCACAGAAATTCTCACCTAGGAAACCCGGTAGCAAATGGTCCAAGCTCAACCGGAAAAGAATGAGAAAACTCCACAGCATTAACGAAGCCATCGCTCAATATCCAACAACGTGAAATCACCGCTGAAATAGAGGCGAGTAAGCGGTAACAGTTATAATCGCATTCGTGTTTGACTACCGGTATAGACGGGAACCTGCAAGT
>Ga0187778_10002797_pt1 | contig 11849 bp, 16 predicted proteins | sample 1015_Q2_SP5_20_M_FD_132418 | JGI IMG/M metagenome (GOLD analysis project Ga0187778, IMG submission 132418) | Tropical peat soil microbial communities from peatlands in Department of Meta, Colombia - 1015_Q2_SP5_20_MG | ecosystem: Environmental > Terrestrial > Soil > Wetlands > Peat | place...
CAATGTCAATGCCATGCCCTGGAGTATCTCGGTGAGGAATACCGTCTTTACCAGCTGTTTGAATTTCATATGAGCACCTTGACAATCGCCGTGATTACGATGTGTGCCAGCGAAAGGGGGATAAGCACCTTCCAGCCGAGGTTCATAAGGTGATCATATCTATACCTAGGCAATGTCGCCCTCACCCAATAATAGATGAAGAGGAGCACCCAGAGCTTCACAAAAAACCAGGCAAAGGGCATATAGGGAATTACAAACGGTCCGTTCCACCCTCCGAGGAAACACACAATTCCCACAGCCGCGATAATAATCATGGCCATGTACTCGGCAATAAAGAAGAGCGCGAATCTCATCCCGCTGTACTCCACGAAATATCCAGCCACAAGTTCGCTCTCAGCCTCGGGCAGGTCAAAGGGCGCCCTGTTGGTCTCTGCGATGCCTGAGATGACGAATATCGAACATCCGATGATCTGGGGAATCAGGAACATGCCGAAGGGATATTTTTCCTGCGCCTTGACAATGTCGGTGAGATTCAGAGAACCGGCGAGTATCATCACCCCCACAAGGCTCAGTCCCAAAGCTATTTCGTAGCTTATCACCTGTGCCGAAGACCTCAGTCCCCCGAGGAACGAATACTTGGAGTTAGATGCCCATCCTGCCATGATGATTCCGTAAGAGCTCAGTGACGACATGGCAAGGATAAAGAGCAGTCCCACATTAATATTGGCAATGACAAATCCATTAAAGAGCGGGATGACCGCAAGGGAAGACAGGGCGGCAAAGAGGGAGATTATCGGCGCAATATAGAATACCGGCTTGTCGGCATCAGCAGGGATGATATCTTCCTTGAAGAACAGTTTAAGGCCGTCCGCAATGGGCTGAAGAAGCCCGTAGGGTCCCACCACCATGGGACCGAGTCTTACCTGCATACGGCCTATGATCTTCCTCTCAAAATATGAGGCATACGCAACGTGCAGCATCACCACGCCGAAGATGACGACGATCTTCAGCACCATCAATGCAAGATATATCAATGCGTTATAGGAACCTTCTCCCATAGTGCCCTTTCAGAACCGTACCCCAGGAAGCAAAAAGAAACATGCTGCGGAATTCCCCCTTCCCCGAGAATTGTGTGCCATTAATAAAACAAAATCAGGGACTCTTTTGTCAATCTTCTCATACGCCGTCATGCTCCTTTTCCCTTTTTCTCCTCTGTGCGTCATTTGCCCTTTCTGAACATGAGATGGGTGAGATCGATATATTGGCTGTTCATGTTCCTGACGATTGAAGCAAGATGGATGGCAAGTCTCCGCAATATCTTGCTCGCGATTGATGGATAGGTCCGGGAGAGCGTATCAAAATCAGATTTCCGCAATATGACCAGTTTGGTTTTCTGGTCAGAGATAATAGTGGCATCGTGATCACTGCCGTCAAGGAAGGACATAATACCAAATATGTCACCCTGTCTGAGGGTCGCGATGCAGAACTGATCCCCCTGAATCATGGTCTTGTTTATCTTCACTTTCCCCTTCTCAATGATATTAAGACTGTCACCCTTGTCGCCCTCCCTGTAGATCATCTCATTAGGGTCATATTCCCTGGACTGCAACAATCCCTTGACCAAACCCATCTCTGACCCATCGAGATCCTGAAAAATGTGAATTTTCTCCATCAATCAGGTATCCTCACTCTCAAGAACATCCGCTCCGCTTCAACACTATACACAGAGAAAAAAACATCGGCACAAGGAATCTCGTTTCCGCGGCCTATCTATCGGTCACATTCACCAAGCACAATATCGATGGTCCCAATATTTGCAATGACGTCGGCAACAAGGGAGCCCTCACATAGCCTGGGTATCACCGAGGCATGCACAAAGGACGGTGACCTCACCCTCATCCGGTAAGGCCTCCCTGTTCCGTCACTCACAATATAAAACCCCAATTCCCCTTTGGGGGCTTCCACCGCCGAGTAAATCTCTCCTTCCGGTGCCGCGATAGGTCCCTTGGTGATAAGAACAAAATGGTGGATCATGGATTCCATATCCTTCAATACATTGTCCTTGGGAGGAAGGGAAACCTTCGACGCCTCGGGTGCCATGATAGGCCCCCTTGGAAGCTTTTCGATGCACTGTTTTATAATCCTGTTTGACTGTCTCAGCTCTTGCATCCTGCACCTGTACCGGTCATACACGTCTCCGTGCTTGCCCACAGGCACATCAAACTCAACTTTATCATAGGCGTCATACGGTGCATACTTCCTCACATCATAGGGAATCCCAGATCCCCTCAGCGTTGGACCGGTGAGCCCCCAGTTGACAGCCTCATCCGCCTCAATGACGCCAATGCACCTCGTCCGTTTCAGCCATATACGGTTTTGGTCTATGAGCGTCTCATACTCCGCGATCCTGGACGGGAACTCCTCGGTAAACTTATAGAGACTGTCAAGGAATTCCTGGGAAACGTCATTCCTCACTCCCCCGATCCGTACGTAGGTCGTGGTAAGCCTCGCACCGCAGAGCATCTCGAAGAGATCGAGTATCCATTCCCTTTCCCTGAATGAATAGAGGAACACGGTCATTGCCCCGATGTCCAGTGCGTGGGTCCCAAGCCATAGGATATGGCTGCTTATCCTTGACATCTCCGCAACCATAGTCCTGATGTACTTTGCCCTCTCAGGGGCCTCTATGCCGAACAGCCGTTCCACTGCGAGACAGTATCCTTCGTTGTTCGCCATACTTGATATATAGTCCAGCCTGTCAGTGAGAGGGATTGCGTTGAGGTAGGTCATATGTTCAGCGAGCTTCTCAATGCCACGATGGAGATATCCCACATAGGGAGTACATTTCACCACCGTCTCGCCATCCAGCACAAGCACGAGTCGTAGCACCCCGTGAGTCGCCGGGTGCTGGGGTCCCATGCTGATGGTCAATTCCTTTGTCTCTAACCTTTCAGCGCTCTTTGGCATGCTCTCCCATTTCATATATCTTGTTTTTCTCCGCCAGTTCGAGTACTTTCTTGAGACCCTTCCATTCCTTTTCGCCAAGGTCGCTCTTCAGCGGATAATCTTTCCGGAGAGGATATCCTTCCCAGTCCTCAGGCATAAGAATCCGCCTGAGGTCGGGATGGCCGCTGAACCGTATCCCAAACATGTCGTAACACTCCCTCTCGTGCCAGTTTGCTCCGTCCCAAATTCCGGTCACGCTGTCTATGGTAGGGTCATCCTCGGAAACTTCAGCCCTTAGCCTTACCATATGCCTGTGGCTGATGGAAAACAGCTGGTACACCACCTCAAAACGATTTTCCTTCTTGCCGAGATAGTCTACCCCGCAAATGTCCCGCAGATAGTGCAAGCAAAGCTCGGGCGTATCATGGAGATACTCCATAATCTCTCGTATCCGTTCCTTCTTCACCACTACCGATACCTGTCCTCTGAACTCCCTGATCTCCTTCACCTCTTCGGGATACCGCTCCTTCAGTGCCTCCGCAATGGCTTGAGATAAACGTGTTGGCTCCATAGTCCCTCTGTTATCTCCACCTGCTCCATCTGAAATATTCAGCCTTTATCTTTTCCTGGAGCTTGATGATTCCCTGGATGAACGCCTCAGGCCTTGGCGGACAACCGGGTATGTAGACGTCAACAGGCAGGAAGGTGTCAGCGCCCTGCACCGTGCTGTAGGTATCAAATATTCCCCCAGAGCAGGCGCAGCTCCCCATTGCGATTACGTACCGTGGTTCAGGCATCTGATCGTAGACTGTTCTGATAACCGGGACCATCTTCTTCGATACTGTCCCTGCAAGGATCACCACATCCGATTGCCTGGGTGAGCCTCTAAAAATAACCCCCAGTCTGTCCAGATCATAGTGGGCAGATCCCGTGGTCATCATTTCAATTGCACAGCACGCAAGGCCAAACGTCATGGGCCAGACTGAAGAGACCCTTCCCCAATTCACCAGCTTATCGATAGTCGTGATAATGGTGTTGGCAGCGGGGATTACCTTCACCCCTTCCTCTGCTTCAACTAATGCGGTGGTACTGTCAAGTATCATATGCTCACCTTCCTATTGGTTCATCGCTGACAGTTCGAAGTTCCTCCAGTGAACCATAAACTCCGGACAGGGCTAGTCCCACCTGAAGGCGTCTTTCCTCCATGCGTAAATGTAGCCCACTACTAGAATGATGATGAAGAGCATCATCTCCACAAATGCATAGATCCCGATTTGATCAAACACAATAGCCCACGGATAAAGGAACACCGCTTCCACATCGAAGATTACAAATAGCATGGCGATGATGTAAAACCTTACAGAAAACCTAGACCGTGGTTCTCCCACAGGGGGATTGCCTGACTCGTATGGGACAAGCTTCTCGCGATAGGGTCTCCGAGGCCTGAATATGGTACCCACCAGGATCGCCCCAAAACCAAAGGCCAATATAATCACCATAAAGATGATGACCGGCAGATACTCTTCTGGTAAAAATGCTCTCGGCATAAAACGGATTATTTTATACCTGAAGTTAGTGCCAGAGTCAAGCAAAAAATCTCTCCTAAACCTCTCTCTGCGGGAATGAGAATTTTACTCTCTTTTATGATAGAATTGTCCAATGGTCAGGAAATCTTTGAACTCCCTCGCAGCCAAACTCCTCATCGCTGTGGGCACCCTCATGACATTAGGCAGTATCGTGTTTGGGTATATTTTCATCCGTTACGAAGAGAACATAATGATGAACAATCTGATAAATTATGGGCATTCCACCGCAGACCTTATGAAACGCGGGGTACAGTACAGCATGCTTTCTGCCGATCGGGAAGCCATAGAACAGACGCTCGCAGTGATCGGCAACGGTTCAGATATCAGGAATATCTCAATCTTTGATAAGAAAGGAAGAGTTGTATACTCTTCACAAGAGTCAGAGGTGGGCCGCTCGGTCGGGAAGAGTTCCCCCACCTGTCATGGCTGCCATGCAGGGAATGTGAAGCCTCTTGAGACCCTCCCGGAATCGAAGGTCTGGACGATTGTCCCGGATGCGACAGGCTCAAAAGTCCTGAAATTCATCCTTCCCATCTATAATGAGCCTTCGTGTTCTGCTGCCTACTGCCATTACCATTCCAAGACACAGCGCGTCCTCGGGATTCTGGAAACGAATTTTAGTACCGCCACCGTGGACGCCACTATAAAACAGAACCGCGTCGGGACCTTTGTGTTCGGCACCCTCTTCATCATGATGATATCCTTCTGCCTTTGCGTCATCCTCTATAAGTTTGTATCAAAACCTGTCTCTCTTCTCGATGAAGGCATGCAGAAAATCGGGAAGGGTGACCTCGACCATATTATAGAGATTCATTCCAATGACGAGATGGGCCTGCTCGCAAAGACATTCAATTCCATGGCGAGCGATATCAAGAGATACAGGGAAAACATGGAGAACTGGACCAAGGCGCTGGAGGAAGAGATCAAGAAAAAGACCTCAGAGATCATGAAGGCCCATGACCAACTCATCAATGCAGAAAAACTCGCGTCGCTGGGCAGAATGGCGGCTGGGGTGGCACACGAGCTGAACAGCCCCCTGACGGGGATCGTCACTTTCGCCCATCTCATGTTAAAGCGTATGCCTCCTGGAAACAAGTTGGATATCGAAGACCTTGAAGTCATCATTGAGCAGGCGGAACGGTGTTCAAAGATCATCAAAGGGCTCCTCGGTTTTTCACGGAAAACTACTGCCGAAAAGGTCTTTGTGAATATTAACGCCCTTACAGAGAGCACCATATCCATGGTGAGAAATCAGGCCAAGTTTCACAATATAAAGTTCAGCCTCAATTTCGATGACTCCCTTCCCCAGATTTCAACTGATCCGAACCAGATCCAACAGGTCTTCATTAATCTCCTCATCAATGCAGCCGATGCGATGAACGAGCGCGGACAGGTCACGGTCTGTACAAGAGCGATCCCTGATGCTTCCACTGGAAGACAGCATATCGAAGTAGAGTTCACTGATACAGGACCAGGGATTCCCGAAGAACATCTTGGAAGGGTATTTGAACCATTCTTTACTACCAAGCCCGTTGGTAAAGGAACAGGGCTGGGACTTGCCGTCAGTTATGGGATCATCAAGAAGCATGGGGGAAATATCTTTGTGAGGAGCGAAGTGGGCAGGGGGGCGAGTTTTCACGTGAGACTGCCTGTGGAAAGCAGTCTTGAACAGGGGTAAGGATTTGTGCAGTAGTCCGCAAAGGCGATATAGTACAGTACATAAAACAAGACCATGACCCTTAAGAAAGTGGCTGAAATCCTTGGCGCTGAGGTGGTGCTTACCACCGCGGATATGGGTACTGAAATTTCTTCAGTATGCAGTTCTGACCTTATGAGCGACCTTCTCCATTTTTCCACCACCCCTAAATCCCTTCTGATTACCGGACTGATCAACAAGCAGGTTGTCAGGACCGCGGAAATCGCAGACATAAAGGCAATTGCCTTTGTCCTTGGCAAGAGACCTGATGAGGAAACCGTTGAGATGGCGAGGCAGAAGGGTATCGTTCTCATAGTCACAAGGTTTTCGAGATTTACTGCATGCGGCAGACTTTATGCCGAAGGGCTCAGGAGTTGTACCGGAGAAGACAGATGACGCAAAGGAAGAATATCGAAGGGAGTTTTCATCTCACCGGAGGAGATTTCACCAACGCCGGTGGGGCATCCAGCGAATTAAAGTCTCTCCTTATCAATATTGGCATCGCTCCTGCAATAGTGAGGCGGGCTGCCATCGCCACCTTTGAGGGCGAAATGAATGTGATCATCCACGCGGTTGCAGGGGTGATGCACTATCTCGTAACCCCGGGATATATCAAGGTTACCCTAAACGATATGGGACCGGGAATCCCCGACATCGCGCAGGCGATGCAGGAAGGGTATTCTACTGCTCCGGACTGGGTAAGAGAAATGGGGTGGGGAGCCGGAATGGGGTTGCCAAACATGAAAAAAAATGCCGATGAATTCAGGATAGATTCTATTGTCGGAGAGGGAACGACCGTTGAGATACTCATAAAGATCAAGGAGGAATTATTGTGAACGTTCGGGAGGTGGTGAACAGTTTATCCTTGGAAGTGCAGAGTGCAAAGGGAAATCTTGAGCGTGAAGTCACCGGATGTTACATCAGTGACCTTCTCTCCGACGTCATGGCGCATGCTCAGGCAGGAGAGCTATGGATTACCCTCCAAACGCATCCCAATGTCGTCGCAGTGGCATCTCTCAAAAATCTGGCCGGAATCATTATTACCAACAAGAGGATCCCCGAAGAAGAGACTCTGAGAAAAGCAGAAGATGAGCGTATCCCGATTGCAGTAAGCCCCTCGTCCACCTTTGAAGTGGGAGGCATGCTTTTCAAAATGCTTAGATGCTGACCACTTTTTCCGCAGACCTTCATATGCATACATGCCTTTCCCCCTGTGCTGAGATTGATATGACCCCACGAGAGATCGTCACGCGCGCGAGGGAAAAAGGTTTGCACATCATTGCCATTACCGACCATAATTCTGCCGAAAATGTGGAGGCAACAATAAAAGCGGCATCAGGTACGGGGCTCTCGGTTTTGGCAGGGATGGAGATTGCCTCCTCAGAGGAGGTGCATATCCTCGCGCTCTTTGAGTCCCCTAATCAGGCTAGGTGCATGCAGGATGTGGTATATGCACATCTTCCCTTCGGTGAAAACGACGAAAGAAGGTATGGACACCAGATAGTCGTGAATGAGGACAACGAGGTACTTGGATTTAACAAGAGACTGCTCATAGGAGCGACAGACCTCAGCGCACGCAAGATATTGAATTTTATCAATTCTTTTGGCGGGATATCCATAGCCAGCCATATAGACCGAGAGGCGTTCAGCGTACTCTCACAGCTCGGGTTTATCCCCGATGATCTGTGCTTTGACGCGCTTGAGCTTTCACCCCTGATACGCAGGGAGGAAGCCGAGAGGAAGTTCGATGCACTGGGGAAATGCCCCTCAGTCTCCTTTTCTGATGCCCACGACGTGATAGACATCGGGAGAAGGAGTACAACCTTTACCTTGAAGGCACCAACCTTTTATGAAATAAAACAAGCATTTCGCCAGTGCGAAGGAAGAGGCCTCTTTTGGGATTAGCCCATCATGGAAGATTTGTCATTACATATCCTTGATATCGCTGAAAACTCGATCGTTGCGGGTGCAACGAGAGTTGAAATCACCGTGGAAGAAGATACCAAAAAGGACGTACTCTCCATGAAGGTGAGAGACAACGGACGGGGCATGGATGAAACTACACTCGCGATGGTCACCGACCCTTTCTTTACGACAAAGACCGTAAAGAGGGTTGGACTAGGATTGCCATTCCTCAAACAGTCTTCCGAAGAATGCGAAGGCCACTTTTCAATTGCATCGGAGAAAGGAAAGGGCACGACCATTTCGGTGAGCTTCAGACGCAGCCACATAGACAGGAAGCCGCTGGGTGATATGGGCGCCACCGTGATGGTGCTCATCGCGGGCAATCCATTCATTGATTTCGTCTTCCATTATAGCAAGGATGCTTATCATTACCGCCTGGAGACAGAAATACTAAGGGAGGAATTATCGGGCGTGCCAATAAATTCACCGGAGATATTGAGCATTATCAAGGAAGATATTAACAAAGGAGTTACAGAAGACACACGGAACAACGCGAATGAACCGGCGTCTTCCGACCCTTTTAACTATGAGATCCGTAAGGGAGGAGCATAAATGGCTAAGCCGAAGATCCTGATCATTGATGATGAAGCGATTGTGAGAATAAGCTGCAAAAAGTGTCTGACGCCGGAAGGCTACGATATCGATAGCGCGGAAAACGGTATCGCAGGACTTCGGCTGGTGGAATCAAACGCCTATGACCTTATCCTGACAGACCTTAAGATGCCTGATATGGATGGTATCGAATTTCTCGCCAAGATAAAGGAGACACATCCCAAAGCAAAGGTCATCATGATAACAGGATATAGCACGTCGGAGCATGCCGAGCAGGCAATAAAGTCTGGGGCGTATAACTACATCGAGAAACCATTCACCCCTGAAACCTTGGTAAAGGCCGTAAAAGAGGCTCTGAGCGACACAGGGAAATCTTGACGGAGAGAACCATTTACGACTATCGAGGTATATCCCCTGATACCATGGTTCTCTGCCCTTGATTCACCAACTCCTTGCTGCCGCAACTCTTAAGGTGCTTGTTTGTGCATTTGTCGATATTGCAGCTCCAGACAGGTGATACAATGCGCCAACAATGCTTGAAAAAGGAAAGACCCTTTTTATATTATAAGTCATAGTGCATAGGTAGGTTTTAAGGAGGAGAAGGAATGGGAGGCAGAATACTTGTTGTGGATGACGAACCCGTTGTCGTGAAGAGCTGCGAACGTACCCTGGCCCCCGAGGGGTACAAGGTCGACACTGCTTCAAATGGTAAAGAAGCCATAGGGAAACTGGGGAAAGACAGCTTCGATCTTGTTATCACAGACCTCAAGATGCCTGATATGGATGGCATTGAACTTATACGGTGGATAAGGAATTCAAAGCCCGGTATAGGGGTCGTGGTAATAACCGGATATCCTTCACAGGAAAGCATCAAGGAAGCACTCGGCCTCAGAATACTCGATTATCTGCCCAAGCCTTTTTCTCCAAATCTCCTTATTGAAGTTACGCAGAAGGCCATGGATTTTCAGAAAGCAGGAGAGGTTTCAGTGGCACCTCCACCTGAGGAGTATTCCGAGGAGATGGTGAAACAGCTCAATGCCATAGTACAAAAATACCGAAAAAAGCCGGGGAGTCTGATCCCGGTCCTTCAGGAAGCCCAGGAACTCATCGGCTACCTTCCCCCGTCTGTCCAGCGCCACATTGCCAAGGGATTGAAAGTCTCTGTGAGTGAAGTCCACGGCGTTGTGTCGTTCTATTCCTTCTTCACAATGAAACCAAAAGGAAAGCACAACGTACGCGTATGCCTTGGAACCGCATGTTACGTGAAAGGTGCGGAAGAGATAGTCAAAAAGTTGAGCGAAGAACTCTCTATTGACGTAGGGGGTATCACTGAAGACAAGAGGTTCTCTCTCGAAACAGTACGGTGCCTTGGTGCTTGCGGACTCGCCCCTGTGGTAGTGGTGGACAAAGATACCCACGGTTCAGTGGCCGCCGTCAATGTGAATGAAGTACTGAAAGCTTACGAATAAGAGAAGGAGGGAACAATGCCCCGACTGACCATCGATGATCTGAAAAAAATAAAGGAACAATATCAATCAACCATCACCCTGAGAGAGGGTGGCTATAGGGCAAAGGTGACGGTCCACATGGGCACATGTGGTATTGCCGCTGGTGCAAGAAAAGTTATGGAGGCATTGCTTGATGAAATAACCAAGAATGGTGTGAAAGACGTGATTGTAACCACATCAGGATGTGCAGGGCTCTGCAGCAAAGAGCCTATGGCAACCGTTGAAATCATTAATGAAGCGCCGGTGAAATACATAGAGCTGAGCGACGAAAAGATAAGAAAAATATTCAAGGAACACCTCATGAACGGAAAAATTGTGGAGGATTGTGCCCTTGTAATGGGAAGTGAAACAGCATATTAAACAACAGGGGGTGGCTGGAACCAAAAGAACGCATTCCGCACCGCACCCTTACCAATCATAGAGGAGGAGCGATGGAAACATATCGTTCGAGTGTCATGTTATGCGGGGGCACTGGCTGCATCGCAGGCGGTAGTCTCAAGATAAAAAAATCTCTCGATGCGGAGTTGAAAAATAGAGGGCTCGAAAATGAGATACACGTTGTGCTCACCGGATGTAACGGGTTTTGCGCAGAAGGGCCCGTGATGACCGTGTATCCCGAGGATATCTTTTACAAGAAGGTCAAAGAAACAGATATTCCTCTTATTGTTGAGGAGCATTTCATCAAGGGAAGACCTGTGGAAAGCCTTATGTATAAGGAACCGATAAAGAAACAGACCATTCCCCTTATGAAGGAAATCCCTTTTTTCAGTCTTCAGGTACTCCGGGCATTGAGGAACAAGGGGTTGATAGATGCGGAAAAGATCGAGGAATACATCGCCAGGGACGGGTATCAGGCGGCGGCCAAGGCATTGACAGAGATGACGCCTGAGCAGATCATAGATGAGATGAAGAGATCCGGTCTCCGGGGAAGAGGGGGGGCAGGGTTTCCGACTGGACTGAAGTGGGAAGAAAGTGCAAGGGTTAAGGCTGACCAGAAGTTTATTATCTGCAACGGTGACGAAGGCGACCCTGGTGCATTCATGGACAGGAGCATCATGGAGGGAGACCCCCACGTCGTGCTGGAGGGGATGATAATAGGAGCCAAGGCCATAGGAGCAAGCAAGGGATACATTTATGTAAGGGCAGAGTACCCTCTAGCAGTTCACCGACTCCAGCTCGCAATAGACCAGGCAAGGGAAAACGGACTATTGGGTGACAACATCCTGGGCACTGGATTTAACTTTGATATCGAGATTTATCAAGGTGCAGGTGCCTTTGTGTGCGGTGAATCTACTGCCCTCATGAGGTCCATTGAAGGCAAGAGGGGCATGCCGAGGCCAAGACCTCCCCAGTCAGCGGTGAAGGGATTATGGGAAAGACCCACCGTCCTTAACAATGTGGAGACCTATGCAAATATACCGCAGATCATTCTGAATGGTGCGGACTGGTTCAAGACCCTCGGCACAGAGAAATCAACCGGCACAAAGGTCTTTGCCCTCAGTGGTGCGATAAATAACATCGGTCTCATCGAAGTTCCCATGGGCATCCCTTTGAGAAAGATAATATTTGATATCGGCGGAGGCGTTCCGAAGGGCA
>Ga0187778_10002798_pt1 | contig 11843 bp, 5 predicted proteins | sample 1015_Q2_SP5_20_M_FD_132418 | JGI IMG/M metagenome (GOLD analysis project Ga0187778, IMG submission 132418) | Tropical peat soil microbial communities from peatlands in Department of Meta, Colombia - 1015_Q2_SP5_20_MG | ecosystem: Environmental > Terrestrial > Soil > Wetlands > Peat | place...
ACGGCGGCATGAACCCGCATGAGCGGAAGCGCGCGCAGGAGGAGTTTCGCACGTCGCGGCAGGTGTGCGTTGCGACAGAGGCGGCGGGCGAGGGCATCAACCTGCAATTCTGCCGGCTGATGATCAACTACGACCTGCCGTGGAACCCTACACGGCTGGAGCAGCGCCTGGGACGTATCCATCGCATCGGGCAGGACCGCGAGGTTCACGCGTTTAACTTCGTCGCCGCGGAATCCGAAGAAGGCCAGCCCGTCATCGAGGGTCGTATCCTGCACCGCCTCCTAGAGAAGCTCGACCAGATGCGGGATGTGCTTGCCGACCGCATTTTCGATGTGATTGGGGAGGTGCTGTCCCTGAATGACGTGAACCTGCCAGAAATGTTGCGCGAGGCAGCGCATGACCCACGCCGCCTGGACGAATATTTGGACCAGATCGAGAAAGTTGATCCGTCACGGCTGTTGCTGTACGAGCAGGCCACTGGGATAGCTTTGGCGCGCGCAAATGTAGATTTCTCGGCCTTCCAGCAGGCCAACGCGGAGGCAGAGGAGCGCCGCTTGATGCCGCGGTACGTGGAGGAGCACTTCGAGAACGCGGCCCGAGAGGTTGGCCTTAAGGTTGAGCCCCGAGCCGACGGCCTCTGGCGGATCGAGCATGTACTGGCCGACCTTCGCTCCGATCGGCTCGCTGCTGTGCGGCGGCTTGGAAAACCTGAGCCCACCTACCGCAAGGTCACATTCCACAAAGAGCATCTCGATCAGGATCAGCACCTGGACGCGGTGCTGATCGGTCCCGGCCATCCGCTTTATGCGGCTGTGGACGAGCGGCTGAACGAGATGCTTAGCGGACTCGTGGGCGGCCTGGCCGTGTACACCGATACGACAAGCGAACTGCCGTACAGGCTGCACTTCTTCGAGCTGACGATCCGGGGACAAAACACGAAAGGGGAGCCCCAGACGCTGATGGGCGAGCTGGTTGCTGTCCGTGAGCAACTGAGCCATGGCGATGCGCACGATCAGTTTGAAGTTGTTCCTGCCGATGTTTTGCTCGATCTCCCCGCCCATCCGAGCGCGCCTGAGCACCTCCAACCCTCCGACCCGAACGCGGCTTCTGACTTCCTGCGCAGCGGGTATCAGACCGACCTTCGTGGACGGGTGCAGGAGGAACGGCGCCAGTTCGTCGAAGTGTGCCGCGAGTATCTTGAGAAGTCATTTACTGCGCGAATTCATGCCGCACAGGATCGCGTTATGGCGCTGCGTGCCCGCGAGCACACTGCGCCAGAGGTGGCAATCGCACGCCAACGTGCGGAAAACGATCTCGTTGACCTGACCCGCACTCGAACAGAACGCCTGGCCGGCCTTGAACGACTCATCCTCGCGAAGCATGGCCCGGTCAGGCATGTCGCGACTGCACTGGTATTGCCGAGTACCCGGTCGGTTGAGGAGCAGTTGGGCGGGTCATTCGAGGATTTGCCGCCTGATCTGCGGAAGAAGATTGAGAAGGCGGCAGAAGACTTGGTGGTCACGTACGAAGAGGGGCGTGGCTGGGAGTGTGAGCGCGTTGGTCATTTGAAAATCGGTTTCGATGTGCGCAGCCTCGGCCCAGCCGATCCACGCACTGGCTACCGCGATCCGGTGCACGGGCTCCGACGCATTGAGGTCAAGGGCCGCCGGCGTGGTCAGCCGGTGAGGTTAACGACAAACGAGTGGTACAAGGCGACTCAGCTCGGCGACAGCTATTGGCTGTACGTCGTGTGGGACCCGGTCGATCACCCCGATCCCGAGCCGCTGCGTATCCAGAATCCTGCAAAGCACCTGGAGCACGCGAAGCAAGAGGTGATCGCGGCGCGCTATTTCGATATTCCTGCCAACGCAATAGAGGCCGCGGCAGCAGCGCAGAGGGACCTGTTTAAGTGAGCGACAACAAGCGCCTAATTGAAGAATATCTTCCGGTCCGCGAGATCAGTGAGATCGCAGCGAGGGAGAAAAAGCACCCAGAACACCCCGTTGCATTGATACATTACTGGCCCGCACGTCGCCCGCCGACCGCTTGTCGGGCAGCCATCTACGCCGCGCTCGTCGAAGCTCCTAACACTGCTGGCGAGCGACGGCAGGCGGCGAAGTTCGTCACCGACCTCGCCAGCTTCAATGTTGCGCCACAAACAGTCAGGGCCGCGTCGGCACAGATCCTGGCAGCGCACGGAGGTTCCCCGCCCCGGGTTCTGGACGTGTTCGCTGGCGGCGGCGCCATACCTCTCGAAGCCGCCAGGTTGGGCTGCGTCACGCACGCCGTGGAGTACAACCCGGTCGCGCACATCGTGGAACTTTGCACGCTTGTTTTCCCGCAGCGGTTCGGAGCCACGCTCGCTGACGATGTTCATCGAGTTGGCAATCGCGTACTGGATGGGCTCCACAAGAAAGTTGGCGGTTGGTATCCCAGTTTGAAAATACGTCGAAACGGAGTGCTACGACAACAGCTCCACATGTTCGGCGGGGACGATGTTCCCAACGAGGAAGAGCCTGTTGCGTACATCTGGGTCCGAACGGTGCCATGCCGAAAACCGGGCTGTGGGGCTGTCGTTCCGCTGGTTCGCCAGTCCTGGCTCCGAAAACGAGATGGCTTGATCAGCGCAGTCCCCCGACTCAGGCACGGCGGCTCGGAACTGGGATGGGAGATCGCGCTGAGTGAATCTGGGGATGGTCGCGATGATGAGCAGACCGGCGCCGGAGGTGCCGCATGTCTCAAATGCACTACTCCTGCGACCTCTGCGTACGTCAAGGAATGCGGCACAGCTGGGAGGATCGGCGAATCGCTGGCAGCGATAGTTTTACCTGGACCGAGATCGAAGCTGTACGTGGGGGGCGAGGTCGCTGGTGAGCAAGCGCGAATCAGCATCAAGGATCTCGCGGAGGAACTCGGGTTGGAACTCCCAAGCGAACAACTACGAGGCAAGCTCTGTGATCAGCTCCCCAGCTACGGGTACAGTCGCTTTGCTGACCTGTTTACAACGCGGCAACTCGGCGTGCTTCTCCACCTGACTGCGCTTATCAGGCAAGCTCATGCAGAGATGCTGGTCGACGGGATGGAACTGGAGAGGGCGGCCGCCGTGACGACGTATCTCGCTTTGGCTTTCGGTCGGTTGGCGAACTCGTTTACCCGGTTCTGCCGCTGGCAGAACCGAGATCAGATCACCATAGCGGCTATCGGCGATCGCCAGGCCCTGAAGATGGTCTACGACTATTCGGAGATCAACCCGTTTGCGGAAACCGCCGGGTGCTTGCCCTTTGCACTTGAGAGTGAAGTCCACTCGATTAGGGCATTGTCCGCGGTAAGGCAGCCAGCCGTCGTAACGCGCTGTAACGCTGAGCAGTTGCCGTTTGATGACGGCAGCTTCGATGCTGTCGTAACCGATCCGCCTTATTACGACAGCATCTTCTACGCGGATCTATCTTCATTTTTTTATGTGTGGCTTCGCCGCATCATCGGCGATCTTTACCCGGAACACTTTGCAGGCCCTTACCCGCCGAAGAAACGCGAGGCGGTTGCACAGCCCAGTGAGCATGGTGGCAGCGACGAGGCCGCCAATGCGCACTATGAACGGCTCATGGCGCAGGTTTTCGGCGAAGTTCGCCGCGTGCTCAAACCGGGTGCACCGCTGGTTTGCGTGTACGCTCACAAGACGACCGCAGGGTGGGCTTCACTGATACGCACCTTGGTTCCCGCCGGAATCACCGTAACAGAAGCGTGGCCGCTACAAACCGAGGCAAAAGGACGCACAAATGCAATCGGTGCCTCGACACTCTCCGACAGCATCTTCTTGGTCGCACGGCGGCGCGAATCTAGCAGCACTGGGCAGTTCGAGACCGAAGTGGTACCGGAGCTTCACCAAATCGCATCCGAACGGGTGCAGACTCTATGGGAGTTGGGAATATCAGGCGCTGACCTGGTCATCTCCAGCGTCGGGGCGGGCCTTCGCGCGTTCACGCGGCATGCCCGCGTCGAATACGCGAATGGCGAAGAAGTGGCGGCGGAGCGATTCCTAGCCGAGGTCGAGACCGTCGTCCTCGATGCCATCTTGGAGAAACTGTCAAAGCTGGTAGGCGCGAATGGCGGCCGGCACAGTCTGGCTGGCGTGGACGCGGCGACACGCTTCTACATCCTTTGGCGCTACACCTACCGCTCCGCCGAGCTGGAATCCGGTGAGGCCATCGTCTTCGCCAATGGTACCCACGTAGAGCTGGATGGATCGCATGGATTGTCGTCGGGCACTAAAGCCTTGCTTGAGAAGACAAAGAATAAGTATCGTCTGCTCGAATATTCGGACCGCGGAGGCGATCTAAGACTGGGGATGCCGTCGGAGGACGGCCTGCCGGCACCAATTATCGACGCGCTGCACCGGACTCTTTGGCTGATGGAGCACCACCCCAAACGCATGGCCGAATTCATCCGCGAAGCGCATCCGAACTTGGACCAGATGCGACTCGTTGCCCAGGCCTTGCTTGGCCCGGCGCTGAAGGGCGGCGAATTGGGTGATGTATCGCCGACCGCCGAGCTGGCGGCACTGGCGAAACTCACCGCGAATTGGAAGAGCGTAGTGGAAGACTTCAGCGGAGGGCCGCTGTTCCGCGCAGCAACTCGAAGCTAGGTGGCAAAATGGCGACGCGAGAAGAACTGGAGCAGCTATTCCGGCGACACGGCATCAGCTTCGACGAACCCGGTTTCTACGACTCGCCTGAGTTTCAGCGCGGCGAACGTGAAGACTTACGGTTCTTGGAGAATTACGCAGAATACATCCAGGCTGTCCAGTTCGACGATGAGTATCTCGGGCGCGCCCGCCGCATAATCCGGAAACTTGCCGAGTTTGTTGCTAACGAGGTAAGAGCCGACGGTCGTGCTGGAGCGTGCATTGACGCTTCAGGCGCAGTCATGAGGATGCTTGAGCGCGAGGGCGTGTGGAGCTGCATGATCGGCGGGGCAGCGATTGTGTTCTACCCACCTTGTAGCGGGCTTGATACCCGTTACTTCTGGCCTTTCGTCCATCCCGACAACCCGGCAAAGACCCGGCACCTGTGGCTGTTGGCTCCACCCTTCAAAGTGCTTGATGTGACCTTGTCTGCCCAGAACTGGAGTCAACGTGAGTTGAAATACATTCCCCAGAGCATCGCGTGCGAACAGTGGCAACCGGAAGATGTTCAGATCGGCGACCTGATGGAAAACGAGTTGGTCGAGCTTTTTTATCACGATCACGGCCGAATGCCGACCATGCGGGACATTCACCCCGAACAGCTCCGGACAATGCAAAAGTTTCCGGCGTTTTCAGTCGCGGTTAACGACACCAGGATCAAGTACGTTCCAACGATGGTATCGGCCATGGACGGCGGCCTAGAAGATATGCGCAACCTGTACCTGCGTGGGAGTTATCCAGCGGAACTATACGAGCACTTCTGCACAAAACGAGCCGAACGGAACCCGCTACCAGAAGGACGGACTCAATGACGGCAACCCCAACCACAAGCCCAACCAAACCGAAGCCATGGCTCGAAGTAGTTGCCCTGCATCCAGATGTCACGTCCGAAAACTTCTCGGAGGACATCTTCGCCCTGGACATTGGCCCCCTTGCAGATGGCCTTCCGAACGTCCCGGCCGTTTACCGTGACCCGGAACACTTCTTCCGCGTGTCGTACCTGACAAAGGGGCTGCGGTCCCTGCTGGCGGATGTCCTCTCGCGGCTTAACGCTAATCCGGGGAACCGCGTTCTGAAGCTGATTACGCCGTTCGGGGGAGGCAAGTCGCACACGATGGCGTCACTGCTCCATGCTGCACGCAAGCGCAAGGCGCTTGACGTGATACCCGAGGCGGAGGGGCTGCCGCGGCCTACGAAGTCGGTGAACACCGCCGTGTTCGACGGCCAGTTCTTCGACGTGACCAATGGGAAGCAGATTCCTGGCGAGGACTTTCGGGCCAAGACCGTTTGGGGTTGGATCGCCTGGTCCCTAGGCAAGTTGCCGTGTTACGAAATCGTTCGCAAGCAAGATGAAGCGCGAGTGGCGCCAGGTGGCGATGAAATCCTCAAGATGCTGGGCAAAGGGCCCAACCTGATCCTTCTCGACGAAGTGTTGGTGTACCTGATTAAGGCCGGCGGCATCAAGGTCCACGAGAGCACATTACGCGAGCAGACGCTGGCCTTCATTCAAAGCCTCACAACCGCGGTCAGCAACACCGATAATACGGCCCTCGTCTTCTCGTTACAGACAAGCCGCCCGAACGAGTCCATGGACTACGTCGGCCTTTTCCAGGCCGTTGATCACCTTGCCGCTCGTAAAGACCAACTACGCGAACCAGTCGAGGGTAACGAAGTCCTGTCGGTGATCCAGCGCCGCCTGCTGTCGCGCCTACCCACTGCGGACGAGGCGACCCCCGCTGCAACGGCGTATCAGGAGAAGATCACCCAGATGGGCGTAGCCTACGCCAATACCAAGGGCGAACGCGAACAGGCGGTGCAGGATGGCATCGATTTGCGCGATCGAGTGCGAGCGGCCTATCCGTTCCACCCAGCCCTGATCGATCTCATGCGTGAGCGGTGGGCAGCTATCCCTGATTTCCAGCGGACCCGCGGTGCCCTGCGCTTCCTGGCTGCGTGTTTGAGAGCGGTCCGCAAAGAAGGTAGGAGTGGGACGCTTCTTGGGCCCGGCGACGTACCCATGCAAGACTCCGAAGTGCGCCTGGCGTTTTTCAAGGAAGTTGGGCAGCAGGCGGACTTCCAAGCAATGCTGGAGAAAGATCTGCTCGGGGCCAATGCGACGGCTCGGCGGATCGATGAGCGGCGGGCACGCGAGAACCCGTCCGAAATGGGCAAACGGTACGCCGCACGGCTGGCGACCGCGATCCTGATGTATTCATTCGGCGGATTGCGTCGTGGGTCGGGTGAAAGTAGCCAGGTACTGCCGCCAGGAGTCACCGAAGCTGACTTGATGAATGCTTGCGTTGGCCCGGACATGGACAGCACGACGGCGATGGCCTGCCTAAAAGAACTGCGGGATCAGTGTCTATACCTGCATTACGACGGCAAGAGCTACTGCTTCAAGAAAGACCCGAACGTTACGCTCTTGATCGAGCAGGAGGTCGGCGCGATTGCACGCGATGAGCGCCACGTCTCGGCAAAGATTAAGGAAATGCTGGAGGAGCGGATCGGTGGTGCACGTAACGCCTTCGTGTGGCCGCAGAAGACTGACAGCATCGACGACCGCGATCCCCGGTTCCTGATCGGGTACATGCCACTGGAGTTCGCCTCGCAGCAAAAGGCAGAGAGAGAGCGAACCGCTAAGGAGCTGTTCGAGAAGTTCGGGGATAAACCTCGGCAGTACCGCAACGGCCTCGGACTGGCCGTCCCCACGGAAGATGAGGTCCAGGTGTTGCGGCAGTCGGTGCGAAAGCTCATGGCGATCGCCCGCGTTAAGGAGAACGCCAAGAAGCTGAATCTGACTGATGACCAGAAGGAGCAGTTGAGAGAAAAGGAAGACACCGAGAAGGGATCGGTCGAATCAGCGTTTCTAAAGTTGTACACGGAGGTTTGGCTGCCAAAGTTGAACGATGGAATCACAATCGAGAAGATCGCCGTTGGCGGTCGCCCACTCCAGACACGGCTCGATGATCACAGGAAGGCGAAGGTGCATGAGCGCGTGATGGAGCTGATCGAGCAGGTGCAAAAGCGCGTCTTCGAGACACTGATTCCGGGCAAGATTGTTGACTTGTTCCAGCTTGGGGCGGGCGACCCACCGCGCCTTGGAATTAAGACCAACGAGGTCGTGGACGGATTTTTCTCGTTCCTAGGCTTCACGCGACTTAGAGACGCCGCAGTGATAAAGAAGGCAATCGCACGCGGCGTGAAAGAACGCACGTTCGGCTACACGCCGGGATCACCGCCAACGCTGGGCGGAGATGGTAAGTTTCAGGTCGCACCTTCGCGCGTGCGTTTCGACATGACGGCGGCCGACGATGAAATCGACCTCGACTCCGGGTTCCTGATGCTGCCGCAAGCGATTCCCATTGCAGCACCCGCGCCAGGGTTCGCCCTGACACCTCCACCGGGTGGACCGGAACATGGCCCGCCCGAGGGGGGCGGAGGAACTGGCACTCCTCCTGAGATCACTCCTCCCCCAGGCGGCCCACAAGGGCCTCAGACACAGGTGCAGCTCGCTTTCAAAGCGGACCGTAACCAGCTCTACAGCGCGTGGTCCGCGATCGCCAACCTAGCCGACATGGCCGGCAAGCTATCTGTGACGGTGCACGCCGAAAATCCGACAGGATTCGACCGCAACAAACTCCAGAACGGGGTGTTGGAACCGCTGCGCGAGGCCGACTTGATCGAGTAGGCAACGACGCAGCCCTGATCGTTGACAATGAGCCAAGCCGGATCGCCACCGCAGCGCAAATTGCTCGAAGACCTTGTGGTCGGGAATGTCGACCTTGAGCGCCTCGAGTTGCTGCTCAACAAGTTCAATCTTTTCGTTGCGCTGGATGTCGTTCGGCAGGAAGTTAGGCACTCAAATTTTCTCGCATACCTCCTGAATCCCCGCCAGAATCACGGACTCGGCAGTCTATTTCTGAGGCGTTTCTTGCAGGCGTCGCTGGCCAATGATCCGCGACCCGGATGCGCGCCGGTAGACATTGAGGTCTGGCGTTCAGATGCCGCCGAGGTGTTGCGGGAATGGCAGGGTATCGACATTGCAATCCGCGATGAGGCCAGCCGAATTGCCGTTGTGATCGAGAACAAAATCGATTCGACGGAACACTCAGATCAGTTACACCGCTATTTCGACCTGTCAGAGAAGGAGTTTCCTGACTGGAGGATTATTGGCATCTATCTCACCCCGGAAGGTGACCGACCTTCCGACGCCCGATACGTTGCTGTGAGCTATTCGAAGGTGTGCGCGGTGGTAGAACAGCTCGCAGCTCCAACTCTCTACGCCATCAATGATGAGGTCCGCCTCGGATTGAGGCACTACGCTGAAATGTTGAGGAGGTACGTCGTGGCGGAATCTGAAATTTCAGAGCTGTGTCGTCGAATTTACGAACAGCACCGCGAGGCCCTGGACCTCATTTACGAGCATCGCCCTGATCGGCAAAGCGCCGTTCGCCAACTGCTTGAGGGGTTGGTCGCGGAGTGCTCGGAGCTGGAACTGGACGGCTGCAGCAAATCTTACGTGCACTTTTGGGTTAAGAAGCTCGACGCGCCTTCTCTTCGCCAAAGTGAGGGCTGGACGCCGACCAAGCGAGTGCTCCTCTTCGAGTTCGTCAATGACCCACAGGAATTGTGGCTGCGCCTCTACATTGGCCCGGGACCCATCGAAATTCGCCGCAGGCTCTACGAAATGGCGCAAACAAAGAAGCCGCTGAAGCCCTCGGATAGGCTTCGGGATAAGTGGAACTGCATCTTTAGCCGTAACCTGATGCGCGCCACGTCTTATCAGAAGACGCCGGAGGAATTTGAACGAACACTAAGGTCACAGTGGGATCTCTTCCTGACCCACGATCTTCCTGCGATTGTCGCCGCCATCAAGTCTGAGCGCTGGATATTTGAAGAGCCGATTCCTGCGCCGAAAGAAGCCGTCGGAACCGGCTTGAATCCATCACTGCTCGGAGAACCTTAAGGCGCGGAACTCCTCAGCGTGAAGGCTCCAGAAACACCTCTCGGGGAACAGATTCGTTGCCGCAATAACTACTCTGTAAGATTAACTTCTTGGCTTGCAAGTCTGCTTGATCCCTTGGCCGAATTGCACCATGGATGGGCTGCCTGGATATTGTCCCGCAACTTGGGCGCAGACTCACCGGCCATGGTCTGCAACCAGCGTATCGCGAGAAGGAAATTTTTGAAGTCACGACCAGCTCAATGCTGAAGGCACGGCCTCGGCGGAGTGAATCTCAAGAACAGAGCCCAAGCCCGTGAGGCCGAGCAATTCCTGCACGGCTGGCGATGGGATGAGTTCGCAGCTTCACACCCGGCACCACGAGCCCATTGCTCCAGGACGCCAAGACCCCCAATCCGCCAGCGTCAATGCTGAGCCGAGCATCAGCCTGCTGAACTGAGGCTGCTTGCCGTTCCCCATGCCTGTGCAGGGTCGCCACGGTCTGAGCCTCTTTGGAAGGTTTAAGTTCGACCACAAAAGCTTATGGTATACATTGCAGGGCGGTCGAGCAGATCAGGTTGCCCCGTGTTTCCGGGCAATGGGGGTTTTGGTTCGTCCGAACCCTGCGCTTGGCCGCCTTTGGATTGCAATGGCCGATGCAAGAAACCTCCCGGACAGCTGTCTATGCTACAACCCACTGAGTCTTTATGTAGTCCATAGTCAGGTGCTTGGTCTGGCCACTCGGCCCTTTCCCTCAAAGGCTGGGATTCGAGGACGATGGAATTCGATTTTTCAAGACAAGAAGTGTTTTAGCCACAAAGCAGCGCAAGCTGGGAGGCGGGGTGACGTTGATTCGCTTGCCTCCGCGCCATTTCTGCGGAGACTCGGTGCGGTTTGTTTGGACACAGAACATGTCCGCGAAGCGTTTGCCCTGAACAAGTATCGGGGTCTGAATGTGGACGATCTGTCAGACACTAAGTTCTTCGGTGCCAGTGGGAAATACCGGGGAGATGAGCGCCTGAGCCATCTTTATTTCGAGTTGCGGAGGCCGCTTTCCTTGGCGGCATCGCCAAAAGGGCTCCGACTCCGACCTGTCAGTGCGAAGTTGTTCGTTCATATCTATCCGGTTGGTTACGTGGTTCTGAAACTGGCGGTATCCTTAGCCTTTAAAGGATGGAATCACACAGATAATCCCGAGGATTGCACGATTGGATTGCTGCGTCAATTATTCGATGAGACCAAACCGTGGGGCGAGCGTGGCGACTGGACTTGGAAGTGTAGCATCAAGACTGGCACCCTTCCGGAAATCATGACAGTTATCAAGAACGAGCTGCAACGATCATTTTACAGTGACACGTCTCGCAAGTTCTCCGAAGGCTCATGGGAGTCAGCGGTTAAGATCGGATCACCCAGCACAAAAATGGCACTAACTGGAAGAACGATAGCCATTAATGTCCTGTTTAGGAATAAGGAATTCGAAAGCTTTGACATTCTCGATGACTGGGGGCACAACAAACGGCTCTTGGCGTCGCGACAGGCAATCGCATGTGTCTTCAGTCCAAGGACGGCCAGGAGATTGTCGATAAAGTTCTTTTGGAAGTTTCTTGTCCTTGCGGAACTCGTCCAGCTGAAACGGCGAATTTATGAGGATTACATTCAGTTTTTTAAGGAGCAGATGAATGAGCTTAGGGAGTTTCGTCTTAGTCTGAGACGTAAAGCTACAAAGGAGGATGTGTTTAGATTTTCCGTTTACGATCCCCAAATCCCGAGGCTATTTCTGGTTCTGGATCAGCATATACGTGCGACAAAGCCGTTTTACCGACGAATCTACTCAATGCTCTCGACCGGCACAGGCCTAGACGCCCGGCGGGCGCGGGCTGCCACCCTTGTGCGTGATTGGCAAGACGAGGTGGAAAAATGGGAACCAGTGTTGGTCGTTTTGTGGAAGAAGATTATCGCTCCACTGCGTTCCTTGTTGGCTCCTACTGGAAGCAGGTAACTACAGCGAGGCCCGCCTACGCAGCCCGCGCCGTCGAGCCCGCCATCGAGCGGTTCGGCTGGCGGTTCCAGTTGCGCGACAAGCTCATCCAGACCGAGAACGACTACGGCAAGGACGTGTTCAACGGCGACGACCGGATCGTCGAGCGTGTCGATCCGGTCGAGCAGCAGCTGGTAGTGCGCAGGGCAAGAGGCTGGTGGTGCTGGTCGGGCAGAGGAAGG
>Ga0187778_10002799_pt1 | contig 11842 bp, 10 predicted proteins | sample 1015_Q2_SP5_20_M_FD_132418 | JGI IMG/M metagenome (GOLD analysis project Ga0187778, IMG submission 132418) | Tropical peat soil microbial communities from peatlands in Department of Meta, Colombia - 1015_Q2_SP5_20_MG | ecosystem: Environmental > Terrestrial > Soil > Wetlands > Peat | place...
CGTGCGCGAGGTCGTGGCCGTCGAGCCGTCGCCGGGTATGGCCGGCGCGCTCGCCGAGGTCGCCGCCGAGCACGGCATCACGAACGTGCGGCAGGTGGCGGCCCGCTGGCCGCTGGCGGGGGCGCCGACCGGCGACGTCGCGCTGATGGCCCACGTGGGCTACGACATCGAGGGGATCGGCGCCTTCCTGGATGCACTGGAGGCGGCCGCGCCTCGCCGCGCGGCCCTCCTCATGGAGCTGCAGCCGGCCATGGCGGCGGCGCCGTTCTGGGCCGCGATCTACGGCGAGCCGCGCATCCCGTTGCCGGCCCTGCCCGAGTTCCTGGAGCTCCTGGCGGCGCGTGGTGCCACGCCGAAGGTGTCGCGCCTGCCGTCCAGGCCCGCCCGCTACGGCTCGTTCGACGAGATGCTGGGCTTCCTGCGGCGCCAGACGTGGGTCGTGCCGGACGGGACGCGGGACCGGCTGCTGGTGGAGACGGCTCGGAGGACTGCGGTCGAGACGCCCGAGGGCTGGCGCCTGGCCGCCGAGCCGCCGGTCATAGGTCTTGTCACCTGGGGCGCCTGGGACCGCTAGCCAGCCGCAGGGCGAATGCGCAGAGGCCATCTGTACATCGGCTGCTGTGGACGCAGGTAGCACCCTGGTGAGTGGACGCGGCTCGTAGAATCAAGGGAGCGTACTCGTCAGGTCGGACTCCCGGCCCTGGCGGAGATGCCGTACAGCCGGGTCCGAGATACGTACGGCTGATGCGCTGCTTTCCCCTGCGGCCCGAAGGGGGATGTCCATGCGACGCATTCGTCTGGCTCTGGCGGCGGCCGTCTTAGGAGTCAGCATGACAGGGTTGGCGTCCTTACCCGTCCTGCAACTCGTCACGCCCGTTTCAGCGTGCGGCTCCTACTTTGCCAATGTCTACGACGGGACCTCTTATGGGGGCACGTATTACCAGATCTGCCAGGGAAGCAGCTACTCGGACCTGTCAAGCATCGGTTGGGACAACCGAATCTCTAGCATCGACCAGACCCTTCAGACCGGTCACGGGTTCATCTATTACACGGGCCCCACCTACACCGACTCGTCGTTCAAGGCGTGTGGTACCCAGAGCTATCCATCGCTAGGGTCGACCTTCAACAACGCGATCAGCTCGATCCTGAGTACCACGTCCTGTCCCGATCGAGACTCCGGGGACTGGCGGCGAGATGACCGGCTTCCAGGGTAGTCCGGTGCGTCTCGCCGGGGGTCAGCGCGTGCCGGAGCCCGCCCTCGAGGCGATAGGAGTCTGGAAGCGGTACGGGCGACGCCGTCCATGGGCCCTTGCCGACGTGGATCTCGCCGTGCGGCCCGGCCGTGTCGTGGCTCTCGTGGGCCCGAACGGGGCCGGGAAGTCGACGTTGCTCCGCAGCTGGCTTGGCTTCGAGCGGGCCACCCGCGGAACGGTCCTCACAGGCGGCTACGACCCGTGGCACAACCGCGGCCGCGCGATCCGGCAGGTCGGCTACATCCCGCAGCAGCCATCGCTCTACGACGAATTGAGCGTCGCAGAGCATGTGGACCTGGCGGCCTACTTGCGTGGGCCCACGTTCGACCGGACGCGGGCGCTCGCGCGCCTCGACGACTTGGAGCTGCCTCCCCGGGTGCGCGCCGCTGAGTTGTCCGGCGGCCAACGGGCCCAGCTGGCACTCGCTCTGGTGCTTGCGGCCGGGGCCTCGGTGCTCTTGCTCGATGAGCCGCTTGCGAGCCTCGACCCGCTGGCGCGTCGCCAGTTCCTGCAGGTCCTGGAGCAATCAGCCCAAGCGTCAGGGGCGACAGTCGTCCTGAGCTCGCACATCGTACGCGACGTCGAGGGGGTCTGCCAGGACCTCATCCTCTTGATCGCCGGGAGCGTGCGCCTCAGTGGCTCGGTGAGCGAGGCCATTAGGCGGCATGTGGTTGCCTCGGCCGCTGCGGTCCCGGCGGGCGCACTCGTCGGACGCTTCCCAGCTGACACCGGAGATCTCGCGTTGAGCCGGCGGACCGCAGACGACATCGGGGGTGGACGACCACCCACGCTCGAGGAGCTGGTCCTGGGCTACCTCGCCGCCGGACAAGCTGGTATCCGCACACCCTCGAACCAGATCGCCACGGGTGCGTGATGCGCCAGGCGGTCCGCCTGTTCTGGCGTACGCGCCGCTTCGAGATCCTCGCTGGCATCGCTCTGTCCGTCGTTTACACGGCCGGTGCAATGGCGGCCGCCATGGGATTGCAACTAATGCTCGCGGCCGGATGCGGCGACACATCCTGCCTCACCGTTGACTGGGTCAACCTCAACAACGCGATCGGCCCGCCGCTCCTGTTCGGGGCGTCACTGCTGCCGCTGGCCTTCGGGTTGCTCTTTGGCCCGGCTGTCGTCGGTGGCGAGCTGGAGCGTGGCACCGCCCTGCTCGCGTGGAGCCTTACGGAGAACCGCATCCGGTGGCTCCTGTGGCGAGCGACGCCTCCGCTCGTGGTCGTCGGGCTGCTTCTGATCGGACCAGCGCTCGCTGCTGATCGGCTTGAGGGTGCGTCATCGTTCCAGTTCGACCCGGCTAGGAGCTTCTTGGACTTCGGAGCACGCGGGCCGCTCCTTGTGGTGCGCGGCATCGCTGTATGCGCGATTGGCATCGGCGCTGGCGCATACCTTGGCCGAACCCTGCCAGCGGTGCTGCTTACTGCTGGCCTCGCGTTCGCGTTGCTGGTCGTAGGCGCACAGGTCCGGGCCGATTGGGTGCCCCGCACGGAGGTGCCCCGCGAGCTGGTCCAGGGTGGGCAGGGCGAGTCGCCCCTTGACATCGGCGAAGGTTTCCGGCTACCGGATGGCCGTCTCCTGACTTATGACGAATCAGCCCCCCTGCGCCCGCCGCAGGCGCAGCTGGTGGATAGTCCCGGTTACACGGCTTGGCTGGCGACCTCCGGATGGCAGCGCGTCTTCATCGGCATCCGCGGTACCGAGCTAGCCACCGTCGAGCTGCGGGAAGGGCTCGCCACTACGGCGCTCGCGCTACTGGGCCTGACCACGGCAGGCGTCCTGGTCCGGCGGCGACGGCCCGTGACAGGCCTCTCCCGGCCGATCGACGCCCGCCGTGGGGTCGATGCGCGAGACTCAGCCGGGACGATGACGAGCTCGCCTGGCTGGCGGCGTAGCGGTGCGTGGTTGACCTGGCGCATGACCGCGCGAGTCAGCCGGCCCGAGCTCGTTGGGGCAATCGTGGCTGCAGCGATCGTCACCGGGGCGACCGGCGTCGTCCTGCTGCTCCTCAACGCTGACCGGGTGACCGGTCAGTGCCTCACTTCGGACTGCATCGGACCCTCAGGAGCAGACTTCAACGCCCTCGAAAACTCGCTCGGGGACTGGCTTTTCCCGATCCTCGGCGCCTTGCCGTTCGTCACCGGTGCGTTGGTGGGAGCGCCCCTTCTGGCCCGGGAGTTCGAGACCGGCACAGGGCGCCTCGCTTGGGCCCTGCGAGGAGATCGAACCGGGTGGCTGCTGTGGCGTCTCGTGCCGGCGGCGCTGTCGGCCGCCCTGCTGGTCATTCCCGTCGCTTTGCTGAGTTCGCGCTTGCCCGAGGCAATCCTTCGACTCGACCCGAACGGCTTCTACTACTACGCGATCCGGGGAGCCACGCTCGTGTTTCGCGCTTTGGCGATGCTGGGCATCGGCGTCCTTGCGGGGGCGATCACGCGCCGCATCGTGCCGGCGCTCGTGGCAAGTGCCGTGGCCGGGCTGGTGCTGTACACGGCGCTCGATGCGGCGCTCAACATGCCGGTCTGGGTTGCCCCGGTCGCCGTCCCCGTCAATGCTGCCGACGCCGGGTTCCTGCAGACGGGGAACACCCTCGTCGCCCCGGACGGCTCATGGCACGACCCCGCCGAGGTGGCTCTGTCGATCGGTGTACCCCTGTATCGCAAGACGGGCCCGGACACGCTTGACATCGCGCCATTCCAATCTGACCCGACCTACCGCGCGTGGGTTGCCGCCCACGGCTACCAGCAGGCCTATGTCGGGGTGCCCGGCGAGGACTACACCGTGGTCGTACTGCATGAAGGGGTGGCTCTTGTCGTGCTCGGTCTGGGCGCGGTCGCTGCGGCGGCCAACGTGTTGAGACGCAGCCGGCTTGACGCCTAGCGCGACTCCGCACGAGCCGTCGACGCTTGGCATCCTCGCCCCGCGCCGGTGATCCAGCCAGTCACGCGTTGCACTCGAACGGCGACCCGCCTATGCTCCGCGCCAGCAGGAGACCCCGCGGGGCGGACCGCCGGGCGAGCGTCGTGACGAGCGACACGCGGTGCCGACCCTTGGGCCCCTTGCGGCAGTCGTGTGGTGTGGCACGCTCCGCCGCGTCGGCCGTGCCGGCACCTTCCCAGCGCGATGGACGGAGGTCGGGCCGCGATGATCCCTGCCGAGTTCGAGTACGCCAGGCCGAGGGACGTCGGCGAGGCGCTGCGCATCCTCAGCGAGCATGCGGGTGAGGCCAAGGTCCTGTCGGGCGGCTACAGCCTGCTGCCCCTCCTGAAGCTGCGCCTCGCGTCGCCCGCGCTGGTGGTCGACATCGGCCACGTGGCAGGCCTCGACGGGATCGAGGAACGGGACGGCGCCCTGTGCATCGGCGCCCGCGTGACGCACGCCCGCTTGGCCGCGGACGCCATGATCGCGGCGCGCTATCCCATCGTGCACGAGGCGGCCGGCGGGATCGGCGACCCGCAGGTCCGCAACTGGGGCACGATCGGCGGCTCGTGCGCCCACGCCGATCCGTCGTCCGACTGGCCGGCGGTCCTCATCGCCACGCGGGCCTCACTGGTCTGCAGGAGCGTGCGGGGCGATCGGACGATCGCCGCGCGCGACTTCTTCATCGACTCGTTCCAGACGGCCATCGAGCCGGACGAGCTGCTCGTCGAGATCCGCATCCCCACCCCGGCGCCCGGCACGGCCTCCGTGTATCGCAAGCTGGAGCGACGGGCGGGCGACTTCGCCACGGTCGGGGTGGCGGTCCAGCTCCACCTGGGCAGCGACGGCCGCATCGACCAGGCCGGGATCGGCCTGACCGCCGTGGCCGAGACGCCGTTCGCGGCCACCAAGGCGGAGGGCCAGCTGGTCGGGGCCCATCCCGGGCCGGCCATCTTCCGCCAGGCCGCTGAGGCGGCCGCGGAGCAGAGCCGGCCGGCGGAGGACCGCCACGGCCCGGTCGACTACAAGCGGGCCATGGTCACCGAGATGACGATCCGGGCGCTCACCGCTGCCGCGGCGCGCCTCCAGGCGACGGCGTAGGAGGTCCCCGTGAGCACTCGTCACGTCACCGTCACCGTCAACGGCGAGGCGCGGGAGGCCGACGTCGAGCCGCGCCTCCTGCTGGTCCATCTCCTTCGCGACACGTTCGGGCTTACTGGGACGCACGTCGGCTGCGACACGAGCAACTGCGGCGCCTGCACCGTCATCGTCGACGGCCGCACCGCCAAGTCCTGCACGATGCTGGCCGCCCAGGCCGACGGCGGCACGATCACGACGATCGAGGGCATGGCCGCGGGCGCGACCCTCCACCCGCTGCAGCAGGCGTTCTGGGACCAGCACGGCCTGCAGTGCGGCTTCTGCACCCCGGGCATGATCATGGAGGCCAGCTGGCTGCTGGGGGAGAACCCCGACCCGACCGACCACGAGGTGCGCGAAGGGATCGCCGGTAACCTCTGCCGCTGCACCGGCTACGTCAACATCGTGAAGGCCATCCAGCAGGCGGCCGGCGAGATGCGGGCCGCCCACGAGGCGACCGCCGAGCCGGTCGCGGCGAGGTAGCGGCGATGACCGAGATCGCGACCCACACGACGCCCGAAGTGGGGGGCATGGGGCACTCCGTCAAGCGCAAGGAGGACCCGCGCTTCATCCAGGGCAAGGGCGAGTACATCGAGGACGTCAACCTGCCGGGCCAGCTCTGGCTGGACATCGTCCGCTCGCCCTATGCGCACGCCAGGATCAAGTCGATCGACGCGTCCAAGGCGCTCCAGGTCCCGGGCGTGGCCGCCGTGGTCACGGGCAAGGACCTGGAGGGCTACAAGCTCGCCTGGATGCCGACCCTGGCCGGCGACATGCAGATGGTGCTGCCCGTGGACACGGTCATGTACCAGGCGCAGGAAGTGGCGGCCGTCATCGCCACCTCGCGCTACGCCGCGGCGGACGGCGTCGCCGCCGTCGAGGTGGACTACGAGCCGCTGCCGGTCGTCGTGGACCCCTTCAAGGCCCTCCAGGCGGACGCCCCGGTCCTGCGCCCCGATCGCGGGCCGGACAAGGCCAACAACCACATCTGGCACTGGCAGTCGGGCGACGCGGCCAAGACGGACGCCGCGCTGGCGGCCGCCGAGGTGCGGGTGGCCGAGGACATCTACATCCCGCGCATCCACGTCGCCTCCATCGAGACGTGCGGCTGCGTGGCCGACTGGAACCCGATCCGCCAGCAGCTCACGCTGCACATGACGAGCCAGGCGCCGCACGCCATCCGCACCGTGGTGGCGCTCGTGGCGGCCGGGGCCGGCCTGCCCATCTACGAGCACAACATCCGGGTCAAGACGCATGACATCGGCGGCGGCTTCGGCGGCAAGGTGCCCGTCTATCCGGGCTACGTCCTGGCGGTCGCCGCCTCCTTCCTGACCGGCAAGCCGGTCAAGTGGATCGAGGACCGCTCGGAGAACCTGCAGGCGGACTCGTTCGCCCGCGACTACCACATCCATGCCGAGCTCGGCGCCACGAAGACGGGCCGGATCACGTCGCTCAAGGTGAAGACGATCGCCGACCACGGCTACACCGACGCCGCGGCCGACCCCTCCAAGTTCCCCGCCGGCCTGTTCAACGTGATCACCGGCTCGTACGACTTCGCCAACGCCTTCGTCGAGGTCGACGGCGTCTACACCAACAAGCCGCCGGGCGGCGTCGCCTACCGCTGCTCGTTCCGCGTCACCGAGGCCGTGCACGCCATCGAGCGGATGGTGGACATCCTGGCCCACGAGATCGGCAAGGACCCGGCGCAGGTGCGCCTGGACAACTTCATCCAGCCGGAGCAGTTCCCCTACAGGACGCCGACCGGCTGGGAGTACGACTCGGGCAACTATCCCGCCGCCCTCAAGAAGGCCCTGGACCTCATCGGCTACGACGACCTGCGCAAGGAGCAGGCGGAGAAGCGGGCCCGGGGCGAGCTCATGGGCATCGGCATCAGCTCCTTCACCGAGATCGTCGGCGCGGGACCATCCCACGACTTCGACATCCTGGGCCTCAAGATGTTCGACAGCTGCGAGATCCGCGTCCATCCCACGGGCAAGGTCCTCGCCCGCCTCGGCGTCCAGACCCAGGGCCAGGGCCACGAGACCACGTTCGCCCAGATCATCGCCGAGGAGCTCGGGTTCCCCGTCGCCGACATCAAGATCGAGGAAGGCGACACGGACACGGCGCCCTACGGCCTGGGCACGTATGCCTCGCGGTCCACCCCGGTGGCCGGCGCGGCCACCGCGGTCGCCGCCCGCAAGATCCGGGCCAAGGCGCGCCTGATCGCCGCGCATCTCCTGGAGGCCAACCCGGACGACCTCGAGTGGGAGAACGGCCGGTTCTTCGTCAAGGGCTCGCCCGACCGGGCCAAGACGATCCAGGAGATCGCCTTCGCCGCCTACACCAACCATCCCCAGGGCATGGAGGCCGGCCTGGAGGCGGTCGACTACTACGACCCGCCCAACCTGACCTTCCCCTTCGGCTCGTACGTCTGCGTCGTGGACATCGACAAGGGCACCGGGCAGGTCACCGTGCGGCGCTTCGTGGCCGTCGATGACTGCGGCAACATCATCAATCCCATGATCGTGGACGGCCAGATCCACGGCGGCCTGACGATGGGCTTCGCCCCCTCGCTGTACGAGGAGATCACGTACGACGACCTGGGCAACAACCTCAACGGCACGTTCATGGACTACCTCCTGCCGACGGCCGTGGAGACGCCGGCGTGGGAGACCGACAAGACCGTGACACCCTCGCCGCACCATCCCATCGGGGCCAAGGGCGTGGGTGAATCGGCCACCGTCGGCGCGCCGCCGGCCATCGCCAACGCGGTCGTGGACGCCCTGTGGCACCTCGGCGTGCGCAACGTGGATATCCCCATGACGCCCCAGAAGATCTGGCGCATCCTGCACGAGAAGGGAGTCACTGCATAGCGGCCACCGTTACCGGCGACCTGCTGGGGCGGGCCGCCGAACTGGAGCGGGCCGGCCGGCCGTACGCCATGGCCACGGTGGTGGCCATCGAACGGCCGACCTCCGCCCGGCCTGGCGCGTCCGGCCTGGTCTTCCCCGACGGCACCATCGAGGGCTGGGTCGGCGGCAGCTGCGCCCAGCCCGTCGTCGTCCGCGAGGCGCTGCGCTCGCTGGCCGACGGCGAGCCGCGCCTCATCCGCCTCAGCAAGACGGGCGGCGAGGGCCGCCGCGGCGACGGCGTCATCGAGTACGTCATGACCTGCCACTCGGGAGGCACCCTGGAGATCTTCGTGCAGCCACACCTGCCACCGGCCGAGCTCTGGATCATCGGCGCCACTCCCATCGCCCAGGCGTTGGCGCGCGCTGGTGCCGCCGCCGGGTACCACGTCAGCGTCGTCGACCCCGTGGCCGACGCGGACGTCTTCGGCGAGGGCGTCGACGTGCACGCCGGCATGGACCTGGCCGGCCTCGCGCCGGTATCTGCGCCGTACGTCGTCGTGGCGTCGCAGGGCGGCTGGGATGAGGAGGCCCTGGAGGCCCTGCTGGCCCGCGACGTCGCCTACGTGGGCCTCATCGCCAGCCCGACGCGCGCCGCGGCCGTGCGGGCCTACCTGCACGACGCCGGCGTGGCCGACGAGCGCCTCGGCGCGCTGCGGGCGCCGGCCGGCCTGGACCTGGGGGCCCAGACGCCGCCGGAGGTCGCCATCTCCATCCTGGCCGAGCTCGTGCAGGTCCGGCGAGGACGCGCCCCGTTCGTGGCCGCACCCGGTCCGGCCGCGGCGGCCGCGGCGATCCACCACGCGCATGCCGCACCCGCCCTTGCGTCCGACTCGGCGGCCACCGACGCCGTGGACCCTGTCTGCGGCATGGACGTCGAGATCGCCACGGCGCGCCACCTGGCCCAGCATGAGGGCACGCTCTACTACTTCTGCAGCGTGGGGTGCCGGGCGCGCTTCATGCGCGACCCCGCCAGCTACGTGGGCGCCGGCACGCCCGACGCAGCGGAACCGGAGTGACCATGCGATTCGAGGGCACCGAGCGCATCAGCGCAAGCCAGCCCCGGGTGTGGGCCTTCCTCATGGACCCGCAGCAGGTCGGCAGCTGCGGGCCCGGGGTGGAGAGCGTCGAGCCGGTCGATGCGACCCACTTCAAGGCACGAGCGACGGTCGGCGTGGGCTTCATCAAGGCCCGCTTCGTGGTCGACATGGAGATGGCCGACCTGCACGAGCCCGACTCGGCCACCATGAAGGCCCACGGCCAGGCGCCGGGCAGTGCCGTCGACGCCACGGCCACCATGCAGCTCGCCCCCGATGGGGCGGACGCCACGACCCTCGCCTGGGCCGCCGACGTCAACATCAGCGGCACGCTGGCCAGCGTCGGGGCGCGGCTCATCCAGGGCACGGCGGAGAAGATGATCCGCCAGACCTTCGACTGCATCCGCACCAAGCTGGAAGCCTGAGCAGGCACATGATCCGCTCTGCCTAGCAGGTTCATACCGTCAGCCGCAGGGCGTGCCTTGCAGCAGGTAGAAGACGATCGTCTCTGCGATTGCGGCGAGGACGAACGAGGCACCCAGCCTCCGCCGACGTGTGGCGCGTGTGCTTGCGGCCCACGCCCAGTCGAGCCCGAGAACGGCAACCGAGAGCGCGGATATCACCAGCACGGCACCCGGCACGGTGATGACGGCCCCGGCGTAGGGCCTAGGGCTGACGTTGCAAGTCGATCCGCTTGCTAGTGTCAGCACGACGAACACGGCAGCCGCGGCCGCAGCAAGGGCAAGAACGATCCTGATCGCGGTCACGAGAAGGCGATGCACGGGGTTACCTTGAGCTCACCGTAGGCTCAATAGGGGCCGTGGCCGGCTAGTAAACGGACCATACGCTCATGGAGTTGCCGCTGTCTAAGGAGCAGAACGTGGAGTGTCCATGGATGGGTCCGTGGCCGACGCACGAACCTATGTTGATGTCATGCCACGCGCTGGCATATCGGATCTGCATCGCGGCAAATAAAGTGTCGGGAACGACTGAGGAGCCAAGTCCATCGCTAGCGTCCCACTGCTCACCCCACCAAGCGGCTCGAAGGGAAGAATACGGGTCAACGAGCCAGCAGAACACCCCCGAACTGGCGTTCGCCAGTTGAGCCTTCACCACCCCATCTACCTTGAAGTCCCACAGGCCGTTCGCGTCGGAATCACTGACCTCATAGCTATGGGAGTTCAGGTTCGCCGGACCCAAGTCGCGCGGAGTTGGCGCGGCGCCATTACAGCCACCGTACGCCCAGAAGTATCGATACTGGTCGGGGAAGGCATTGCACATTCCCGTCGTTGCCGTGCAATGGATGATGCCGACCTGGATGATCTCGTTGGTATTGTCTGGACCCTCGACCGCGACCCACAACAATGACCCACCTGTCAGGTCAAGCGGGGGTGAAACATTGCAATGCTTGAAACCCGTGTCTGGATCGATGGAGGCTCGCACGCCGTAGTAGTACTGCGTTTCAGAGAATTCGCGACCCGTGAAGTAGTTCTGGTTGATTACATCAGAACAGGTTCCTGAGCTGGCATCGGGCATGATTTGGCTGCTAAGGCGCCGACCCGAGGTGGCTGAGTCGCTTGCCGGACCGTTGGCTGCGAACGGGTGTCCTCCGGCTAGAAGTTCAGCTTGCCCGTCGGGCCGAGCCGCCATCGCGCCAGGTCCCGCTGGCGACACCGCGTGCGGAACTAACATCGACTCTCAAATCGCAACGGCCAATAACAGGGCGGTCATTGCCAAGGCCCGGTGCTTGTTAGGTTCCATCCCGCTCTCCACGAATGCGCGGGAGCCTTGGGCAGGCCGGTCGCCCCAGGATCCGCAGCGTGTTGCGCATCATGACGAATGCCGCGCAGGAAGGGGACGATATTCCACCGCCTAACGTAACTACGGCGCGCTCGCAGCGTCGGGGCCCGGCTCATCCAGGGCGCGGCGGAGAAGATGACCCGCCAGACCTTCGACTGCATCCGCACGAAGCTGGAAGCCTGACCGGCGACTTCGTCCTGACCCTCGACCAGGGCACGACCTCCAGCCGCGCCATCCTCGTCGACCGGCAGGGCCGGCTCGTCGCCGGCGCGTCCCGCGAGCTGACCCAGCACTACCCCGCGCCCGGCCTCGTGGAGCACGACCCGGACGAGATGTGGGCCTCGCAGCTGGCGGTCGCCCGGCAGGTCCTCGCCGACGCCGGGGTGACCGCCAGCCGGCTGGCCGCGGTCGGCGTGACCAACCAGCGCGAGACGACGATCGTGTGGGAGCGCGCCACCGGCCGCCCCGTCCATCCCGCCATCGTGTGGCAGAGCCGCGTCACCGCCGACTACTGCGACGAGCTGCGCGCCCGCGGACTGGAGCCGATGGTCCGGGCCCGCACGGGCCTGCCCATCGATGCCTACTTCAGCGGCCCCAAGATCCACCACATCCTGGCGTCCGACCCCGGGCTGCAGGCGCGGGCCGAGCGGGGCGAGCTGCTCTTCGGGACCGTCGACACGTTCCTCATGTGGCACCTTACCGGTGGGACGCTGCACGTGACCGACGTGTCCAACGCCAGCCGCACGCTCCTCTTCGACATCCACCGCCTGGCGTGGGATGCGGA
>Ga0187778_10002800_pt1 | contig 11841 bp, 9 predicted proteins | sample 1015_Q2_SP5_20_M_FD_132418 | JGI IMG/M metagenome (GOLD analysis project Ga0187778, IMG submission 132418) | Tropical peat soil microbial communities from peatlands in Department of Meta, Colombia - 1015_Q2_SP5_20_MG | ecosystem: Environmental > Terrestrial > Soil > Wetlands > Peat | place...
ACTATGTGGGTTGAACCCTGGAAGCGCGAAGGCTGGGTGATCTCGCGAGCCGGTTTGCGTTACCTATGGTGTGCCTTCTGGGGGCAGATTCCCTTTTTCTTAGCATGCCCCCTTCTCATCTATTGGGGTGAGCATTCCTATCTGGGACGCGCCACGCCGTTAGAGAGTTTTCCAATACGAGTGTTATTCGGTTTGATGGGAGGAGCTTTTGCGATCAGCGCTTTCGCGCTCGACGACGCGATGAAGGTCTTCAGGCGCAACAGGGAGAATTCAGGCGAAACTCCCGGCCGAATCTGGCGAATCATCCTAGTATTTGGAATTTTCGGTGGATCCGCTGCGTATTTCTGGTTTGTGTACAGAACCCGAATGCAAGAAGCGGGATTTCTCAAACGTTAGTCCGAGCCCTGAAGGATAGAGCCCACAATTCCACCGACTACGCTGGTTTGCCCTGCTCGGACGTGCTCGGACGGCATATACTCCATCAGCTTGTGCGCGAGTTTGGCGATGGGCAGGGTTTGCAACCACACGCGGCCCGGCCCGGTCAGCGATGCGAGAAAAATTCCGTCGCCGCCGAAGATCATGTTTTTGATTCCGGGAATCGTGGTGATTTGAAAATTGACGTTCGTCTGGAAGGCTCCTACATGTCCAGGATGCACGCGCAACTGCTCCCCGGGCTGAAGATCTTTTATGATCAGTTCTCCGGACAATTCCAGCCACGCAGTTCCCTGACCGCCCAGGTGCTGCAGGATGAATCCGCTTCCTCCAAAGATTCCCGCTCCCAGTGATTGCTGGAATCCGACACCAATCTGGATATTGGGAGTGCCGCAGAGGAATCCGTGGCGGTGAATCATGTATTCACGGCCGGGCCCCACTTCGACCGGCACGATATGTCCGGGGAGTTTTGTGGCAAACGCCAGCTCGCCGGGCCTTCCCATGGCGCGATACTCGGTCATGAAAAGCGTTCCGCCGCCGACCACGCGCTTCAGCGCGCCCAGGATTCCTCCCCCGCCGCCCAACTGCGTGTGCGTGGTCATCTGAATCGAGCTGCCCATCCAGGAAAGCTCGCCTGCTTCAGAGATGATTGCGTCGTTGGGATCGAGCGCAAACTCCAAGACAGGCATGGTGGTGCCGACAATTTGGTTTCGCATCGAGGACTCCTCTACACGGATGTACGTACCGCTTAACGAAAAATTACCGCAGCGCTATGGCTTTGGCTCGGATTACGCCAATCTGAGCAAGCATACATGGGTTAGCCATCGGCGGGAATGCTTAGGAGCATTGAATGGAACGACTACAAACCGAGGTGGTCGAGCTGGTAGCGGCCCTTTTCGATGACTTGGTCGTCGTCGATCCAGACGTCGCATTTGCGGGTGAGCACATCCACGTGCGTTTTGGATTTCCAGTCGGCGTGCGTCTGGCTGCCGTAGGGATCGCCAAACGCGATATGAACTCCGGGAAATTTTTCGTCCTGGAGGAGGACGCCGATCATTTCGGTTAAGCCGAGATTGGTGCCGAACGCCAATTCGCCGACGCGGTCGCTGTTTTCGTCGGTGTGGCAGTACTCCCAGAATTCCTGCTGCAGGTCCTTACGCTCGCATTGGACGTCCACGAGCCGCGCGGCTTTGATGGTCAACGTCAGCGGTGTGGACTGCAAATCGCCGTATTTGCCATTGAAGTGGTCGCCCGCGGTGGCATCGCAAACAAAAGTGCCATCGACTGTGGCGGGGGTGGTAAAAACCTCTCCCGCGGGAAGGTTCGACCAATAGCGCGGGCTGATGAGTCCGCTCGTCTTCACCCAATCGAGGTTGCGGTCGAAATGCGCGGCAAACTCCGTGCCCGCTTCCGTTTTTACGGTAAGGGTTTCGGCGCGCAGCATGCGGTCGCGCAGTTTGTCGCTCAAACGGTCCACCATGCGGTAATCCGCGCGCATGCCTTGCTGCATGATTTCCGGAGTTACGCCAACCATGTGCGCGTAGCGAATCTGGCGGCGCTCGACGACTCTTACAATGGCCATGCGGGCGCTCAGTTCGCCCGGCTGAGGCGTCATGCACATGACTCCGACGTCGGCGATTTCCAGCGCATTCAGAACGTCCGCAGGCGCCGCGGTCATCGGCCGCGGGCCGAAATCTTCGAGCAACAGTCCGGTCAAACGGGCTTCGCGCTCTTGGATTGCGGCGGCAATGCTGGCAGCCACGGCGCGGCTCGCTTCGTCGGCAATCAGCGCGACGTGTTCGCCGGGGCGCACACCCAAGCACGTTTCCACGGCATTGCGCGCGCCGGGCATTAATTCGGTAGGAGGTAAACCGAAATTCATCTCAACAATTTTACTTGAATCAGGGCAATTTTCTAGCAGAGAGGTGCGTTTGCGTATCCTCTTTAACCAGCCGCTCGGGTAGTCCGGGACAAACCTAATCCGGTGCGGCACTTCGCGGGGAAACTCGAAATGCAGGCACTTGGCCGCCACCACTAGTGACGTTGGCAAGGCCCGTCGAACTGAGCCGCGTGAGGAAGCCGCAGAGCTTTCCGCGGAACAGATAGGGCGCGAAGTCCACGAGCATCTCGCGGTAATCCACGCGGCCGGCTTGCGCGATGTAGGGGAAAATTTCGCGGCGAATCGGAATGCGCTCCTGCACAATCCACACGCCGTTTTTGGCCGTGAGCGCGCGCTCAATGGCCTCATCCCACTTACTTTCGCTGGTTTCCCATCCGAGCGTCACGCCCGACCCGCCATATTCATCGCTCGGCTTCAGCACCAGGTTGTGCCGCTGCGTTCGAATGAAAGCGAGCAACTCGATCGGTTCGCCGTAATGTGCGGTCTTCACGTCGGCGACCACGCGTGTCCAGGGAATGTGTTTGCGGATCAATTCACGTTCGCTATGGGAAAAAAGTGAACCATTTTGTTCGTCCGTGAGCACGGCAAAAAACGCCTTCACATGCGGAATCTTGCAGCGAAAATTATTCGCTACGCAAACGGCGTTTGCGGAATACGCCTTCACGAGCGCCGAACATTCCGCCGGTTTGGCCACGATGTCGTTGATCAGCACGCGGCGATAGACGAGATCGATTTTCTTGTCCTGCGCGGTGAGCGATTTGCCGTCCCATTCGAGCTCACGCGGGTCGGCGATGAGCGTGGGAATCCCCATTCGCTCGAATCGCGCCTGCAAAATCTCAAATTCGCTCCAAGTGGGAACTTCTTCCCAGTCGACTATGGCAATCTGCGGGCGTTGCACGGAACCGCCCCAGTCCACGTAGCTCATCAACAAGGCGTCCAGCAGTTTGGCGCTGAGCGGGTAGCGGTGCACTTCATATTTTCGCGAGAACTGCGCCATGACCGGCAGTTCGCTGAAAATTTCCGCCAAGGTTTCCGCGTAACCCGCGCCCGCCGGCGACTCTCCGTTGTACTCGGCGAATTTCAAAGAATCGGGGAGCAGGAAGGCATCCAGTCGCGAAGCGGTGCTCGCAGGACCATAACCCGTGGGAATGCGGGCCAGGCGCTCTTCTTCTTCGCGCAAATGTAGTTGGGCAAAGAGCGCTTTGTCGTTCAGAGCTGCGCTGACCACGCGCTCGCCAATTTCCGCGATGCCTTCCGCCACGGTGCGCACCCGCTCTTCGTCCTCCGGCGAGAGAAAAAACGGCCGCAGGAATGGGCAGTGGACGCGGTCGCCGAAGGTCAATTTGGCGTGCCGCAGTCGCTTGAACAAATCCTCCGGTAGTCTCGGCATTCGCAGAAGAAGGGGCTTCAGAATTTCATGCCAGTCTTCGACCGGAGAAGAAGGCAATAGCGAAGGGGTAGGAGCGGTCGTCATGGTGTCAGGACCCCAGTGCCGACGCGGAAGCTGGAGCAGCGGACTTCTGTCCCGCCGCGGCACTCTTGGGCGCGCCTGCAAATCCGGCGGCAGTGCCAATGCCCAGCATCTCTTCCCAGCGCGGCCACGGACTGGAAGCTTTGCCATTCAGCGCGCGGTCGATCACCAGGCGCGCCATTTTTTCCACCACGTGCTCGAAATAAAATTCGGTAATCCGATCGCGCTCGAAATCCGGCGCCGGATTCAGAAAATCGATCGCATACGGCACACCGTCTTTCACGGCAAACTCGATGGTGTTCATTTCGTAGCCCAGAGCTTGGTTGATGGTTTGCGCGTCTCTCACGATGCGCGCGCCCAATTCCGCCGACAAATAAGTGTGGTCCACCAGGTAGCGGCGCTCCTTCGGATCGTAATGCACGGGCGTAATGTCCGTTTTGCCAAAGGTAAAGCACCGCACGTATTGCGTGAAATCGACGAACTCTTGCAGCGTCATGCAGTACGGCGACGTCTTGTCGTATGCCGCAAGCAACTCCTCTTTGTTGTTCACTTTGTATACGTGCTTCCAACCTCCACCGGAATAAGGCTTCAGAATCGCCGGGCGGCCGACGTAATCAAGCAGGCCGTCCCAATCCACAGGGTATTCGAGGTTGTGGAGCGACTCGCTGGTGATGTCCACGTCGCTCGGATAACCCTTCTGCGGCAGCAGCACGGTCTTCGGGATGGCGATTCCCAGCTTGGCTGCGACGGAATAATTGAAATACTTGTCGTCGGCGGTCCACCAGAACGGATTGTTGATGACGTAGGTTCCTTGCAGGACCGCGTGTTTCAGGTAGCCGCGATAATATTCGACCTCGTGCGAGATGCGGTCGACGATCACGCTATAACGCGCCGGCTCTCCCATGCGCGTGCCGCCCAGCTTCACAAATTCCGCGGCTACGCCGTCCCTTTTTCCAAGTTCATTCACGCGCACGATAAACGCTGGAGGAAAGCTGTACTCTCGTCCGCAGAGAAGGCCAACGATTTTCATTTGCGTGCTCCTGTCCGGACCTTGTGGGATCTGTCCCTTATCGGAGTCAGTTCACCGCGTGCGCGGAAGAACTGCGGGGTGCGGTCACGCCTCCGCGTGTTTCGGCCACCAGGTGACGCACCACCGCTTTGGCGTCGCCGGTCTCCTGATACACGCGCAATTGCCGGTCGGCGCTGGTGCCCTCCTTCAGAATGGTATGTACATATTGCACGGCGCTGCGACTCCCCAGGTCGTCCACGACGTCGTCGACCAGCTCAAGCAGCTCGGGCACCAATTGCCGCATGGGCACTTCCGCTTCCTTGCCAAAGTCGATCAGGTTTCCGTCGATTCCATAGCGCGCCGCGCGCCACTTGTTTTCTTCAATCAAAGCCCGCCGGTAAAGCCGCCAGCTTTGGTTGCATTCGTACAGTCTGTGCAGCTTGACGATGATGGCTTGCGTGAGCGCAGCGATGGCCACGGCCTCTTCGACTTTCGTGCACACGTCGAACATGCGGAACTCGAGGGTTCCGAACGTCGGGTGCGGCCGGACGTCCCACCAGATTTTTTTGCCGTTGTCGATGCAGTGCAGTTTGACCAGCAAATTGACGAAATTCTCGTAGGCGCTCCATGATTCAAACTGCTCAGGGACGCCCGTGCGAGGAAAGCGCCGGAACACCGTGGTGCGAAACGATTTCAGTCCGGTGTTTCTTCCCATCCAGAACGGCGAACTGGTGGAAAGCGCCAAAAGGTGCGGCAGGAAGTAGCGCACGCCGTTCATCATGTCAATGGTGGTTTGCTTGTCGGGCATGGCCACGTGCACGTGCATGCCGAAGATGAGCAACGACCGCGCAAGCTGGCCCATTTCTTCGACGATGTGCTGATAGCGCTCTCCGGGGGAAATCACCTGGTCGATCCAACTGGAAAATGGATGCGTGCCCGCCGCGGCCACTTGCAACCCCGCGCGTTCCGCCGCGGCCACCAATTCGCCGCGCGTGCGGTGCATCTCGATGCGCAGCTCGCTCACGTTTTCGCAAATGCGCGTGCCGGTCTCGACAATGGACTGGTGCAGCTCCGGCTTCACCTGTTCAATGATGTCCGGTGACGCTTTCGAGACAAGTTGACTGACGTGCGAGCGCAGTTCGCACGTCGCTGGATCAATAATCTGAAATTCCTCTTCTACGCCGATAGTGAAGCGATGAGCCATGGGACGGCCTTCCGACTCGCTTGATAATGCCGGGGACTTTGAGCCTCGTATCATACCCTGCCAAGGCCCAGATTTGCACCCTCGCCACAAGAGATGCAAGTTAGCTTCGGAATGGGTCGTGGTCCGGCGTCATCATGCCGACTTCCGCCGAAAAATCCCAGCTAAGAAAAGAGCGGGCGCCTTGGAAGCGCCCGCTTTGGCCTTTCATCGTTGTGGGTGCCTGTCTGTTATCGGTCGTCGTCCCCGGACACGATTCCGGGAAGTACTGGCGTGCCTTCCTTCCTCACGGCATCGAGCTCATCCGGATCGAGGCCCAATAGGTGCAGAATTGTGGGCGCCACTTGGGCGGTTTCCACAAAGCTTGTAAGCGTCCGAGCATGAAGGTGCGGGTTAGAGACCAGCAGCATCACGTTGGTATCATCCCATGCGTAGCCACCGTGTTCGGACTGCTTTTTGTCGCCGCCGGTATAGACAACGCCGACGTTTGGAATCACGACGATGTCGGGTGTACGCGGATCGCCGCCTTCCCGAAGCTTGCAGCAGGGGCCGGGATTGTTGGGAAGCCCCGGCGGGTTAAAGAGCGCGTTCAGAGAGGCGCCGTAGTAGACCTGTCCCAGTCCGATCGCGGTCGCGTTATTCTCCAGAGCCGTTACTGCTTCCACGGTGGTGCTAGGATCTGTCAACCAAAGCTGGGAAATGTCGTCCTCAGCTATTCCGAGGGCGTTGAGGGGGTCGCTATAAACGGCAGGGAGAAGGTTAGGATTGGGGGCCGTGAGGACCGCGGAGGGTGGCTCACCGATGTTGGCCTTCCCAGGGATCGGGGTGAAACGATTCGGGTCGATCGGCGACTGTCCGTGTTTTGCGGTGATGATGATGGTGGTCGAATCGAAGAGACCTTGGTGTTTGAGCGCGGCGACCATCTGCCCGATTGCCGCATCCACGAATTGGATTTCAGCCGCCATTTTGGGTCTTGGTGTGCCTGCGGCATCCTCATAACCACCTGAGTTGCCGTCGGTTCGGTTTACAGGCAGGGCGGCGGGGCTAACAAGCTTCTCGCCAACGCTGACCGCCTGGAAGTTCATGCCGAGAATGACTGGCACTTTCTGACTGGCTGTCCCGAGGTGGTTCTTGCCGTTAATCCAGTTGACGACAGCGTTGACCTTCAACTGGTCGTAGCACTTGATGGAATCGAAATTGGTCGTCCAGTCATTCCCGTCATTCACGACGTTCGCGCAATTGTAGTTGGTTCCCGCTGTAACCAGGCCAGGGAGCGGAAACTTGTTAGAGTTGACTTCCGGAGAATAGTAGTCATCCACGTTGCTGGGTTTATCGGTTCCAGTGGGGCCCGAAACAACGGCGTAAACCGCGTGCTTGTCCGACCACGCGGTGAAGCCACCATGAGAGTGAATCACGCCGTAGATGGTGTTGGTGCGGACGAAGTTCCAGGGATAAACGGGCTTGCAGCTGTTAAACGGATCGCGGATCAGCCTGTCCGGATTGATTGATGTAACGTTGCCGTCGATGAGGTCCAATGCACTTTTGGCGGGAGCGGGGCGACCGTTGAGTTGCGTCTCGTCGAATTCATCGCCCTCTTCGTACTCGGTTTGCGTTCCGGTTGATCCGTCTGAGTTCTTATAGATTTGATTGGGGACGCAGGGTGTCAGTGCTGGGTCGTCAGCGGTGCCCGGCAGCCCGTTGCCGGTAGTATGCAGAGGCGGTGCAAGAACGCGGTCGTAGGCGACGTCGTAGAACGCGCCGACAGTCTTTGGTGAACCGCCGGTGACCAGGGCCATCAAACCGGGAAAGGAGTCGGACGGCCTTGACGTGGTGGTACGTGTATAGTTCACTCCGGTCCTGCCGAGAGCTGCAAGAGTCGGACATGTGCCTGCTGCCACGCAGTTTTCGTAGTCGACTGCGTGCATTCCATCAATACTGATCAACAATACGTGGCGTGTGTCGCGATCCCCGTCATGATCGCGGCCCGGTCCAGCGTATAGAGGTGTTGTCAGCACCATGGCCGCCAAAGACGCGGCCGCAAATAAGCGAACGCTTACATACTTACTCATCACTTTCCCCCTTTGCGGAAATTACTATTCGAAGGACAGAGGCGGGTGGTTCAAGCCTCGTCAGCCAATGGGTATGCCTGTGCTTGGTTAGCGGGACGCGGCTGCGAGATGAATAAAAAATGACTGAAGAAGTTTTAATTTTGTAGGTTGGTTTGGCAGGTTCAAGAGTACTGTAACGCGCGACGGTGGAAAACGACCGCGCGATACTCGTATTTTCTTCAAACTGATCACCGATCCTGTTCCCTCATCCAAATGTGAGGGCCGGCTGAAGATAACCAAACACGGCGCGCTTGCCGTCAGACGAGATGGCGAGCGCGCGAATCGTGTCTCAACAGCCGATCGGCTCCGGCGACACGGGTTCTCGCCCCAGGTCCATCCACTGGCAAGTCAATTTGGCGCTGGACTGCACGGCGCAAGCCTTGCCAGACTCTTTGTCATGCAAATCAGGCCGTTTCGCATCGAGCAGTATTTCGGCAAATACGAATTCACCGCAAAATACCTGTTATCCAGTTCGGATGCCGAATCGCGCACGATTCAGGAGCTGCTCGAGCTGGAGCCCGGATCGCAAGAACGTTTTCTGCAGCATTGGTGCGGTTACACGGAATCTCCGGGTGCGCCCTATCTGCGCGAAGCCATTGCGGGAATTTATGTTGGCATCCAGCAGGACGACGTCCTAGTCATGGGCGCAACCGAGGAGGGCATTTTTGTTCTCTACCACGCGCTCGCCGGGCCTGGCGATCACATTATTGTCGAAACTCCCTGCTACGAAAGCGCGCTCGAAATTGCGCGCAGCACCGGCGCGCAAATCAGCGAATGGCGCCGCAGTTTCGGAGACGGTTGGGCGCACGATCTAAACGCGCTGGAAAAACTGCTCCAGCCCAACACGAAAATCATTTACATCAACACGCCGCACAATCCCACGGGGCTGTTGATGCGCCGCGAAGCTTTCGATCAACTCATCGCGCTGGCGGCCAGCCGTAAGATCATCGTGTTTTGCGACGAGGTTTACCGCGAACTCGAACACGATCCCGCAAACCGTCTCCCCGCTGCTTGCGAAGTTTATGGCCGCGCGGTGAGTCTCGGCTCGATGAGCAAAACGTACGGGCTACCCGGCTTGCGGCTCGGCTGGCTGGCTTCCAAAGACCGCGAAATTCTTCACCGTTGCCTCGAGTTCAAGTACTACACCACGATCTGCAGCAGTGCGCCCAGCGAGTTCCTCTCCGCGCTGGCGTTGCGTCACCGCGAGGCCCTGGTGCAGCGCAACCGGCAAATTGTTCTGCGAAATTTGCCGCTCCTCGACGCCTTCTTTCGCCGGCACGCCAATCTCTTTTCCTGGATCCCGCCCGACGCGAGCCCCATCGGCTTTGTCCAGCTCAAATCTGACCGCGACGTCCAGGCGTTTTGCGAACAAGTGGTGCGCGATTGCGGCGTCCTGCTGCTTCCCGGCTCTGTCTACGACCAGCCTCGCCACATCCGCTTTGGTTACGGCCGCAAAAACATGCCCGAAGCCCTCGCGCAATTCGGCGCGTATCTTGAAACGCAAGGCTGATCTCGCCAGAGTTCGCAAGGTGGGCAAACTCGCTCGCGGGAAACAAAAAGTGGGATGGATAGGCCAATCCATCCCACCGGAGATGTGTTGTTCGGGGCGGCTCTCTAAATTCGACCTGCTAAACTGCCTTCAGCTCACGCCGCTCCCATTGCCCTGCGCTGCTGGAAGCATTCCCGGCAAAACACCGGACGGCCCTGCGTGGGCCGGAAAGGAACCGTGGTTTCCTTCCCGCATTGCGAACAATTGGTCTTGGTTTCCGAGCGTGCCGGAGAGGAGTGCCCGCCTCCCGTTTCCGCCCGCTTTGCCTTACAGGTTTTACATCGTTTCGGTTCGTTCTTGAAGCCTTTGTCAGCGAAAAACATCTGTTCGCCGGCCGTGAACACGAACTCCGCGCCACACTCCGCACACTTCAACACCTTGTCGTGATATTCCATGAGCCGCTCTCCCCTGGTCCCGTGTCGGGCAGGGAGTTGGGCGGACTTTGCATCGAAGGACCTAGATGCTTGCGGAGACCAGTATCCGGGGACGCCGGGCGCGGATCCCTTGGGCCTGCGAGTACGAAGCTGCTAAACGATCCCAAACACTCTGCCTTACGGGGGCCTGATTCTCGGAAGTGCGGCGCTCGGCGGCGTAGAGAACGGTAGGGCGGCCTGGGTTTCCCCCCGGGCCGCCCCTTCGCTTAATCCGTTTCTCGGCGCTGCTTCTTGCGCAGTCGCTTCCGCGAAAGCGCTTCTTTGGCCCGGCGCTTTTCGCCGGGCTTCATGTAGAAGCTGTGCTTCTTGATTTCCTTGATGATGTCTTCCTGTTGCACCTTGCGCTTGAAACGCCGCAGGGCATTTTCCAGAGACTCACTTTCCTGAATAATTACTTCAGCCACCTATGATTTCACCCCCAATCCGGTTCGGATTGGTATCTTGCGGCGCCTCTCGCCGGACATGCTGCCGCCGGCTTGCAAAGCTTTTTGGGCGCCGCCCCTGTTCTAATTATCGCATGTATTGGCTGCTTCGCAGTCGCACCCTGAACTGTCGCTGGCCTCTTCTAATCAATTCGGTGGCTCCAAGTCAAGAAATCTTTGCGATTTGGTGGGGAAAATCGTGGTACTAAACCTAGGTATTGGCACTTCGTATACTCTATTAACTTGCGGATAATTATTGGCCGGAGGCCTTCCGGGATACCCTGCGGCCGTTTTTCAGCCCCCGGGCTTTTCCTTTTCTTCATTTCTGTTGCTAGAATGAGCCTCTTCACTTCCTCGCCGGGGACGAAACGATGAGCGATATGCGCGACGCGATTGGGGTGCTCCTTGCCGGGGGGCAGGGCGAACGCCTTTGGCCTCTCACTCGCGACCGCGCCAAGCCTGCCGTGCCCTTCGGCGCCCTCTACCGCATCATCGACATTACTCTCTCCAATTGCATCAATTCCGATCTCCGCCGCGTCTTCGTCCTCACCCAGTACAAAGCCCTCAGCCTCAACCGCCACATCCGCGCCGGCTGGTCGCCGCTGGCCGGGCTCGGCGATTACATCGAAGTTCTTCCGCCGCAGATGCGCGTCTCGCAGCAGTGGTATCAAGGCACCGCCGACGCCGTCTATCAGAACATCTACTCCATCGGCAGCGAGCGCTCCAAGTTCGTCTTCATCCTTTCCGGCGACCACATCTACAAGATGAACTACAGCCGCATGCTCAAGCAGCACCTCGAGTCGCAAGCGGAAGTCACTGTCGCCACCATCGAGATCTCCTCGCAGCAAGCGGCCCGTCAGCTCGGCGTGATCGAAACCGACAAAGATTGGCGCATCATCGGCTTCGAGGAAAAGCCCGTTGCTCCCAAGGAATCAGCGCATCATCCCGGCCATTGCAACGCCTCGATGGGCATCTACATCTTCAACACCCAGCTCCTCATCCCCATCCTGCTGGCCGATTCCGAGGATCCCAAGTCGCACCACGACTTCGGCAAGGACATTCTGCCGCGCATCATCTCGAAGCATCGCGTCTTCGCTTACAACTTCGTCGACGAAAACGCCAAGGACGCCCTCTACTGGCGCGATGTCGGCACCCTCGACGCCTATTACGAAGCCAACATGGATTTGGTCAGCGTCTACCCGGTCTTCAATCTGTACGACCGCAACTGGCCGCTGCGCACCTGGCAACACCAGTATCCCCCGGCAAAATTCGTTTTCGCGGATCCCGACCGCATGGGCGTCGCGCTCGACTCCAT
>Ga0187778_10002801_pt1 | contig 11840 bp, 13 predicted proteins | sample 1015_Q2_SP5_20_M_FD_132418 | JGI IMG/M metagenome (GOLD analysis project Ga0187778, IMG submission 132418) | Tropical peat soil microbial communities from peatlands in Department of Meta, Colombia - 1015_Q2_SP5_20_MG | ecosystem: Environmental > Terrestrial > Soil > Wetlands > Peat | place...
AGCCGGAGGAGGGCGCTTCGCTCGCCCGCGCACTGGGCAAACACTTCATGGTGCTCATGATGCGTCACGGAGTAACTGTTGCCGGAACCAGCGTGCGCGACTGCATATTCCGTTCCATTTTTTCTGCGCGGAATGCCGAATATCAAGTACGTGCGATGACAATCGGATCCGGCATCGCCTCGCTTTCGCCCGGTGAAACGAAATTGGCCGGACAGATCAGCGCCAAGACCACGGGTCTCACGCGGTCGTGGGAATACTGGTCGATGCGGGTGGCCAACAAGTCCGGTGGTCTCACCGTTAAGGCAAAAAACGCAAGAACCAAGCCGGCAAGCGTCAAAAGCAGGCCGAAACGCACCGCCAGGAAGCGTCGACGCTGACAATTTAGACTTTCCCGCGGAAGTGTCTCGGTGTTGAATGCTGCCCAATCAGGGGAGCGACAACAATAAAATCATGGAGGACACGCATGAAAGGCTTCAGGATCATCATTGGCGCACTCGGCTTCGCGCTGCCGCTCGCTTTGGGCGCCGGACAAGCCTCGGCGGAAGACACACTTAAGGTCGTTATCGGCCAAATTAACAATTGGGAAAACCAGGCACCTACGCTTGGCCAGGATGCGGGAATTTTCAAGAAACACGGACTCGTGCTGGAAAATACCGGCACGCAGGGCGCTGGCGAAACCATTCAAGCTGTGATCTCGGGCAGCGCCGATATTGGCGCGGGCGTCGGCGCAGCGGGCGTCATGCGAGCGTTCGCCAAGGGAGCACCGGTACGCATTCTCGCGCCGGCATTCACCGGCACGGGCGACCTGTATTGGTACGTTAAGGCGGATTCGAAAATTCAAAGCCTGAAAGATTCAACGCCTGAGACGACGCTCGCTTATTCGACCAACGGTTCAAGCTCAAACAACATTGTGATTGCCTTTGTCAGCGAGCTCGGCACGAAGGCAAAGCCGACAGCGACCGGCGGTCCGGCCGCCACGCTGACTGCGGTGATGTCCGGCCAGGTCGATATTGGCTGGGCGGCGCCCCCGTTCGGCTTACGGGAGTTGAAAGAAGGAAAAATCCGCATCGTGGCGCGCGGCAGCGACGTGCCGTCATTGCGGGGCCAGACCGTACGCACTCTGATTGTTAATGCCGACTCGCTCAAAACGAAGCGCGAAGCCATCATGCGCTTCATGGAAGCTTATCGCGAAGCAGTGGATTGGATGTATTCCGATCCAAAAGCGGTTGAGATGTATTCCAAGAAGATGAATCAACCGGTCGAAGTGCTGAAGGAGTCGATGGACAAGTTCCAGCCGAAGGAAACGCTGCAGACCGACAAGTTTGCCGATCTGGACGGCGCTATCGCCGATGCGGTGAAACTGAAGTTCCTCGACCAGCCGCTGACCAAGGAGCAGATCGCGGAATTGCTGCAAATACCGCCGCGCAAAAAATAAATCATCGCGTCAAGCGATGGAATGAAAGCGGGCCGCTGTGTGACAGCGGCCCGTTTCCTGTTCGACAATCCGCGATTGCACTTATGCCTTTTTCTTCTTTTTCCCGCCGCCCGACTTTGCAGCCTTTGCGGCCTTGCACGCGCCCGGTTTGGCTCCGGTCGCCTCATCCTTCGCAGCGTAGCATGCGCTGGCGTATGTAAACTTCATGCCGCCCTTGGTTGCGCAAACGGGTCCTTCCGGCAACATCAAGCACGACGCGGGTTGCGGCGGCGGCGCAGCCGCCGCTTTCTTCTTCTTGGCTGCTTCGCTGGGCACAGCCGAGCCGATCACGAATGCGACGGCAGCCGCTCCGACGAGTGCGGTATAGGCAAGATTTCTAATCGTCATGTCATTCCTCCCGACAATGAGACGAAACATAGTAGGTGGTGACATACGCCGATTACAAGAATTTTGCGGTTTGAGGCGACGTGAACCTGAATATGCGTTCATTTGGGCCGGTAGCTCAGTGCCTTCCTTTGGCAAGCGCGCTGATCGCGCTAAGCATCGCGGCGCGGCCCGATTTCAGCGTTTGTCGTAAGGCTTCGTGCTTGCCCATGGCGCCCATTTCACGTTGGCGTTTGACCGTTGAATCCACCATGAGCGGGTCGAGGCCGAGCTGCCGCAGGGTTGCCGCGGACTCTTCCATTTCCGCGGCGCGCCGCTCGCCATGGCTAGCCATGCGTTCAAGATTGTAGTCGGCGATTTCCACCCAGTTGAGGCCCGGATAGTTGTTCTTGAGCGATGCCGTCACTTCTTCCAAAATCCCGGCCCGGGCCGCGGCAAGAAAGCATTCCAGCGTCAAAGCTTCGATGCCCTTGATCATCACGCTACGGATCATTTTGATTGCGGCTGCAGATCCGACCTCAGGGCCGACCACCGTCAGCTGCATCTCCAGTTCGCGCAGCAGCGGCGAGATTCCTTCAGCGTGCGGGCCGGATATCAGCAGTGGCGTACGATGGCGGTCAGGGTGGATTGGCGCAACGACGGCTATGTCGACATAGCGGGTGCGTTCGCCCAACAGCGCGGCTGTTTCCTGCTTGCGGCCCGGTGAGACAGAGTTGATGTCCAAATAGTAGGGATTACCCGCAAGATGGGGCGCCACCGAACGCGCGGCTTCCAGGCTTGAGGCGGCCGTGACCGCAGAGATGATCATGTCGCTGTCACGTACCGCGTCGCCAGCCGATGGCGCTACGCGCACGCCAATCGCTTCACCCGCACTCTTGAGCCGGGCCCCAGCCGCTTCAGGAAACAGGATATCCCAGGCTGCGATACGTTCGATGCCAGTATCACGCAACCCGGATGCGATTGCCTGGCCTGCCTCACCAAAGCCGATGAATGAAACGCGCGGTGTGTTGCGACGGGTCATGTGAAAGCTCGCCGTTCAGGAGTCCGGAAATCCGGCCACCGGCGGCGTTCCCTTGGTGTGGAATGATTTGATGGTCTGCAGTCCCCAGGCTTGGCCCTTTTTGCGCTCGGCTTCGGTCCAGGTGATCGGTTTCCAGTCCGGCGCCAGTACAAGCCGCGCACCGGCACAGGAAACCTCAACCCGGTTCCCGCCGGGTTCGTAGACATAGAGGAAGAATGTCTGCTGGATCGCGTGCTTGTGCGGACCGGTCTCGATATAGACGCCGTTCTCCAGAAAAATGTCGGCAGCGCGGAGAACGTCCTCGCGCGCATCGAGCGCAAAGGTCACATGATGCAGGCGCCCTTTGGTGCCCGTGTGGTCGCGCGTATAGGCAAAATCGTAAGACTTGTTGGTCGCGGTCATCCACATGCCGGCTTCGCTGCCGTCATCGAGCACGATCCGCTCGGTTAGCATGAAACCGAGATAGTTCTGAAAGAATTCGCGGTTGGCCTTGATGTCGACGGCGAGGCCGTTGAAGTGGTCGATCCGGCGCGCATTAATGCCGCGCGCCGGAAATTTCTGCGCCTGGTTTTTCAACGCCGGCTTAAGATCCGGTGGCGGCTCATACCATTCAGTGTCGTAATAGATCTCAAACCTGTGGCCGTCCGGGTCCTTGAAAATGAACGTCTTGCCGTGACCGAGGTCGCCGTCGCTCCACCCAATGTCAAATCCGGAGCCTTTCAACGCCGCCGCGCGCCGTTCAAGCGCCTGCGGCGAGCGTGTCCGAAATGCCGCATGGCCAAGGCCGGAGGTTTTCGAGGCCGTCAGTTTGAGTGAATACCGCTCATAGTCATCCCAGCCACGCAAATAGACACTGTCGCCCTTCTCTCCGCTCTGGGTCATGCCCATGATGTCAATGAAGAACCTGCGACTCTCCTCAAACTTGGGCGTAAGGAGCTCGACGTGGCCAAGATGGGCAATGTCGTGGATCGGTTCAGTTGCCATTGGTTCGTTCTTTTTGCTTTCGCCTAATTCTGTCGAAACGGACGGGTGAACGCCAGCACGAGATTGTTTGCTGGCATCGGCGATATTTCCGCCGCCGTCAACCCGACTTGTTGCGCCAGTGCATTGAGATCGTCAACATCGCGCACGCCCCATTCGGGATTTTCCGTGCGCAGCGCGGTGTCGAATTGCGCATTGCTCGACGCCGTGTGTGCGCCGCCGCGTTTAAAGGGGCCATAGACAAACAGCCGGCCGCCGTCCTTCAAAAGCCGTGCGGCTCCGGAGACAAGATTTACCGACACCGGCCATGGGGAAATGTGCAGTACGTTGATGCACAGCAGGGCGGTGAGCCGACCATTGCGCGCATTATCTCCTGTCCAGATCCAATGCGGATCGGCGAGGTTGATACGCTGTGGCGCGCGCAGATTTTCGAGGCCCGATTGCGTCCGCCAGGCGGCGATACTTTTGAGGTGAGAGTCGTAAATATCGCTCGGCCACCAGGTGAGGTTTCGTGCGCGGCGTGCGAACTCGGTCACGTGCTGGCCGGTACCGCTGCCGGCTTCCAGCACGTCACCGGTTTGGGTCGACAGAAAACCCGATATCGCTGACCAGATTGGTTCATGATTGCGGTGAAAGGCCGGACCATCCAGTCGGCCATCAGCTGCAGGGGGATCGGTGTCCTTGCCGTACTCGGCGACAAATTTGGCCATCGCGGCAGCCCGATGCATCACGAAACGCAATTAGGCACGCCCGGGTGTCGGCGTCAAAGGCAGGCTGATCCGCGGGGCGGGGACTGAAGGTCGGCTTCGTTGTTTTTAGGGGTATGATCGGTCAAGATGCCCGCTTAAGTGGGAAATGCCCATTCTGTGCGCTGCCGATAAGGCGCACCGCACAATATCGAGAAGAAAAAAACCTGGGAGGATAACATGCACAAACTTTGTTCGACTGTCGCTCTGCTGCTTGGCGCCGTCGCGCTCGCGCTGCCAAGTGCGGCCGGCGCCCAGCAAAAAATCACTATCGGGATTCCGACATCGCCGCCCAATATCGTCCACATGCCGGTCATCGTCGCCAAGGAGCTCGGCCTCTATAAAAAGGCCGGCCTTGATGTCGACATCGTATCGCTTGGTGACGGCGTGAAGGTCTACCGGGCAATACTCGCAGGTAACATCGAGTTCGGCCTTACTCCCGGCGCGCCGACGATTATCGGACGCTCCAACGGCGCCGAGGTAAAGGCTCTGTCGGCCAATTTGCCGAAATTCGAAGCGTCGATGATCGTGCGTTCCAATATCAAGACGATGGAGGATCTGAAGGGCAAACGCATCGGTATCCAGGAGCCGGGAGGTTTTGCCGATCTGCTGAGCCGAAGCGTATTGCGCGCCGCGAAGATTGATCCCAAGGACGTGAACTTTGTGAGCATCGCGAGCGAGGACGTGCCGGCACTGGTTGCCGATCAGGTCGATACCGCGATTCTGCATGTCGAGCAGGAAATGCTCGCCAAAAGCAAGGTACCGGATCTGCACGCTATTGGCCGCATGTGGGAGCTGCAGCCAAAGACGCTCTACACATTCCTGTCGGCTACGGAAAAGACAATCAAGGAAAAGCCGGCCATCGTGCAGGCGGTGGTATCGGCCAACATCGAAGCGACGCGAATCATGTACACGGATAAAGCCAAGATCATGCCGATCCTGGTGAAGCAGACCGGCTATCCGGAAAAGATCCTGTCCGAGAGCTTTGACTTCCTTGTGCAGCAGTGCATATGGGATGCCAACAGCGGGCTCAGCCCGGAACGCGTCAGCTTTACTGCCGATCTGATGACAAAGATCGGCAACATTAAAGAAGGCAAGACGCCGAAATACGAAGAAATCGTCGATACGACGTTTGCCAAAAAGGCGATCGAGCAGCTTGGCGAGTGGAAAGGTCCGGTGTGTCCGACTGCGGCGTTCTAAGTTCTATCCGGAGGCCGTCGCCCTGCGTGGTGGCGGCCACCCGGCCAGGCCCACCGCCGGCGGCGCGAAGGAAGCATCAGGATGAGCGTTGCCAATCAGGTTCATAGCGGCGAGTTGACCAGCAGCGCCTCTCGCACTGCGGCAGTCAAGGTGTCGTGGTGGCAAAGGCCGGCGTTGTTCCGCTACGGCTTCGTCGTGCTGATCCTGATTGTTTGGGAAATTGTTGGCCCCTTCATCAATCCGATATTTTTCACGTATCCGACAAAAATCGCCGCGGCCTTTTATACAACGACGATGTCAGGTGAGCTGCCTTACTTTCTCGGCCAAAGCCTGGAAGTCATGTTTTATGGTCTGACCATTGCGCTCATCGTCGGCATTCCGCTTGGCATAGCAATGGCGCGCGTGCAGTGGCTCGACTGGGCGCTCGACCTGCCGATCAACGCTCTTTACGCAACACCTCTGGTGGCTGTTGTTCCGCTGCTTGTGCTGTGGTTCGGTATTTATCTAAAGGCGAAGATTATCGTCGTCTTCTTGTTTGCCGTGTTCCCGGTCTTGATCAACACGTATCAAGGCGTGCGCGAATGCGACAAGAATATGCTGGAAGTGGCACACTCTTTCCGCTCAAGCGAGTGGCAGGTGTGGCGCGACGTCCTGCTGCCTTTCGCGGTTCCCTATATTATCGCCGGTATCCGCCTTGCAATCGGCCGCGGATTGATCGGCATGATCATTGCCGAATTCTATACTACCATCTCGGGGCTTGGCTTCATGATCACGCGCTATGCCAACGTATTCGAGATGGACAAGACATTTGTCCCGGTCATTGTATTGATGACGCTGGGCGTCTCGCTGACGTCGTTGTTGAAATGGGCCGGGCGGCGAATTGCGCCATGGAGCTCCGCCAATCGATGACGGCGGGTCTGCAAGTTCAGTAGCCAGTGCTAAAAAAGGAAGAAGCCACCATGAAAGGTGGCTTCAACCAATTTGGCGGCTTTAGGTCGCTTACTGCAGCTTGTCAGAGATGAACTGGAACTTCGCGTTGAGGGTCGAACCGATCGCGTTGACCGTGCCGATAATCACGACCGAGATGCCAGCAGCGATCAAGCCGTATTCGATCGCGGTGGCGCCCGACTCATCCTTCAGGAACGCAAAAACTTTAGACATCACACTTCCTCCATGTGGCTGAACTCTAGACGTCAAGACATCATCACATCGTCATCGAGTGGATGATGGCAGCACCGTATCGCCACCCCGTTAAGAAGAAGCTTCGTATGGGGTACGGGATTTACTTCAATTGTTATGAAAATTCTTACGCATTTCAGCGGTGTGGCCACGTAATACCGCTTGAATGCTGTCGCGAAATACTCGATTTCCGATTGGTTTTCGCGCTCCAACCTAACCAGGCACAGGTAAAGAAAACGGCAGCTCCGTGATGAAGCCGCCGCCGGCTATTAACGCACCGTTATCCAACACGAAAAGAGTTCCCGAAAATCACCAGCCGCAAACAATCGCGTGTACGTTTGCGTTTTGGGCTTTTTCGCAAGAGTTCCCACTTTTTAGGCGTCTTCGGCCCGATCGACGTACATGAGTCCTGCTTTCGCGAGGGGTTCGCGCATTTTGTACATATCGAGGCTAAGCGTTCCGGCCTCCAGCTGCTTGCGCTTGCCATCTTCGTCATCTTTGCGTTTCTGCGCCTTCTGAGCTGTCTCGACCGCGAGTTTCTTCGGAATTACCACTACACCGTCGTCATCGGCCACCACGACGTCACCCGGCTCGACATTGACCCCTGCGCAGACCACCGGCACGTTAACCGCGCCGAGCGTCGCCTTCACGGTGCCTTTGGCCGAGATCGCTTTGGACCACACCGGAAAGCGCATTTCGGAGATCGGCCGGACGTCACGGCAACCGGCGTCGATAACGAGCCCGATGACGCCGCGCGCACGCAACGCGGTCGCAAGCAGCTCGCCGAACATGCCGTCGGCATTGTCAGCCGTGCAGCCCACTACCAGAACGTCGCCTTTCTGGCATTGCTCGACGGCGACGTGAATCATCCAATTATCGCCAGGCTGCGCCAATACGGTGACGGCGGGGCCGGCAATCTGCGCGCCCGCCCATATCGGCCGCATATACGGCTTCATCAGCCCCGAGCGTCCCAGCGCTTCATGGGCAGTGGAGACGCCGACAGCAGCGAGCGTACCGATTGCATTGCTGTCAGCGCGCTTGATGTTGCGGACGACGACGGGCTTCATTTGTATCTCCCGATTTTGTTGTGTCCCTGTTCGCTTCGGCGACTATCCCAGCGTTTCTTCCACAGTCGGGAAGAGCCGCTGGTAGGCCTCGCCGTAAGTCATCGGAACTCCCGTATTGCGGCTTCCCTGTATGCCGCGATTGAGCGCGACCCGTTCGTAGTAAGCCCAAAGGTGTTTCTGCGCGGCGAGGATCTGGAATGCTTTGTATTTTTGCTCCCACACATCGTCGATCTTCAAAATGAGATTGGGCTTGTAGTTGCACATTTCCGGCTGGTGCGGTTCGAACAGGAAGACCGGTGGCGCGGAATATTTGTATTTGGCGTCAGGTTTGTGCCCCATCGCTTGTGCAACCACGCGCGTTTCCTGCGCGAAGTGCGCGGCATTCGGGTGATCGAAATTATACGGATCTTCAAGCGCGTGGGTGAGGACAAAAGACGGATTGAGTTCGCGGTAAATGTCGACCATGCGGTCGAAATGGGCGTCGTTGAGTTTGAGCGGGTAGTCGCCGCAGTCGAAAAACTCAATTTCGGCACCAAGCAACTTGGCGGCACGCTCCGCCTCATCCTTGCGGCCGGCCTTCACCTTTTCAAGCGTGGCTCCTGCTTCTTTCCAGGCGAACTGGCTCTCGCCGCGCTCGCCATATGACAGGCAGACAATCTTCACCCGATAGCCGCGCTTTGCGTGCAACGCGATGGCGCCGCCTGCGCGCCAGACAAAATCGCCGGGATGGGCGGTTATGACCAACCCTGTCTTTTGATCTGGCATACGCAACTCCTTTCCCGTGCCGGATTGTTAAACTAGGTTGTGGACCCGGCGGTCAAGCGAGGCATTTCACAATGGCAAATGCAGGCGCGGCCTGCTGTCGGTTGGGCAAAAAAGGAGCAGACCAATGAAAAAAACTTACACCGGTGGCTGCCAATGCGGGAAAGTCCGCTATGAAGCGCAGGCCGAAATAGGAGAGGTGATTACCTGCAATTGCTCGCGTTGCCGCAAGCTCGGCCCTTTGTTCTCCGCCGTCGCGATGCCCGACTTCAAACTTCTCTCCGGCGAAAACGAGACAACAGACTATCAGTTCAACAGGCGTGCCATTCATCACCCATTCTGCAAAACGTGCGGGATCCAGTCTTACGCCTACGGTAAAGGGCCCGGAGGCAAGGACATGGTAATGCTCAACGTGCGCTGCCTCGACGGCGTCGACGCGGAACAGTTCGAGCTGAGGAAATTCGACGGCGCCCGTCTGTAACCGGGTGCCTCTAAAAGCCATAACGGGCAGACCGTCGTCCGCCCGTCACAAGCTCTCGGATCCATTCCTTGCGCGAGCCGAAACCCGCAGCGCAGATACCAGTTACTGAGAGCCAGGGCCGGTAGTCACGAGCCACGAATACTGCAAGCAGCATCCACGTCCCATGCCCAAGCCGGTCATGGCGGGCATCCGTGTCCGGCGGAGCCGAAGATGGATGACCTGCGGGAAGCCTACTACCATCGTGGGTGCTGGCAACCCCGGCGAAGACGCTGTTGATAATTGCGAGGACGAAATACGGCGGTCACATTTTGAAAAAATTCCCAGCAAGTTTTCTGCCGGCGGCACAGGCTCCGATGAGGCCAAGGTGCAAAATTCTTTGACAGGGGCTATGCATTAGAGACGGCAGTTGGCGAAATCGATCGGGACCTCAACATGAAAGCGACTTCCGCCCGCGATCGGCTCGAAGCGGCATTCGGGCGCATTGATGATCCGAAGGGCGAGGGCGCACGCGCTTGTCTCACAGTTTATCGCGAGCAGGCGAAGGCCGCTGCTGACGCTTCCGACGCGCGCATCAGATCCGGAATTTCGCTCGGGCCTCTCGATGGCACTGTTGTGACCATCAAGGACTTGTTCGATGTTGCCGGTGAAGTAACGCGCGCTGGATCAAAAGTGCTGGCGGAAGAAGCAAAACCGGCGGCAGCTGACGCGCCCGTAGTGCGCCGGCTGCGGGCAGGGGGCGCGGTGATCGTTGCCAAAACCAACATGACGGAGTTCGCCTACTCCGGTATCGGCGCCAATCCGCATTTCGGCACACCTGGAAATCCGGCTGATCGCAAGCGCGTTCCCGGAGGCTCGTCGTCGGGCGCGGCTGTCTCGGCAGCCGATGGCATGTGTGAAGTTGCGATCGGTACAGACACAGGCGGTTCGTGCCGCATTCCGGGCGCTTTGTGCGGCATTGTCGGATACAAGCCGAGCCGCCAGCGCGTGCCTACGGAAGGCGCATTCCCGTTGTCATATAGCATTGATTCAATCGGGCCGATCGCGCGCTCGGTGGAAGCTTGTGCGAGGGCGGACGCCGTTCTGGCTGGCGAAAATTTTTCATCGCTTGAGCCGGCCCCTCTCGCCGGCCTGCGTGTCGGCGTCGTGCAAGACTATCCGTTGGAAAATCTCGATGAGACGGTGGGCAAACGCTTTCCGGACGCGGTCGGCCGCCTGCAAAAGGCCGGCGTACGAATTTCGGAGGAAAAATTATCGTTGTTCGACGACATGGCAAAGGTGAACAGCAAAGGAGGCGTGGCGCCGGCTGAAGCCTTTGCCATTCATCGCGATCTACTCTCGCGGCGCGCGGAGGCGATTGATCCGAACGTACGTGTACGTCTTGAGCGCGCACGCAATGTTAGCGCCGCCGACTATATTGATATGGTGCGTGAACGCGCCCGTCTTATCAGTCTCATAAATGCACGCCTTGCGGATCTTGACGTCCTGGCCATGCCAACCACACCGATCGTAGCGCCAACCATGGCGGAGGTAGCAGCACCGGACGAATTTGCCCGGAAGAATGCCATGGTATTGCGCAATCCTGCGATCGTGAACTTCTTTGACCTCTGCGCGATATCCATTCCGTTGCCGCGCGAGGGTGGGCTGCCGACTGGACTAATGTTGATTGCCCGTAATGGTCACGACCATCGCCTGTTCCGCATCGCGGCGGCGGTTGAGCGAATATTTATGGTCTAAGCCCCGACTTGTTGAGGGGGCGCAATATCCGGCATCATGGCCCCAATGGCCAGATGGCTTACAGGGGAGGGCTCACTATGATCCGCAAACGTTTGAACGCGCCGCGCCTTACGCGCCGGACTGTGGCTGCCGGATTGGGCGCCAGCGTCGCTGTCGGCGTCTTTCCCTTCAATATCGTTCGGGCACAAGGCGCCGCTCTGAAAGTGGGCGTGCTGTTGCCGCGTTCGGGTGTGCAGGCCGGCATCGGGCAGGACTGCCAACGCGGCGTTGATATCGCGCCGGGCCTTCTCAAAGACCTCGGGCTGCCTGCGCTGGAAATTATGAACGCCGATACTGAAACCAAAGTGGAGGTCGCCCGTTCGCGAGCGGAAAAATTGATCAGCGACGGTGCGCAAGTCCTGGTTGGCGCCTTCGACTCAGGTCAGAGCACGGCGATCGCGCAGGTCGCCGAGCAAAAAGGTATCCCGTATGTGATCAATATTGCGGCGGCTCCGCAGATCACCGAGCAGGGTTACAAGTTCGTGTTCCGCAATTTCCCAACGGCGGGAATGCTATTGAGCGACGCCTTTGCAAATCAGAAGGAAATCTTTGCGGCAGCCGGATCGGCGCCGAAGACCGCAGTCTTCATGCACGTCAACGATACATTTGGCACGGCGATGAAGGGCGGCATCGATGCAGTGATGCCGAAATTCGACTTGCCATACAAGCTTGTCGAAACAATCGCCTACGACCCGGCAGCACGCGATCTGTCGGTCGAGATCTCCAAGGCCAAAGCCACCGGTGCGGACGCGCTGTTGATGGTCAGCCGGCTGAACGACGCCATCCTTCTCACGCGCGAACTTGTCAAGCA
>Ga0187778_10002802_pt1 | contig 11837 bp, 10 predicted proteins | sample 1015_Q2_SP5_20_M_FD_132418 | JGI IMG/M metagenome (GOLD analysis project Ga0187778, IMG submission 132418) | Tropical peat soil microbial communities from peatlands in Department of Meta, Colombia - 1015_Q2_SP5_20_MG | ecosystem: Environmental > Terrestrial > Soil > Wetlands > Peat | place...
AGCGCCAGCGCGCTCTCGGCACTATTGGCTTCCATGCAGCTGAATCCCAAAGACTCCCCGACAGTCATGCAGAGTTTGCGGATACTCTGTTCGTCGTCCACGATAAGAAACCGAATTCGGAAATTCTCGTTCACGGCGCCTTCCCAATGGTTTTTTCAACTACAGAGATGAATTGCTGGACACGGAATGGCTTCTCTACACAGGGCGCGCCGGTTCTGCGCAAGGTGGCGGCAGTGTCTTCGTTGGCGATGTCGCCGGTGATAAAAACGATACGTCCGGCAAGTTCTGGACGATGACTTAAGAGCCAGGCATGTACGTCGGCGCCATCCACCCCTCCGGGTGTGCGCATGTCCGAGATGACGCCGAGGAAATCCCCTGACGACAGCAACTGGAGCCCCTTGGCGCCGGAATCGGTGCAGACGACCTGATAGCCGTGGCGTTCCAGCGCAGTACGGACGTAGGCCATAACGGCCGACTCATCCTCTATCAGCAGCACCGGCAAAATGGCGATCTGGCGAGCATGATTAATTGCCGGCAAGCTCATGATGCAATGCCTCCTGCTGCAGCTCCGGCGGGAACCAACGTTGCAGTGATCGGCAGACGCACAGTGAAGGTAGCACCCTCCCCGTCGTTATTGTTATGGCAAAGAATTTCGCCACCATGTTCGCGGACGATGCCGTAGCAAATGCTGAGACCCAGGCCGGTTCCTTTCCCGATCTCCTTGGTGGTGAAAAATGGGTCGAAGATACGTTCGGGAAATTCGATCCCTTTGCCATTGTCGCGAAAGAGAATTTCGACCGAGTTTTCCTGGTTTGCCGTTCTGACCTCGATACGTGCCGGGCGGCCGCTACCCCGCACAGCGTCGTAGGCATTGTTGAGAATGTTCAAAAAGACTTGCTGCAGCTGATGCGAGTCCCCAATCACCTGACGCAAATCCTTATCCAGTTTCTCGACGACCTCCACGCCGCGGCTATGGAGATCGTAAGCACGCAACTGGATGGTACGGTGAATAATCGTGTTCAGCTGGATCGGTGCGCGCTGCGGCGGCGTCTGACGAGCAAAACTCAGCAGGTTTTGCACGATTTGCTTGGTGCGCTGGGCTTCCTGCAGGATTACTCGCAGGTCCTTGCGGGCGCCGTCTGGGATCTCAGGATTTTCCATCAGGAGATCGGCAAAGCCCAAGATCGCGGTGAGCGGGTTATTGACCTCATGAGCAACTCCAGAAACGAGTTGTCCGACTGCAGCCATTTTCTCTGCGTGCATCAGCTTGGATTGCAGGGTTGCCGCGTCACTAATGTCGCTCATCATCACTACCACGCTGGAAACCTTGCCTTCATCATCGCGGACCGGGCTCAGGTTCGCGGAAAACTGTGCCGGACGTCCGTCGACGCGTGCGATCTGCAGCTCCAAGTTATCGATCTGCTCGCCATTGAGCGTAGCAACGAAGGCCTCAGCAAGAGCCTGCCGTCGCGGCAGGGCTATTAACTCCGGCAGCGCCCTGCCAAGAAGTTGATGGCGTTGGTATCCCATCTGGTACCATCGCCGATTGGCGTAAGTGACCTCACCGCTAACATCGGCAACCAGGATCAAGCTTTGAGTGTTGTCGAGAATCTTTGCGGAAAAGTCGCGCTCCCGATGCAATTCAGACTGCGACGCCTTCAACCCGTGGATGTCCTGAATTGCGCCGCGATACTGGATCACATTTTGCTGCGAATCGCGGACCGCAAACGCTTTGACCAAAACGTGGAGAGGAGTGCCATCCGCCCGCCGCAGAATCTGTTCGTAATTTTGTACGGCTCCGTGCTGCCGCATCAGGTTCGCAAATTCATCGTACTGTTCCGCAGACGAGTAAACTTGCGTGCGCAGGTCGGCCTGTAAGAGATCTTCGCGGGAACTATACCCAAGCATCCGAACCAGAGCGTCATTGACTTCTATGAAGCGACCATCCGGAATAGCAAAAAAAACACCCTCCTGAATGTTGTCAAACAGCTCGCGGTAGCGACGCTCAGCATCCTGCCGGTCGGTAATGTCTTTCAACACGTGAACCGTCTGCAAACCTCGGCCCTCCCATGGCTGAAGCCGGGAACTGGTGACAAGAAAGGTGCGATCCAGAACCGGGACCGTTTGTCCCTGTGAGCCGGCAGCCTTGGCGGCGCAAAAAGGGCAAGAGGGCTCGGGGAAAGCAGCGGGAAGGGCAAACAGCGTAGACATGGCAACCCCGAGAAGTTCCTGGGGCTGCACTCCAACAAAATCAGCCAGCGAGCGGTTCACACGGATCACTTTGTCACCGTCATCATGAACCACGATGAAATCGGTAATCGCATCGAAGGTCTCATCCCAGGCATCGAACCCTTCGTGTTTAGTGTGGTTTTCCGGTGGTATTGGAACGAGCCGCTGCAATTCGCGGACCTGACACCGGGCCGAGGCATATAACTCAGCATTGGCAATGGCCATGGCCAGGAAGCCGCAAACCGCCGAAAGAAAAGATTTCTCCTGCTTCGAAAATGGGCCCTCGGCCCGTGGATAGACCACAATGGCACCATGAACCTGGGAAGTGCGAAAAGGCGCAGCCAACAACATTCCGACGGGAATCATATCCCCCAAGCTGTGAGTCGCAGGATCAATGGTGACGGAAATGGTTTCCCGCGCCGAAGAAACTCGTCGCACCAGATCCGCAGCAAACTCTAAGCCATGTCCCCGATAACTGGCGCGGACCAGGTTCGCAAGCTGAGCGGACTGCGCTGCCATTGCATGCAGCCTTACGGTTGCGGCTTCCGAGAAGAACACCAATACGAGATCAGAGCGCAGCAGTCGCCGCAGGTGCTCGGCAAAGCCTTCCGCCAGGGTACAGGTATCCGGCACCGGGGGCAGTTCCGCGAGACCGGGCTCTTGCGCTGCGACGCTGCCATTCGCTGACAGCGCCATCTCACCCGCCTGCAGGTTCAATGCGCACCGCCTCTCACTTCCTTCAGACGTATCTGGATAAGTAGGAAAGTAGCCTGCAATCTCAATTTGAGTCAAGAGGACGCGGGGAGAACGTGCCTAGTTGCTCACCACGCGCTTCAAAACCGGCTTGTCTCAAGGTGAGAGGGAAAATTTTCTGGATGCCTCTAATGGAATTTCTTGGCAGAAAATGAAAGACACTAAACCTCCTCATCTCATTCAAAATAAAGCTTGTTACTTTGGATTACCTCAGCGTTATCCGTTGGCATCGGCTTTGCACGACGAGACCAGGACCACACGTGTCGGCTGGAGGAGACCTGTGCTTTGGCGAGCGCTTCGGAGCTGGACCGCAATCACCCTGCTTGCACTTTCAGCTTTGCTAGTCGGAAACCCAGTACCTGCCGGTGCTCAGGACGAACTGAATCGCAAAGTGAGAACCAGAGTGGCACCGGTTTATCCGGAACTAGCGCGGCGCATTAACCTGCGCGGCTCGGTCAAGCTCCTGGTGGTGGTACTGCCTAACGGGAACATAAAGGATACCAAAGTAATGGGTGGTAATCCGATTTTAGTAAACGCCGCCGTTGATGCCCTGAAAAAATGGAAATTCGAGCCTGATTCGGAAGAAAGCTCGGGAGTCGTTGAATTCAAGTTTGAGCCCACAGAATAAAGCCGTTATACGGAGCGGCGTGCGATGACAGGTGTTGAAAGAAACACAGGCGGCAGGAGGAATGGCATGAGGATCGGCAAGAAACTGTATGTGAACTTTGGCGCCGTCCTGGCGATGGTCGTGGTGCTTTTCCTGGTGAATCTGGTGGCGGTGCAGCGCGAGCACAGCGCGAAAGCCGCGGCATCGCAAGCTTTAAAGATGGCCGAGACAACCGACAAAGTGCGCTTTCAGATCATGCAAAACCGGCTTTACTTGAGCAACTACTTGCTCAGTGGAGACACGCGTGAAGTGGAGCGGCTCAACGATGGTGAACACATTCTGCAGGAAAGCTTGCAAACAGCACTGAACCTGGCAGGTTCAGAACAGCAGAAAGGCGCACTCGAGAACGTAAAAAATAACGAGCAGAACTGGGCCCGGGAGTTTGCCAGTCCCCTGATTGAAAAACGAAAAGATGTGGACAGCGGTAATGCCACAGTCGCGGAACTGCAGATCTTTTATCTGCAGAAGGATGCCTCGTCCTGGGTGAAGACTGCGACGGAACACCTCGACATTGCGGACCAGGAAAATTCGAAAGTTCTTGAGCAGCGGCGTAAGTCCGACGAGACCGCAGCGACTGCAACCATCGCCATTGCACTGGTCAGCACACTTCTGGCCCTCGCGCTAGGAATCGCGATCGCCTTTACCACGGCGCGCTCCATCACCGAACCACTGGACAATCTCATGAAGGTGGCCCGGCAGATCGGGAATACGGGAGATCTTGAGCACGACATCGACGTCAGCCGCAAAGACGAGATTGGCGAACTGGCGAAAACTTTCGCCAACATGGTGACTTACCTGAAGGAGATGGCCACTCTGTCGGAGGCAATCGCAGGCGGCAATCTCACCGTCGAGGTGAAGCCGCGGTCACAGAATGACACGCTGGGTAATGCCTTCGCACGCATGACGACCGGATTGCGCAATCTGGTTCGGAACGTAAGAGACGCCTCATCGCAGGTAGCCAGCGCGTCGAACCAGGTCGCCGGAGCTTCTGATGAGTCGGCCAAGATCAGCCTGCAAACTTCGTCAGCCATTGATGAGGTCACCAGCACCATGCATGAGATGAGTGTGAACGTGCAGAACATGGTGAAAAGCACACAGGTGCAAGCCTCGAGCGTGAGTGAAACATCCGCCTCGATCGACGAGATGGTGGCATCCATCCAGCGGGTTGCGGACACGGCCAAGGTGCTGCTGGATATCTCCAATCGTTCGCGAGAGGAGGTGCACAGCGGCATCTCCACCATGGATAAAGCCACTGACGGTCTGAACCGCATTAACAGCACGATTCATGCGTCGGGCGAGATCATCGATGTACTGGGGCAGCGCGCGGACGATATCGGGAAAATTATTGAAGTGATCGATGACCTCGCGGAACAGACGAACTTGCTGGCGCTGAATGCTGCTATCGAAGCGGCGCGTGCCGGCGAGCACGGACTGGGCTTCGCCGTGGTCGCCGATGAAGTACGAAAGCTGGCGGAGAAATCGGCGCAGTCCACCAAAGAGATTTCGGAGCTGATTCAGAGCATTCAAAAAGAAGCTCGCAAAGCCGTCGAAAACATGGACCGCAGCACCTCGATCGTGAACGAGGGCTTGGGCCTCGGCTCCGAACTTAATACCGCGCTCCGCAAGATCTCCAATGTTGTGACAGAAGTTTACAAGTTTGCCCAGGAAATCGGAGCGGCTACGAACGAGCAGTCTCACGGTTCGTCTCAAATTGCGCGCGCAACCACACGTCTGAACGAGATCACCCACGAAATCAACTCTGCCGTTGAAGAACAGGCCTCCGGCGCACACGCCGTGGTAAAGGCCATGGAGAGGATGCGCGAACTGGTGCAGCAAACGACGTCGGGCTCGACGGAGCTGGCAGCATCGGCCGAGCAGATGTCGAAAATGTCCCGAGACTTACTGGAGTCAATGGACCTCTTCACGCTGGACCAGGCCGAACGCAACCGGCCCGCGGCAGAAGACAGGCCGGCGGGAAAAGTCAACGTTCGGCAGGCTGCCGCTGGCACGCGGAAATAGCCGGAGACTTCGGATGAACAGCGACCTGCACATTGTCGGTTTCAGGGTCGGGCGTGAAACCTATGGCGTACCGATCACGGCTCTGCACGAGATCGTGCGCGTGCCCGAGATCACGGCTGTGCCAGACGCTCCCGACTATATGGAGGGGGTAATCAACCTCCGGGGAAAGATTGTTTCAGTGTTGGATTTGCGGAAACGGTTTGGTGAAACCCAGGTGACCCCGAGCAGACGCAATCGCATTCTGGTGCTCGAGCACAACGGGCGGCTATCGGGGCTGATTGTTGATTCCGCCTCCGAAGTGCTGAAGATTCCCGAATCCGACGTGGAACCGCCTCCGACGGAATTTCTGGAGGGCGGGCTGAACTGCGTGACTGGTCTGGGTAAGCATCAAGGGCGGCTGATTGTATTGCTCGACATGGCAAAGCTGCTTCAGGCGCCCGCCGCGAAGCCCGATCCAACACAAAAGAACGTGCCCGCAACAGCGCGAGCCGGTGCAGGCTCTCAGTGACTGAGGAGATGCAGGGAACAACCTATCATGGCTAGCCCGGGTCTACAGCTCCAATTTTCAGAAGCCGAGATGAAGCTGTTACAGAATCTCGTGTACCAGGAGTGCGGCATGTTTTTCGATTCTCGCCGCGCACACTTCCTGCAGGACAGACTGCAGCGGCGTCTGAAGGAATGTCAGCTGGATTCGTTCTACAGCTACTACCGCCTGCTGATCAGTAATGAAGGCAAGGCAGAGCTCGCCCGGTTGCTGGAGAACCTCACTGTCAACGAGACAAGCTTCTTCCGCAATAAAGCGCAGCTCGATCTGTTTCATAAGCACGTATTGGATCAAATCCTGCGGCAGAAGCAGGAGAAACGGGAGTTCTCGCTGCGCTTGTGGAGCGCGGGTTGCTCCACCGGCCAGGAGCCTTACACGATGGCGATGCTAGTGTCCGACGCGCTCTCGTATCACTGTCTGCGGAATCCGTCCGGCCATGAGTTGCCCCTGCCCAAGCCTCTCATCCCACCCCCATGGAGGGCAGAGATTCTGGCCAGCGACATCAGTTACAGCGCGCTTCGCGCAGCTCAGGAAGGCATCTACAGCGAAAGCCAAATGGCGTCGGTCGATTACACCTATCGCCTTCGCCATTTCGATAAGGTTGGCGAGCGTTACGCGGTAAAGAAGGCATTAAAGGAACTTGTACATTTCGACTTTCATAATCTGAAGACTGAATACCTGCCGCAGCGCAACGACGTCATCTTCTGTCGCAACGTAATGATGTACTTCGACGAGGCCGAGCAGAAACGCCTGATCGAAAAATTCTCGCGATGCCTCAATGCCGGTGGCTACCTGTTCGTGGGGCACGCAGAAAGTTTGCTGGGCCTGACCGACAAGTTCACCATGGTCTATCGCGACACTGGAACGGCATATCAGCAGATCGGGGTAACTCCGTGAGCCAGTTTTCGGATGAACGTGGCGGCGAACTGCGGGAGCTGTTCTTTGAGACCGCACAGGAACTGCTGCAATCCCTGAATGAAGAAGGGCTGAAGCTGGAGCAGAAAACAGGCGAGGGAGAAATTGTGCGCACGATTCGTCGCATCGTGCATACATTGAAAGGAGATGCGGCGGCCGCCGGTTTCCACGAACTGAGTGAACTGGCGCACAAGTTGGAGGATGCGCTGGCGTTGGAATCGGCAAGCGCCCATAGCTCGCTTACAGAGATTGTTTTCAGCGCGGCAGATATGTTTGCCGCTATGTTGAACGCATATCGCAATCAGGGCGAGTTGCCCTCGACCACAACGTTGCAAAAGAAAATTCGCGAGCTGACGCGCGATCCGAGCACAAAAAAGTCTCGTGCGAAGAAATCCAAGAGCCCTGGGCTCGCGGAAGTTGTGTGGACTGAATACGAAAATCTTGCGATGCAACAGGCTGCGGACCAGGGCAAGCATGTCTATTGTGTTCAGACTCAGATCGATCCACACTGCGCGATGCCTATCGCAGCGCGGCAACTCGTTTTGAAAGCATTAAGCGAAATAGGCGAGGTGCTTGGATCGCGTCCTGCTGCCGGATCGACCGAGACTACCCCGGTGTTCCAACTGCTGCTGGCGAGTAATAAGTCCAGCGAGGAGACCGCGGCAAAGTGCAAAATTCCTACGGTGATTGCGGATGTGAAGGTCAACGCACTGGAACCCAACCATCACCGTGACACGGACGACGGAGGCAGCACAGTCCCCGAGACTGAGCGATCGAGCGCAGAGCCAGCCTTGGCGGAGTCCGTATCGGTCGCGGTCAACACGCCGCAAGAGCCTGCCAGTCCGACCAAGCCGGTCGCCGAAAACATTTTGCGCGTGGACGCCGAGCGTATCGATGCGGTTCTAAATCTTGTGGGCGAGCTGATCATTGGCAAATCCATGCTTCAGCAAGCCATCAACGAGTTCTCAAGGCACCATCCGAAGGATCCAGCACGGAGCCGTTTTGCGGATGCCATGGCATTTCAGTCTCGTGTTTTAAGTGACCTTCAGCGTTCGGTGATGAAGGTCCGCATGGTGCCGGTTGAGCAACTTTTTCGCAGGTTTCCGCGGATTGTTCGTGACGTTGCCAAACAATGCAGCAAGGAGGTCCAGCTGAAGGTCCGAGGCCAGGATACTGATCTTGACAAGGGTCTTCTGGATGCCATTGCGGAGCCGCTTACGCACCTTGTACGCAATGCAGTGGACCATGGCATAGAAGTGCCAGAGCAGCGCCTGTGTAATGGCAAGCAGGAGCAGGGGACGATATTTCTGGATGCATATCACCAGGCCAACCACGTGATCGTGGAAGTCAGCGATGATGGCCGGGGGATTGACGCTCAGAAAGTGAAAAGCGCAGCTATTGAGAAGAGGATTTTGTCTCCGCAGAAAGCCGAAAGGTTGAGTGAAGCAGAAATTCTGCAATACATCTTTCAACCGGGATTCAGCACGGCAGACAAGATAACGGAGGTTTCCGGACGCGGAGTGGGACTTGACGTTGTGCAGACGGTGTTGCAGCGGCTGAAAGGAAGCGTCCAAATCGAAACACGCCCTGGGCAGGGCACGAAGTTCCGCCTGCAGTTGCCATTGACTCTGGCAATCATCAAGGCCTTGCTTTTCCGGGTCGAGCATCGGCTCTATGCAATTCCTCTGGGCGCAGTTGGCGAAATCGCTCGTGCAGATGAATCCGACCTACACCTGGTGGATGGTTGCGAGATGCTGCAACTGCGCAATCAAGTGTTGCCGGTAATTCGGTTAGGGGCTCTTCCCAAGTTTGTGGAAAGCGAGCGCCGAGGGAAAATCTTTGTTCTCGTCATAAACATGGGTGAGCGTAAGTTTGGCCTGCTGGTGAACTCACTCGAGGGCGAGGAGGAACTGGTAATTAAAGCATTGGATGATCAGACCGTGGAAACCGATCTGGTCAGCGGCGCTTCAATTCTTGGCGACGGACGTGTGGTGTTGATCCTGAATCTGACCGCGCTGGTCGAGGGCTTTACCAGAATGCGACAAGACCCCGAAATCAGGCCGGTCTTTGGATTGTTGCTCTCCCGCGCCGAGCGGGCAAGAAGCATGACGAGTGCGCAGGAGGGCCGCGCATGAAGGATCCGGTTCGCGTGCTGGTCGTCGACGACTCCGCGCTGATGCGCAAGCTGATTCCGCAGGTCTTGGCCAGTGACAACTCCATCCACGTGGTCGGAACCGCAATGGACGGGAATTTCGGTTTGAAGAAAATCGAAGAACTGCGGCCACAGGTGGTAACGCTTGACCTTGAGATGCCCGGCATGAGTGGACTCGACATGCTCAAGGAAATCATGCGAACCCATCGTGTGCCCGTGATTGTCGTGAGCTCGCACAGCACCCAAGGGGCAGCGGTCACATTGAAGGCACTTTCGATGGGCGCATTCGACTTTGTAGCGAAGCCGGCCGATGTGTCCGCGCGCATGCCTGAAATCGCTGACGAATTGATCAGCAAAATTAAGGCTGCAGCCCAAAGCCGGGGGATCAGCCTTGCTGCACCAGCGTCCGCCGCTCCAGCGGCAGTTGAGAAAACGGCGGCAGTCAGCGGGCACCGTCCAACGCGTGTCGTAGCCATCGGCGTCTCCACCGGCGGGCCGCAAGCACTGCAATATGTGCTGCCCCAGCTGCCGAAAGACTTCCCCGGTACGATCTTGATTGTCCAACATATGCCAGAGGGTTTCACCGAAATGTTTTCGCGGCGTCTGGATGAAATCTGCGCCATTCGAGTAAAAGAAGCGCAATCCGGCGATCTGCTGCTGCCTGGCCGCGCGTTAGTGTGCCCAGGCAGCCGGCATCTGAAGGTTAAGCGCCTGCCCTTAGGAGATGTGGCAGTACTTAGCGATGAGCCGCGTGTGAACGGGCACCGTCCATCGGTGGATGTGCTCTTTAAGAGTGTGGCCGACGAATTTGGCAGCAAGTCCCTCGCATTGCTCATGACTGGTATGGGTGAGGATGGGGCTCAAGGGATGAACCATGTGAAAGCCGCAGGTGGGATGACCATCGCACAAAGCGAAGACTCGTGCGTGGTTTATGGTATGCCCAAGGCCGCCATTGAACGTGGTTACGCAGTGCGAGTCGTGGGGCTGGAAGCGATTGCCAACACTTTGCTCGCGCAGTGCATGTCAGATCGCAAGGCGGTTGACGGCGGCAACGATGCAAAAGCTGCCCGAGCCGCGAAAAATTAGGGTTTTTGAGATATGCGTACGAAGTCAGCAATTCGCTTTAGGAGGTAGTTATGGAGCAGTTTGCGCCGATGAAACGTAGCAAAGACGGACAGCCGGTCCGCTACCTGGTAGTGGATGACTCGGTCTTTGCCCGCAAGAATCTCGCCCGAATGATTGAAAGCTTCGGGGGACAACTGGCGGGGGAAGCGGGCGATGGGGTAAGTGCCATCGCCGAGTACGACCGCACCAAACCCGACATCGTGCTTATGGACATCACCATGCCACAGATGGAGGGAATTGAGGCAGCCGAGAAAATCGTGCAGAAGCATCCCGATGCACGGGTGGTCATGGTTTCTTCAGTCGGGTACCAGGAGAACATCGTGGCTGCACTGCAGCGCGGGGCGCGCCATTTCGTACAGAAGCCAGTAAAACCGGAAGTCCTGTACGAGGTGATCAAGTACGTGATGGGTGAGGATGGAACCGTGGTCAATGCCGCGGGCGCGGGGGCCTGAAATGAAAATGGAGTTGATCCAGCCATTTATCAATGCGGCGGATGCCGTACTGGCGCAGAACCTGCATTGTTCCACTGCGATTGGCAACCTGAGCATGGAAGAGGAAGCCTATCGACGAAAAGGAGTCGCGGCGCTGGTGTGGATTACGGGCGACATCGAAGGCAGAATCATCTTCGATCTCGACGTTGACACGGCAGTGAAAGTCGCCAGTAAGTTCGCCGGAACGGAACTACCGGAGTCCGACGAATTGGTAAAAGAAACCGTTTTCGAACTGGCGAACCAGGTGATCGGTAACGCGGTCACGTCGCTCAATGACCAGGGATTTCATTTCCGCGTCCATCCCCCCGCCCTTCACACCTCCGACCATGGTCCCAAAAACACGGAGGATACGGAAGCGCTGGTCATTTGCTTTGAGACATGCAGTGGGAACGTGTTTATGAATATCGCGATGCGTTACAACCCAGTTCGACAATCTGCAACAGCCGGCAGGTAGGTCGCCGTTGCTGATCGTCAGTTCCAATTGTCGACCGGCTATGTGGTCCAGCCCGCCAATTCCCCCGCTTCAAACACCAACACTTAGCAATCTGAAACTTGCTAGGGTCCGGCCAAAACCAAAACAGGATTCTGCAATTGTTGCTTGCCAGTAGGACTGAACGGGCCGCCGAAAGGGGCCGTTATTTCCAGCGAGAGCGTGTCATTTGAAGTCTGGATTACGTCCGTGTTGCTGGCATCGCAATTCCCCACGTAAACCCGGGAACTATCAGCCGCTGCAGCGATAGACAACTCAGACCAGGCACCGGTTGCGCACACCAGCGGAACTGAGGTCAATGGGATTGTGGTCTTGACGGTGAGGTCAGCCGTATTGAGTACCGTAACTCTCGAAGTCACATTAGTGCCGCTAACCAGCGCGCTCGCTACATAGGCGCGAGTGCCATCGGGCAAAACCGAAACGGAGATGGGGCTGGGCACAGACGCTGTCAT
>Ga0187778_10002805_pt1 | contig 11829 bp, 9 predicted proteins | sample 1015_Q2_SP5_20_M_FD_132418 | JGI IMG/M metagenome (GOLD analysis project Ga0187778, IMG submission 132418) | Tropical peat soil microbial communities from peatlands in Department of Meta, Colombia - 1015_Q2_SP5_20_MG | ecosystem: Environmental > Terrestrial > Soil > Wetlands > Peat | place...
GGTATGAAGGTAATAGAAGGTGAGCTTCAGGCAGAGGGATTGAAGTTTGGCATTATTGTCAGCAGGTTCAATGATTTTATTACAAGCAAGCTCCTTGATGGCGCGTTAGACGCACTCCGCAGGCATGGTGCCAGTGAAAAAGATATAGAGGTTGTGAAGGTTCCGGGCTCGTTTGAGATTCCCATGATAGCACGCAAGCTCGCATCGAAAGGGACATACCACGCTCTCATCTGCCTTGGTACGGTTATACGAGGAGCAACACCACATTTCGAATATGTATCGGCGGAGGTATCCAAAGGCATAGCATCTGCTTCCATGGAAACAGGGACACCCATTGCCTTTGGTATAATCACCTCGGATACCATTGAACAAGCAGTGGAAAGGGCAGGAACCAAGAGCGGGAACAAGGGGTGGGATGCAGCCATTACCGCCATAGAGATGGCCCAGGTGATGAAGAAATTGGCATGAGGCGCCGAAAGGGAAGGGAGTATGCGTTTCAATTCCTCTTTCAGTTCGACTTTACAGGCGCAAGGCCGGAAAAGAAAGATTTCGACCGGTTCTGGGCTGACAAGAATGGCGATGCCGACCTTCGAAAATTCACAGAGGATATCGTACGCGGCACCCTTAAGAACCTTGCAGACATAGACACCGCCATACAGAGGGCAGCCGAACATTGGGTCCTGCAGAGGATGGCTGCGGTTGACAGAAACATCCTCAGATTTGCAACATATGAACTCCTCTACCGCTCTGACATTCCTTCTGCGGTGACCATAAACGAGGCCATCGAGATTGCGAAAAGGTTTTCCACCAACGAGTCGGCATCCTTTATTAACGGTATCCTTGATACCATTGCAAAAGGAATAGAAGGCAAAAGGGTGAGATAATGCGCTACGCGATCATCTCAGATGTCCATGCAAACCTCGAAGCCCTCGAGGTAGTCCTTCGGGATGTTAAGAAAAGGAAGATAGACGAGATCCTGTTTCTCGGAGATGCGGTCGGGTACGGACCAAATCCAAATGAATGCGTGGAACTGTTGAAAAAAAACTGTAGAACCCTTCTCGCGGGAAATCACGACTGGGCAACCATTGGTCTGACAGACATACAGTATTTCAATGAATATGCAAAGGCTGCCATCCTCTGGACACAGGAGGTGCTTACCCCTGAGTCCAGGAAATTCATCGAGATCTTGCCAGTTACAAAGGACTTAAAGAAGGAAGATATGCTCATTGTGCACTCGACCCCTAAGGAACCGGAGGCATGGCATTATCTCCTCACCTTATGGGATGCTGAAGTCAATTTTCACTACTTTAAACATCGGTTGTGCATGATCGGCCATAGCCATCTGCCTTTTGTGATAGAACGGGTGCCGTCAGGAGAAATGATTACCTACAAATATGAGGCCAGGCTCGGAAAAAATGAGCGGTATATTATAAATGCCGGAAGCGTGGGCCAACCAAGGGACAGGGACCCAAGGGCGTGTTATGCGATATTCGGTGATGATACGCTGGAGTTTGTGAGGCTTGAGTATGCCATCGAGAAGACACAGAAAAAGATGCGCGATGCCGGGCTTCCTCTTATGTTAATCGAAAGACTTTCAACGGGAACGTAGGAGGACCGTGACACAGTCCGGCTCCCTGACGTGTGCATGATGAATCACCGCGTGAACATCACGCTACTTTTCTCGCAGTAAGGAGACACCATGATACCAAGGTATACACGACCCGAGATGGGCAGGATATGGACGCTTGAGAACAAATACATGAAGTGGCTTGAGGTGGAGATCGCCGCATGTGAGGCATGGGCATCCATGGGGGAGATTCCGAAATCCGCATTACAGACTATAAAGAAAAAAGCCCGCTTTGATGTGGACAGAATCGATGAGATAGAGAAGACCGTGAAACATGACGTCATCGCCTTTCTCACCTCTGTGGCAGAGAATGTGGGTAATGAATCAAGATTTATCCATAAAGGCCTCACCTCCTCAGACATCGTTGATACCGCACAGTCCCTCCTCATGAAGGAAGCCTCGGACATCATCATAAAGGATATTAAAGGCCTTTTGGGTGTTATGAAATCCCAGGCTTTCAAATACAAGGACACACCCTGTATGGGCCGCAGCCACGGCGTCCATGCAGAACCCATGACCTTTGGCCTCAAGTTCGCACTCTGGTACGAGGACATGGGGAGGAATCTGGAGAGGATGGAAGCGGCAAAGGAGCGTATCAGCATAGGAAAACTCTCCGGAGCAGTAGGTACCTTCTCCAGCGTCCCTCCGGTCATTGAGGAGAAGGTCTGTAAAAGGCTTGGTCTCACACCTGAACCTGTTGCGACGCAGGTAATTCAACGGGACCGACATGCCGAGTACCTTATGACGTTGGCCCTCATCGGCGCATCCATCGAAAGGATAGCGGTAGAGATTCGCCACCTCCAGAGGACAGAAGTCCTGGAGGCAGAAGAGCCCTTCGAAGAGGGACAGAAGGGTTCGTCTGCCATGCCACACAAGAGAAATCCGGTTGGCTCGGAAAACCTGTCAGGTCTCGCGAGGGTTCTGAGGGCAAATGCCCTCTCTTCACTGGAGGATATTGCCCTGTGGCATGAAAGGGACATATCCCATTCGTCCGTGGAACGTATCACTATCCCTGACAGCTCCCTGCTCACTGATTACATGCTTGATCGCCTTAAGACCATACTGGATGGCCTCCGGGTGTATCCCGAGAAAATGAAACAGAATATCGCGGCAAGTTATGGACTGTATAACTCCCAGCGGGTGATGCTTGCCCTCGCAGAAAAGGGCCTCTCAAGAGAAAGCGCATATGCCATTGTACAGAAAAATGCCATGAAAAGCTGGAAGGAAAAGAAGGAGTTCAGGAGACTGTTGCTCGGTGATAAGGAGGTGAGAAGATACCTTACACCCAGAATGATGGATGAGCTCTTCTCCCTCAACCATTATTTCAAGAATGTGGATTATATTTTCAGGCGAGTATTCGGGAGGAAAGGCATATGAAGGCAAGGATTTTCGTGACCTTGGATACTGCATCGGTTGAAGAAGCCCAAAGGCTTCTTATGACCCTGGGAGAAGGGCTTGTTGCACGTGGTTCCATCCGCGATTATCGATTCGAAATTGAGACGGACCATGGTATTGTGACAGAAAAATGCATTCTCTCTGAGGATAGGGTCATCGCCTGAACACGATGAGCATGCCAGTTAGGCATAGAAAAAACGCCCAAATCTCCCAGAAGGTCTTCCTTGTGAGGTGTCGCATAAAAATTATTCATCTGCCCGTCCTATGTAATAATGCATTACTGCTATAATGATGCTGAATGCTGTAACTGTATCTTTTTGCAGGAGGGTTTACCACATTGCCGTTGATCTCTTTCTACAGGAAACCAGCCCTTTCAGAAAATCAGAAGAATAACCTCCTCTCCCTCGTGAAGGAAAAGGTCTCTCGCGAGGTGGAGGACATTGAGACAGAGTACTGTTTTTATATCGACAGCAGTGGGCCACTCACAGAGGGTGAAAAAAATATCTTGCAATGGCTTTTACGCGAGACCTTCGAGCCACACTACCTCTCCTCCCAATCCTTCCTGAACAATGGACGGAACATCCTTGAAGTGGGACCGAGAATGAACTTCACCACTGCCTGGTCAACAAACGCAGTCTCTGTATGCCATAGCTGCGGGCTGTCAAAGGTGTCTCGCATTGAATGCTCCAGAAGATACCGCCTGCTTTTCCATCAGCAGCCAGGCGAAGAACTTAGGAAGAACCTGTCAGGTCTCGTTCATGATCGCATGACCGAATGTCCTTACAGGGAGAGATTAACGTCCTTCGAATCAGGGATACATCCTGAACCGGTACGCGAGGTGAGAATTCTCGAAGAGGGAAAAACCGCCATCGAGAGGATCAACAGGGAACTGGGGCTTGGCCTTGATGAATGGGACATCAATTACTATTACCTTCTCTTCGCCAAAGATATGAAGAGGAATCCCACAAATGTTGAATGTTTTGATCTCAGCCAGTCAAACAGTGAACACTCAAGGCATTGGTTCTTCAAGGGAAAGCTCACCATCGATGGGACAGAGATTCCCCATACCCTTATGGAGATAATAAAAGAACCATACAGGAGAAATCCCAACAACAGCGTCACCGCGTTCAGCGACAACTCCAGCGCAATCAAGGGCTACAGGATAAGAACAATTCTTCCCGGGAAGCCGGGCAGACCTTCACCCTTCATCGAAAAGGAAAAACTCTATCACCTTATATTTACTGCAGAGACCCATAACTTTCCGAGTGGCGTTGCTCCCTTCCCTGGTGCGGAAACAGGAACCGGAGGGAGAATACGGGACGTGCAGGCCGTGGGAAGAGGAGGGCTCGTGGTTGCGGGCACCGCTGCGTACTGCGTGGGCAACCTCAGGATTCCTGGGTATACACTCCCATGGGAGGAAGAAGCCTTTGCATATCCGGAAAACCTTGCGACTCCGCTCCAGATTGAGATTGAGGCGAGCAACGGGGCCTCTGACTACGGGAACAAATTCGGAGAGCCTGTTATCCAGGGATACACAAGATCCTTTGGGATGAAGCTCCCCAACGGGGAGAGGAGGGAATGGATAAAACCGATTATGTTCACCGGAGGGGTCGGCCAGATGGATGCAGCTCACGTACAGAAGGGTGAACCCGAAGAGGGCATGCTCGTTGTCAAAGTGGGTGGTCCTGCGTATCGCATAGGAATAGGTGGCGGAGCAGCATCCAGTATGATACAGGGAGAGAACGTGGAAGAACTCGATTTCAATGCAGTACAGCGAGGTGATGCGGAAATGGAGCAGAAGATGAACAGGGTCATCCGCGCCTGCATTGAACTGGAGGATGAAAACCCCATCATAAGCATCCATGATCAGGGAGCAGGGGGAAACTGCAACGTGATAAAGGAGCTTATCTATCCTGCCGGGGCGAAGATAGAGATAAGGAAAATCCCACTTGGAGACCATAGTCTTTCCGTGCTTGAGATATGGGGTGCTGAATATCAGGAAACCAACGCCCTTCTCATAAGGCCTAAAAGTGCTGAGATGTTTGGGCAATTATGCAGCAGGGAGAAGGTCCCTTATGCGATTATAGGGGTAATCACGGGGGATGGATACATTGTTCTCCATGATGAAAAGGATGGAAGCATGCCGGTGAACCTTGACCTGAAGAAGGTCCTGGGAGAGATGCCCCAGAAAACCTTCTTTCTCAGCAGGGTCAACCCGGCGCTCCGGCCATTCAGTTCCGATGTCCCTGTGACGGATGCACTCCAGCGGGTGCTCAGACTCGTTTCAGTGGGTTCCAAGAGATTTCTGACTAATAAAGTGGACAGATCCGTGACAGGCCTGATCGCACGACAGCAGTGTGTAGGACCGCTCCAGCTCACCGTCTCTGATGTTGCGGTCGTCAGCCAGAGCCATTTTGCGACAACAGGCGTTGCGCTCTCAATAGGAGAACAGCCCATTAAGGGTTTGATAGACCCTCCGGCCATGGCGAGGATGTCGGTGGCAGAGGCCCTCACGAACATGGTTTGGGCAAAGGTGAGCAGGATTGAGGACATACGGTGCTCGGCCAACTGGATGTGGCCTGCAAAACTCCCCGGAGAGGGCGCAGCCCTCTATGACGCTGCCATTGCCATGAAGGATTTGATGCTCGAGTTGGGAATTGCGGTTGACGGAGGTAAGGACAGCCTTTCCATGGCAGCAGTAGTACAGAAGGGTGACGCGAGAGAGGTGGTCAAGGCACCCGGTTCACTGGTGATCTCAGCCTACGCACCCTGCCCAGACATCACAAAGGTCATCACCGCTGATATCAAGAGGCCAGGCAAAACGAACCTGCTGTATATAGACATGGGAAGGGGAAAATACAGGCTCGGTGGTTCTTCCCTTGCTCATGTGTATGGACAGATCGGGCATGAATCTCCTGATATCGACAATGTCGCAATGCTGAAACTGGCCTTTGAGGCAATCCAGAGGCTCATTGAAGAAGACCTTATCCTTTCAGGCCATGACATAAGTGATGGAGGGCTTATTGTGGCGTTGCTTGAAATGGCCTTTTCCGGGAACTGCGGCTTCCATGTGGACATCAAGGGAGGCACAGGGTACCATGCGGATATGGGCTCAGAAACCTCGACCCCTCGAAGCTCAGAACTTCAGCACTTACGGACTTCTGCACTCTCTGTTCTGTTTGCCGAAGAGGCGGGACTCGTAATGGAGTATCTGCCGGAGAATAGCGAAAAGATATCCAAAATGTTAGGCGATATGAACCTTCCCCACCAATCAATAGGGAATACCCTGACAGAAACAAAGATTAGTGTAAGGCTAAATAATGAAAGCGTTCTCGATGAGAACATGGAGAGTCTAAGGACTTTGTGGGAGGAGACGAGTTATCACTTAGACAGGCTTCAGGCAAATCCCCAATGCGTTGATGAGGAGAAGCACAATAACCATCAAAGGACAGGACCTCATTTCCGTCTCACCTTCAACCCTGTTCTCACGCAGCCGGAGATCCTCAGCAGTGAAACAAAACCAAAACTGGCAGTCATTCGGGAAGAAGGCAGCAATGGGGACAGGGAAATGACATCAGCCTTTCACCATGCAGGCTTTGAGACATGGGATGTCTCCATAGCAGATCTCGTAAATGGTGAAATAACCCTTGACCAATTCAGAGGCCTTGCCTTTGTAGGTGGGTTCAGTTATGCAGACGTGTTTGACTCAGCAAAGGGATGGGCAGGGGTCATACGGTTTCATAAAGGGCTACATGAACAATTCCAGAGGTTTTATCACAGAGAAGACACCTTCAGCCTCGGTGTATGCAACGGGTGCCAGCTCATGGCGCTCCTTGGATGGGTTCCCTGGCAGGGAATAGAAGACCGGTTTCAGCCAAGGTTCATCAGGAACAGATCTGGTCGTTTTGAGTCCCGGTTTTCCGCAGTAAAGATTCTTCGCAGCCCTTCGATACTACTCAGGGGAATGGAGGAATCGATCCTCGGCATCTGGGTTGCTCACGGAGAGGGGATGGCTTACTTTCCCCACAACGGGATAAAGAAGGATATCATCGAAAAAGGCCTTGCCCCGGTACGGTACGTGAATGATGAGGGGAATATAACCGTGTCCTATCCCTTCAATCCCAACGGCTCTCCTGAAGGCATTGCCGCCCTCTGCTCCCCTGAGGGCAGACATCTTGCAATCATGCCCCATCCCGAGAGGGCATTCCTGAAATGGCAGTGGCCATGGATGCCTGAGAAATGGAAGAATGAACTTGTCGCCTCACCTTGGCTCAGGATGTTCCAGAACGCAAGGGAATGGTGTGACAAGAGGGATTAGAAAATAGACATAATCCCCTTATCTAAGGTAATATTAACAAGGGAGAAAGGGAATGCAGTTCAAAGCGCTCATACGAAATATAAATGTGCTGAATATACTGCTGATGGCAGCAATAACGCTCTGCGCGCTATACACCCTCTCCCCACTACTCTATCCCCAGGTTGCATTCACACTTCCTTCACCAAAAAAGCAGATCGAAAACAAGGAAGAAAAAAAGGAAGAAAAAAGTGCTGTGAGCCCTTCTGTATCCCCTATGGAATATACGATAATTGCAGAGAAAAACATCATGCACCCCGAAAGGAAGATTCCTGTCGACAAACCTGAGGCACCTCCTCTGCCAAAGCCCGATTTCGTGCTCTACGGAACAATAATAGCAGGTGATACCAGCCTCGCATATCTCGAAGACCTGAAGGCATCCACAGCTGCTCAGGGTAAGGGGAGAAAGCCGAGGCCGTTGAAAAAGGGAGAGACCATGACTGGCTTCACCCTCAAAGAGATAGAGGCGGACAAGGTGGTAATGGTGAGGGGCGAGGAAAAAATTGAGGTGAAGGTCTTCGCCCATACCAGACAGGAGAAACAGGCGCAGGTCACCACACCTGCGAGTCCTGCAACACCTCCTCAACAACAGGGAAGGGTTACGAGACCGAGAGGCAGCAGAGTGACACCGACCCCGCCCGTACCTCAATAGCTATTGTTTTTTCATAAGAACCTCAATTTTCTTTTATGAGGTTTTCAATCTGGTTGTTCTTCCCTTTGCGAGACAAGGCCTTTTGCGAAAAGTTTCAAAGACACGGAAAGTCGGAACATGCAAGCTCCCGAGGAAATATTCTCGGAGCGAAAAAAAAGGAGACAGACTGTGAGGCCCATCCACTAACTTAAGTCCGAGCTGACAAAGCCACCTTATTCCATCCCTCCGGGTTGTAAGGAAACCACCTCTTTATAGTTACATTTTTTTTGCATAAAGGCATCTTGATAGTTCACTGATAGGACGTTCACACAAAACCGTCTTTCTTATAAGGCGCAGCACCATAAATAATAATCACCCTGTGGCATTTGCGGACCTAAGTGCGACACTCCAGTAAGCCTCACTTTTGCGCAATTCGCAGATTATATCTTCCATTCATGATCCATATAGCATAAGCCCCACTCTTTTCTGGCGGTGCTCACCTTGACAACAGCCGATTCCCTCCTGTCAAAAAGGCATATGCTTGTTTCATCCAAGAGAAAGATCACAAACTTGTATGCGCCGCTCAGGAGCGGAAGGTTTCTGAAAAGAATTCTGACATTTTTTCGGCCTGGTCCGCTGAAAGGCTCAAGTCCCTGTCTGTGCATACTGTCTCCGTAACAGCAGAGGCCGTCGTTTCTATCTACCGCAAAGCCTACATGAACCTTTGCGTCTGTGAAGATTTCGAAATCCACCAACACTTCGACGTCCGAGGAATGGTCCACGGAACTCCCAGCCTCCTTTCCGCCAGAGAAAATAGCAACATTTCTTATCCCTGCCACTTTCTGCTCTGTGTCAGGCCTTCCGGCGAGTATTTCACGCCCCTCGAGGACTTCCTTTTCCCTCAGATAATCCTCGTATCTCGAGATAATATCTTTTGGCTCGCCAATCCCCTGCACGTTCCCTTCCTTAAACCACACAACCCTGTCACAGAAGTTTGCCACAGTATAAAGAGAGTGAGAACAATAAAGAAGGGTAGTTCCATTCCTCTTTAGGTCCCATATCCTGTCGATACACTTCTTCTCGTATGCGCCATCGCCAACCGTAAGGACCTCGTCTATAAGAATGATATCAGCATCAACATGCACGGCAAGAGAAAAAGCGAGTCTCATATACATTCCTGAGGAGTATGTCTTCACCGGCATATCAAAAAACTCTCCGATGTCGGCGAACTGCATGATCTTTTCCATCCTTTCGCTCACATCTTCTCTCGATAGACCATAAAGTGCCCCGTTAAGATATATGTTCTCCCTGCCGGTGAATTCTGGGTTGAATCCCGTACCGAGTTCGAGAATGGAAGAAATCTTTCCCTCCACTGCAATTTTCCCCGATGACGGCTCCGTGACACCTGCGATGATTTTGAGAAAAGTGCTTTTCCCTGCTCCATTCTCTCCTATAATCCCGAGAGTCTCACCTCTGCGAACTTCGATGTCCAAGGGTCCGAGGGCTCTAAAAACCTTATGCGTAGCTCTCTTTAGAAAGAGTTCCTTCAACCTCTCCCAGGGGTGGTCGTAGATATGGTATTCCTTTAAAAGACCATTTGCCTTAACCACAAAGCTTTTCATTAGAGAATGTCCTTAAATGCCCCTTTTGTTTTACTAAAGACATAGTAACCGGCAAAAAAGGCTGCGAGCGAAAATAAAAATGGGTATATGAATGATATTGCATCAGGAACCCTGCCACGTATAAGTATGTCCCTGTAAATCTCGACTATGAAATAGAAGGGATTGATACCGAATACCCAGCGGAACTTTTCGGGGATCGCGTTTGATGGATATACAATGGGGGTCAGAAAGAATCCTAGGTTGAGAATCATACTGATTGCCTGCGGCAAATCTCTAAAGAAAACAGCTATGCTCCCAAGGCCGAAGCAAAGGCCGAGAGTGAGAAGCACTTGAATAATAAAAGGGAGTATAACGAGAGGAATCAAGGAGAGCTTCAGGGTTCCCATCAGAATAAGCATTGCAAGATAGAAGACTGCATAGATAAAAAAAGTGATCGATGAAGAGACCAGTAACGAAGCAATGCAAACCTCCATCGGCAGCTTTACCTTCTTGATAATGTGTGCGTTTTCAATAAAAACCGATACACCCCTCAAAGTCGCCTCTGCAAAAAAAGTCCATGGAATCAGCCCGGCGAGAAAGTATGTAACAAACGACGAGGTCCCCATCCCTTCCTCGAAACGTACCTTAAGTATTAATGAAAAGATAAATGTGTATAGAAGAATTTGATAAAGTGGGGCGGCGAACATCCAGAGAGGACCGAATAGGGAACCGACATATCTTGCCTTGACGTCTTTAATAACCATGGTTTTCACAATATGTCGTCCCTTCAAAACATTTAGCAGTAACTCCTTCATCTAAAGACTCCCATCCTAAATTGTTATTGGCAGAGTGTTGACCACCAGTGTTCTATTTAGCTATTGAACTTTTATATCGGAGAATATTAAGAAATATATTAACATATTACCAGCGGGCAAGATTACATCGTTTCATGTAAGAGGATTTTTGCGGTCTCTCTCCAAAGCTGCGTCCTCCGGGATCTTAGCTAATACTCTCAGGTGTCCGGTTGAATACTTTGCTCCATTTTTGCTACAATGCTACGTATTTAAAAGTTACAATCTTTCTTGAAAGGAGGTGATCTCAGTGAATAAAGTAGTCCCTGTCATTATCGCAATCGCTCTTGTTTTGTCTTTTACAGGCATGACCTCGTCAGCTGACAAACAAGAGAAGATAACTATGGTAGCAGGTGCGGTGAAGGCGATTGACACAAAACAACGAACTATTACGCTGGAGACCAATGAATTGGGTAAATTCACATGTATTCTTAATGATAAGACTCTACTATTGGGTAAAAAGACCATTGCTGACGTAAAGGTCGACGATGTTGCTGCCGTTATATATGAGGACGTGAATGGCAAGCATATAGCGAAAAGTATTACTGTAACATCCCCTGCAGGACCTTCTTCAAAAGAAAAGACTGCGCCGGCAACATCCCAAGAAAGGAAGTAGCTGGATTCGGGGAGAGCGCCAAGGACATGCATCCTCCTTCTCGTTTCTAAAGCGCACTGTTGCTCCGTGATTTGCCGCATGAATCTGGTTGATGAGTCGTCTGAGCCGCCGCAGGTCGTCCATTTTACAGAGTTTCGGCCGTTGTTTCCTTAAGACTGGATAGCAACAAAGCAGGGTCTTGCTTTCCTTCTCTTCTTCCATCTCATTTCATCCTGTTTTCTTGACCTTTGGATTTTTTTCTTGACTTCTTAATGCATTTGCCCTCGCCAAATTATTCCTGAAAAGCGGATTAGACGGATCTAATTGCTCGGCTGCCTGAAAATGCTCAATGGCTTTGTCTATCGAACCCAACTCAACATAGGCGCTCCCAAGATTATTATGGGCTTGAGCAAAACCTGGTTTTAATTTCAGGGCAATTTGATACTGTTCGATAGCCTTATTCATCAACTTCTTGTCATAGAAAGCGATCCCCAAATTGTAATGAATCTCACCTGAATCGGGTTCTAATTTTAAAGCTATTTGGTATTGCTGAATTGCCTTGTCTATCAACCCTTTCTTATAAAAGGCGTTCCCCAGTTTTTTGCGCGCCTCTATAAGATCAGGCTGTAATTTTAAAGTTATTTGGTACTGCTCAATTGCCTTGTCCATCAACCCTTTCTTATAAAAGGCGCCCCCCAGTTCCTTGCGCGCTCCTACGAGATCAGGCTGTAATTTTAAAGCCGCCTCGTCCTCTTCAATTGCCTTATCTATTAAC
>Ga0187778_10002807_pt1 | contig 11824 bp, 13 predicted proteins | sample 1015_Q2_SP5_20_M_FD_132418 | JGI IMG/M metagenome (GOLD analysis project Ga0187778, IMG submission 132418) | Tropical peat soil microbial communities from peatlands in Department of Meta, Colombia - 1015_Q2_SP5_20_MG | ecosystem: Environmental > Terrestrial > Soil > Wetlands > Peat | place...
AGGGTATCGCAGGGAATGATTTGGACGCGCCGCGTGGAATCCGAATACCTGCTCGAGGCGATTCAAAGTGCACCGACTTGCGATGGATTAGGTGAGCTGAGCAGAATAACGGCCCGGGAAGCTGAAGTGGCCGAGCTGGCTGTGCAGGGTCTCAACAATAAGCAAATCGCACGTCGACTTAATCTGAGCGAACACACCGTTAAGAATCACATGTTCCGCATCTTCGACAAGTTGAATGTTGCTAATCGAATTGAGCTTCTTTTCTTGATGGTTAAGGGACGCGACTCTCGTACGGGGGAATTGGCGCTTCGACTTCTTTCACAGGACAGAGCGAGTGAGCCAGGCGTTGCCGCAGCAGCTGAAGATGGATTGCTTTTAGCGCAGTTAATGTTGGGACTGGCACATTTGGAGGGAAAAGGAGTAGGAAAAGACGACCATGCCGCCTACCACTGGCTCCGAATGGCAGAGCTGAACTGCTCCAGGATGCTCGAAGAGAGTCGGAATGGACTCAACCTGCTTAAATCTCGACTGCAGTCGCAAGAAATCGAAGAACTGGAACAACAGGTCGCCCAAAAAACAGAAGAGCAATCGCGCAAGTTGAAGCAAGCACATACCAAACCCGCGGTCCAACTTGCCTCTAATTACAAGGTCGCGTGTTGAGCAACTAGGTTCTCTAGTCTTCTTGACCCTGGTCTTTTGAGACACAAACTCGCAATATGGTTTGCGCTCCAAGTATGCGCAACCCGCACTTCGAACGAAAATACCGTCGTTTCGACCTCAGCTTCGCGGTGCAATTAACCTTCTATTCCGGAGGGATTCGCTCGGACATCGAGGCAATGAGCCGCAATGTAAGTATTTGCGGATTATTGTTGGAAACCAGATCGACGGTACCTCAGGGTTCTGAGGTGTCGTTTACCATGACAATACCGACTCGTTCAGCCAGTTCTCCTATCGAGCTGGCAGGTAAAGGGAACGTGATCCGAGTAGAGGAAGTGCCTGGGACCGCTATCAGAATAGCGGTGGAGTGCATGAACCCAATCACGCAACTCGAGAATTATTTCCCGCAATAGTTTTCCATAAAGCCGCAGATTTTCTGAAGGTCCCCCTCAGCCGACGACTACAATAAGGAGCTCTCAATGCAGCTGAGCACACGCTCCGGTACTCGATATTGGGCCAGGGGAGGGGAATTGTGGTCCGGGTCAAAAAGAGGTCATTCAAGCATTGAAGTAGCGTTGGGATGTGAGGGATCGAGTCCGACACGGCTCGGCTGGAGTCCGGTACTCGGCGCCACCTAGCACTATTTGTCGGCGAGTTGTGGAGTGTGCAAGAGCGGAAAACAAGTTTAGATCCTTCATTCGTCTCTCCGAGAATTTCACGTTGCAACACAGGATCGTCTAAAGGCAAATTGCACAAAAAAAGAACTCACTCATAACCGAGGAATGGCAGGAATATGTCACGGAAATGTAAAAAAAGCAGGTACGGTTGCAGGATTCCGTACTAGGCTCGGTCCATTCGAGTCACAACCGATGGGCTAGAATCGTGTTATCGCTCAAAAACCCTGCTGACGGCTGAGTGAAGTGGCGATCTTGCGCCAACTACAACGAGCTACTTTCGTGTGCTAAGGAGTCTTGGACTGCTTCAGGACTTTGTTTGTGGAGACTTGACTCGTTCCAATTTCCACGGTTTAGCGGCTGGAGCCCCCTCTTCGGCGGCATCCGGCGGTATAACGATTTGAAGATCCGCCTCGTCGGTTCCAGTGATCTTCATCTTGAATTGAATGTCTTGCTCAGTGATCAAAAGCGCACCGTCCGTAAGTTTGGTTTCAACTATCGTATCGCTACCACCATCACGGACAACAACATCTGTGAGTTCTCCGCTTTTTGGGTCAACAGTGATGTCGACATGAAAACTGACGGTTCCCGTCAATTTGCCTTGGTGTTTCTCTAATTTTATCGTCTGGAAGACTTTGCCTTTGAACTTTGCCTGCCATGTGCCAACAAACGGCTGAAGCTCAGAGTTTATCTTGTCGGTCTGACTGACCTGAATCGAAAAACCCGACACTTCGAGACAGAGCGCGATTAGCAGCGCCGACGCCCCGATGGCCGATGCTCGTGCACATCTCTTACCAGCGATGTTGGCTCTAAGCAGATTCATCATGGGATCCTCCGATACGTTCGTGTCACACACGCTCCCACAGCGCCATCATCAAACTAACGAAGCTTACTACAAACAGCCAGGGACACACGACTACGCCCGTGCCAGGGTACGCGATGGCTCTAAAGATCGGGAACTCGCTCGGAAGCTTTCTGAGCCCCGCCTTCAGCACCTTCTCAGTGAGCATCCGCCGGCGTTCCGTCCGACCACTTGGACATCACAATAATGAGCTCGGTCACTGGCTCCGGAGCACCATTAAAGCGTGGAGCCACAATAATCGGGGAGTCAGGCGCGCCTGCGCCCCAATTCTTAGCGTCGTTCAGGGGAACGTAAAACATGAGGTGGGGAAGCCAGTGCCTGGCGCGGTCGTTAATGTGCCCTTGCTTCGACAGCATATAGATCATCGCGCCAGGCTCGACATCCGGCAGCTCCTTTTTCTCAGCCGCGGCCTTCATACTCTCGTAGATTTCATCTTTCGATTGTCCCGCCAATGCAAATTTTGTCCTCAGGAAATCGATCGGCATCACCGACCGAGCGGCGGGTGGGTTATAGCAGGCCGGGCCTCGATTCTTGGGGTTCCAAAACTCTGGATTCTTGAATCCGGCCGTCCATGTGCGCCCTACGAGGCAGACAAAGCCGTTCGTGCCTTCAGCCGCAGTTTCATAGCCATGCCTTCCGAGGACCATAACGGTGGCGTCCTTGGCAATGGATGGCGGAGCTGCGCTTCGTGCAAGAGCAATCTCAGCGTCACGGTCCATCATGTATTGGTCGAGCGGCGCCATGGTCGGATACGGAGTCTTGGCGTCCTGTGTCAGCGCTTGGCAGGCCGCGCTTAACGCAAAAGCCAGCGCGAAAAATCCCAACACTATTACCTTGATCGTCTTCCGTTTCATTGGGTTGTCTCTCCTTACATAAAATACAAACAGGTTGGTATGTACGTTCGCCACTCGGATCGATGCGATCAGCCGCGCTTGCGGTTGCCCGGCGTGCGAAGAGAACTCAGCCAGCGCACGATATTTCTGATTCCCATATTCCACACCTTGGCATCTTGAGCATTCTTTGCCAACACTTCGTAGCCTTCGACCATCGCCATCAGAAAGCTCGCGGTCTCTTCCGGAACCAAGTCGCGGCGGACTTTTCCCTGAGACTGCCCCCTCCGTAAAGCCACGGCAATTTCTTCTTGCCAGGTGTGGAAGATCTTTTCCAATCGCTTGCGGAATTGTTCGTCGAGCTGAGACATCTCCTGCGCCAAATTGACCAGGGGACAGCCGTTCCTTACGTCTCTTGGCCGATGTGGTATCGCCTGCACAATGGCGATCAAAGCATCGATAGGGTTTCTGTCCTTGCTCTGTTGCAGAGGAAGGAACCACCGGCCGCGGGTAATTTCTGCAACGATCTCTTCGATAATGGCATATCCCAGAGCTTCCTTGCTTTCGAAATGGTAATAGAGCGCTCCCTTGGTGACGTTGGTGGCAGCCAGAATTGCATCGATCCCGGCACTCTGGAAGCCATATCTGTAAACCTCGCGAAAAGCCGCTTGCAGCAAGCGTTCCCGCGTACGCTCAGCATTGCGCAGCCTCGATGCTCTACGTTTTGGATTCCTGCGTACCATCACCATACCGACTAGTGTGTATGGCAGTTGTCGTAGTGTCAATTCGGGGGGGCAATGTCCTACCCGGTTAGTAGCGTCCGTCTATACCCAGGAGCAGATGGGGGAAGCCCACAGATACGTCGAGTTGGGACACAAAGGGAATGTGGTGATAAACGTGACCTAGGGCTCGTTCAAGGACTGAAAGGGAGCAATGGAGCAGCAGCTGCCAGGAAGAACGAACTTCATGCGTCGCAAGCGTAAGCGGCGCAGCCCCGATCTGATTCTTTAGTTCCGCAAACAACGCTTCCCTTTTTTTCTCTGCCCTGGTGCCTTCGCGAACTCTTCCGTGTTCGCTAGTTCTCGAGCGCGTTGTCGGGGCTGGTTCTATCCATGTGCACCAAACTGGTCAGAGCGGATTGGGGCACTCCATAGCGCCCCTTTCCTGCAACTCCGTCTTCGACGCTTTGTAAACACTTCTGACATCATCAGAAATTAAGCCGCAGCGAGAACTGTCCAAAACGGCGTTCGTCGTGGTTGCCGCCGAGGGCGATCGTGTTGAGACCACCTTTCAGACCGATGATCTGCAAAGGCGGGCCAATCGTGCCCGGAGCACCGGCGGAGACAAGGTTAGTTTCGTTTACGTACATATTGTGATGGTTGAAGATGTTGAATGCTTCGGCACGGAAGTCGAGGCCAAAGCGCTCGGTCAGTTTGAAGTTCTTGCCCAACGACATCTCGTTGTTCCACGCTCCTGGTCCGCGAAATGTGTTCCTGCGAGTCATAGTGGATGGCCACGGTCCGAAGTCGTCGATGCCTGTGGCCGCGTTGTAAGGTGCCAGATCGTTCGCCCCAGGAATGGTGTTGAGCAAGAACTGGTTCGGGCTTATTGCAGGTCCGGATATAGCTTGATAGCTGGTGATCGGGGTGGAGGGCACGTATCTCGAGACACCGGCGTATCCGTTCACATTGTAGTTGTAGTCGTATGCAGAGAACGGTATGCCGGTGCGCGCCGTGAAGATGGCCGTCACAGACCAGCCTCCCAAAACCTCACCCAAGCCTCTTTCGCTCTTGAACCAAGGGGTCTGCCATATCGGAGCTATGACCAAACGCTTCCCGATGTCAAAGTCCGAACTGCCCCAGTCGAGCTTTGGGTTGAGGGGATCCAAATATCCCAGGTTGCCGATGTAGCCCGAGCCGCCTTGGGCGTTCTCCGCGAAGGTCGAACTCAAGTCATCCAGGGAGTGCGACCAGGTGAAATTCGTCACCATGCTGAGACCAGTATTGTGCAGGTTCTGAGTCTGGAATTTGAGGTTGAGCGAGTTGTAACTGCTCGTCCCATTGCTGCCACGGACGTTGATGCCTGCGTACGCACTAGCGGGCCGAGAGAGGCACTCCGTCGTCGTGCCAGGGCAATCGATGGGAGTGCCAGTGAACTCCTGCGCGCCACCAATAGGATTCCCCACGATGATGTCATAGAGGTGGACACCGTGCGCGCCACTGTACTCCAGGGCAACAAGAGAGTTGCGCGCCACCTTACGTTCCATAGCGAGGCTCCAGAATTGGGTCTGCGCCACGTTGATGTGCTCGTTGACGTTGCGCATTTCGACAGGGGGCAGCGGAGTTGGGGCACCGGGCTGGCCCAGCGGACCAAGATTGCTGCTGGTTACTGGAACGTGCGTGCTGGGTGTGCTAAAGGCTTCGAGTACGCCGTATGCGGGGACGTTCTGAATCATGTTGAAGGTCACGTTCCCGAAGTTGCGCTCGTAGGTCATACCAAAACCACCTCGCAGGCTGGTATCGCCGTTACCAAAAAGGTCGTAAGCAAAACCGACGCGCGGTGCGGCCGTGCCCCATCTGGGAGCCCACAACTGCCCGATGGGACTCTGGGTAGCAAGTTCGGTCCGCCCGCTGGCTATTTGCTGATAAATGTTTGCACCGGGACCGTAGTAGTAATTGGAGTCGAGGGCTTGATCGTTGTTGTGCTGTACACCGTAATGTTCATAGCGTAAGCCGTAGTTCAGCGTCAGTCTTGGCGTAGCTCGGAAGCTGTCTTGAGCGTAGAGAGCCCAGTCTTTGTATCGATAGCTGCGGGAGAAGCTTGGCTGGCTTAAGGGAGGGGTCACGGTGCAGGTTGGAGTCACAACCTCGCTGCCGTTCTGGTTCGTCGCACAGGGAAACTTGCCCTGGGGGTTAACCGCGGTCTCGAAGTAATCCAACACGCCGGTAGTCATGGCCGCCAACCCTGTCGGCAGAGTGCTTCCCAGAACCTCGTCGGCCTGGGCATAAGCGCCGTACGGTATGTTGAGCTGAAGATAAGTGAACTCCCCGCCGAAACGCATGTTGTGCTTCCCCTTCGTCCAAGACACATCCTGTACAAATTGGATGGTGTTCTGGGGACCGCCGAAGGGCAGCCCGCCCGAGGCACCGGGTAACATAAGGTTGTTCAGTCCGGGGAACGTAATTTGGAGTCCCTCCGCCGACGCACCTCCAAACAGCAGCTCAGGCACGCTTTGATAGGCCTTGTTGTAATTCAGAGGGTTTGTAAGTCGACTAATGCTGATCTTCGAGTTGCTGAGGAGGTACGAATTGAAAGTGTGAGTCACGGAGAAGAGCCCACTGTCGTTGTTGATAGCGGTTCCTATGTCGTATTGAGGATACGGGCTGTAGAAATCTTGGCCCGAAAACAGGAGTATGTTCTGCTGGCCGAAACGGGCGAACATCTGGGTTTTTTCGTTCAGATTGTAATCGACACGTCCCAGTATGTTGTACGAGTTTTGTGGATAATCGCCGCCCGCATCGGCGTTTGCAATGAAATTGACTTGTCCCAAAATCGGCGCTGCGGTAGGAACTCCGGGGAGAGTAACCCCCAATTGGGACTGGTTGAAAGCTTTGGTGGGTACGTAGGGAGTAGCCCCATAAGAATTGAAAAACGATTGGACGTTTGCAGGCGTGTAGTTTAAGAACCCAGGATTAGCTGCAGATGATCCGGGACAAACCACAGCCAGACCGCAAGGGATCAATTCCGTCTCAACGGCTCCGCTACGCACGCGTGTCCATTCTGTAGTCTCGGAAAAGAACAGCTTATTCTTGACCAGCGGGCCTTCAATGTCGAAACCGAACATGTTTCGGGTGTATCCGCCCTTCGGAAGGCTGAGTGCGTCGTTTTCGTAAGTATTTGCGGTGTAAGCCGAGAGGCGATTGAACTCCCAGGCCGAACCGTGGAAATTGTTGGACCCCGATTTCGTGGTCACATTGACCACTCCACCCGAGGCGCGTCCATACTCAGCCGAGAAATTGTTGGTAATGATGCTATATTCCTGCACCGAGTCCACCGGGACGATCTCGCCAACGGAGGCACTAAAAATCTGTGAATTCTCGACGCCGTCCAACAGAACTTCGGTGCCCGATTCCCGCTGGCCGTTAACGGCGTAACCCACTCCTCGGTTCGTGATACTCTGGCCAGAGTTAACACCAGGATAAGTACTGCCGCTAGCGTTACTGGTTTGATCCCCATTGCTCACGTTGCCGGAAAGCGCCACAAAGTCGTAAATGTTGCGCGTCAGGCTGGGCAGTTGCGCGACTTGCTGCGAGCCGATGAGCTGCGAAAGCTCCTGAGTCTGCGTATTGACTTCGGTCGCGGCTCCTCCCACCACCTCGACCACAGTCTCGCTCTGGCCCACATTGAGTTGAGCATTGACTGTGGTGATTCCGCCAACCGTGACCTCGGCCTGAGTCTGATATGTTTTAAAGTTTGCACTCTTCACGGAAACCTGATATTGGCCGACGGAGAGCCCGGGAATTGAGTATTGGCCAATATTTCCGGTTAGTGTAGTTCGCTCCGCTCCGGTCGCAAGATTTCTAGCAACTACCGTCGCGCCAGGGATGACCGCACCTGACGCATCACGCACGGTGCCAGAAATCAACCCCGCCTCTGCTTGCCCAAATGCCACGCTTGCGCAAATCGCGATCACGCCGAAACAAACCATTACCCGGAGTGCAAGTTTAGCTTCACTCGTTTTCATTATCATCCTCCTGATCCGCCACAACACGCACTCAGCTGTGCACAGCATTCGAGATGCCAGGATTGCATTGGCAAAATGCAGTGAGGTACAAGCCGTCCGGTTTCGATGACAGAATGTCAACCCAATGGGATGGGTATGCACTAATTTGTTACGACCGAAAGTCCTTCATCATGCAGTTAGCTAGCAGGATCTATATGAAAGTTTCGGGACTTTGAAGAGTTGCTATGGATTGATGTAGATCACCACAACACCCTGACGAAAACCCAGCTCATGAGTTCTAAGAGATGAATTCACGTCATGAGCGTTACTAAACTAAATCCGTATTCTCATACCTACACTTGTCGGAGCCGTCGTTCCTGAGCCCACGAGCGGTCATTTCAAAGGACACGTCAGCGAGAGGATTGAGGATCACCGAATGGGAAGCCGCCTGGATAAACGCCGGAGGTGGCCGATGCGCTCGATCACCGGGAAAATCACATCAAGACGGGGACAGAATTCTCAATCGGAAGTTGGTGTGCGCATCCAATCGAATCTAACGTTGAAGCTACAGAGTGCAGGACCGGGAATGTCACTCGCTATTGATCAGACCCCCGCGTTCAATCTAGACAAAACCGTTGATGGCAATCCACGATTCGGCAAGAAGATGTAGATTTTTTCTGTACGTACGAGTGATCATATATTTCTTGCCTCCCCTGACGCGAAGAAAGTACTCCCCTGTCGACAAGCGCTGGATCTCTTCGACGAAGGCGGCATTCACCAGAGACGATCGATGGATCCTGACAAAGCCAAACCGACTCAACTTCTCAGCCATCGTTGAAATCGACTCGCGCAGCAGGTACGTGCTTGATTTGTGTTGCAGCAGGACGTAGTTACCCTCGGCTTCCACAGCGATGATGTCCGCAGAGTCGATAAATAGAATCTTCTTTCCTGCCTTGATCGCGATCCGAGAAGCCGATCCTTTCGCGGCAATGTTTAGTTCCGGTGACAATCCCATCACGATTGCAACTCTATTTCGGCGTTTCGATCCGGCATCAGGTACCGGTCAAGCGCGGCCATGCTGAGATACGGGATTTGGAATTGCGCTTCCATTTGCGGGATTGCACCCAGCGCTACCACATGCACGGAGCTTCTAATCCGACCGTATTGAGTATCATTCGGCCTATTTGGCACAGATTTCAGGATGATTCGACTCCATCCCGCATGAGCGTTGCAGTTATCATACCAACTAGTATGTATGTGGAAATCCAGCGTCAACACTACGGAGATCGCTCTTCTGGAGCATAATATCGTTCTCGATCTCGTAGCAGATCACTACCCTGACGCTCACAAAACGGATGGCGCGTGACCACTGTCCGAGATCACCCCACGGTTAAGGGTTATGAGTGCTATAGAGATATATCGTCAACTTCTCCGACTGACGTGCGCGGTTCTGAAAGGCTTGCGGGAAAGAGGTGCCACGGCCGTTATGGAGCTGGAGGTGCAGGCGGTGGCAGGTTGATCGTGATGGGACCAGCTTTTTCGTCCACAATCTTGTAGTCACTCGGAACGCTGAACAAGGACGGATCGGGTTCGGATGTGTTTACGTTTGTAAACTGTGTTTTCAACTCGCCTGCCCAAGGGTCATTGTGCTTCGTCATCACGGTCGCTTTTAGTTCCGGAGAGTACCAGCGTTCTGAAGTAATGACCATAGGCTGTTCATTCCCCATTTTTCCGGCGGCGATTGTGGTCGTCACTCGGGTGCCAGTCGCATGAATGCCATCGATCGTCTGGTCACCTAAATTTTCAGTGGACGAACCAGGCTGATTCTCGCCATGTCCGCCCTTGTTGATGAACACCTGGTTGCCGATAAGTTCGGGCCCAGCCGCACCCGCAGCCTGATAGAACATAACGTCTGCCGTCCGGGGCGCTGTCTTACGCATTGTCGCTCCGCCACTTACGCTGCCACCGGTAGCCCCAGCAGCTGGCGGGAGAGGCACCTTGCTCGCGATCTTGGCGTTGGTATCGAGCACATAGCGAAATCCCGCGACAGGGTCGGTGATTGTGATGAGCTTGCTCGGAGGATTCTGGGCAGCGGGGCCGAGCAACATGAGGGTTGACTCACGGCGCATGCGGCCTTCACTGTCGCGGCACAGTGTGGAAGCATCCGTAGTATGGATGCGGTTGCCGTCGGCAAAATTCTGAGTATGTTCGGTCGAAATCGTAGCGCAAAAGGGTGTGCCCTTCGCCGGCTCTGCATCCATAATCTCGGACCGCATGCTGAACATGCCCGTTTTCGCTTGTAATGGGCCGAGGTCAGGCAGCACTTTCATGAGCGGAGGTGCTGAATCGGTTTGCGCGGCCACGGCTCCGGCCAGGATAACCACCGTGAGCGGGGCGAAAGCGTTAAGTCTGATGTTCATTGTTACATTCCTCCTAAAGAAACTTACTGGTCGAGGCGAATTCCACGAGCAATTCCATCTGCGCCCACCAGTACGTCGGCGCGAATGGTCTCGGCTGCATCAGTCTCGCCGGGCTGCAGCCCCAGCATCGAGGGGGACAAGTGCACGCGTACAAGTTCCATGTCTCCGGCGCAACTGAGTCGATCACAGTACATCAGGCTCGTAAACCCGGGAGGAAGCAGGCTGTGATTATCTGCAATAGCGCCTCGACGAGAAATATGTTTATCAAGCTTCTTGTGGGCTTCGACGCTCGCTTGCTTGATCTCGCCTTCCGGAGCGCTTCTGCTGAGTGAGGCCAGCAATTGGTTTGCGACGATGGGCTGTGGCGCCTGGACGGTCTCGATACGCTGAGCTCGTTTTCTGCCCGGCAACAGCAAAATCAGAATCACCGCTGCAACCGCAAGCAACGCTGTACTGTAACTGAGGATTGCAACTCGATCTGTTGTCTTACAAAGCGCGGTCGGCTCGTGCCGGTGGCCTGCCACGCGCTTGCGGAAAGCCCTGAGAACTGCCGCATCTAAAGTCGTCGGGACCTCAGGAGCAGAATCACGGACTCGCCACAAACTTAGTGCTAGCTCGCGCCGCTGCCCAATGAAAGGCTTGCACTCAGCGCAGCCGTTCAGGTGGGCAAGCATTTCGGGGGAAAAGGAACGAAGATCTAAATCACCATCCTGCGAATCTTCGACATGCTGGCGAATCTGTTGACAGCTCATATAACACACCCTTCCGTGCCTGTAAGCCCCACATCAGTACGTGGTTTTTGTAACGTCTTCAGCTTGCGAGCTAGGAGGCTATGCCCACGATTCAACCGGGAGCGGATTGTGCCGACGGAACATCTCAAACGAGCCGCCGCCTCCGTATAAGACAGTCCGCACAAATCACAAATCACAACCGCTTCGCGATAGTGAAGGGGAAGCGAAGCAATTGCCGTCTGTACTCTGTCGATGAGTTCATTGCGGACCACTTGTTCGGCTACAGAATCCGCGTCTGATACGAGAATCGGAATTGCGCTTTCCTCCGGCGGCAAGCATTCGTACCCCTGTTCGCGGCGCCGGATACGTCGAACGAAATTCTTGGCGATGCCCAAGGCAAACCCAGCAAGATCGCCCTGCTGTTCCCGATAGGTCCCTCCCTGATTTAGCAATGCCATGAAGACCTCTTGCGTTATCTCCTCCGCTGCGGGCTTTGATCCGGTCACATAGTAGGCGTATCGAAAAATATTGCGTTTCAATCTCTCGTAAAGTAGAACAAAAGCGCTTTCGTCCCCTTCGATTGAAAGTCTTAGAAGTTCTGCGTCGGATCGGCTATCGGGATTGTTCATCTCGGTTTCGACCGCATGGCGCCAGCGCTTTCACCGCCCTCAGTCTATCTTCGCGGCTTTGGGGAGAATAGTTCCAGGAAAATTTTGCGGACGCAGCTGCTGGCTCTCTGAAGATGCTGGCGATTACTATGAGTGGCTTGCAACTCATTGACTGGCCGCCAATTTGTCAATGTACGTTATCAGGCGTCTCTGACAATGCCGGCGGTGTCAAGCGCTTTTTGAGCGTACTAACGCCTGCACTCCGAAGAGCGCGCCATTTCGCTCTAGTTGAAGAAGTGCCGTATCCAACCAAGGCTCG
>Ga0187778_10002809_pt1 | contig 11817 bp, 7 predicted proteins | sample 1015_Q2_SP5_20_M_FD_132418 | JGI IMG/M metagenome (GOLD analysis project Ga0187778, IMG submission 132418) | Tropical peat soil microbial communities from peatlands in Department of Meta, Colombia - 1015_Q2_SP5_20_MG | ecosystem: Environmental > Terrestrial > Soil > Wetlands > Peat | place...
ACTTACCAGGTACCTATTCGGAGGACGGCTTCCGTGGCCACACGAATCCCTTTCTGCGAGCGAACCATGTCCACATTGCCTATCCAGCTATGCGTGTATTGCAAGTTGATTACCCGCCAAGCGAAAGGACGAGTAATAACAACGTCCAGTCCTCCACCCGCCGCGATGCTGACCCCATTTCTGACAGTTTGGTTGGACCAATCACTTCTCTTCGGATAGTGCGCCAAGTTGCCTTCTCCGTTGTTCCATTCTTCCAGGAGCTGTGCGTGAAGTGCCTCATTGTCGACTTCATAGGTGACTTTTCTCCCGCCGAGCAGGAATTCTCCGTAGGGCGAGAGGCGGTGGGATGCGCGAGGTGTCCATCTTGTTCCTGCCCCATAAAACAGTAAATCGGCGCTCTGGTTAGAAGCCGGAAACCCCATAATTAGGCAACCGTTCACTTCCGCGACAATCTGCCAGGTTGGGGACAGCCGTGCCGCACCTGAACCACCGCCGCCGATGCAGTTGCCGCCACGTAGAAAATGCTCATAGTAGGGATAGGCGGATAACTCGATGGGGGCTTCCTTCGGATAGGTGTGCACAAACTCGATGCCGCCGGTCTCCCGGGATGGGTGCACATAAACAAATGGCTTTTCTCCAGTTTCCTTGTACGCTTTCACCAGCTCCTTTCGAACTTCAAACCCCTCGTTGCCAAACAAAGGGAGCCGGGTGTCGCGCCGCCAAGGCAGCTGGAAGGCCATGAGATTCGCGAACGTCCGTCCGGGATTCAAGAAACTCCTTGCCAGAATGATGATTGCGCGGTTGGCTGTGTGGTTTTCCAGGCCAATGATCAAGTAGCGGTCGGCTGCATCCTCCGCGATCATAGTGACAGCGCCGAGAGTTGGCGTATCCACCAGAGTGATGAATCCCGGTGAAGCGTGTAGCATCACATTGCCAATGGAAGCCTCACTGACCGGCCCGATTTTCCACTGCGTATGCCAAACCGCCGACCACGCCATGGAACGAAGCAAGCTAACAAAATAGATCCTGCCATCACCCCATTGGACATTGCGGTACTTCGGATCATTTTGGCGGAAAATGTAGCCGAAGACGGAACCCTCCAGTGGGTGGCCGACATACGGAGCCATGAACTTATCGCCATCGCTCCATCCGCGCAGCTCGCTCACCGAATAGAGATAGTTCTGGAACCAGTGACCGTTGAGCGCGTCTCGGGTTCCGGCCTCGGTCCAAACGTTAAAGGTGTGCATCACTCCGGTGTACAAGAGCGATTCATTGATAGCGGGCAACCATCGAAATCGATACATCGATGACGATGGCTGGACCGACCGGATCGAAAAGTCAGGATTCGATCGTGCGCCGCGCACTGCCAACAAATTCTTTGATCCGAAGATTGGGGCGTCGTGAATGGGAGAGTATGGAAACGGATTGACTCCATTTGCGGGTTGCAATACATAGCCGGGAGAGTCAGCCGAATCGTCCGCACCGCAAAGCTGATCTATCAGAGAACGATCCTGTGCACCGTTTTGCGAGCCGATGCCTGACTGAGCTACAAGGGGGATCTGCCAGAGGAAAAAACTTAACGCACCGAAAAGGATAAACTTTCTCACTGCGTGGCTTCTTCCGGCGAATTGCGTCGAAGGTTCAGAAACAGTCTTAGCCTTCAGAAATCGGTCCATTTCTATTGGACCCGACGTGGATGATAGTCAGTAGCCTTGTTGCTGCTGAACTGTCATTCCTGCCAGTCTTGTAGCCTACGGGAGGGCCAGCTTCCTGCTATCCAGCGAATCAGGACTTGGCAGCTTCTGTTACTACTGACAGGTGAAAGATCTCGGCTTATTGACGTATAAGTTTCTAGATAACCATTCTTGGGAGTGCTCCATGGGCCTAGTTCATTCCTCCTGGATCTTTCACAAATTCTTGAGCGAAAAAGAGCACACACGTTGGTGGGTAACGATGCTGGACAAGCCCAATTGACAGTGGACTCTCAAACACGGTAATTCCACCCCCAAGGTGGAGGGCTCATGAATTGTTCGCGGATCGCCCTACCCGCCATTCTTTTTCTTGCGGTTCTTCCCTTTTGTACAACAGCACAAACGGTCTCCATAACGGGCACGATCACCGACATCACTGGCGCGGTGGTTCCCCAAGCCAAAATCGCAGCGCAAAACGTTGCAACGAACGCTTCACGTGTAACCGTGAGCGATGAATCAGGAATCTACCGAATTACAAACTTGACGCCGGGGACCTATAATGTGCGGATCGAAAAGCCGGGCTTTAGGTCGATAGAGTTTTCGAGAATTCCGCTTGCGGTTGACCATGTCCAAACTCTCAACGCGATACTTATCGTAAGCAGTGTAGAGGCAAAGGTAAGAGTTACTGGGGAATCTGTCTCGCAGATCGATTTAAGCGACGCACAAACTGGAAACGACGTTACGGCCCAGCAAATAAGCACTTTGCCGCTTGTTCTGCGGGATCCTTACCAGCTTGCGCTTCTCTCTCCTGGCGTTAACCAGAGCAATTCGATTTTGGGGGGCCTTTCGGTAAACGGCAATCGTGAGCGCAACAATAACTTTCTGCTGGACGGTACAGATAACAACGACACGGATATCCCGGGGCTGACCTTGCCTCAGCCTGGGCTTACTTCTCTTAATCCGGATGCAGTCCAAGAATTCCGCGTGATCACCAGCAATATGCTGCCGGAGTTCGGGCGGCATACTGGTGCAGTCGTCGACATCATTACGAAGAGTGGTACCAACGGATACAACGGCGACCTCTACTGGTTCGGGCGGTACGACGCGCTCGGGGCGCGTGACTTCTTCAACCACGAAGTTGATGCGGCAGGGCAGGTGGTTTCCAAAGACTCGTACACACGCAACACTTTCGGCGGCTCTGTTGGGGGTCCGATGGTAAAGGACCGAACGTTCTGGTTCGTCAATTATGAAGGGCAGCGCTTCGCCACAACGCTGACCAACCATAGCATCGTACCAACCGCGTCCTTCAAGACTGGCAAGTTCACTTATGACAATCAGTTGATTGACGTGAGTTCTCCTACGGCCCCCAGCAACGTCTTTCAGCTTCCCCTCGACCCCGTCATGCAACAGATTTTCCAGCTTTATCCCCCGCCGAACGGCCCTCAGGTCGATGCCGTACGTGGACTCTTGTACTTTCCAAGCGCTTCGAAAACCACTGGAGATAATGTCACCGCGCGCGTGGACCACAACTTCTCCTCTCAGGAAATCCTCACCGTTCGCTATACCTTCAATCGTTTTCATGATCCCAATTACGCACACACGGACTTCTTACCCGGATTGGGCGGTACAGGAACAAAGCAACGCAGACAAAATGCTTCGCTTCGGCTCACATCTTTGCTGAGCCAATACATCGTCAATGAAGTACGTATCGGCGCCAACCGCATGAACTTTCCATTGAGTTGCCAGGGTGTGAACACGTTTAACGCTTTTGGCCCTACTGATGCATTTGGTAGGGGCCTGGATTACACCATGCCGGGAATTGCAGGCATGGGATGCATCCTTCTTTCAGACCGGGATGGCTCGCAACGGTTCAGTGGGACCTATACCCTGGGAGATAACCTAACCTTCATCGCGGGGCAGCACACCTTCAAAGCAGGATTTGAATTTTGGGATATATACTCCAACAGCTACGATAACTTCGTTTCCCGATCGCTCGTCGATTTCCAGAACTTCTCCAACTTCGGCGTATCGCCCATTTTACCGACGGGTGATCCCGTAGTCGATCAAAACGCCACGCTGCAAAATATGATTTGGTCTCTATTAGGGGTAGAAGGGTCACAAACACAAGCGCAGTTTTTTAATAAGGCCGGCAATCGCACAGCGAACGATCTGCGCGGATTCCGACAACGGGAATTGGCCGCGTTCGTTCAAGACACATTCAAAGCTCTGCCAAACCTCACCTTGAACTTCGGTATTCGTTATCAGTTCAATGGCGTTCCTTTTGAAGTGAATAACCTTCTTTCAACGCTATACACCGACCCCAGCGGCCCTGCACCATTCACGTTCGCCATTGCGGGACACGGAAATGGCCTGCCACCTCTCTATAGCAACGACTGGCATGACTTTGAGCCGCGCATCGGGATTTCTTGGGACCCCTTCAAAAAAGGCAACACGTCTTTGCGCGCAGGATACGGGATCTTCCACGACCGCCTATTTGGGCAGTTGCTTGGCCTGACGCGCGGGAATCCACCCTTCGAGCAGTTTTTCTTTGCTCCTTTCTTCGGGCCACCGACCGCTCCGACACCAACGGGATGCCCTTTTCCACAGCAGATACCGACGCCATCCCTCTGTCTAGGTCCGCCGGTCTCCGCCGGCTTCTTGCCTCCGACTTTGACGCCGTCGCCAGTCGTAAACAACGGCGCATTTATTCTCCCCTTTCTTATCGATCCTCACTTACGCATGCCATACAGCCAGAACTGGATGCTAGGGGTTCAGCATCAATTCCACGGCAACGTGATGGTAGAAATGGACTACGTCGCTTCAAAGGGGACACGGGTGCTGCGACTCGTGGACGGCAATCCGCCACAGCCCGAGCTTGTTGCACAACTTGAGGCGCAAGGCGTTCCTCCGGCAGACTTGCAATTCGACAACCTATATTTCCTGGGGGCAGCGAACAATACAGCGTTTCTTCACACGGATTCTTTTACGTCGGTGGGAACCTCAATCTATAACGGCCTCCAAATGAATGTCACCAAGCGGCTCTCGCACGGTTTGTATGTCCAGGCAGCATATACCTGGGCACACGCCATCGATGATGCTTCTGATCCTCTCGTGCCCACCGCCGGAGGCGAGACCTTCCCGAGAAATTCATTTGATCTTGCGGCAGAGCGTGGGAATTCCGATTTCGATGTGCGTCAGCACTTGACGCTTAATTACACGTGGCAGATCCCGGTGGGCCAAGGCTACCACCACTGGAGCAAAGGAATGATGGGCAAGATCGCGGATGGATGGCAAATCGGCGGTATCTCGACGTTCGCGAGTGGCTTACCCTTCGATATTTTTACATCTGTTGACAGTGCGCATACGGGTTTTGCACAGCGTCCTGATTTCAACGTCTTGGCAACACCACTCCCAGTAGTCGACGCTCGCACACAAACAGGTCCGAACTTGGGGCTTTTCTCAAATCCCCCGTTTGGAAGCGGAGGAAATCTCAGTCGGAATAAATTCTTCGGCCCGGGGATCAATAATTGGGATGTGGTCCTTCAAAAGATAACGCGCATTTCCGACCCGATGAGCATAGAATTCCGCGCTGAATTCTACAATCTTTTCAACCGGGTCCAATTCAACCAGCCAGGCAATGTCACATCAGACCCGGGAACCTTTGGCCAATCAACCGGACAAGTTACGCGTCCAGATGGGACTTCGGGAGCGCGGCAAGTGCAGTTCGGGCTTAAGTTTCATTTCTAAAACCGACCGTCTGAGCCGCAACGGATATCGGACATATGGGACTAGAAAGCGTCGCGCTAGAGTCTGCGGACTAATTAGCCACAGTCCGCTCTGCGCGGGCGCGGGTGTTGCGTAAGCGCCTGATAAACACGACCTATTCGTATCTCAACGCGACCAACGGGTCTACGCGAGTCGCCCGCCTTGCCGGTAAATAGCACGCCACCGATCCTATTCCTGCCACCAGCACGACCACTGCCCCGAACGCCCATGGGTCAGTCGCTGAAACTCCCCAAATCTGGCTGGCCAAAAATCGTGTCAATCCATAGCTCGCCGCCAGACCAATCCCAATCCCGGCGGCAATCAACGCAACGCCGCGCCGCAGCACCATCTGCAAAATCTCCCGCTGCTGCGCACCCAATGCCATGCGCACGCCAATCTCCTGTGTTTGCAGCGACACCGTATACGCCATCACACTGAACACACCAATCGCCACCAGAAGCAACGCAATTCCCGCCAATGGCCCCGACAAGCTCACGCCGAATTCCGGCAGGGCATAGGTATGCTGGTCGTAAAAATCCAACAACGGGCCAAACACCCAAAACACTTCGCCCCGATCCACCGACCATACCGCCTCCTGGACCGCGTGCATCAGCGAACGCGGTGCCACCTTCGTGCGTATCTGGACGAGGAAATCGCCCGTGATCATCGGTGGGATAAACGCCATCGGCACAACAGGACTCTGCGGGCCCGCATTTTTTGTGTCGCGCACGACGCCGACAATTTCGAAGACGGCGTTGTCATGGAGATGGCCGCTAGAGTATCTGTATCGCTGTTTAAAACCTCGGACGTCAAACTTTTGGCCAACGGGATTCGTGTCGCCGAACAAAGCGCGTGCCATGGTTTCGTTGATGACCGCCGAAAGCTGTCTGGTTTGCACTTCGGCGTGCGAAAGCCACCGGCCGCTGAGCAGTCGCATCTCAAGCGTGGTCAGACAGTTCTCGTCGCATTCATCGAGTCCAGCTTCCACATCTCCTGCGGCGCCCGGCACTCCCACTCTGGGTCCTCCCGAGGGACCGTAACCGGGAAAAGTATTGTTCACCGCAACGCTGGCGACACCCGGGACTTCTTGAATCTTTTCCAGAGCTTTTTGAAACCGCGCGCGGCCTTCCGGAGTGACTATCAACGCTCGATCCGGAAGCTGAGCCCCGCTTCGACTTGGCGCGAATCCGGCCACCAGAATGTTTTTGGCATTGAAGCCGAGCTCCACATGCGTCAGCCGGTACAGACTGCGGATCATCAAACCTGCTCCAGTCAACAGCACGATGGAAAGACCGACCTGGCCTATGACGAGCGTGGCGCGCAACTTCCCGTGGCGGAATCCGCCATCGCCGCATGTTCCGCTTCCCACGAGCTGCGGTTGCAGGTCATGGCCAGTGGAACGCAACGCGGGCACTAATCCGCACATTAGGGTAGTCAGCAAAGTGATGCCCGCGGCAAAAAGCAGGACCGGCACGTTCAGCCCGATCACCGCTTCGCCGCTCATGCGTTGCCAGGCCTTCTGATGAATCGTGGCATCCACGGCCTTCATGGCTATCCATGCAAGCAAGCATCCCGTTGCGCACGCGCCCAACGCCAAAACCAGACTCTCCAGCAGAAGCGGGCGCATCAATTGCCAACGTGAGGCCCCCAAGGCGAACCGCACGGCTAACTCTTTTCCCCGTACCGTCGCGCGCGCCAGCAGCAAGTTCGCTACGTTGCTGCAGGCGATCAGAAGCAACACGAGAACAGCGGCCAGCAGGTTATAGAGAATGCCTTTCAAATCGATCTTCGCGTTGAAAACGGCGGCGACTCCGGAAGGGCCCATCAAAAAGTCGTTTGCCGTCACTACGCGCGCCGCGAACTTCTTTGGATAGTCGTCATTGTCGGGCTGCTGCGCGGCGAGCCGGTGGGTCAGCAGATCCAGCTCCGCCGACGCCGCCGCAAAACTTATTGCGCGCTTCACGCGCGCGAGCATGTTCACATGAATTTGCTTTTCAGTCTCCGATGCAGCTTGTGCCTCGCCTACCGGGGTCCAGATTTCCTGCGTCGCTCCGAATCCGTGGAAACGCTCGGGCATTACGCCGATAAGTGTGGCCGGATCGCCCTCGATGACGAAGCTCTTTCCGATAATCCCGGGATCTGCACCGAATTGCCCTTTCCAGGTGGGGAAACTCATTATAAAAACGGGTGGTGCGTCCGGTTTGCCATCGGTGGCAACCATGCCTCGGCCAAGCAAAGGTGGCACTCCATAAAACTCAAACGCATCCGGCGAGACGTGGCCATTTTCAAATTGATAGCTTTGCGTGCCGTACTGCACTCGCGCAATACCACTGTGCGAGCCGATCACGCTTTCAAAGACTTGATTGTGTTCGCCGAGGTATTTCAGGTCGGCCCAGCTGATCCACAGCTGGTGGGCAAATTCAGGTGTCTCCGCGTCCTGCACCACCGGCACCACCAACCGCCGCGCATCCCGCGCTGCCACCGCGTTGAACATCAAATTGTAGAAAACACTGAACACCACCGTACTCGCGCCAATTCCTAGCGCCAGCGCAAACACCGCCACACACGTAAACCGAAGGTCCCTGCGCATACTGCGGATCGAATATCGGAGATCGCATAGCACATGTTCGAGAAGGAAGAGTCCACGCATAGTCCAGAACTGTACTACGTCGCTCCACAGTCCTCTTAGCCGAGCCGGATCAACACCGCGTATGGGTCAACTCCCGATAAGTTTGAATGTATAGGTCGAGGGAGGAGCGCTTGGTGAGAAAAGCTGAACTCAGCCACGAGTTGATCCACAAACACCCGACTGATAATTTTGCCAGTCTGGTCACCAACCTGAGTCGTCTATCTTGGTGTCGTTGACAAGGACGCACTCGCCTGGCCATGGAACAGCCCGTAGAAAATAGCGATTACGTGAGTCGTGCCGTTGAAACGTCCATCCACATCGGCCTGGCAATTACGTTCGTCACCGCCTGCCTTCTCATCTTGCGCCCGTTCATTCCGCTGCTTGCCTGGGGCATCATCATCTCTGTCGCTGCCTACCCTGGCTTCCAAAAAGTGCAGGTCGCGTTGGGAGGGCGTCAGACACTAGCCGCTGTGATTTGCACTCTCGTTCTCCTCGCCGTCGTGATTCTACCGGCTGTTTTGCTGGCGCAGAGCCTAGTCGAAGGTGTTCAGATGGTGACGGCCCACGTGAAAAACGGAGCCGCGATTGTCCCGCCGCCGCCCGCCGCCGTCGGGAATTGGCCGATCATCGGCGCCCCATTGAAGAGAGCTTGGGATCTGGCATCCAAGGACCTGACCGAAGCTGCCAGAAGTTTCGCTCCCCAAATCAAAGAAGTACTGCCAAGCCTGCTCTCAGCTTCTGCCGGAATTGGTCTTACTGTTTTTCAACTCCTGCTCTCCATTCTCGTTGCCGGAGTCCTTTGGGGGAACGCTCAGGCTGCTTATGAGCTGACATGCTCTTTGGCCAGGCGCGTTTTCGGAGATAAGGGCCCCGAGTTCCAGCAACTCATTGGGGCCACGATCCGCAGCGTCACGTTCGGTATTCTTGGTGTTGCCCTGATCCAGACGGCGTTTGCTGCGCTCGGGTTTTTGGTCGTGGGATTGCCTGCGGTAGGTTTGTGGGCTGTGATCTTCGTTTTCGCAGCAGTGCTTCAGGCAGGAGCCCTTGTCCTCATTCCGGCCACGATTTATGTATTTGCATTCGCGAGTACCACCAAGGCTGTGATTTTTCTGGTTTGGTGCGTCCTCGTAGGATTAATGGACAACATACTGAAACCTTTGCTGCTGGGCCGCGGCGTACCAGTTCCCGTGGCAGTCGTCTTCCTGGGCGCGATTGGTGGATTCTTGGCGATGGGAATTGTCGGGTTGTTCGTCGGCGCGATTGTTATGTCGGTGGGCTACAGGCTGTTCCTCGCTTGGCTAGATCGAGGTCCCGCTTTTAATCAGGCGACCTGAGGAGGTTACCGGGCCAAGAATCTCTCGCTCGAGGGAACTTTCGGGTGTCGGCTTGAACGTCTAGAGCGAATGAGCCCAGTTCGGCATCGCTCAACCGCGCATGATTAGCAAAGCGCGATGTGCGGAAAGCGTACTCCCCGAGTTCCTCATTGCGCTTTCTTTTGCGATTGGTGCTGGGGCTCTCTCAGTATTTGCAGGTAAGCAAAAGCAGCTCCGATTCCGATCAATACTTCCCACCAATTTCGGTATCCCCCGCCAACACAAGCCAAAACGAGGATGAGCACGGCAGCCAGGATCCGTGCCACATTGGGATGGTTCTTCAATGCGATCGCCTCAAAAATGGCACTCAGCAGCCAGAAACCAACCAGACCAATTAGCACAAAAAGGACGCCGTGGAGCATCGGTTAAAGCCTTTCGATGGCTCGGATGTTTTTCTTGTTCAGGACCTCTTTTTAGACGCAACCTCGTGAGCGGGACACTGGCAAAATACTCAGTAGCCTCGCTAGTCCGTTTTCGCTTGCACGAACGAGGAACAGGAACGTTGCTACATTCCAGCAGTTCCTGCGATAACCCGATCACTTGGCCTTCATTGCGGCGTCATGGGCTGCTAGAGCCACGGTGGCGGAGTGAACAGCTACTGCTACTAAAATGCCAGTCAACATCAAGCCCACGAGCGCGATCACGATCGCGAAAATCCTCGATGCTCTTTTCGTGGGCCGGACGTCTCCGTAGCCAACAGTCGTGGCGGTGATAAATGACCAATAGAAGCTCTCGAATCGTGACCAGCCTTCTTGTTTTCCGACGACTTGCCCCAGCACCGTAACAGCCGCCGCTAGGGTCAGCCACAAAGGGGAGGTCACCCAAAGATCGAAGACAAATTCCTTTAGGAATTTGGTTGTCAAGCCCGTGAAAAGCAAAACAGTCACCTCCGGTTCAAGTGGGCCGTATGGCTTTCCGTTCCAAATTATGCAGGCCAATTCTCGCAAGAAATTCTACGGGATTATTAGGGGGCAATGGAGTGATTTTGCAAAGATTCTGGCGGCCGTTCCGCGGCGCAAGTACTGATTAGCAGAATCGCCTAACTGGCATTCTTGCCAGTGTGGTGGTCTGCCACGCTCTCGCTAGCATCGAAGCAGTGCCGCTGGGTTTCACGCGGCAAGACTCAAGTCATGCTAAGCGCGAAACACTCCCATGACAGCGCGGACTAAAAAACTGACCTGCAAGCACCGGGCACATCCAGCCATCGCTTAACCCCGCTTCTTTGAAAGGACAGTAAAACGATGTCGGGTCACCTGTTGGCATGGCTTGGTTTCATCGTATTTGTTCTCGCAATGTTGGCGCTGGACCTAGGCGTCTTTCGCCGCGAGTCCGATGAAATTAGTCTCAGGGAAGCCCTGACTTGGAGCGCAGTGTGGATCGGGCTGGCCTTGGCCTTCAACGCGGGCATCTACTATTGGAACGGCAGTGATAAAGCGCTGCAGTTCTTCACCGGCTACCTCGTGGAACTCTCACTAAGCGTTGACAATTTGTTCGTGTTCTTGCTGGTCTTTGGTTATTTCAAGGTGCCCGTTCGATACCGGCACAAAGCGCTCCTAGGGGGCATCATCGGGGCACTCGTCATGCGGGCCGCATTTATCGCTGCCGGAATTACTCTGATTGCGAAATTCCATTGGATTACCTACGTATTCGGCGGGCTGCTGGTCGCCAGCGGAATCAAAATGATTTTGCAGAGGGACAAGGAGATTCATCCTGAAAGGAATCCAATGCTAAAGCTGTTCCGTCGCTTCATGGACGTCACACCAGAATATGCAGGCGGTCAGTTCTTCGTAAAGCAACAGGGACGGATTCTTGCCACGCCGCTGTTCGTGGTGCTGTTAATCTTGGAGAGCACCGACCTGGTTTTCGCGGTGGATTCTGTTCCTGCCGTGTTGGCCATCACTCCTGATCCGTTTATCGTTTTCACTTCAAATGTGTTTGCCATTCTTGGACTGCGCTCCATGTTTTTTGCTTTGGAAGGAATCGTGAAACGGCTTCGCTATTTGCACTACGGGCTCTCCGGCGTGTTGGTCTTTGTTGGCGCAAAAATGCTGCTGGGAGGCTACTATAAGATTCCAACTTGGGTCTCTCTGTTGGTTATTGTGAGTATTCTCTTCGTTTCAGCCCTCGCCTCATTGTTGAGCAGACAAAAAACCACATGATGGCCGACGATTCTGGACGTTTTCGCCAGCGATTTGGCAATCTCACCGAAAGACAGAGCAAGAAAGGCTTCAATTCTGATTATCGGAAAGGTCGCCCGGCCCAACCGGCTAAGTGGGCTGGTATAGGCGGCCAGTGCCGGAGCGCCTCGAGACCGGAACCCTCTCAGTACGTTGTGTCACCCATGTGTTCGGGCCGGACC
>Ga0187778_10002810_pt1 | contig 11814 bp, 3 predicted proteins | sample 1015_Q2_SP5_20_M_FD_132418 | JGI IMG/M metagenome (GOLD analysis project Ga0187778, IMG submission 132418) | Tropical peat soil microbial communities from peatlands in Department of Meta, Colombia - 1015_Q2_SP5_20_MG | ecosystem: Environmental > Terrestrial > Soil > Wetlands > Peat | place...
TCCGGGGGTGGGAGAGGCGGCCAACGGGGATTCGACCGGGGAGGAAGGAATCAGAATAATTGGAGATAAGGGTATATGACAGGGACATTGAAAAAGCCATACGCCTCCTCAAGCGGAAGATGCAGCATGACGGCCTTTTCCGGGAGTTGAAAAACAGACGTTTTTATGAGAAGCCCTCTCTGAAAAAGAAGCGAAAGCGGCGGGAAGCTCAGAAACGAAAGACGAAGAATATCAGAGTCAGCTGGTAGGTGAGACTATAACCGGTGTTTGATGATGTTTTTGTACGAAAGTGTTACCCGGTGCACGTTCAATTTGAACCACCGCGAACCATTCAGTAGCTACCACTTCGCCCTCTGCAGGTTAGCCCGCGTTTTTTCTCCTCCGCTCGCATATGCAGCAGCGAGAGCGAGTAATCAGGTCTCATTGTAGCAGAACCTGTCACAGCGTATTTGTCATTGTTCCTCCTTCTTGATCTTTTTCCGCTCCTTTTCCATCTTTACATCGACCATGGTAAGGTCGTGGAGGTTCTGTTCGAGCTTTTGCTTGGCAAGCATTAAGGCTTCCCTATCCTTGCCGAGGGCATCGATCTTTTTTGTCAGCCCTTCCTGTTCTCTGATGAGCGCCGCCTTTTCTTTGAGCAGGCTGTCCTTATCGTTCAGCAGGTCATCAACTTTTTTCAAGAGTCTGACCTGTTCAATCAAGAGACTGTCCCGCTCCTTACTTACCTCTTCATGCTCCGCCTGAGTTCCCTGCAGAGCCTTCGTAAGATCGTCCACTTTCTTGGTGAGGTCGTCTACCTCGTTCAGGAGTTCGCTCGTCCTGGACCGGTCGAATTGCCTCAGGATCTCGAGCCATGAGCCTGCCTCCCCGGCAAGAGCGCTCTTTGGATAACGGATCAGAAACTCCTCGAATTCCCGCGCGGCGAGGGTGTAATTTTTATCAGGATTGCGGCGGTCGACAAGGACGTACGCCGCTTCGAATTTTGCCTGTTCTGCCCAGCGGGGCTCTGCGCCACTTTCCGCAAGGGCCCGGTACTTATTGTAGGCCTCTTTGAATTTCCCCTGCTCAGAAGCGGCTTTTGCCATCTGAAATTTCCTTGCATCATCACCGCCCGAAAGGCTCTGCATGAACGAGGCGCAGCCAGTCAGGAGGACCAGGAGCAGTGTCAGGCCCCAGATGGCTGCTCCCTCTCTCCGTCTCGTGAGTGGTTGAGTTGATGTGCAATGCCCGTTCATGCTGTCCTTCTTTTGTCCACCACATAGATGCTCTTAGCAATCGTCTTGGCGTAATCTTTGAGCTCTGCAGCGATCTCCGACGCCTCCAAAGGATTTGTCAGTGCACGCTGCTCGTTCGTCACGATTGCTATGGACATGGTCATGAGCGGATACGTCATCTCCTCGCCCTGTCTGTTTTTCCCAAAAATAAAACCGTTTTTTCTGTCATCCTCGTCGTAGAAATAGGGGACGCGCTCGTCAAACCGCTGTATGATCTCGGAACTGATCGCGCGCATATACTCAGGAGTGGTGATCACAACGAAATCGTCGCCGCCTACATGCCCGATAAAATCTTCGGGTAAGCCCTTTGCTTTCGCAGCGATCTCTATGATCCTCGCTGTTTCCTTGATCACTTCGTTTCCATGAGCGTAGCCATAATGGTCATTGAATGCCTTAAAGTTATCGAGGTCGATCACGCAGAATGCAATGGGCCGTCCGGACTCAAGCCGCCGCTTAAGAGCATTTTCGATTGCGATACCTCCGGGCAGGCGGGTAAGCGGACTAGCATCGATATACATCTCTTCAAGCTTTACGAGCCTTTTTCCCATGGCAAGGAATGCCGCCGACAGGTTCCCGATTTCGTCTTCCGTGTTTATCTGCGGATCATAATTAAAATTACCTTCAGCGATGTGGTTAGTGGCCTCCCTGAGCTTGTTGATAGATGAGGAAATATGATGCGTCACGACCAAGCCAGCCAGAACACCCAGGCCGATGTCGAGAATACACAGGAGTGCGGTTGTGGTAAAAGCGGAGCTGCTGAGCTGGCTCATGCTTTTCATTTTGCGGTTCTGAGACTGTTTTGCCCCGGAAGACATCGATCTGAGGACGTACAGCAATTGTTCGAAGTTTATCTTGAGTTCACCGTTTGAAATGGCCGTCGCCCCGGTGATGTTGCCTCCGGCAATCAGCTTCGTCTCCTTCATGAAGATGTCGTCGTACTGCCTGTGGAGTTTCTCCAATGTTCTCAGCTGGAGGTCTTCTTGCTCCGGAAGCGACTTGAGATCGGTAATCAAGGTATCCAATTCTTCCGATCGCTTCCAGAACAGATCGCGGATATCTTCTCTCCGGAGTATGAGGTACCGTTTCTCGTAGACATCTTCGGCGAGAAGTGCATCAAGCATCTTGTCGGTTGATTTCTGCACTTGGACATCAATATTTACCACATCCCTGTTCATGCTGTTAAGCCGCTGAAGGCTGATCAGAACATACACCACAACGACAATGGTGAGCACGACGAGCATCGTATATCCAAGGAGCATCTTGCTGGCTATGTTCAGCTTGGCAAAAATTCTGTGTGGGGTCAATGCATCCAGTATGGCCCGCGGGAATGGAGATTTCATAAGGAGTTCGAGAAAAACAGGACGTGTGAACTATCACCGCCTGTCCACACACTGTGGTATTGTGACGTACAGGCGGGCGTATGAACGATTTGGAATTCAAAAAGGCCGTTACATCCCTGCCTCAGGAGTTCTCAGCTCAAAGGGAACGACCCCGAAGATACATGTCCAATATTATCGAACAATTACGGCATTGTCAAATGTATTGTTGATAGGGAACGACACACACCAGTTGACGCTTCGTGCGTCTTCTCTGGCTCAGTTCTGTGCCAGTGAGGAGTGGTCTAGGACCATATCATAAGCGGACAAAAGACGTATTCCTCAAAGCGGAATCGAGTGACTCAAACATGGCGGGAAATCATACGATGGCATCAAGAACGACGAAGAGGATATTCTCTCCGACCAGGACTACGAGTGCCAGAAACATAAATACCTTGCATACCTTGTCTGCCGATATCCGGATGGCTATAAGAAGACCAGAACTGGCCACAAACCAGAATATGGATACCCACATGAGGTTGAAGGGAGCCACCCAGAGAATGAGGGCAGAAATGAAGACCCCGAGCACCAGGTACGGAACCCATACGGAAAGAAGCGGGGCCTTACCGGTATCCGCCGCTCGTCTCGCCCTGAGCGCGGTGATCAGGAACACCTGCCACCATGATCCTAGGAAAAAGAACATGACACCGTAGCGGTCGAATCGATGAAGCACCTGAACAAGGAGAGGAAACCGGTGATACTCGAGGCTGAAGATGGTAAACAGAAAGACCGCCGGAATAAACCCCATGAACGCATAGCCGCAGGCGTCCATCGTTACGGCCCGTGCCGATTCCCCGCCCGTCTTATTTCGTACAACCCGTGCGCATCGGAAAAACTCAATTCCGGTGATGAGCGGTATAATCAAGTATGCGAACTGTTGATATCGATAGCCCTCCACGGCATTTCCTCTCCCGGAGCATGGCGGCAAAAAGCCGACAGCAGTGTCCCTCCCATAAGCTACTTTACGGAATCATCAGCCGCTGGCGCTTAAGCCGGGACGTCGTTTCACGAATGGGCATCACCCTCACGATCAAACCTGTCAGTCAAAAAAGGGTCATGAGCGGGATGTACGGTGCATGAGTAAATTCTGATGAAGACTAACAAAGCTACAAGGCCTTGTCAACGTAAACTTACAATTTGAGGTGTGGCGCGGGTTCAAGATAACAATACAATTGTCAATTCTTCTACATTCACATTTTTCATACAGTGCTCATCATGAGACTTGGCTCAACCCGCCTCCTCAGTCGTGTCACAGCGAACAGTTCTATGCCGCACGTGCACGATCGCAAATTGTATCGCAGAACATTTTTTCTCCGCGTCATGGTTGCTGATCGCCCTGAAAGCCGTAGCCAGCAGAAAACCATTCTGCTATAATCTCCTCAGAACATCAGGATACAGAGCCTGCCCTTTCTCAACTTCAATCTTTCCATCGCTTCATCTCCCAAAGGAGCCGCCATGCATCAGTATAAATTCGATGTTATCATCATCGGAGCCGGTCCCGCAGGCGTAACCGCAGCAGGCGCGCTCGCAGGAACGGACATATCAGTTGCCTTGCTCGAAGCCGGTGTGTACGCCGGGGCCGAGAACTGGTCCGGCTGTGTCTATTTCGCCGAAAGCCTCGCCGAGAAGGACTGCTTCGGGCCCGAAGCCGTCGAATCGGCCCCGTTCGAGCGACGCGTGGTGAGGCGGGGCACTCTCATGCACAATGGTCTGGACGTGATCGGCTTGGAGATGTTTGACGCCGATACGTTCAAGAACTGCTATACGGTGCTCAGGCCGGTATACGATCCTTACTTCGCAAATCTTGCCGGTACAAAGGGCGCCATCCACATCACCGGGACCACCATCACTTCGCTCATCCGCAAAGACGGCCGGGTAATCGGGGTAGATACAAACCGCGGGCCGCTCTACGCAGACATGACCTTTATTGCTGAAGGTGACGCCTCCCACCTCGTTCGCTCCGAACAACTAGAGCGCATTCCGGCGCCACACTACCTCCAGGGAGTAAAGGCGGTGCTTTCGCTCAGGCCCGAAGAAATAGAGAAAAGGTTCACGCTCAAACCGGGCGAGGGTGCAGCGTACGAGCTGCTCATCCGGAACGCGTCAATTGCAGGCAGGACTGCAAGGCTGAACATCGCCGGATTTCTCTATACGAACCGTGACAGCCTCTCCGTGGGCTATGTGGTCCCCCTCGACAATGTGAGAAACAACTACCGCGGCAACCACGACGGCCTCTTCGAGTGGGTGAGGGGCCTTCCCTACATGAAGGAGCTCACCGAAGGAGCGACGCTTTCGGCCTACGGTACAAAAATCATCAGAAGCGGAGGATGGGAAGAGAGGCCGGTGCTCATCGAAGACGGACTTGCGGTCGGTGGCGCATCGGCCGGGCTCGGAGTGGACGTCCCCTTTCCGAACTTCACAGGCCCGGCATCTGCCACAGGGCTTTACTTCGCCCGTGCTGCTCAAGCAATCCTCCGACGCGGTAGTACCCCGGACGCAAAGAATCTTGAGGAGGAATACCTCGCTCCGCTTTTCAAAAGCGTCTACGGCCAGAACGCAAAGTATCTATCAGCATGGCCGGGCTACTTTAGCAAATCGAAGGTCCTTTTCGGCAGAACCTTGGACATGACCTGCGGCACCGCCCACTTTCTTGCAAGCGGGAGTGTCAGAAAGACCGGCAGGTTCCTGAGAAGCCATATTCTCTCGTTCCGCGGTCTCAGGGAATCGATTACGGACACGATGCGGGCGATTGGAGCGCTCGGGCTCTGGAAGCCGCTCGCTGCAGCAGCGATCAATCCGGTAACGATCTCACACTGGATACGGAACCTCATCAAGAAAGCCCCTGCTCACGATCCGAGACTCGGCGTCATTCTCCACATCGCCGGCAGGAATGTTGATGCTGCAACGCTTCCCTGGCCCGTGGGCTCGCTGATCAAAAGACTTTCTCCCGCACTCCTGCGCGCCCTCCAACAAGTCTACGCCAATGACAAGCAGCCAACACAGAAGAAATTAGGAAACGCCCTCCGTCACTTACTGCGCGGCATGACGCTGACTGACCTCGTGATCGTTCCCGCTTTCGCCATTGCACTCTTCTTCATCGCTATCTGCACGGCCATATGGGATGGCTTTCGCATCTACATACTCAAGACGCCGGTAGAGAAACTCCTTGCCGAACCAGTGTTGTCATACAATGAATCGCAAAGACAAGCTCGAGACCTGGAGGCCGTCAAGCCAACCATAACCCTTGAGTCGAAGCTCGCGACGAACACCTATCGGGTCGGGATGATATCCCACATTAGAACGCTCTGGCCCGAATCCATCGCGGCCCATCCCGAGATGGCGCGAACAGGGCTCTGGTGGGTCTGCCCGGCGAGAGTGTATGCCTATGACGCGCCGGTTCTCGGCCGTGGAAGAGTGACCATAAACTTCGAAAACTGCATAAAGTGCGAATCCTGCTGGAGGGCCGAGCCATTACGTGTGATGTGGGGAAGGCACACGGACCACAGGCTCATCTACCGGCCGGAGAGCGGAGCGATAGACCATCTCCTTGAATCCCTGCAAGCCGTACCGGTATCAGATACGCGAGCAGTCAAGCTCCCTGAGGCTTTCGACGAGAGGCTCTTCCACCTGAGCGATGATATCACAGAAGCCTGCCGTACTGCGCTGCAGGCATCGGCTGCTTTCAGAGACTCGATAGCAAAGCTTCCGGCATCTGCTGATGCCGGAAGAAGGGCATGGCCGCACGGGCTCGGCCAGAGGCTTGGAGAAAAGCTTGCAAGGCTCGAGACAGCGCTTTCCCGCAGCGGAGAAAACGGACCCGCCCGGCTGATTCAATCTACCGGAAAGGATATCGCGCTGAGGCTAACGGACGGCCGACTGTTCCATGCGCTCTACTGCACGAGAAGGCTCGATCACCAGATCAAAACATGGCTTCACGGTTATGACGAAGAAAAAAGCTCGACCCCTGCGTCTCCAGAAGCAGGCACGATCGGCCCTCTTTCATACGAGGCGGTCGCGAAGGTATTCCCCGATAGTATCGTGAAGCAGTGGGAGGAGAAGCCGGTGCCCGAAGACTGGGCTGAAACGCTCCGGCGGTTCATTGTCGAACATCGAAATGCCGCTCAACAGACCTTGCGCGCCCTCTCATCGGTAAGCCCCGCACTCGGGTTAATCGCGGCTCATCAGCTTTCTGCGATCAGTGCGCTGGCGAGGTCAGGGGTCACCCCGCGAACCGGCACCTGCGCCGCTGCTTCAGACCACCTCGACATCCAGGAGAGCATCGACAGCATCCGCATAAAGGGCGTTCTCACTTTTGTCCCCTGTGCTGCGAGCCGCGCGCTTCTTGTCATCTCACGCGGTAAAGGCAATATCGTGCCGCTTGACGCACCGGGCGTGTCTGTCTCTCCGACGCCCTCGATCGGGTTTAGAGCTGCCGGGCTTTCTGAGATAGCGCTTGATTGCACCGTGAAGAAGCAGGCGATCATCGTACCGGAGAAGGAAGCAGTGCCGGATTCGGCTTCCTATCTCGCCATAGCGCTCGGTGCAGGCGACTACCTCTGCAGGAGAATAAAGGAACACGCTGTTGGCCGGTTACAGTTCCCTGACCAGATGCTCGATACAGAAGGCCGCGACGGAATCGCGAAGTTCGGTGCGGTCAAGGGCATGATCGCCCGCACCGAGGCGTGGCGGCTCTTGCTCGAAACGCTGTACCAAGCAACCGAAAAGCACGGTGGCAGTCCCGATTTCGATACCCTCTGCTTGCTCTGCGCAGCCATAGCGGCCGCTGCTTTCGGTCCTGAGCCCCACGCCATGGGATACGACGCTGGCCAGGTCTTCGGTGGATTCGGCTATTCCGAGGACGATCTGCTCTCGCGATTCTACCGCGACAGTTCTCTGTTCAGGTTCTTGGCTCCCGGACACGGGGCTTCCGAGAGGCTTCATGCAGCGCTCAGGTCCGATGATCTCGATCATGCGGTTCCCTCTCTTGGCCGCCTGGACACAGTTCTAGGAGAACCCCTAGGGCAGCTTGCATCACGTTTGACGGCGATAACAAGACAGTGCATGTCGCTTTCGCAACATGCCGACGTCGCCCTCAGCGGAGAGTCCGAGGCCATTGTTCTCGCCATTCGCGGTCTGCTCGTTTCGATCGAAGACGGACTGAACAAAGGCAGAAGCATGGAGGCCGAGACCGCCGCCGCAGAAGTGCTGCTGGGGCTTGCCGAAGAAGCCGTAGCGAAAGCTGATATGTCCTCGGGTCGCGGCAGCGAGTCGCCGGCAGCCGTTTTCCCCATCGAGCCAACGGGCAATCCGGTGCCCCTTGATGCTGATTATGAAACCTTTTGCGTCGCTCCCGGTGCGCCCCATAGATCCGGGAGTTTCCTCACGACCGTTTTCGACCGCTCGCCGCGATTCGTACCCGAGATCCAGCTCCACGACGCTAGGCTCAGGGCTCGGTGGATCGAGCTCGCCGGATGGTTCAAGAATAACTGCCGAGACAGAAAATTCGACGGCCTCGATATTGAGCGCTACATCGAGAAGATTCATCGTCTGCCCGACGAGATCGTTGAGGCGGTGAAAGAGAACAGGTGGCTCGCGACATACATCCCAGAATCGTTCGACGGACTCGGCTGGCGTAAAGCAGAGTATTACATTTTGAACGCCGCTGCCGGGAGTTTCGGTGATGCTGCCATCGACCTCTTGATCATGGCGAGTACCAGTATCGGCACCACACCGATCCTGCTTGGACTCGAGGACGAGCTCCCTCGGGTGCGGGAAGAGCTTGTCCCGCTCGTTCGTGAAACATCGAAACTCGGTGAAATCGGCACGCGGATCGATAAGATCATCCAATCCATTGCCAATCCCGACCCGGCCTGGATTACGAAAGAATACGAGGCAGTGACAAGGCTCGTTGACGAGCGCATCCGTCGAACACGCGTTGTCAAATACCTAGCCGCAAACTTCCTTAGAGCCTTCTTCGGCGCTGGCATCTCCGGCAAACGCGGAGCTTTTGGAGAATTCATTGCGAACCTCAAGCGCGCAGGAGAGCTCTTTGCGCAGCTTATGCCTGACGTGCGCAAGGCACTCGACGAGCTCCCGCGACGGGAACGGTGCCACAAACTCTTTCTTCGCTACCTCGGCCACAACGCGGTGAGTGCCTTTGCTTTGACTGAACCGACAGCTGGCTCTGACTCGGGCGGCGTCAAGACAACGGCAACGTTGCTGAGTGCGAGACTCACCCCTCTCGACGACGGTAGGTACTCCTTCCATCCTCCCGCAGGCGATGTAACGGGCGTGCGGTACCTTATCGATGCGGACCGGATCACGTTCACTGACCTTGGTATTGCTTATCAAACGACCGCAGGTCAACCGTCAGTGATCAGATATGATAAATATGATTATGCAACTGACCAGGGAGTGCGCTATTACACATATCAAGGCAGGGAGTGCATATTCCATGACATTGGCCAGGTGCGGCAATCTGATGCCGGACCTCTCTACGAATACTACAACCTGACCGGCTCCAAGATGTGGATCACGAACGGGAGCATCGCGACACAGTTCTGTCTTTACGCCCAGACGCCGGAAGGAGTCACCGGTTTCTTGGTCGATCGGCATGCCGAGGGGCTCAAGGTCGGCGCCGATGAGAAAAAAACCGGCCAGCGCGGTTCTCCTACGAATGAGATCTCGATTGACACCGTGCGCGTCCCACGCGAGGCCGTGATCGGTTACGAGGGCCACGGTCAGGTGAACGCCCTGGAAACCTTGAACGTCGGCCGATGCGGTCTTGCCGTTGTCTCCAGTGCCCTCATGCGCAAGCTCTTGCATGAGGCAGCCGCGAGTCTTCCTGCCTCAACGGAGCGAGACGATCTTCTCGGCGAGGCCTCAGCCATTCTCTTTGGCAGCGAATCCCTTGCTTATTACCTCATTGGGCTCTTCGACCGCCCGCACGAGTCCGTGCGTATGGAGTCGGCGATTGCCAAATACATCTGCTCCGAGGACATCCATGAGCTTATCACGCTCGTTGAGCGTGCCTTCGGTCCCGCGGGCCAGACTGAGAAGTTTCTGCTCGAGAAGGCGCGCCGAGATAGCCGCATTCTTACGATTTATGAAGGAACAAACGAGGTTCAACGGTTCCTTATCTTGAAAGATTTGATAGCCCAAGCCGCTGATTGGCCGGAGCTTTCGGGCATGCAACACGATCCCGCGTCACTGGCGCTTGCGGAATGGAAGGGCAGGTTGCGGACACGCGTCAAGGATGCCGCCGCCCTGTTGGGCGACACATGCTGGTCCGATCCCATGCTCCAATCCTCAATGTTCCTGCTTGCGGAAATGGCCGGCGAGATTCTACGGTTTGAGTGCGTCTTGTACCGACTGGAATGGATCACTGCGCGAAGCTCGCTTCTTGCTCAAAGTTCACCAGACTATGCCCCCCTGATGACTGCTGCAGCCAGGCGCTCAGCTGACAGGGCTATCTCCCGGATTGCGCATCTCGACCGGAAATATGCAGCATCATGGGAGCTGGTCAGAAAAAATGAAAACGCGTTCGACGTGAACGCTGCGGATGCTGCCTTCGACAGGATGACGGAAAAACCTGTTCCGCAAGAGGGACCTGCGGAAATATTGAACACACCGATCCGCATTCTTTCGATCGTCCGTCCCGTGGCCGACCTGTCTCCACGTCCGAGGATTGTCGATGGCGGTCTCTGCGAGCTCGTCTGGCGGCTTGATCCGGCCGACCTCGCAGGTCTCTCGCAGGCGTTGGCACTTAAGGCTGCCAACAATGCTCAGGTTGGCGTCGATGTCCTAATGCCCGGCGGTACCGAGCACGAATCGCTCCTCAGAATGGCTGCCGGCATTCTCGCCAACAACCTGTACCGGTTGCATATTGATCCTGTTGAGGGACCCGAAGTTTACGCAACGAGCATAAGGGATCTTGAGAGCCTGCAGCAGTATGATCTCATCATCACCGGCGCCGGTTGTCTAAGCGGCGATCGGGGCCTCGGAGCCTATCTCGCCGGCAGTTTGAAGCGGGTCCACTGTCTGAGAGATCATATCAACACCAAACCGGACGAGAAGGAATTGTGTAATGGAGCCTTGCCTGCGGTGATCAGTGTCACTGCTGCGGCCGGAGCGCCGATATTGAGCATGAACGAGGCTGTGAATTCCTCCTTCTCCCGCATACGGGTCATGGAGCCTGCCGGCCGGCCAGCCGCACCGCCTGCCCGCTTTGAACTGCCTGCAGGGGCCGCGTTGGTGGCTCGGACGGTCACCAACGCCGCTCAAGCGGCAGAATATCTCAAAGCCTATGCGGCATCAGCAAGCGCCGCTGCAGCTCAGGAGTACAAGGGAGAACTCGTGCCGGGAGTCCTGACATCCGGCAGTGCGGTCTGGGCCGTGCTTGATCCGCAGGATCAGAAGTCAAACCTAGTCGTGCTTCGGGCATCAAGGCTCGCGGCAGATCTGACCAACAGGAGGGCGCAGGCGGTAATCCCGGCGCCCCAAAAAATGTGGCCCCTGCTTCTGGGACTCGCTCAGGCACAGGGTTGCGAGCAGGCGTTCTGCATTGATACACAGATTGGCAGGCTCTCGAACGCCGGAAGATGCGAGTTGATCCGCGCAGTAATAAAGGCATCGCGTGCGACGGTCATCTTCGCGGGAGCGGAGTGGTCAAGCGCCTTCGCCTACGTGGCCGGGGAGTCTGGAGCCACTGGCGCAACGAATCTGCTCTGCTCTGGCACGACATCCATGAAAAAGAACACCGATGGCTCGCTTACTTTTTCGCTGCCGGCGTATGAGGGCAAGCTCGTGAGGCACCATACGCTGGACGGCGGATACGGCTTCATCACCGTTTCTCCTGAGGCTGACCTTCCCGCGGCTGCCGGAAGAAACGTTTTCATGGCGAGGATGCTTGACTTGGCAATCGAAACCGATTGGATCATACCACTGCCGCCAATTGCGGCACCGGCTCTTTCACAAGCCGACGTGATCATCGATCTCGGCTATGGCATTAAGGACCGCGCGGGCCTCGATCTCGCACAGGAACTCAAAATAAAGCTGGAATCACTCGGGCTCGCGCCGATGTTCGGCGCAACGCGCAAAGTGACCCAAGACCTGAAGCTCCTGCCGCTCGAGATGCAGATAGGACAGACCGGGGTCCGGGTAAA
>Ga0187778_10002811_pt1 | contig 11813 bp, 20 predicted proteins | sample 1015_Q2_SP5_20_M_FD_132418 | JGI IMG/M metagenome (GOLD analysis project Ga0187778, IMG submission 132418) | Tropical peat soil microbial communities from peatlands in Department of Meta, Colombia - 1015_Q2_SP5_20_MG | ecosystem: Environmental > Terrestrial > Soil > Wetlands > Peat | place...
CATCCGGAATGTTTTCTTCCGCAAAGTGATTTCGGATGCGTTGCCACTGCCCGTCCGTGAGTCGAATCATTCAACCTTTATAGCGGATCGACAGCAGCCGGTAATTTTGAGATAGGTTCTACATATTCGATGTTTTTGTGTCGAACCGACCGCGTCTCTAGCTCATTCCCCGCCGCGATCCTGCCGCTCCACCCCAGCCAGACGCCGCCGTTGTTCTGAAGCGCTGGTCGTAATGCAACTTCGAGCCCGCCAGCGCGATTGGCGCTGTCGCCGGGAATCGAAACGCGATTAGAAACGACAACGAGCCGTGTCAATAACGGTCCCCACCCGCTTGCGACGGCACACCAAGTCAATATCAGTTGAGAAGTGGGCGTGTTGATGGCCTTCTTTGGGCAGCCAGACTGCGCCGGGAGCAGCCGTGCCTCAATAAAGGCGACAGGGGAATAATTGATTTCGCTGCCACGCTGCCAAACCTTAGGCGCAGGCGGATGAAACGTCCTAAGTGACCTGCACCTCCTGCGCCTACGCAATTTAATTCTGCAGTGCGCAAGGCCAGAAGCGGTCGCCTACCGCATCAAAACAGAGCCGGTGCGCGTAAGTCTGCGACGGGACCGCAGTAGCGCCAATAAGCGTACCTATGGGCTAATGCCGGCAGCGCTCGGCAGTTTTTTCACACTGTCAGCGATAATCGTAGTCAGCTGCATCACATGCTGGCTGAGTTCCGCGTATTCCTCAATGTCGCGTTGAATGCGATTGCCGTCGGTCTGTAGCTTCTTGTCTAACGTCTGCAGTTCGCTGACAAGATTCTCAATTTCACGCCTCGAAGCTTCAGATACCCGGCGCAACAATGTACTGAGACCACTGGCCGCAATTTCGCCATCGCTATTTTCGACCTGGCGAAGGGCACCGCCAGCATATGTCAGTTCGTGGATATTTCCCCTACCGTCCATTTCTGATGATTGGTTGATTTCGGTAGATTCATTCAGCTTGGCACTTTTCATGATACGCACACCCTACATTCATCACCCCGTTTGAGGCACCGTTTGAGGCAAGCTTGTCGTGACTTCGCGGCTCTCATGGCTCCTTCACACTTTTAGGTCGTCAGTGAACTCTCACCTGGACCCAAGCACCAACAACCGCGACAAAAAGGGCCCCGAGAAGGAGGAAAAGTGGGGCCCCAAGTTCAGGAGCGTCGTGCTGCCCGCTACTACCTCCTTTGACGCGGCGGTCAGCACGATTAAGTGTTTTATTTGTTTGTGACGGTTTTATGCGAAACACGTGAAATTTTGTGTCCGACGGAACTTTTTGTTGTTTTTGTTTGTTGTTTGTTCTTTATTTGCTGTCTGTTTTTGTGTCTGTTGTTTGGTTTGGCGATGTCGCTTCCGGTTCGCTCAACGACCCTGAGCACTTCGCCGCGTTCGTGTGGGGCCAATGTTTGGTGTCACGGCATCGTCACAACGCTGTCACAACCATCGTGAGAGATCCTGGAAGTCGCTCCAGCGTGGCTTGAAATTAGGGTTACGTCCTGCGGTCAGCCGGTCGACTTGCCGCGCTGTCGCACCTCGCCGTTAAAGAAGTGTCACATCTCATTGGTCTGCATTATCATGTCTTGCGGGACGGTCGTAATCGCGCAACTATCGCGATGGCGTCAGGTTAATGCGGGGGCTCGCAGAGGTGTTGGCAAAATGCAGCTGCGCTTCCACCGTAGCTATCCCGCTACCTGACAACTCGAATTTTCCGACAATGTGTACCAGTGTAGGGAGAGTGCCATGGCGTTTGTAAAAGTCAGAGACGAATCACATAGCGATCGAGTCGTCGCATCTGCGCAGGAGGATATCCGCCGCCTGGCACGTGACGTTAATGCGGCGCAGCCGGAAGCGGCCTCCTCGATTAGTTCGGGCCTTTCGATTGTCGGCGAGATTGTCGGCCACGGGGCGCTGACCATTTTTGGTCAAGTTGAGGGTGAGGTGCGCGCCTCGACCGTCGTGATCGCCGAAGGCACACAAATGTCAGGTGACGTTGTCGCAGAGGAATTGACGGTCGGCGGGCTGGTTAAGGGCACCATCCGTGCCAACCGCGTCAAGCTCAATAGCACCGGTGTGGTTGAGGGCGATATTTTCCATCGAACACTGGCGATCGAGGAGAATGCTCGGTTCGAGGGAGCGTCGCGACGAGCCGAAAAATGCGATTGATGCGCCGTCACGTGTTCAAATTAGCCGCCCCCACAGTCAGCCCGTCTCAATTGACGGCAACAGTAAGGGCAACGGCGCCTCCGACAGTCTCAATCCGTAAGCCAGCGCTTACGGATTGGCGTCGCCTCGGACTGTACACGCCCGATGATGTCTGGAAAAAGGCCACGTGGCTACCGAGATTTCGAGGGCGATGCGCTGCCTTGCGCTTAACCTGGCGCTTACCGGTCCCGGCTTAGGCTTCTCTTAGCCGACTGGTAACGAGGACGCCCACAGCAGTATCGCTTCAGCCGTCGGGACTTCTAAAACCAAGCGTCGATGAAACACCATCGGTACCGTTCCAGAAATCATTGACTGGCTTGTTATGTGCCCAAGCTGCAACGGCCTTATGCGGTTCGCGGACAACGTGCTGTGTGGACACAATCGGCCCGACTTGCGGACATTTGAGTGCAGGTGGTGCGGCCCGTTCGTAGTGGCTGAACAGACGCTAGAGGTCTTAGAGCAGCCGATGTTCTAACGGTCCAGCGTACATGGCTGCCAAGACAGCAAGGCCGCTTACTGGACGTTCCTGAGCTATCAATGAAAAAGATCTTCCTAGCTATGGCTCTGGCGTTCGCGCTGACCGGTGCAATGGTGGTCGCGACTGTTATCGGGCACATAGATGAGGCTTCGGCCGACAGCGAAGATCAAAGTCCCTCGTAAGCGCTGCCCGTGACGCCCTATCGCAAAAGAAAGACTCCGGCAGTCCTCACTGCTCGGAGTCCAAGTTAAACCTGCCAGGCCATGCTCTGGGAGGAAGACCTATCATGGCCATTTGCTTCATATCTGATTCTCAAGCGGTGGACCGAGGTTTCACGCTCACGGCGGTGTAGATAAGCCCCAGAAGGGGTAGCTTCGATCGATTTGGCACAATACGCGTAAGATTTTCGCGCAAAAAGAACCCTGACGGGGACGTGTCGAGGCAAGTTATGCTCGCCTCCTCCGGAAAGTGAAGATGCCAAGGACGGAACATCATGCTCGGCCCGCCCTAGTACTCGTGACAGACAACACAAAACGCCGCCTCTGGTTCGTCGGAAGTTTAGACAGCAAAGCCGTCGGCCATGGGGGGCCAACGGCTTTGCCTTCGTCCCCTAGTCAGTGCCGTGCCCCCACACGGCATCGGCGGGTATCGAACCGGGCAGTGAAGCGCCGTCATCGCCTTCGCACTCCGCGTGTGGTGTGCGACACGCGGGACGTTCCGAGTCCGAGCAGAGAAGAATACCACCAGCGCGGTCGTCCTCAAGACACTTGCAGATCTCTGTGGAAAGTTTCCCACCATTCGCGCAAAAAGAAATGAGAGCCGTCAGTTTCTTGAATTTTTCGGCGACGCCGCCGGTAGCCATGGCCATCGCGGCAATTCTGCATACTCACGCCGACTCTCAAAAGCCTTTATGTTCAATGGCTGGTTCTCAGTGAGGATCGCCAGCGTGCGCCATTTTTCGGCAAGCGTTTCATAAAATTCTTTAACATCGAGTCCGTCAGGTCTCATCGTGCGCGCTTTCTCCTCAAACTCAGCAGCTTTTGCCCGGTATTCTTCGGCTTTTGATATCACGACACGCCGCTTTGTGCGTGGCGTTTAGGCTGCGCTTACTCGTTGGCGCATCAATGACGCTTCAATGGCATTTCAGGCGCCGGAAGGTTAGTATTGCAGCGTCAGGCCGCAAATTTGATTGGATGCCGATAAAGGGTTTCGACGGGGCGCATGACAATCGTCTCGCAGCAAGCTCTTTCCGTCGCCTGAAGTCTGGATCGACGGGTTCCGTATTTGGCCTCTTGGCCTCGTGTTTGAACGACCCGGGAAGGGCACCGGCGCCCGTCGTCGCAAATGATTGAAACTTCGACAGACCAAGTAGCGCTCGCCCGATCTCTAGGTATTAGCCGTCGCCGCACACATCGACGGGCTGAGGCAGACCTAATCGCCATCCCCATAATCGCCTTTTGGGGGTCGCCAGCCGGGACCGATGTTGGTAGACTTAAAGTTAGAGCCGGTGGGAGATATGGGGAGAGGCTCATGAAAGGCAATCTCGTTCAGTCCATGGCTTTGTTCGGAACGGTGGCGGCGATGCTGACCGTAACGGTCATGGTCACGCTCTCGCATGCCACCTTTTCCATGAGCGGTGTTGGCAGCTTGAAGTGCTACGTCACGGCTGGAATCGAAAAAGCGTGCTGAATCTGGCGAGGCGCTAACAAAAAAGCGTCGATCAGCGTTCAATGGATGAACGCGCGCAAGCCGTAGACCACGAGACTAGAAAGCAGCAGCACCAGTGGCGCTGCACAAAAAAATGCGAGAATAACCGTGGCCGAAACGCGCAGCATCGGCCGCTCGTTCATGACATTTGATAAATAACTCATCTGACGCTCCCGCTGATCGCTTTCTTACTGGCGATCGTTATTGCTTTTTGCACCCCGTCGATTGGCCAGTCTGTGACCGGCATCACATCCGCACGATGCCTGTTAATAATTGGCGTGCGTCTAAATCACCGTTCAATTCGTGCGACTTGGCGGCGCGCCGTTCCCCGCCGCAAAATAATCAGCCGGTGTGGCGGAAATATCATATGTCATTCGGACCTCGGTTGAGTGAGATGGGTCCCCCCTGAATCGATGGAGGATCCCGATTAAAGTCACGGTGAACGACAACGCGCAACCGTGCTTGGGCTTCTAAATAGCGGCGGCGGTGTAATGGTTGGCAGGCACAAGGTGGAACCCATGCTGCCTGTCAGCGATACATCGCGAACCTGGCGCGGCCGCCGCAACAGAATGCGAGAGTTATCGGTGGAGCAACAGTCGGAGCTTGGTCGCGTTGCCGCTACGGCACGATGGGCGCCAAGCTAGGAAAGAGCATCTAACCCCCGATCGTCGCTTGAACCCAGCCTGCTTGGCAGCTCGCCGCTCAAATCAGACGGCTTTGACACTGCGCTTCCGGCACTCTTCGCCTGCAGCATCGCTTCCCAGCGGTGGGCTAACCGCCGCCAAAACTCCTGCTCGCTTTCGCTCAACGCCTGTTCGGCAAGTGAATTGCATCGCGAAATTTGGTTTTGAAAGAAAACGCTCTTCTCGAGCATGGCGGCCCCCATAGATAAGATGCCCCGTTGTCAGCGCTGGGCATAAATCTCTATCGCTATCCGTAAGATTTGTAAGATCAAGCGAGCACACCCAGCGTGAATTATTTTCACTGTTGCAAGTCAGTCACTGTCGAAATCGTGCCGCAACACGGCGCGTCGGTCCGCGCAGCGTGTTGGCAAAGCCGATCAGCCACATTGCGACGGTGGTGAACGCGATAATCAGACAGGGTAACCCGACGAACAGCATGGCAAGTAAATTCTAGCCACCCGCCGCGTCTGCCATTTGACAACACAAAATGGCGCTTCTGTTCCGTCGGAAGTTCAGACAGCAAAGCCGCCGGGCAAAGTGGCATAGCAAACCGGCGGCTTTGCCTTCGTCCCCCACAACGATGTCGTCCTAGGCAGGAGGCATCGTTAGGGTGTCGAACCGACGGCATGGCGTGCGCGCGGTTCGACTGAGAAAGAATAGCGTAGACAAGGTCGTGCTCAAGGCACATTTTTTAGCAGAAAGAAACCAGAAAATTCCGTTCGTTCGCGCAAAAAAGCCCCACGCGGGTGCCAGGGTGACACGGTGCGGCCGGGGCAGTGAAGCTGACTCGGCTAAAGGACAGCGCCAGCGCCTTAAAATGCTGCGCTTACTCGCCGGCGTATCGATGACGCTTCAGCGGAATTCCAGGCATCGACAAGGTTCGTTTTCCGACGTTCGGCCACAAAATGTGATTGGACGCCCCCATGAGTGGCCTTTTCACCCCAGGCGACTCCTCCTAGGCTCGTCCTGTTCGTTAGGCCAACGTGACCAGGGGACGGCACGATGACTGTGACGCAGATTTGCATTGTTTCTTGGGCGATTCTCGGCCTGATCGTGGTTGCTATCTTGCTACGTTTCCTGGGACGTGGGGATGAACGCGGAAGAGAAAATCGCACTTGATCTGAGCACGTTGGATTGAAATTCGACGCGCGGTCGAACAAGCAAGACTACATCCAATGAGCCAGCGTTAATTAGCGCCGGCGAAGTTCCTCATCATTGCGTTGCATGGTGTTGGCCGCCCACACGGTGAGTGGCGCACCAGCGATGAGTAGGAGCAAGCCTTTCCATCCCTCGACCCAGCCTGGCCACAAAAGGACGGCCAGGAGTGCAGTGAACACTGCTGTGGCGAAACCTGCTTTGAATGCGTTTGTCATGGCCCCAACCCCCGTGTATTGCGGCTGTCGGCCGCGCCATGAATTTCACATAGTCTAACCACATTTTGGCCGCCTTTCCTAGGACCAAGTCCGCTTAGGCCACCGATATTTTGGCGAGCGAAAACAGCGAAAACTCCGCCGAGGAGGGTTTTCCCTACTCCGTCAAAACCGCCAGGGACGAGCACGCCGAGCGCGTGGATTCGTTTTTGACGAGCCGGGTTACCGTATCGGGCCCGTCGTGGTATCTCGGCAAGCAGCCACACCCGCAGTATCTTTAGACTGTATGACTGAACCTAATCTCATTCGCTTCTTGGATGCTCAGGATCAGATTTATACGCAGGTCGTTGAGGAGCTTACTAATGGACGCAAGCAGACCCACTGGATGTGGTTCATCTTTCCGCAACTCGCGGGCCTCGGGCAAAGCGCCATTGCGCAGCACTACGCCATACGTGATCTAGATCAGGCCAGAAGGTATCTAGCTGACGCAATTCTCGGACTCCGTTTGCGTCAGGTTGTAAGACTGATGATGGCCCATACGGGGAGTCGGCGTTCGAAATTCTTGGCTCTTCAGATGACTTAAAATTGCGATCATGCCTGACGTTGTTTCGTGAGGCAGCCTCCGAAGATTTAGATCGCTTATTATTCACCAAGGCTTTGGGCCAATTCTATCGTGGCCAAGCCGATAGCCGTACTCTGGAGCTCTTACGCTGAATAGTCTTGGTCGACGTTAAAGCGAACTGCTCCGGTGGGAGGGCCTCATGAAAAGAATAGTCGCTCTCATTGATGGCACGTGGAACAAGGAGGGGAGCGGGGCAGATACCAACGTTGCGAAGCTCGACAGCGCAAAGAAAGTTCGAGCCTTCATCCAAGCAATCGCAGCCGACGGTACTCTGCAGCACGTGCACTACCATGATGGGGTAGGGAGCGAAGGGGATTTTGCGCAAAAAGTGCTAGGTGGCGCTGTTGGCTTGGGGCTTAAGAAAATCATTCAGGAGGTCTACGAATATATCGTCACCGATTACGCGTCGGGTGACGAGCTATACATCTTTGGTTTCTCTCGCGGAGCTTACGCGGCACGCGCATTGGCAGGGCTGATTGGGGCTTCGGGGATACAGCGTAAGCTAGACGCGAACGTTTTCGAGATCGCCTGGCAACACTATCGGGTAGCGCCAGCAGTAAGGAAGCAGCCTCAAACAGCGGGTATGAGCGACCGAAAGACCTTGGCCGACTACGCCAGGCTTGCGGCAAAGCAGTCGTTTCATGACATGCGCACTATCACGTGCGTGGGTGTTTGGGACACTGTGGGATCGTACGGCATCCCAGCGGGAATTGGTCTTGCTCCGCTCGCCAGATATTTCGCGCTTATAACGCTCGGCTTTCACGATACGAGTTTCGGTGACCATATCAGACTAGGATTACACGCCGTGGCGGTCGATGAGCATCGAAGACCCTTCGTGCCGACATTTTGGACGATTCCCAGAGGAGAAGAGCCAAAGGGGCACGTCGAACAAACTTGGTTCGCAGGAGCCCATTCTAACGTAGGCGGCGGCTATACCGATAGCGGTCTCTCAGATCAGGCACTCATCTGGATGATCGCGCGAGTGCAGGCGCTAACCGGTCTGCAGTTCGATGTGGCAGCGGTGCGGTCCAATACAAAACCAAACATTGCCGGTGCCGTTGTGGATTCTACTCAAGGCTGGCCAGTGGACCATCTATTCCCGCACTATCGAACGATTTTGTCGCCTGTCGCTATTCATCATGGCTACTTCAGTAACAGCAAAGACCCCACAGAAGAGCACATCAACGAAAGAGTGCATTGGAGCGTAATGGCGAAGCGAACGAATGTTGCCGCCATTCGTTATTCGCCGCCTAATCTGATAACGAATGTACGGCCAGAACAAGTCGCAGAAATCACCGACGAGGAACGGACGCTCCTCGGACATGGGCCGATTTGCTGAGAGGCAGCCAGTTTGAGGCGACCTTACGAAGTCATTTTCCGCGAAAAGAGCAAGCCGTCGCTTTGACGGTCTGTCCCACTCGCACATCCATGTATCTCTGTCGTCGCTTACGCCGATTCGGCGAATCGTGCTAAATCTCATTGCGTGAGGATCACTCCAAACTATGGCGGCGGGCGGGAGGTCTCTATGGTAGACCTGCACGACGAAGCGAGTAATTCGGAGCGCGAAGGACAAATCGACACCGTTGGCCGGCTGCTTGTGGCCTTTGCCGTCGTTGTCGCCGTGATCACTGTCGCCGTCACTGTGATGGCTGCGTTGTCGCAATAGGTCGGTGACGGCCCTTTTTCTTCGTCACTCTTTGGGACGCAACAATTCCGGCGGCTTCGCGAAGTTCGCCGCAATGCGCTGCGCCTCGTCGCGGCGTGGCTCTCGCGTTTGAGACGCCTCGACGGTCCCGATAGCCCATATCTGATCGCCCAACCAACCGTGACCGCGGCGCCCGCAGCGGAGGATCATTTGATTGAGCGACGAGATGGTCTCATCCTGAGACTGCTTTGGCCTCTAGCTTGCTGATAATTCTGAGCTTTTGGTGTTCTCTGTGCTCACTATCGCCCCGCATGGGGCCCCTTAGCAGCGTCGGGGACGAGTCCGGCCGCGAACAAACAAACCTATATTCCGTCGTTGACATGTCGCTTTTCCATGCGGACATGAGCGAATCAGTGGGGACAAACAAACTGACAGGGGACAGACCATGAGCATTTCCGAGTCGCTTGATCCCGCCAAGGACAAGTCATCGAAGCCAAAACCTGCGGGAAGTATTCGTAAGCTGGCGCGTGCTGGTGCGTCTGTTTGGCGGGCAGAGAGTGAGGACGCCCAAATGTCGGCTGAGAACCTCGGGGCGTTGCTGCGCGAGGTATCAAAGGTTTCGATGGAGGAAATTGACCATCTTATTGTTGAGCTTCAAACGCTGCTCGGAAAACTACAGACCGATGGTGATCGCATTGAGCGCGACATCATGGAATATGCGACACTGAACGAACAGGCGACGCAATTGACCAAGATTGTCTTCGAGGGTGTGAAGCAGCTTCCGGCGCGAGCTTAATTGGTCCTAATTGCCCAGGCCGCCCGCTAATGGGAAGCTGCCCAGGTCTGCCGCCGCCAGCGGGCGTATCCACGATTCCACAGCGGCCCGCGCGCTTGGTTTGTCTAAGACCGGGCGTGTCACGATTTCGGTGAAAGGCTGGGCGCCAAACACTACTGGCCAGTGTAGTATCGGCCGCGATTCAAACAACTTGTGCGTCGAGTTCAGACACTCTGCTTGTCGAATATCAAACGACCGCCATCTCGCTCACCGCCTCGTGTGGCCCCGGCCAGCTGGCTGAGTGTTTGCGATGGTCCGGGGCCACGAACCCGAGATTGCCATGCACAGATTTCTCGGGCCCAGAGACAGCGCGCCCGGGAGGGTACGCTGCTCTGCGACAACGTTGAGCAAGGCCGCGTTGTAATTCCAGTGGGGTTTGAAGTTAAGGTTACGCGCTGACCGGGGCGGTCGCTTGCTCGCGTCGCGCCAGGGCAGCTTTGCAAAGTTCCCCGCAATCCGCTGGGTCCTCTTTCCTCGGTCGCACGCAATTGATTTCAACGGTCTCGTCGCTTTATTGTGTAACAGCGCCGGCAGCTTCACGAAGTTCGCCGCAATCCGCCGTGCGCGCCTTCGTAATCTTAACGAATAAGGTTGGCGACAAATCAAGCGTAATTTTAGCAACAAAGGAATTGCCCCTCCCGCAGGCTCAAATAAAGTTTAACTGAAGGATCAACTAGCTGCTGTGCTCGGACGCGCACTGGCTGCTAACTTTTCACCTCGCACCGAGGAACGACGTTTTGCGAATGCTATACCGATACGTGTATGAGGTCGCCGGTATACTCATAATGTGGATAATCAGCGCTGCCGTTCTTACTGGCTGCTATGTCATCGGACGGCGGGCGGCTTCTTATTTTGAGTTGGACATCAACGGTGACACAGTCGGGCTCATCTCCACACTCGGTTTTTTCTGGACAGGCATATGCTATTTTACCGGCCACCAATTCGACCGCTTATATGATCGCCTCTGCAGACTGCTAGGCCGGTGGGATGCCAGCTAGAAAGTGATCATTGTCGCCGCAACGATTCCGCGCAAAACAGCCACAAACGGGACGAACACTTCGACCGTGCTGACCCCACTGGGAAAGGGGGAGTGGCGGCAGCATTGTAATTAACCCTGTTGTGCTCTGCGTAAAACTGGGCCCCGCGCATTCCTATCCTTGGGGCCCTGTTTACGTGGCGTCTGCTCGTGCTCCTCCTAATCGTCGCTATTCCGCAAGACCCCTCAGCGCCGCATCGCGCAAGCGCGCGATCGCGTTCTCCGGCAGCCGCAGATTTAAGGATGCGTTCGGCCAGCGTGCTCTTGAGCACTGCGTCTTGCGTTGATGGCGGCAGGCAGCACCAAGCATCGTGTAAGGCCGTCCTCATCAGAGTGATAGTTTCAGGATCAAAACGGGCAGCCGCTTTTGCCATAATCGCTTCCTACGCGGTTACTACTGCAAACAGGATGGCTCATGAAGGCGACCGTCGTCTGACAGTTGGGTGACACAAGACAATTACCTGTTATGCGATTTTTGGCGATTGAAAAATCGGGTCAAGTAAAGACGCAGCGATGATCGCTGGCGTTCAAGCTGTGCCCGGAATTTTAATGTGAATTTTTAAGCCGAACGCGGCTCGGGAGAGACCCACTAGCGCTCTGGGTAAGGCAGTGCTAAGAGCTCCGCGTCTCGTAGGGCAGACTCTTTGTGCCGCGGGCAAGCCATCGAAAAACAACAGACTCTCAGTGTCAGGGTAGGAGGACACCATGAAGTTTCGTCCACTTCACGATCGTGTCGTCGTCAAGCGCATTGAAGCCGAGGAGAAATCCGCCGGCGGCATTATCATCCCCGATACCGCCAAGGAGAAGCCGTCGCAAGGGGAAGTTATCGCTGTCGGCCCAGGCGGACGCGACGAGGCCGGCAAGCTGATCCCGATCGACCTAAGGGTTGGCGATCGCGTGCTGTTCGGCAAATGGTCAGGTACCGAGGTCAAGATCGACGGCGAAGAACTCCTGATCATGAAGGAGTCCGACATCATGGGCGTCATCGACGAGCCGGTGTCCAAGAAGAAGGCCGCGTAACCCAAGCTTCAGCCGTTATTCGCCGCTCGCGGCCCCTGCCGGTCGCGCCGCGGGAACGACAGTTTGTAAGAATTGAGGAGGACTCAAATGGCTGCCAAAGAAGTAAAATTCTCCGTCGAGGCGCGCGACAAGATGTTGCGCGGCGTCGACATTCTCGCCAACGCGGTGAAAGTGACGCTCGGCCCC
>Ga0187778_10002812_pt1 | contig 11813 bp, 12 predicted proteins | sample 1015_Q2_SP5_20_M_FD_132418 | JGI IMG/M metagenome (GOLD analysis project Ga0187778, IMG submission 132418) | Tropical peat soil microbial communities from peatlands in Department of Meta, Colombia - 1015_Q2_SP5_20_MG | ecosystem: Environmental > Terrestrial > Soil > Wetlands > Peat | place...
CAATAGCCAGAACGGTAACCGTCCCCGACCTCAACGGCTCGAAAGAGGAGGCTGAATGTAATAAGGCATCTCTGTTTCAAGATATGTGTTACACCATGCGCGATCGCCTCGTGGAGTAGATTATCTTAAATAGCGTAAAACGGTCGTGAGATTCTCAATGCCTCTTTTTGGGGACATAGGGACAGTGTTTGTTATGGCCCTCGTGGGCGTGATGTTCACCCTGCCCGTCGTAATCCTCCCCAGGCTCTTTGCGCCGAGGCACCCAAACCCGATCAAGGGGCTCCCCTTCGAGACCGGTCAGGTTCCCCAGGGGGCTGGTAAGATGCACTTCATGATGCAGTACTACGCCTACCTCCTGATGTTCATAGTCTTCGACGTCCTTGGCATGTTCCTCTACGCCTGGGCCGCGGCGTACAAGCCAATGAACCTGGGCCTCTCCTCCGACTGGATGGTCACCCTGTTCATGGCGATGCTCTTCATCCCCATGGCGTTCGCCCTGATTCTCGCTGGGAGGCGTGAGCTGTGGTAGCCGCCCTGCAGCAGAAGACAGGGGCCTTCCAGGTGTTGGTCGGCAAGATCGACGACGTCCTTCAGTATGCCATAGGGGACCCGATGCGGTACCTGGCCAACTGGGGGAGGCTCTACTCCCTGTGGCCAGTCCACCTTGAGACGGCATGCTGTTCCGTAGAAGTTGGAGCAGCCGCAGGTTCGAGGTTTGATATCGAGCGCTTCGGTGCACTCGAGGCGTTCGGCTCCCTCCGCGCGTGCGACCTGATCATTGTCATGGGGACGGTCACCCGCAAGCTCGCGCCGCGGCTCAAGCTGATCTACGACCAGATGGCCGAGCCCAAGTGGGTCATCGCCATGGGGGCCTGTTCGATAACCGGAGGCCTGTACTTCGACTCGTACAACGTGCTCCGTGGGATAGACGACATAATCCCCGTCGACGTCTACGTCCCCGGCTGCCCACCGAGGGCCGAGGCACTAATCCAGGGGCTGGTGCTTCTGCAGGAGAAGATCCGCAGGATGCCGACCCTCAGCGGCAGGTGAAACCGAATTGAGCAATGCAACGGCGCAGCCACCTGCAGCAGCGGCACCGACGCCCTCCGCCCAGCCACCGCAGCCCCAGAAGCAGCCAGCTGCACCTGCCTCCTCACCCGTGCCCCCGAAGCCTGAACCGATACGGGCCAAAGGTTTCGCGTCTCAGATTACTTCGCGCTTCCCCGACGTTAATGTCGATTGGATGAGAGAAAGACGCCTGAAGGTGTCGATGACTCCTTCTCGAATCAAGGAGGTCAGTCTTTTCGCCCGGGACACACTCGGCTTTGATCACATCAGCACCGTAAGCGGCGTCGACTGGATTGCGAAGAACCAGCTGGAGGTTGTGTACTTCGTAGGCTCCTCGACTCCAGGCCAGGAGGACTTCATACTCGCGGTTTCCGAGCTGGTCGCGCGCGACAACCCGGTCGTCCCGACGCTGATTGACGTATGGAGGGGGGCCGAGAATCACGAGAGGGAGACCCACGAGATGTTCGGCATCAACTTCCAGGGGCACCCGAACCAGAGCCACATTCTACTCCCCGAAGACTGGAACGACCTGCCGCCTCTCCGCAAGGATTACGTTTCTCCGGGAAGATGAGATGATGGCAATAGAATCAGAGTACTCGCCTGACGCAGACAGGATAATGTCCGTCTCCCTGGGACCGCAGCACCCCGGGGCGGGGCACTTCCGCATCCGGCTCTGGCTCGACGGCGACTACGTCGTCCGCTCCGAGCCCGACCCTGGCTACGTCCACAGGGGGGAGGAGAAGATGGGTGAGTACAGGAACTACATCCAGAACGTGCCCCACCTGGAGCGCCCCGTCATCCTGGACAGCTCGAACATCCTGTTCGCATACTCCCTCGGCGTCGACGAGCTGATGAACAGCAAGATCCCTCCCAGGGGCCAGTACCTCCGAGTCATCATGTCCGAGATCAACCGCATTATCTCCCACATGTACTTCCTGGCCATCCAGGGGTACTTCATGGGGCACACGACCATGATCACATGGTGCATGGGGGACAGGGACTTCTGGATAGACCTGGGGGAGCGCATAGGGGGCGCCAGGGTCACCTTCGCATACGTCATCCCGGGAGGGGTCAGGAATGACATCCCGCCCTACGCCATCGAGAAGGGGCTCAAGACGTGCGACTGGTTCGACAAGAGGATGGACGAGTATGAGAAGATCTTCTTCAGCAACCCCATGGTCCACCAGCGCTCGGACGGCATCGGCGTCCTCAGCACGGCTGACGCCGTAGCCCTGGGGGCCACCGGCACCGTCGCAAGGGCATCCGGTCTGAGGTTCGACGTGAGGAAGGACGAGCCCTACAGCTCCTACGAGGACTTCGAGTTCAAGACCCCTGTCCTGACCCAGGGGGACAGCTGGGCCAGGGCGTACGTGGCCCTTCTCGACATGAGAGAGGCCGTGAAGATAATCAGGCAGGCGCTGAAGAAGCTCCCGCAGGGTCCGGTCAGGCTGAAGCTCGGACCGCAGCCGAGGGTTCCCGCGGGGGAGGTGTACGCCCGGACCGAAGCGGCCAGGGGGGAGATGTCCTACCACATAATCAGCGACGGATCGCCCAGGCCCTACAGGCTGAAGATCGGTGTCCCTTCAGCGAAGAACCTCCGAGTGCTCCCGCACCTCCTCAGGGGGGTGCACGTTGCCGACATCCCTGTGATCTACTGGGGACTGAACTATTGGCCGGTCGAGAACGACCGTTAGAGCTTAAACCAAGCCGTATCGAATCCATATAGCTCGATAGCATCCTCCTTTTCCATTCCAAGCTCAATAGACAGGGATTTCTGACTCAGGACCAATTTTTTCCCTCGCTGATTCGATGAATGAACGAACCTCGTCGTGAATTTGGTTGCTTAGTTCCTTCCATTTGGCAACCGTTTGAAGCCGGGCCTTTCCGGCAGCTCCGAATTCTAGAGACTCGAACAGCTCTCTTCGCCTCACCTTCTCGGAATGCCGGATTGGAATCAATCGGGCGAACCGTTGAGCATCGAAGAACCGCAGAATCTCAATTCTGCCTACAATGCTCTGACCCCGGATTCCACTTCTGTCAGATCGCTGCTTCCTCCAGGACAGGCGAGTATGCAACCCAAGTGTTCTGAGTCTATTCGTAAGGACCCGAAGAAGTTCAGCGTCTTTATTCGAAATGTACGCTTCAGGACCGTACCAGTGGGCCTTCTTGTGAAGATGGAATGACCCTTCGGCGTCGAAAAGTCCTGCCAGAAAAGCGATGAATTCTGGTTCAGAGAGCGATTCCAAATCGGAGATCGCGGCTTTGTGAAGAAGGAATTCGAAGCTCGCGTCGAGATCACATTCAAGTGTCCATTCGTACCCCGTTAGTTTTGCTTCTCGCGGATACCATTGTACATGGCCATAAGGAGAGAACATCGACTGGAACAAGTCCGCCATCGCGGGATGTGTTGTGCTCAATCGAACCCGTATTGCGCGACCATGTCTTACTGCGTCGAGGTCTCCATATCTCAAACCAATTAGGTAAGCCCGTTCAATTAGATCTCCCTTGAAGGGCTCTCTCTGGTATTTCGTCACCGCTTGAATCTGCGCCTCGACCTTGTCCCTTAGGATGAGCCCGCGTCGCCTGAGATGGTTCCAGACGGTAACCGGGTTTACCAGCTCTCCCGCAATCTGCTTGAGCGACTCCCCCGCCTGATACCTCCTGGTCCACTCGTCTACCATCTCCTCCGTGACCTTCCTGATGTGTTCTGCCGGGTCCCTTCGTCTGATCCCGTGCTTCCGGAGCTGGTAGAGAACCGTCGACTCAGCGACCTTCGCGTTCTTGTACTTCAGGCCATAGAACTTCGCGATATTCCCGGCAGACAGCCGTTCGACGAGATACAGCCTCTCGAGGTCCTCCTTTCTGGGAGGCCAGGCCAAGCCATCGGGCAACACAGAACGAGCTGTTCCGAGTATTTAGTGCCCAACATCAAGGCACGTACATCGGCCGGTCACTCCTCCTGAAGAGGAAGACTCCGAGCAGGATCATCGCGCCGCCTGCGAGCTGTGCCGGGGTTATCTGCTCCCCAAGAAACACAAGGGCGAAGAGCGCTCCAAACACCGTTGACGTCGACCACACGAGCAGCATCCTGATCGCTCCAAGCCTCTTGAGAGCGGCCATGAACATGTACGTGGCCACCGACACGCAGACCGCCAGCAGGACAAGTGCGAAAGTGTCGAAGGGGGCGAAACCGAAGGGCATTCCGGCGACCAAGGCGAAACCTGACAGGACCAGCCCTCCAAGCAGGTTCCTGAACTTGCTCAGGCTCGAAACGTCGAATCTTTTTGTCGCTACCGCGATGAGGTTGTTCTCGACGGCCCACCCCAACGTCGAGCCAAGGATCAGCACGTTCCCGAGGAGCCCCTGGGCGAACTCCACGTGCGCCAGGCTCAGGTCTGTGGACACGACGACGATCCCTACGAGTATCAAGAGTCCCCTGGTCGCCTGTCCCCTTGTCAGCCTCTCCCCGAACACCAGGTAGGCGATGATAGTCGTGAAGAGGATCTCACCGTTCGCGAGCAGGGACGCGTTGACGGCCGTCGTCTCGCTCAGCCCAATAATGAAGGCCAAGGGTGCCACCAGGGCGCCAACAAGGCCGAAGATCACGATGTAGGGTATGCTCCCCCTGGCAGGCTTCGCCCTCGGATTGTAGAATACTAGCATCAGGCCTGAAAGAACGAAGCTGAGACCGGTGATCGCCACCGGGTTGTTGCTGCCAAGAAGGAACTTGACGATGGTGGGCTGGGCGCCGCCGCACACCGACCCGATTACGGCGTAAAGATACCCCTTGGAAGTCTCCCCCGCGGGCTTCCCTTCACCCATCTCTGTTCCAGCCTGTCGGGATGGCGTAGATAACCGTGCACGGCTCACTGTCAATTCCTATAACCACGTGGCGTCAGGCTTTGCCGTGGCTTCAGACGCGGAGATACTCGCAGAGCTTCAGAAGATAAGAGAGCTCCTGACGCCAAAACCTGCACCCCCGGCGCCGCCAGAACCCAAGGGCATGTCAGCCGAATTCACGGCCTTCCTCAAGAACTACAAAGTCCTCGGCCTCGCCGTCGCCTTCATCCTGGGGTTGTATCTTGGAATGCTGGTCCAAGCTCTAGTCAAGGACTTGATACTCCCAGTAATCGGTATCCCACTGAGCAGCATAGGAGATCTAACCAACCTTAAGGAAATCTTCGATGGCCAGACCTTCTCAGTAGGTGATTTCCTCACCGCGGTCATCACTTTCATCATCGTCGCGTTTGTCATCTTCCTGATCGTCAAGCTAGCGAAGCGGTACAAGATCGACTAGGAGCTCTCTCTTCCGATTTTTCTCCGCCCCTATCACGGTGTATTTCGTTAAGCAGAAAGTCAATCGTTATTGCTATAGTCAGTATTGTCCGCCTCGGCGGATGTGAGGTCGGATATCACGATGAGCAGCAAGTTCGAGAAGGGATGGAAGGCTCAGGAGACGGAGCCCTTCGGGAAGCAGGTCCGCGACACGGTCCGCGGCCCACAGCCGATGCGTCCCCAGATCCAGAAGGCCACCCAGCAGCTCACTGGGGAAATCAACCGTCTGGACCAGGCGATGAACAGGCTGAAGCAACGCGAGAGCTCCATCTTCAAGAAGACTGTAACTGCTGTTCAGGCACACGACCAGGAATCCAGCAAGGCGTACTCCAACGAGCTCTCAGAGGTCCGCAAGATGGAGAAGATCGTCACGCAGTCCAAGATCGCCCTAGAGCAAATCACCACGAGGCTGCAGACGGTCACCGACATCGGAGACTTCGCAGCGACAATCGCCCCTGCCATAGGGGTGATCAAGAACGTGCGCGCCACCCTAGGGGAGGCAATGCCAGACGCCCAGGGAGCACTCGGGGAGATAGGGGCCCAGCTGAACTCGATCATGGTGGACGTAGGCCAGATAACTGGCACTTCATTCTACCAGCCAGAGAACAGCGAGGAGGCCAACAAGATCCTGGCGGAGGCTTCTGCCATCGCCGAGAAACGCATGGCGGAGTCCCTGCCCGAAGTGCCGAACAACACGGGCCAGTCCGTCTTCACAAGCGAATAGGCAACCCAGGCAGCTCGGCCTCGGCCGGGCGGCCCTTCTTTCTGTTTTCAGATGAACGAGCTGGCGCCATACCACGTGACGAAGGGTTATACATGGACGATTCAGACCGACCGAGAGTTTGCCCAGCACGGCCAAGCCCGATTACGATGTCGTCATTGCGGGCGGGGGGATGGCCGGCCTCATCACCGCCGCCTCCATCGGGTATCATTCCAAGGGGAAGGCCCGGATCCTCGTAGTCGACAGGAACAAGGAGAGCGAACCGGGCAAGAAGACGAACAACGGGTGGACCTGCGGTGACGCAACAAGCAAGAGGTCCCTGGATTACCTGGCAGATCACATAGGCATCCGGTACGGGTCCCCCGAGCTGGAGCATCCCGTCGGTGGGGTCTACCTCTACTCCCCAGACAAGAAGACGAAGGTGCTCTTCGAAGGAGAAGGGTACCTCTTCAACAGGAAGCTCGCACCGAGGAGACAGGTCAACGACGCGATGAAATTCGGAACAGAATTCGTCTTTGGCGCGACCGCTGAAAGGCTCCTATCGGATGACGGTCGGATAACGGGGATCACGGGCCGAAGGTCTGACGGGTCCGGGTTCAGCTACACAGCTAGGATTACGATTGATGCCACGGGCTCGTCCTCGACGCTCAGGAGGTTCATGCCGATAGCTTCCATGATCGAGAAGGACATCGACCCAGACGACGTGGTCGGGACAGGCAGGTACATACTGGACTTCGAACCTGCAATGGACGACCCAGCATTCTTCTCTCCCGACTACTGCATCATACACCTCGATCAGTTCATAGCGCCTGCTGGCTACGCTTGGGTGTTCCCCAAGGGGAAGAAGAAGGTCAACATAGGCTTGGGGGTCTCACACTCCGGACTGGCCAGGAGGAACAGAAGGTTTGGGCTCAATGACAACCTTCAGAGCCTTATCGACAAGTACCTGGCCGACAACCCCGTTATCAAGAACTACTCCCAGCCAGCCGATGACGCCAACTCCGGGAACACAAAGGGGAACTGGCAGGTCCCGGTGAGGCGACACAACGACTGTATGGTCGCAAACGGGTTCGCAGTCGTGGGGGATTCCGCCTGGATGCCGAGGCCCATAGATGCGGGCGGCATCAGCCCGTCCATCTACGGAGGGACCATCCTCGGGAAGGTGGTGGCTGAGGCGCTGGAGGCAAGGGACACCAGCGAGTCAGGGCTCTGGAAGTACAACGTGGAGTACATGAACACCCACGGATATCCCATGGCCAGCTTCGAGGTCCTCAGGCGATACCTGCAGACGGTGACCAACGACCAGATCAACTATGGGATGAAGCACTTCCTCTCGGAGGAGGACGTCCTTTCCATCACGGAAAGGAAGCATCCTGAGTTCAACCGCGCGCGCTTCATGAACCCGGCGATGTGGTTCAGGGTGCTTGGCCAGCTCTCCCTCGCAAGGGGGCTTCGTTACACAGTCGCAAAGAGTGCAACGCTAATCGAAATCAACCTTGCCTACCCCGCCTCTCCGAAGGGGTTTGAGACGTGGAAGAAGCGCCTTGCCAAGGAGCTCGCCGATACTGTCGAGAAGTTCAAGCCCCTGGACGTAGCGGCTGCCTAGGCAGATCCCTGGAGTTCCCGCCGCATCAGGACATTGCTTTTGCCGAATGGCGCAACGATTTCGAATCCCTCTCTCTTGAACATGGCGACAGAACCGAACCATGCGGCCAGGGCGCCTTTGTGCGTGACAGGGTACGCCTCCACCGTCCCTCCCCCCTTCTTCCTTATTGATTCGAGGGCCGCCGCGAGCCCAACGGTGGCCACGTCCCGGTTCCGGTACTTCTTGTCCACGCAGAAGCAGGTGATCCTCCACAGGCTGCTCGTTTCCCCGAGGTTGAGCGCCCGATACTTCCTCCCTCCGTCGACCCTCGGAAGCTCCTCCTTCGGACCGTATTGGCACCACCCGATTGGCTCCTTCCCGGAGTAGACCAGGATGCCGTGGGCGAATCCCTCCCCGACCAATTCCTTCTTCTCCCTCCTGTTCCTCGCGGCCCTCTGATCCAGGGTCATACCAGCCTTCTCGGACCTCTTGAGCGGTCCGGACCTCTGGTAGTACACGCACCAGCAGGCGCCCCATTCTCCTGGCTTCTTGAAGAGCTTCTCGAAGTCTTGCCAGGTCTTCTGCGAGAGCTCTCGAGTGACAAACTGCGGGCGCCGGCGCACGGGCTCAATTCAGGTGCGGCATACCTAAAGCATTTGGGCGTCGAAGGACCGAACCCACAGTGAACTAGAAATAACCCGCCAGAAGGACTCGGCACCTTGATTTCTGATATTCTCGACGACCAGATCATGGACTTCGTGAAGGAGGTCAGCCCCTCGGCCGCCTATCTGATGGGGTTCAACGAATACGCCGGGAGGCTTTTCGTCGCTTCAGAGGCGAACATCAGGGCGGCCCTCAGAAAGGTCCGTGCGCTGAGGGCGAAGGCGAAGACGGAGCTCCAGAGGAAGGTCCTTGACGCCATAGAGGTTGCAATCGAGTTCGACGAGCCTCAGCCGGTTCTCGACGACATAGTCGGTACGATCTTCGCCCATCTGGCGAAAGAGGGGATCGACGACGCCCACATGCTCTCCTTGCTGGGCTACGCAGTGAAGGATATTGCCGCCTGCAAGGCAAGGTACTCGAAAAAAGAGATTCCCGTCGCCGTGAAGGCGCTCACGCTGTACAGGCTCGACGGGGTGCTCGACATCCTAGACACCATTAGAGGCGAGAGCAAAAGCACGAAGGTGAAGGATGCCTGTGACGCCCTGAAGGCGAGCGTTTCAGACTACGTCAAGCTGTTCGAAATGGACGGGTGGGGGAAGGGGGAGTTTTCCAACGTGGAGAGGATCTTCAGGGAAAAGGGGTTCGACCTGGGAAGGAAGAAGTTCTACCCACGGGCGCTCAAGAGCGGATTCGACTACGGCGAGACTCCTGAGCAGCTGGAGAAGAAGGCAATAGGCTGGATAGACGAGGAACTCCCGAAATTCAGGAAGGTGGCGGAGACCCTGGCGAGGCAGTTCAAGTGCAAACCTTCTCCGGAAGAGGTCGAGGAAAAGATAGTCGAAAGGAACGACCTTGACCCGAAGAAGCTCGTTGCACTGACACTCGGAATACGGCGGGTCATCCAGAACCTTGTGAACGAGGATGTCAACCACATCAACTCGAAGTACAACACAAGGGTGATCGAGACGCCGTCCTACCTGACGGGCACGATGCCGACCGGTGCCGCCCAGTTCTTCGACACCTTCACGAAGAGGCCCTTCCAGGTCTTCTTCCAGACCACGGACCCGAAGAGGGACCCCGACAGGTCTGTGGCTGCCCTGATCAACCTACTTGTTCATGAGGAGTACGGCCACTGCGTACACCACTCAAACAGCGCGCTGGAGTATGTTGGCAAGCTGCCGAAGCTTCAGGTCATGGCCGCTCCCCTGACAAGCGCGCCGATTACAGAGGGGCTATCGTTCAACAGGGAGCTGGAGTTCTACGAGGTCTCCAAGGGGCTGGAGACCAAGGGAAAGCTGACACCCGCGGAAAAGGCGTACGTGAAGCTGATGGACAAGTACGGGGGGCTGAAACAGGTCAACCTCGAGCTGGAGTTCATGACGAGGCGCTGGAGGATAACCAGGTTCCTGCGGGTGGTGGGAGACGTCTGGGTGAACACCGGCAAGAAGACGCTGCTGGAGTTCGTCGACTGGGCCCACGACTACACCGGCGTCCCAAGGAGCAGCGTCTACTTCCAACTCTTCCCAGCCCACGAGGGAGGCTTCCCCGGCTACGCGACCAGCTACGCGGTCGTCGGCCAAGAGATCAGGGACATCGAGAGGAAGATCAAGAACCCGAAAAAGAGGGTGAAGTTCTCGACCTATCTCTGCAGCGTCGGCTTCCCGCCCAGGAGCATGTACAGGAGGATGCTGAAAGAGTACGCCGAGAGACTGGAGTAGACCGGTCAAGTTCAGGAGTCTGAATGGCCGGGCCGGAGCCCAAGGTCGAGGGGTTTCTCAGGGGCAATAACTCCAGCAAGCCGGCCTGCCCAATATCCAGCCAAGGCGGGGAAGAAGGCTGCACACGAACGCTACTGGAAGCAGACGGAGGCTTCCATCGAGATAACCCAGAGTGCGTGGTCTCCGGGCTGCTACTTCATCGCCCGCATGAAGAAGTCGGTCACGAAGCGCCCGTAGGCCTCCCGGTCCTGGATCTTGGCGAAGTGTATGTGCTGGAAGATGACCCTGTTCAACATCCCGAGCAGGCAGTCTGTGGCCAGATTGGCGTCAGTCTTGCGGAAGTGCCCTCCTGCAATCGACCTCTTGATTAGCTCCATCGCCAGCTCCCTAACCCTCTCGAGATATCCAGCTGCCATCTGGGCGCTCTGTTTGTCGAGAGTGGCCGAGTCGCGCATGTACAGCCCGACGTCGAACGTGTGTTCGGGGAATGACGAGAGGTAGGTTGACACGAACGACTCGATCCCTTTCCTCGGGTCCTTCAACTCTGTCGCTCTCGTGAGACTCAGGATGAAGTCCTCCATCGAAATCTGCTTCCGAGCGACCGCTTCGAAGAGACCTTTTTTGCTCCCGAAGTAGTAGTAGATTACGGGGGGAGTCGTGCCTGCCTCCCTGCAGATGTCGCGGACCGAGACGTTTGCGAATCCCTTCTCGGCGAACATCCGCGAGGCAATTTGAAGGATCTTCTCTGCCGTGGCGCGGGTCGATTCCGCCTGCATCAGAAGACGAAAGCCCTTTCCACCGTATTTAACGCTTGAAGCCCCTATGGGAACTTCATTGCTTTCATCAGCGCCAAGAATTCCGGGTCGTCCTTCGCTCGCCCTCCACCTGCTCCGGACCGCTCAAGAGATTCTTCTAGGAAGGGCGGCTTTCGTAATTAAGTCTTGGTCGTTCTCGCGGCGCTAGAAGGCCCTAGTCGAAGTCTCCGCCGCCTTCGCCGCCCATGCCTCCCGCTCCGCCTCCGCCTGGGGGTCCGGCAGGCGCCTTCGTCTTCCCTGCGGCGATGACGTCGTCGATCCTCAGTATCATCGAGGCTGCCTCCGTGGCTGACCTGATGATCTGGACCTTGACGGCCAGCGGTTCGAACACTTGGCGCTGATACATGTCCTTGACCTTGCCGTCGGCTGCTTCAATTCCGAACCACTTTCCGTTCTCCGTCGCGTGCTTGGCCCTGAACTCCACCTGGGCGTCGATCGGATCCATGCCCGCGTTCAGCGCCAGAGCGATTGGGACCGCCTCCAGAGCCTCCGCGAACTTCTGGGCAGCGAGCTGCTCCCTGCCGGAGAGCCTGTCCGCCCACTTGAGGACCTGGGATGCCGCCTCCGCCTCTGCCGCACCTCCGCCCGCCACCACGGCTGGCCTCTCGATGACGTCCTTAGTCACCATCAGTGCGTCGTGGAGCGATCTTTCGCCCTCGTCGACTATGCGCTGGGTCCCTCCGCGGATGAGGATAGTCACCGCCTTCGGGTTCTTGCACCCTTCGACGAAGACCCACTTGTCCTCCTCCACCTTCCTCTCCTCCACGTGGGCCGCATACCCGAGGTCGGACGAGGACAGGTCTTCGAAGTTGTTCGCTATCCTGGCACCCGTCGCCTTTGCGAGCTTGGTCATGTCCGACTCCTTTGCCCTCCTGACCGAAAGGATTCCCGCCTTTGCGAGGTAGTGC
>Ga0187778_10002813_pt1 | contig 11812 bp, 10 predicted proteins | sample 1015_Q2_SP5_20_M_FD_132418 | JGI IMG/M metagenome (GOLD analysis project Ga0187778, IMG submission 132418) | Tropical peat soil microbial communities from peatlands in Department of Meta, Colombia - 1015_Q2_SP5_20_MG | ecosystem: Environmental > Terrestrial > Soil > Wetlands > Peat | place...
CGCCAAGCGAGCGGTGTTATTTCAAGCGCCCGCCAAAATTCCGATCGATTTGCGCGCGCCAAACAAAAATTTTACACGTTCCATAAAAATCCTGCCAGGCGTCGGGTACATGCTGCCGCCAAGGGTCGTGCGACAGCCAATCCGCGCACCTATCGGGTGCAAGGCGCAGTCGCTGCCGGCTTGCCCATCGATCTGGCCGGTGGCCGCCTTGGCGCCGTTGCTACACTCCTCGGGTGAGCCTTCGCCCCGAAACCCGATTTTGCTGCGCTTGCGGTCACGGCATTACGCGCCGAGTTCCGCCGGGTGACTCGCGCGAGCGCGATTGCTGTGATGGCTGCGGCGCAATCCACTATCGAAATCCGCGCCCTGTGGTCGGCACGATCCCGGTTTGGGGCGACCACGTCCTGCTTTGCCGACGGGCAATCGAACCGCGTTACGGCACTTGGACCCTCCCGGCAGGCTTCATGGAACTCGGCGAAACCGCCGGGGAGGGGGCCTGCAGGGAAACCGAGGAGGAAGCCGGCGCGCGGATCGAACTCGGACCATTGTTTTCCATGATCGACGTGCCAAGCGTCGAGCAGATTCACATTTTTTATCGGGCACGGCTATTGGATATGCATTTCGAGCCGGGCGAGGAAAGTCTGGATGTGCGCCTGTTCCTCGAGGACGACATTCCCTGGGATGAAATTGCCTTTCGTACGGTCGCTACGACGCTGCGCCTTTTTTTCGAAGACCGGGCACGAGGCTGTTACGGAACGCATACCCGGGAGCTTCCTGCGCGTCCCTTGCCGGCCAAAGAATGATCGCTTGGCTTGAGCCCGGGGCGCCGTTTCCGGCCGTCAGCGAAGCTCTGGACCACCCCAACGGCCTGTTGGCCGCTTCCGAGTCGCTGTCACCGGAGCAACTGATTGCCGCCTACCGGCGTGGGATATTTCCCTGGTACTCCGAGGGCGATCCGGTCCTATGGTGGTGTCCGGATCCCCGTATGGTTTTGCCGACGGCACAGTTTCACGTCTCGCGCTCGCTTCGCAAAGCTTTGCGCACTGTTGCGAGCGATCCGAGGCAAGAGCTTCGGTTGGATTATGACTTTGAGGGGGTAATGCGCTGCTGTGCCGCACCACGCGCAGGCCAGGACGGCACTTGGATCACCGACGAGGTAATCGCCGCGTACTGCGAGTTGGCCAAACGCAACTTGGCGCACAGCATGGAGTTGTGGGTCGAAAACGAGCTCGTGGGCGCGGTTTATGGCGTCAGTCTGGGGCGCATGTTTTTTGGCGAGTCGATGTTCTCGCGCGTCCGCGACGGCTCCAAAATCGCCTTGGCGGCACTGGTCGCCGTACTGTCGCGGGAGCAAGTGCCGGTGATAGACTGCCAGCAACGAACGGCGCACCTGGCTTCGTTGGGCGCTTGCGAGCTGCCGCGGCGCGTTTTTTGCGCGCAGGTGGCCCAATCGGTTGCCCAGGCTCCGGTGAACTGGAGCACCTATCGCGGCGTTCGATTGAACCGATTCATGGAAAAGTGCTGACCGGTGGCGAACTTAAAAGAGTTACCGTTCTCCACGTTGCAGTTTTACGCAACGGCGCCCTACCCTTGCAGCTACTTGGAAGGTCGCCAGGCGCGCTCGCAAGTCGCCACGCCGGCCCATCTGATCAACGCCGACGTGTACAGCGAGCTCGTGCGCGCCGGTTTTCGCCGCAGCGGCATTTTTACCTATCGCCCCAACTGCGAAGGGTGCCGGGCCTGCGTCCCGGTGCGCCTGCCGGTCGCCGAATTTTGCGCCTCGCGCAGTCAGCGACGCGCCTGGAAATTGCATCACAAATTGCAGGCGCGCATCGTGTCGCTGGCCTTTGATCACGAGCACTACGACCTGTACCTGCGCTACCAAGCCTCTCGGCACTCGGGCGGTGGGATGGACAACGACAGCCGCGAGCAGTATTCGCAATTTCTTTTGCAGACCAAGGTCAATACGCGACTGGTGGAGTTTCGCGACCCAGTGGCACCGCACGCGCCCAGCGACGCGCTGGGCGCGTTGCGCATGATCTCCATCATCGACGTGCTCAACGACGGCCTGTCATCGGTGTATACGTTTTACGATCCCGATGAAGCGCACGCAAGCTTCGGCACCTACAACGTGCTCTGGCAGGTGGAGCAGTGCAAACGTCTTTCGCTCCCCTACCTGTACCTGGGGTACTGGATTCGCGAAAGCAGCAAGATGTCCTACAAAGCCCGGTTCCGTCCCGTGGAGACACTGCGCCAAGGACGCTGGGTGCGCGGCGCCTTCGCCTCAGCGTGATCGCTCGATTTGCCAGCGCCGCGCTGTACGATCTGGCGCGGCCGCTGCTCTTTGCCCTCGATGCGGAGCGGGTGCACGAGGCTACGCTCCTCGCTTTGCAGCGCGCCTACGACGTGGGCGCGGCTCGAGTCTGCCAGGTTGCGCTGGGCGGCGATCCGGTTCGACTCATGGGACTGGAATTTCCCAATCCGGTAGGGCTTGCCGCGGGTTTGGACAAAAACGGTGCGCACATCGACGCGCTCGGTTCTCTGGGATTTGGCTTTATCGAAGTAGGCACCGTCACCCCGCGCGCGCAACCGGGCAATCCCAAGCCAAGGATCTTTCGCCTGCCCGAGGCGCAGGCACTGATCAATCGGCTGGGATTTAACAATCACGGTGTTGCGCAGTTCGTCGCCAACGTTCGGCGCGCCCGCTATGCGGGGGTGCTGGGCTTAAATATCGGGAAAAACGCTGCCACTCCCATTGGCGCGGCCCTGGAGGATTACCGCGCCGGATTGGATGCCGTGTACCCGTACGCCGGCTACGTGACCATCAATATCTCCTCGCCAAACACGCAGGATCTGCGCAATTTGCAGGGCGAAGAAGAGCTCGAGGCCTTGCTGTCCGCGCTGCAGGCCGAGCGCGAGCGCTTGGCGCAGCAATACGGGCGGCGAGTCCCGTTAGCCGTCAAAATCGCACCCGACCTTGAGCACGAGCAGATATTGCGCATCGCCGATGCGCTTGTTGCGCACGGCGTCGACGCGGTGATTGCCACCAACACGACGATCGCGCGCGAGGCTGTCGCCGGCTTGCCGCACGCGACCGAGGCGGGAGGACTGTCGGGACGGCCTTTGCGCTGGCGTTCCACACAGGTCGTGCGGCAGCTTTCGGAACACCTGCAGGGCACACTGCCGATCATCGGCGTGGGCGGAATACTGGAACCGGGCGATGCAGTCGAAAAAATCCGCGCCGGCGCAAGCCTTGTGCAGCTATACACCGGGCTTATCTATCGAGGCCCGGCGCTGATACGGGAATGCCGTCAGGCGTTGGCCGAACTGCGCCGGCAAGCGCCCGCCTAGCCGTGCGCCTATCGCGCTTTCCGCATTGTGGTATACACTGCGCTGGTATGAAATATCTGGCAGCGCAACATGTCCGGGGCTAGCCCGAGGGCGACCGTCGTCGCGCCGGCGGCAGCCAAGGAACGCACGTCCATCCAGGTCATCGATCGCATGATGAGCTTGCTCGATGTTCTGGCTACGCGCTCGGGTTCGGTCAGTCTGAAGGATCTTGCGCAGGCCACGTCCCTGCATCCGTCGACCGCCCACCGCATCCTCAACGACATGGTCGTGGGGCGGTTTGTGGACCGGGGCGAGCAGGCGGGCTCGTATCGGCTGGGAATGCGGCTTCTGGAACTGGGAAATCTGGTCAAGGCGCGCCTGAGTGTGCGCGAGGCGGCCATTGAACCGATGCGCGATTTGCACCGACGCACGGGACAAACCGTAAACCTCTCGGTGCGCCAAGGCGACGAAATCGTATACATCGAGCGCTCCTACAGTGAGCGCTCGGGCATGCAGGTCGTTCGCGCCATCGGCGGGCGTGCCGCACTGCACTTGACGTCTAGCGGTAAGCTGTTTCTCGCGTACGACGATCCGCGCGTCGTGCGCTCCTACGCAACGCGCACCGGTTTGGCCGGACACACCCGCAACAGCATCACCGACCCGGCGCGCCTGGAGCGCGAACTGGCCCAGGTGCGGGCGCGCGGATTTGCGCGCGATAACGAAGAGCTAGAGCCGGGCGTGCGCTGCATCGCAGCGGCGATTCGGGATGATTCGGGCATGATCGTTGCCGGTCTGTCGCTGTCCGCGCCTTCCGAGCGCATGCAGGACGCCTGGATCGAAGACTTGTTGGCGACGGCCGCAAAAATTTCGGCCAGTCTGGGCTACGACGGCAAGCCCGCGCCCCCGGCGGGGACTCGCTAAGCGACGCCTCCGGCCGACAAGGCGGTTACTGGAGCGTGAGGGACTTTTCGGCGCTGGCGCGCGCGATCAGCCAGTCGCGAATCCGCTGCGCGTCGGCAAAGCGCGAATACCGTCCGAACGAATCGAGCAGAACCATTACGACGCGACGGCCCTCGATGACGGCTTGCATCACCAGGCAGCGGCCTGCGGCGTTGATGTAGCCGGTCTTTTGCAAACCGATCTGCCAATCGGCATGTGAGGTCAGCCGGTTCGTATTTTGGTAGCGCACCAGGCGCTTTCCCATCGGCAAGTCATATTCGGTGCTGACCGAAAACTCTCGGATTTCGGGATAGCCGTAGGCCGCCTTGACCATCAAAACCAGATCGTTCGGACTGGAGCGGTTCTGCGGAGACAATCCGGTGGGGTCTGCGAAGTTCGAGTCGTTCATGCCCAATTCGCGCGCCTTGGCGTTCATCGCCGCCACCAGCGCCTCGACTCCTCCGGGGTAGGTGCGGCCCAGCAACTGCGCCGCGTGGTTCTCCGAGGACATGAGCGCAAGATGCAAAGCCTGGGCACGCGTCAGACGCACTCCCGGCCGCAGCGACGATCCGGTCCAACCGATGCTCGTGCGATCCTCCCGCAGTACCTGCAGCTCCTCGTCCAGGGGCAGTCTCGCATCCAGCGTGACAATCGCCGTCATCAGCTTGGTGATGGAGGCGATCGAAGAAACCTCGTCGGGATTTTTTTGTATCAGGACTTCGTTGGTGTCCTGATCGACGACCAGCGCGAACTCGGACTTGATCGCGGGCGCGCGATCGGCTGCGCGGCCATAGGGGGAGGGGTGACGCGCGGGCGGTAGCGCCACCGGCACCTCGGAGTCGTGCGGGGCCGGCACCACCAGCGTCTCCTCTTGCGCGCCCGCTGCCGGAAGCGGCAAAACGGCCAAAGCGCCAAGCGCTCCGAGGCAAACGCACCAATTCGAAACCACCGCAGCAAACCGTGCAAACATCAACTCGCACTCCAAGGAGCCACCGCGGGAGCCCTTTTGCTCTGCGGCGGATCCGTCCTTTGCCAGGAGCCCTATGGGGGCGCTGTCACCTACTTGCCAAAGTATGGGCAACCAATTGGCACCGCGAAGCCCCGGATTGGACCGATCGCGCCGCACTTTTGGTGCGATCGCCCCGTCGCGCGGCGCGGGCAATTTGCTCGACCGCAGGATGCATCGCTGCCTAAAACAATTTTACCGGAGTCGACGGATTTCGCGAAGGCCATCCGCGCTATTTGCTGATGAAATGAACGAAACTTTCGATCGGTTGGCGCTCCGTGACCAGCGTATTTTCCGGTTTGCTCATATCGGCCCGACCGAGGGACATGCCGCAAACGATCGTGTGGTCGTTGCCGATTCCCAGCTGCTCGCGGATGACCTGGTGAAACTGAATGAAGGCGGCCTGAGGGCAGCTGTCCAGACCACGCGCACGCGCCGCGATCATGATGTTTTCTAGAAACATGCCGTAGTCCAGCCAGCTGCCTTGCGCCAGGGCGCGGTCGATCGAGAAGATCAGGCCAACCGGGGCGTCGAAAAACCGGTAATTGCGAGCCCACTGTGTGCGCATCTTCTCGGTATCTCCCCGACCGATCCCGAGCAAACCGTACAGCTGCAATCCAATCTTGCGTCGCCTTCCGGCGTAGGGTTCGACCCACTTTTCCGGGTAATACGAGTATTCGTCCTTGTGTCGGGCAAGTCGTTCGGCGTCGTAGTAAATCGCCAGTATCGCCGCGGAAAGCCGGCTCAATGCCGGACCGGTGAGCACGTGCACGTTCCAAGGCTGCGTGTTCGTTCCGCTCGGTGCGCGGCTGGCAACGCGCAGGATGTCTTCGAGCACCGCGCGGGGTACCGGCTCGGGCAAGAACGCGCGAACGGCACGCCGGGAGACGATCGCGGCATCGACAATAGCGGCCGGTCCCGCGGGCGCGCGATCGTTTTCACGCATCGGCGTAAACCCTGGGAACGCCCGCCAAAACAATTCCCATTATTGCGACGCACATCCCTTGTTTCTGCCTCATGCGCCAATCCGGTCTATCCGCATAATGCGATGATTATTATATGTAATTCTTAAATTCTCAATGGAAATTTGCGTTTCGCAGGCGACTACTCTGGCTTGACTTTTGTGCGTAGCAGCATACAATCGCCTCGTGTTCGCGCTCAGCCATACTTTATGCAGGGCGACGCGGGCATCAGCGGCCGATGCGAACGTGGCCGCAACCCGGACATGTTACGTGCGACCTCTTGGAGAAATCATGGCTACGACGCTTACAGAATTGGTGGAACTGCAAAAGGGTCAACTCGACGCGTGGAATGCGCTCAGCCAGACCTTGTTTGATGCAGCCGAAAAGGTGGTCAACCTGAATATTGCCGCCGTGAAGGCGGCCTTTCACGACTCGTCCGAATCGAGCCAAACGTTGCTCGGTGCGCGGGACGTGCAGGAATTTTTCACCCTCGCCAATGGCGTTAACCAGCCGAACCTCGAAAAGGCCATCGGCTACTCGCGCAATGTCTACGGAATTGCCAGCGGGGCGGGGGCGGAACTGACGAAGATTTTCGAAGCGCAGGTGAGCGAAGCCAATCGCAAGATTGCCGAGCTGGTCGACTTTGCCGCGAAGAACTCGCCGACGGGCTCTGAGCCGGCCGTGTCGCTGTTTAAGTCCGCCGTTGCGGCGGCCAACACCGTGTTTGACACCGCTTCCAAGGCCGCCCGGCAGGCGAGCGACTGGGCGGAAGCCAATTTTGCTGCCGCGGCCTCGGCGACCATCAACGCAGCCAGTGCCGCCAATGACGCTGCAAAGGGCAAGAGCCGTAAGGCGGCCTAAAGAAATTTAGTCTCCTTGGCACCACTTGTTTGGACGTTAGTCCAAACACCCTCCTGTCTCCTCCTTAAGTGGTGCTTTTCGAGCCTGGTCGCTGACCAGGCTCTTTTTTTATTGGCCGTCCAGCGGCGCGGCAGCGTTGGGCAAAATCTCGATTTGCGCTCCGATGGACCGCAAGTGCCCGAGCAAAAAATCGTAGGCCTGTGCGGCAACCACGGGCGGCCCCTTCACACCGAGCTCGATGTGTCGTCGCGTCGGTCTGCCGTCGGAACCATCCCCGACCGAGGGCAGGCTAAACGTACGTACCCCGGCAAAGCGCGCTTCGATCTGCTGCATCAGCGGCACAATCGTCGACTCCGCGGTTCCAAATAACAGGAGCGATCGCTCGAGCTGCGGCGCGCTGTGAAAGTGTTCGCGATAGTCGGTCTCGAGCACCCATTCGATCATCGGCCAGGCCATGACCGGAAAGCCCGGCAAAAAATAGTGGCGAGCTACGGCAAAGCCGGGGATTCGGTTGTAGGGATTGGGCACAAGGCGAGCGCCGCGCGGAAACTCTCCCATCATCAGAACGCGTTTGCCCTCTGGGGAGGACAGATCCTGCAAGCCACGTTTGGCGGCTACTTGTGCGATTTCGTCCCTCGCGCCGGGATGCAATACGAGATCGGTGTTCAACGCGGCGCCGACCGCCTGACGCGTCTGGTCGTCGGGAGTTGCCCCGATTCCCCCGCAGCTAAACACCACATCGTCGCTCGCAAGGCTGAGGCGAAATGCCCGCTCCAGCGCACCGCGATCGTCCGGCAAAAACTGCGCCCACGACAGCGAGAGGCCGCGATCGCGCAGCATGGCGATCACATGCACAAGATGCCGGTCCGTGCGGCGGCCCGACAGGATTTCATCGCCAATAACGTACAGTCCGAATCGCAGCAAATTCGCCTCCCCCTCCGTGCCACGACCCCGGCAAGCGCGCATTGAGCGCGATGTCGCACGGGGCCATGTGATCATCCGTCCGGCGCAACGTGTTTGGCAAATCGATGAGGCGAGGCGCGAATTTACGGTGCGATTGCGCCCTAGATCGCAAGCTCGTTTTTACGAAAAGTCCGACTGCCGGGGGATTTCCAACGGTGTTACGTATTGTTACAAACAAGCCCAGGGGACATCTCAAACACATGCGAGCGGCGCCGTAACGGCAACTGCTACACAGATCAATCGTGGCTTTGGGCCACGTGCAGCGCGGCGGCACACCCAATTTGTATTGTGTGCGAGCCGCTGCGAAATGGGAAAGGAATCGAAATGAACGCGTTCGCGATCGGCTCCAACAGCTGCTGGTACCAGCCGCAAACCGTCGGCGCGCAAGGCACGAACGCCGCCCAGGCCACGGGCAGCGTCCCGGCGCAGGACAACGACGGCGATAACGATCAAAGCGGCAGCACGCAGGGCGCAAGCGCGGGTGCCGAAGGATTCAAAGCCTTCCTGGATGCCCTCTTCCAGGCCTTCGGCCAACTTGGCTTGTCACCGAACGGGGCGCCGACCAATGCCGCCTCGGGCAGCGCCAACGCCGCCGGGACGAATGCCGCGACAAGCAGCACGACAACGAGCGCAATTGCCAGCTCGGCCAGCGGTTCTTCCGCTAACGGCGCAGGCACTTTGCCAGCGGCCGCAAGCAACGCGAGCAGCACGACGGATTCCAGTGCAAATTCTCTGGCCGAAACGCTTCGTGCTCTTGGCACTTTCTTAGATGACCTTTTCAATGCGCTCAGTGCGGCCGCCTCTTCCGCGGGTGCCTGGCCCGCGGGTCAAGATTGCGCGGCAAGCACCGGTGCTCCCGCGGCGCCGCAAGCGCTCGCGTCCAACTCGACCGGCGCCTCCGCTACGAACTCGACGGCGAGCACCTCGTCCAACTCGACCTCGGCGGGCAGTGTCCCGAACACGACCGCAACGACGGCCGCAACGCAAGCGTCCAGCGCGTCGACCCCCGGTGCCACAAACAGCGCAAGCGCGACCAGCGCAGTGGCCAACGCAACTTCCACTTCCACGACAAGCAACGCGGCAAACACGCAATCGAGCGCCTCCAGCACCGGCTCAACCGGTACCAGCGGGACGGAGCATCATCACCACCGCCATCACCATCACGTCCAAAACGCCTACGGCCGTGGCAACGGCCTTGTGCAAATGCTGCAAAACCTGATTTCGCAACTCGGTGCACCGGCCACGGGTTCGTCCTCGGACGCGACGTCGACATCGACCGGTGGTGCCACAGCCGCGACGGCGGCCGCGAGCACGGGCACGAGCAGCTCGGGACCGAGCGCTGCTGGCGCCGCAGTGACGGCGCCAACCGGCGGTCCCTTCTCTCAGCTGCAGCAGGATTTTCAAACGCTGGTGCAAGCGCTCGATCCCTCGGCCAGTAACTCCACTGCCGGTGCGCCGACCCTGCTTTCGTTCCTGCAAAACCTCGTGACGGACTTGGGCGGCCCATCGGCCTCCGGCATCTCTTCCGGTGCACAGACCGGATCGCTCGTCAACACGACGGCGTAGTCGGTTTTTACGGCCGCACGCTGGCCCAGACCTTTTCCAGGCGCTTGACGCTCACCGCAAACGGCGTGCGCAATTCCTGGGCAAACAGCGAAACGCGCAACTCTTCGAGCAACCAGGCAAATTCTTCCAGGCGCGCGTCGGCTACGCCCTTGCGCGCCGCCAGCTCCCGTAGCCAGCGCGTTTGCAAAGGCGCGATTTCTCGCATGCGCGCCTGGTCGCGCAGCGGATCGGTGCGCAGCTTCTCCAGGCGCAGCTCGATTGCTTTGAGGTAGCGCGGCAGGTTCACCAGGGCTTGCGGGGGTGTCTCGGCCACAAACCGCCGGCCAAGCAGGCGACAGAGCTGTTGCTCGATGTCCGCGCGTGCGGCGTCGGCGCCGCGCAGGCCGACGAGCTTGCGCTGAACGCCGATGGCTTCGTCGACCACTTGCTCGGCCAACCGCGCCAGCTCCTGTGCGACCAGACTCAAGCGGCCACGAGCCTCTTGCTTACGCGCCAGAAATTGCGCGCGGTCCGTCGGCCATGGCTCGGCTAGACACACGCGGTCGATTGCGGCTGTCACGACCTGCTCGTCCAAGGGTTCGAGTCGGTTCATGGCCGCAACCGACATCGCCCGCATCCGGACTGGCACCAGCGCCGAGAGCGCCTTTTCCACGGACTGCACCTGCGCGCGCAACTGCAGACGAAACAGCCGGCGCAGGCCCAAGCGATGCGCTTGGCGCGCCTCGTGCGGGTCATCGAAGATTTCGACTGTGCAATGGGTACCGTGGTCGACCAAAGCCGGGTGGCCAAGCAAGACGAGTTCGCCCCGACGAACCTGCTGCGTCTGAGGCAAGGAGCCGAAGTCCCAATCGGTGATTGCGGGCGCCGCAGCAGCCGCATTGGGGACCGCGCTTGCGGCGAACTCCCGAAAGCTATGCTGAACCTGCGCCGCGAACTCGGAGCGCAAGGCGGCAAGATTCCGCCCCATGGCAAGCTGCCGACCGGTTTCATCGACCACCTTGAAGTTCATGACCAGGTGCCGGGGCAAGGATTCGAGCTTAAAGTCGTTGACCGTGCAAACCACGGTGGCGTGCTCGTGCAGGTCGGCAACCAGCGTCTCTCCCAACCCCGGTGCGGGAGCCTGCGGTGCAATCGGGTGCCGCTCGATAAACGCGGCCGCGTAGGCGGGAAGCGGAACGCAGGCGCGACGCAACTTTTGCGGCAGCGACTTGAGCAGCTGCAACACTTTCTCCTTGAGCATCCCGGGCACCAACCATTCGCAGCGCAGCGCATCGACCTGATTGAGTGCCAGCAGCGGCACGGTGAGGGTCACCCCATCGCGAGCGCTTCCGGGTTCAAAGTGATACGACAAGGGCATGACTACGCCGCGCATCATCAGCTCCTTGGGGAAGAGCTGCGTTGCCGCGCCCGCGGCCTCGTGCCGCATTAACTCTTCGCGCGACAAAAACAACAATTGCGGCTGGTCGCGCTCGGCCTTTGCGCGCCAGCGCTCGAAGCTCGCACCGTCGCACACATCGGCCGGCAGCAATCGGTCGTAAAAGGCAAAGATTTGCTCTTCGTCGACCAGGACATCCGGACGGCGCGTTCGGTGCTCGAGCTCGCGAATTTCCTCGACAAGTCTTTGGTTGTGCGAGAAAAACGCGGCGCGCGACTCCCACTGGCCGGCAACCAGGGCCTCGCGAACAAAGATCTGCCGCGCGTGTTGCGGATCGATGGGACCGTAGGCAACGCGCCGCTGGGCATAGATCGGCAGTCCGTAGAGCGTTGCGCGCTCGAAGGCCACCGCCTGCCCCGCACGTTTTTCCCAATGCGGATCGCTATACGTTTTCTTCAACAGGTGCGCACCGACTTGTTCGATCCACGTCGGGTCGACCTCGGCCGCGCTTCGGGCAAAAACCCGTGAAGTCTCCACCAATTCGGCCGCCACGAGCCAACGCGCCGACTTTCGCGCCCGCACCGATCCCGGCCAGAGGTGAAATCGCACGCCGCGCGCGCCCAAAAACGGCGGCTCCCGCCGCGCCCCGGCATCGGCCTCACCGCTTCGGCAGCCGATGTTTCCGAGCAAACCGGCGAGCAGCGCGCGGTGCACCTGTTCGTACGTGGCGGCCGAGGCGTTCACGCGCCAGCCGTGTTCGGCGACGATCTGGTGCAGTTGCGCATGCACGTCGATCCACTCGCGCACGCG
>Ga0187778_10002817_pt1 | contig 11800 bp, 12 predicted proteins | sample 1015_Q2_SP5_20_M_FD_132418 | JGI IMG/M metagenome (GOLD analysis project Ga0187778, IMG submission 132418) | Tropical peat soil microbial communities from peatlands in Department of Meta, Colombia - 1015_Q2_SP5_20_MG | ecosystem: Environmental > Terrestrial > Soil > Wetlands > Peat | place...
GGGGCCGCCGATCTCGCCCGCGTACTGAGCGTTCCTCGGGACGCTCGAGCGCGTGATCGACGAACATATCGCGCAGCGTCCGGCAGCTATACAGCAACGCTCCTCTCTAAAGGCTGGATGCGCATTGCTCAAGGTGTCAGTGAGGAGAGACGCGACGCTGCGCTGGCAGGAGCCGCCGGAACAGATGCCCAGGTCATCGAAGAAATCGCGGATCTTCTCTCTCACGTTCTGGTACTGCTTAGCGTCATGAATCCCGCTAACCCATCTCGAGCGCGCAGGCCAACGCCGCTTCGTTGAGGTGTTCCGGCACATCGCCGCCAACGATCACCAGGCCGCGCGCGCCGGGTGGTCGTCGATCGAGCCGGCAACGCGGGTCTTCTTCAAGGAGCCTAACCCGATGCCCATCAAGCATTGGCTGTGGCGTCGTGGGCTCATAGAGTCACCCGAGTGCCGGCTCCCGTTGACGCAAGTCTCAACTAGTCTTGCTGAGGAGATCGATGCTTTCGCCGGCGGGGACCTGGCGCTGAAGGGAGCGGCCTGACTCAGAAATATCCCTCCATTTTCTTTTTCTCCATCGACCCGGCGCTGTCGCGGTCGATAATCCGGCCTTGCCGCTCAGAGGTTTTGCTGTTGAGGAGTTCGGCGATTATGCGCTCCACAGTGTCCGCCTGGCTCTCGACGGCCGCCGTCAACGGGTAGCAGCCGAGGGTGCGAAAGCGCACCTGCTTGACTTCCGGTACTTCACCGGGAAGGAGCGGCAGGCGGTCGTCGTCTACCATGATCAGCATGCGATCGCGCTCGACGACGGGCCGCGGGGCCGAGAGGTAGAGTGGCACGATCGGTATGCTCTCGTTCTGAATGTATTGCCAGACGTCGAGTTCGGTCCAGTTCGAGAGCGGAAACACGCGAATGCTCTCGCCAGGGCGCTTGCGGGTGTTGTAGAGCGACCAGAGCTCGGGGCGCTGCTGGCGCGGATCCCAGCGGTGATGCGCGGAGCGGAACGAGAAGACGCGCTCCTTGGCACGGCTCTTCTCCTCGTCCCGCCGCGCGCCGCCAAAGGCAGCATCGAAGCGATACTTGTCGAGCGCCTGGCGGAGCGCCTGAGTCTTCATGACGTCGGTGTGGACCTCTGAGCCGTGCGTGATAGGTCCGATGCCCTGGGCAAGGCCTTCCGGGTTGACGTGCACCAGGAGCTCGAGGCCGAGCCTCTTGGCAGTCTCGTCGCGAAATTGGTACATCGCACGGAACTTCCAGGTGGTATCCACGTGCAGTAGCGGAAACGGCGGTGGAGCCGGATAGAACGCCTTCATGGCAAGGTGGAGCATGACGCCGCTGTCCTTGCCGATCGAATAGAGCATCACGGGTCGCTCACACTCGGCGACCACCTCACGGAGAATGAAAATGCTCTCGGCCTCGAGGCGCTCGAGGTGGGTGAGAGTCGGGTGTTCTTGCATCCGGCGAAGACCCTAGCAATTCGGCTATCAGCGTGTACGAACGCTTATGCATGAGGGACTGAATGTTGGTTATTGGACTCAATGGCCCTGGGATTTCAAGAATGCGAGCCCACTCGTTTCCAACATGGAAAAAACCGGGTCATGTTCTCGCACGCGCTACGCCTCGGACTGGCTCCCGCCCTCCTAGCTGTACTGGTCGCGGCGGGACCGGCCTGCGCCGAGGATCGCGCGGGGTCGGCCGAGGAAAGCTCCCTCACGTGGAAGGGAATTACGCTCTACGGCGTCGTCGATATCGGGCTTCAGTACCAGACGCACGGTGCGCCCGCGAGTGACTTTGTCTCCTACACGACGGAGCCCGTCATTCAGAAGAACAGTAACAATTCGGTCACAACGCTGACGTCGAGCCCCTTGAGCTGGTCGAGGATCGGGCTCTCGGGAAATGAGCCGCTGTACGGGGACTGGGCGGCGGTCTTCCGCGTCGAAACCTATTTCAACCCGACATCGGGGAATTTCAGTGACGGGCTCAAATCGCTCACCCTGAACAATGGCAGGTCCCTGACGGCACAGACCTCGAACCTCGACAGCAGTGTGGCGGGGCAACTCTTCGGTGGCGCTGCGTACGCAGGTTTGAGCTCACCGCGATTCGGCACGCTCACTCTCGGCCGACAGCTGACGGTGCTCGCGGATGGCATTGTGAAGTACGATGCAATCGAGGACGGGGAGAATTCGGGGCACGCCTTCTCGCTGCTAGGTGGATCGCGGACGACCGCCGGCGGTGGCACGACTGAAGACACCCGGCTTGATCATTCACTGAAGTACACCGGAACGTTCGACTGGCTGCACGTCGGCGCGCTGTACCAGTTCAGCGGCGCGAGCGGGTCGGAAAATACCGCTGTGCAGGCGCAGCTCGGCGTGAATGCAGCGGGCGTCTCTGTCGATGCGTTCTACGCGAAAAAGTACGACGCAGTCTCCGCGAGCGCACTCACAGCAGCGCAGGTGGCGGCTCTCGCGCCCACGTACTCGCCTTCCAACTCGGTCGCAGCCACGGTCTCGGACAACACGGCTTGGGCGCTGATGGGCCGGTACGACCTGGGTGTCGTGCGACTCTTTGGCGGATACGAGCATATCGATTTCGCCAACCCGCGCACGCCACTGTCGGCTGGCATCCAGGACATCGGCGGCTACGTGCTGGCAGTGGCGAACAATGGTGCCTACACCAACGATCGGGTGCTGCGGGTGTTCTGGGGAGGGGCCAAGTGGCACGTGACGCCGGATTTCTACCTGGCGGCGTCCTACTACGGCTACCGGCAGAACAGCTACGCTACGGGAGGGAACTCCGGATGCTCGACGAACGCGAACGCTGGCTGCAGCGGCACGGAGAGCGCGGCCGGGGTACTGGCCGACTATAACTTTGACGGGCATTTCGATGCTTACGTCGGCACCCTGTGGACAGGGGTCCGCGACGGCCTCGCCAGCGGGTACCTGAACACCTCGACTCTGACGACGACGGTCGGTTTCCGGATCCGGTTCTGATTAAGGGGCTGCCCTCAGGTTATCGGCTAATAACTCAGTGAATTAACGTTGCCGCCCCCGCTTCAGTAATATCCTGAGAATGCTGGCGCGCTGGTTAACCGATCGCGAGCTCTCGGGCGATGAGCTTGCGCTCGAGGACCTCAATCGCAGGTTCGAATCCCTCGCGGCGAGCGGGCGCATCGCGCTCGCGCTCGAGATGCTGCCGGGAACGCATGTACTGACTTCTAGCTTCGGTGCGCAGGCAGCCGTGACGCTCCACCTCGTGACACGGGTGAGCCCGAGGATACCCGTGGTTCTGATTGATACCGGCTATCTCTTCCCGGAGACCTACCGTTTCGTCGATGAGCTCGCGGGGCGCCTTAAGCTAAACCTGAAGGTGTTCCGGTCGCAGGTCTCCTCGGCGTGGCAGGAGACCCGGTTCGGAAGACTGTGGGAACAGGGGCTCTCAGGCATCGAGCAGTACAATCGCATCAACAAGCAGGAGCCGATGGAGAAGGCGCTCGCCGAGCTTGGCGCGGAGACCTGGATCTCGGGCCTGCGGCGGGTGCAAGCCGCGACCCGTGCGCGGATCGCGCCGGTCGAGTTCAAGCGCGGCCGTTACCACGTACATCCGATCTTCGACTGGACGGATCGGGAGGTGGGCCGATATCTCGAAGAGAACGACCTTCCGTACCATCCGCTCTGGGACAAGGGGTATCTCTCCATCGGCGACTGGCATACAACGCGCTCGCTCCGCGAAGCAGGCTCGATCGAGGGCCTGCGGTTCTTTGGAATAAAGCGGGAGTGCGGCTTGCACGAAGCCTGAGCCGCGAGAGCGCAAGGTCAGGTCGTGAGAAACACGCGCCCCGCTGCCACGATCAGCATCACGGCCACCAGTGCGCGCGTAATCGCCTGCGGGAGGCGGATAACGATCCGCGAGGCGAGGAGGATGCCCGGGATAGAGCCGATCAGGAGCAGCGCCAGCACTGGAAGATTCAGGTGCCCGAGGGCCGCGTGCCCTAAGCCAGCGATCACGGTGATGGGCAGCGCGTGCGCGATGTCAGTCGCCACCAGTCGGTCTCCGGGGAGCCTCAAGGGATAGAGCCACACGAGTGCCACCGTTCCCAGGGCGCCGGCGCCGACCGAGGTCAGAGTCACCGCGACGCCGATGAGGAACCCCGCCAGAAGCGTAAGGAGGCGCTGGTGGCGCTCGGCGCCCGCGAGGGAGGTAGCGAGCTTGAGGCCGACACGCCGGAGCGGATGCTGGAGGACCAGGCCCAGCGCGGTGATCGCGAGGACCACTGCGAGTGCGCGGAGGACTAAGTGGTCGACGACGAGCAGGTTCGGCGCCAGCGAGAACCAGGCAATCGCGGCGGCGGCTCCTGGAATGCTCCCGAGCGCGAGACGCGCGACGACTCTCCAGTCGACGCGCCGGCTGTAGCCGAAGGATGCGGTCGCGGCTACTTTCGTGATCGCGGCGAATGCGAGGTCAGTGCCGACCGCTGTCGTCGGCGACTGACCGAAGATGAGAATCAAGAGGGGGGTCATAAGGGAGCCACCGCCGACGCCGGTGAGGCCCACCATGATTCCGACCAGGAGACCAGCGGCTACGAAGATGAACGAATCCGCCATGACTGCAGTACCGGGCACTCGAAGCCGCGTGACTCAGGTCGTCGTCTTCGAGCTTACAGGCGGGCCGACGATGAGCGAATGAAGCGCCCGCTGGACAATAGTCGGACCCGAGGCACTCTGCGCGAGCGTCGGCGTGTAGGACAGACTCAACGGCCCGCCGAGCGAGGCGGCGGGCCCCGCGCTTTTCGATAGCACGCTGGGAAAGGACACTCTGCGGTTGCAGCGCTCCCATGCGTACCGGATTGGATCCACTCTTACTTCGTACATTTGTGTGTCAGTCATCCACGCCGTAGTTGAACGAGCCGCCTCGAGGCATTCCCGCGGTTGAGACCGAGATCGGCGGGCGGTGCTTGCAGCCGAAGCCTGTACCAGAGCATCGGAACTATGCACAACCGCAGTTAAACGCCTAAATACTGATTTCTGCTACTGAAATAACTGACGTGACTTCTGAGGCACTCGCGGGCAGGCAACGGGTTGTTTGGCCACCTACCCTGATGCCGAGGAAGACACCAGCCACGACATAGATATTAATGAGTCCGCCGGGCGAACCTCGCCATCGGTATCAACGAGGGTATAGGGGCAAAGTCGCCGGCCCTGCCGCGAAATTGAATACGCGCACGTACTTTTCTTAGCAAGAATACTTCGTTGTGAAATCTGCCGAAGCGTACGTGTGGTGCTCGGCCATTGTGAGAATTTCTGGTTCTATGGACTACGCAGACACTACTTACGTCCCGCAGTTTGCTCTCTCTGGACGTTGCTCGGGCGTGCGTGCCTATCTGCGGTCGTGTCGACGAGCCATCGCCCTTCAGTTCCTCCCGCCTAAGCGCCCGAGCTCAATCCAGTCGGTTGCATCTGGGGCTAACTCAAACACCATGCCCTACCCAACTTCTGTGCACGCGATCTCGGTGAGTTCGCACACTAAGCACCACAACACCTGCGCTCGATGCAGCGCCGCTCGACGCTTGTCTGTGCCTTCTGCCAAACTGATGATTCCGCTGCTCGCGCGGGTAAAGATAGCGGAATGGCCGCACCTATGTACGAACAGATCGTAATTGTCGGGGCCGGCCAGGCGGCGGTGCAAACCGCAGATACACTCAGACGCAAGGGCTTCGCGGGAAAGCTGACCATGGTAGGCGACGAGCCGTGGTTGCCCTACCAGCGTCCGCCGCTCTCCAAGAAATATCTGAGCGGATCCCTCGACCGTGAGCGCCTGTTTATCCGTCCCACACAGTTCTTTACAGATCACCAAGTCCCCGTACTTCATGGGCACCGTGTTACCGAACTCGCGACCGGTCCGCGTCACGTACGACTCGATGACGGCCGCGTGCTTCCGTACGACGCGCTCGTACTCGCCACAGGCAGCAAACCGCGCCGCCTCGTTGTGCCAGGCGCGGAACTGGCAGGCGTGCATTATCTGCGTTCTATTGCGGACGCCGATGCGATCCGAGAGCGGTTTACAGCCGGAGGTCAACTGGTGGTCATCGGGGGCGGCTATATCGGGCTAGAGGTAGCTGCGACAGCGCGAGAGCTCGGGATGGATGTGACGGTGCTCGAGATGGCAGCCCGAGTCATGAGTCGCGTAACGTGTGCGGACGTTTCGGCGTTTTTCGAGTTGGAACACAGCCGTCGCGGTGTGCACATTCGGTGCAACGAGACGGTGCGCGCGTTGCATGGCGATCCGCGCACCGGGCGCGTGCGCGCGGTGCTCACGGAGTCAGGCGGCGTGTACGCGGCTGATCTAGTAATTGCTGGGGTCGGCGTAGTGCCCGCGGACGAACTCGCCCGCGCCGCGCGACTGGATTGCGAAAACGGTATTGTCACAGACGCGCATTGCCGCTCGTCTGACCACGCAATTTACGCTGCCGGTGACTGCGCGAGCCATCTAAACCGCCAGTATGGGCGCCATTTGCGTCTAGAGTCAGTCGACAACGCCTTTGAGCAGGGCACCACGGTTGCACTAAACCTCATGGGCAGCGCGACTCCCCACCATAAGGTGCCCTGGTTCTGGTCCGACCAATACGACCTCAAGCTCATCATCGTGGGTATCGCAGACCGCTGCGACGCCGTGGTACTGCGCGGCTCACCTGAGGCGCGCAGCTTCAGCGCCTGCTATTTGCGTGATGGGGAGCTCGTCGCTATTGACACCATCAATGCTCCCAAGGATCAGATGGCTGCCCGCAAGCTGATCGCCGCGCACGCGCGGGTGGATGTGAACAAGCTCGCCAATCCCACGATCCCGCTCAAGGATCTGCTCTGACCGTGCTGCCGCGAACTACGGTATTTAGGCTGGCCAGAACTAACGCGGATGGCGTACTCGCTATAAGGCTCAAAGCGGCCCCCCGACTTGAACCTGCCGAAATGCTGCCGTTCCACGCGGGTGCGAGAATATGCACCGCTGTGAATCCACTCGGGGCGGTGAACAAAATGCCGAGCGCGCGCTACTCCGCCAGCGGTCTGCGCGAGCCCGTCGGTGGCGAGCTGCGCGCCGCGCGTTCTTGGGCGCTCTCCCGCTCCAGAAGCGCAATACAATCTGCAATCGCTTGCTCTGACACACGATGCGCGCGGCCGATGTGATAGCTGCGGAGCTTCCCTGCCTCGATCAAGTCGTAGAGCGTCGGCAGACTACAGCCGATCTTCGTGGCCGCGTACTTTAGGGAACCCAATCTCGCGGTAGTGAGCTCGCGACGCCCATCTCGCGTCTTAGGGCGTATATCGTGCTGATGTGTTGCAGCGTTGACGAGACCAGTCTTCATGGTTTTGAGCCTCCGTACATCGCAATGCTCGCGCTCGCCGCGCGTCGGAAGCGACCGGCTTCACTCACTCTGGTTGCGCAGCTCATTGAAGGAGCCTCGTGCGCGACATTGACTCCGACACCGTTAGACTTGCAGTCCTATCCTTTCAGCGCGGCGAGTTTCTCTTGCATTGCCGAGGGAATGAATCGCAGGTACGCCTTCTCAATCATCGCAATACTCGTCCCCGTCTGCGCCGCCACCGTCAGCGGATCGACTCCGTAGATCTGAAGCAGTTCGCTGATACGCGCATGACGGAAGCTATAGGCGCTCGCGTGGGTAGGAATTCGTCGCTTCGCGCTCGCGTCCCGATTGTGATTCGCGATCGCTGCGCGCACTGCTCTTGACCAGACATGACGACGCCAAGGCGTCTCTCCATCCTCGGTAAAGAGCGGCGCATTCGGCAGCTTGTCCTTCGACTGCTCCTTGAAGAATTCAGTGGCCTCGGCGCCGAGCACCACGTGTCGCCGGCGTAGCTTTGCCGGCCTTCCCTTGCGATGTGCGAGCCGCAGGGTCGTGCCATCGAAGTCCGCCACGATAGCGGCGGCAAGCTCCTTCGGCCGCGCGCCCGTGAGCTCGAGCCCACGCAGGAATCGAGCCGCAGCGGGTGAGGCGGCCGCGATCACCGCCTTGCGCTGAGTGGCATCGAGGAACACGGCGGTCTCACCGGTTTCGTCCACGTCATCCGCGAGCGCCCTGAGCCTCCAGGCGACGGGGTTCCCGAGGTAGCCCGACTCCATCGCACGGTTGAGGGCCGCCGCGACCGACCGGACGTAGCGGTTCACCGTGCGCGGTTTCTTCCCCTCGAGGATCCGATCGCGCCACTCCAAGAAGTCATCCCGAGTCAGCGTCTCAAGATCCAGGTCCGCCAGGGCATCCTCGTAGGCGACCGTCTTGAATTTCGCTTCGGCGGTACTCGCCGCCTCGGGGCGACCGTCTCGTCGCAAGTCTTCCAAGTAGGCTTCCAAGGCCTCTCGCACCGTGGCGCGCTTGATGCTGCGTACCGCGGAGCCCACCGCCTGCGCGAGCCAGGCTTCCGCCCGTCGCTTGGCTTCATCGAATTCGAGCGACTCACCGAGGGATCTGTACTGCTGTTTGCCGTCGCGAGTGCGAAACCTTACGACCCAGGTGTCAGGGCCTCGTCGAAAGCCCAACGCGGCTCCCTTCGAGAGACGCTGCCAGTGAGGCTCGCGCCGAATGGGGAGTCGATCGCGGTCGCGTTTGCGTGATAGTTCGGACAAAGCTGTAATTTCCGTAAATTTCCGTACGGGCGTTCGCGTTACCTGTTACAGCTCGGACAAGGCTATAACTTTTTCCGTACGGGCGTTCGCGTTGGGGTTACAGGTTTGCGCAAGGCTGTAACACGGTTTCGAATCCCGTAGGGAGTGCCATCTAATCAATCACAGAGGGGCGAGGAGGTCTTCGCGAGTGGCGGTCAGTTTCATGGGGTTCTTCTCTCTTCGAAGTTCTGAATCTTTGACTGATCAGAGATCTTTGTTGTTGAGGCTATAGAGCCCGGGAATTACGGGCACAAGTACTACTCCTTGGCGTCGCCGAGACGAGGTGATCCAAGACGCGAGCGTCTATGAGCGAGAGCGGCTCGCCACGACTTCTCGACATCTTGAGAACAACTCAACGGAACATGAGTTTGAGAACGTCCTTATTCCCGGCGTGTTTCGTATGAGCCTTCAGGGGGTTTGCGAATAGGCGCAAGAAGCTCCATTCGTTGCGGTCGTAGACGTTCACGACAAGCGCGAGGTCCCGACCGTCGCTGTCCCGCAGCTTAGGTACGACGTAGGTGAGAAGATCGCTAGGATCACTGAAGGCGATCACTTGCTTTGGTCGCCCGACAAGCTCGAGCGGGCCTTGGGGACGAGAGGCAGCCCAGCGCCGGAGTAGATGAGGGAGCGCGGAAGCGGCGCCCGGCGCGGGCGCCGCTTCGAGGAGCGGCTGGGTGAAAGAGCCGGTGGCGGTCGTCCAGGACTCAGGAACCCCGTGGATGCGGCCGAGCTCGAGTAGCGCGTACTGGTTGGCAAAGAAATAGAGGTCGGCTGTGCGCTCGCCGACGCTCTGCGCCTCTGGGGAGTCGGCGGACACATTGCCGAAGGCATCGAGGACCACGAAGCTCCCCAGGCTTTCGGAGATCACGACGAAGTCCTGTCCCGCGACATCAGCACCGTCAAAAGCCGCGGCGTACTTGAAGGCTTGATTGATCGCTTGCCGGAAATAGGTGCGCATGGGACCCAAGGCAAGCGCCGCGTCGGCGACGCCCCAATTCATGATGTTCTGCTTCACAAGGCTGTTCGCCCACGCGCCGCCGCCGGAGATCGGCTTGTGAGCGAGCGCCTCGGTGAGCTGGTCTCGACTGATCCACGGGTAGAACGGGGCGTCGGTGCGAGCACATAGTTCAAGGTGAGCCTTATCAACACCTGACAGATTGATCTCCGGGAGCACGATGAAGCGGCACTTGGGTGGGAATAGAAGCGGCCACCAATTCACCTCGTCGACGACAACTGGGGGTGCACCGTTTCGCGTATAGACGTAGCGATAGACGAACGGCGTGCTCGCCTGCCATTCGTGATCGTCACGCCAGATCGGCTCATCGAGAAAGGTTGCGTCCGGCCGGGAGCCGAGCGGCAGCGGCTGTGTGGTCTGATGCGGCAGGAAGCCGGTGGGGCATAGCCCAGCGACGTGCTTACAGAGACCTTCGCGAAACGTGTCGGACGCACCCGGTCCATCGGCGTTCATGCCGTGCACGTACACGATATGGATCGGCTTGGTGGCGGTTGCGATCAGCTGACCCAAGGAGCGGGTCTTCTCTAGCGTTGCGGGGTCATCAGGTCGGATGCCGGCCTGCGCCACGTTGACCAAGACGTATGCCGCCAAGAATGCGGCCCCGATCCCGACGCATCCCCATGTGTTCATATGAGCCCCGCGAGCTTGTAAGTTCGCTCCGTGACGACAGTTTGCGCTTGTTCAGCGCGCGAACAAGGAATAGTTGCCTGCGCCGCCGCGGGTGAGATGGCATGGCTCCTGCGAACAGAGACGTCAGATGTACCCAGGATTTTCCTGTAAGACGGCCGGACTACAAGAGTCCGGTCTCGGCGAAGGAGTACTCCTTCGAGTCCCCGATGATGAGGCGGCCGAGGACGCAAACGTCGATGAGCGAGAGGTCGCCCTGCTGCAGTGGTTCGAGGAGCAGGATCCCTCGACCGCATTCGGCGGGGCTTACAGCTTTCCTGATCCGAGCACCCTGCGGGCACTGTCACCGGTCACGAGGCCGATCTTCGATAAGAATGGCAACCTGATCGCCTGTACGACGACGCCGCGGCCGTAAAGAGCAGACCGCCGGGGCGGCTACCGAGAGAAGTAAGTAGCCGCCCCCGCCGGCTTGAGCGTCACTTGGCTGATCGAGCTCGTCGCGGCTTAGCGTGTCGCAGCCCGGTCTTCGGTTTCTTACGTCCGGCTGGCACGCGACTCGCGACCGGCGGACGTCGCGCCGTAATGAACCACGTGCTCGACGGCGCCCATACACCGTCTTGTCGCACGTAGCGCGCGAGTGTCTGGCGCAGCGCGGCAGCCACCGTCGGTTTCAGCCTTTCGCCTTCGGCGCCCGCCAGGCGAATGATTTCGCCGGCCGGGCCGAGCGCCATCGCAAACTCGATCGCATCGTCGAGGTCGCGACCGATGCAAATGTCCGCATCGAACCTCTCAAAACTAATCCCGGTGAAGCCGGCGCTCATCAGCATCGAGCTCACCATGTCAGGGCCGGCCATGGAGAATGGACCGGGGCCGCAGTGCACCTGATCGGTGTCTTCGTGCGATATGACGGGCACGATCTCCCGCACTTTGAGCTCCGCGTCGTGAAGCCAGGGGTTGTCCTCCCGTTTGCGCCAGACGATTTGTGTCAGCACCCCGCCTGGCTTCAACGCGGCACGAATGTTTCGCAGGGCAACACCCGGCATCATGAAGAACATCGTCCCGAATCGCGCGAACGCGCAGTCATAGGGGCCGCGCAGATCGTCGCTCTGCACATCGGCTCTGAAGAAATGCGCATTGGGCACACGGGCCTGTGCCGCCTCGCGCTCCGCAGCGCGCACGAACTTCTCCGCGCAATCGACTCCGTATGCCGCTCCACGCGCCCCGACCGAACGCGCGATTCTGATGGTGCTGTCGCCAAAACCACAGCCCACATCGAGAACCTTGGCTCCCGCCCGATACAGATTGCGCTTCAGCACCTCGTCGCTATGGGCCGCGAGCCCTGCAACGAGCAGGTGTTTGAAACGCACGAACTTGTCATACAGGACCGTATTCCAGGCCTCGACGACAACGTCATTGCTCGTCATCGCTCCCCCCTGATGTCACGGCAGCGCTGGTGCCCTCAGCGGACTGCGCCGCAGGTATCGCGATTGA
>Ga0187778_10002818_pt1 | contig 11798 bp, 8 predicted proteins | sample 1015_Q2_SP5_20_M_FD_132418 | JGI IMG/M metagenome (GOLD analysis project Ga0187778, IMG submission 132418) | Tropical peat soil microbial communities from peatlands in Department of Meta, Colombia - 1015_Q2_SP5_20_MG | ecosystem: Environmental > Terrestrial > Soil > Wetlands > Peat | place...
CGTGATTCCTCAGATGCCTTGTCAAACCCCTGGTATCAATATCCTGAATACCCACAATTCCGTATTTTCTTAAATACTCAGTGAGGCTTATGGATGACCGCCAGTTCGACGGAAAGTCACACGCCTCTTTTACGATGAATCCCTCTGCCTTTATTCCTCCTCTGGACTCTGTGTCTTCTTCATTCACCCCGTAATTGCCTATCTGGGTATAGGTCATGGTGACGATCTGTCCCTTGTATGATGGGTCGGTCAGGATTTCCTGATATCCTGTCATTGAGGTATTAAAGACCACCTCACCTATGGTCTCCCCCTCTGCTCCAAAGGATACACCCTCAAAGACCGCACCGTCTGAGAGGACAAGCATCGCCTTATTCATGCACCCTCCCCTTGCATATGGTGATCACCGGCATGCCTTTCAGCATCCACCCTTCAAAGGGGGTATTCTTCCCTTTGGAAACGAACTTCCCGGGATCAACCCCGTATTCTTTATTCAGATCCAGGATCGTGATATCTGCGTCAGCACCTGGCTTCAGCGAACCTTTGTCTAAGCCCAAAATAACGGCGGGGTTCTTCGCCATTTTTTCGACGAGTTGCGCGAGGGTCAGCACTCCATGCTCAACGAGTCTCAGGCTTATCCCGATTGCGGTCTCGATCCCTGATATGCCTGAAGGGGCCTGGTCAAATTCGCGCAGTTTTTCGTCCCTGTGGTGAGGGGCATGGTCAGTGGCAATCACATCAATGGTGCCGTCTTTTAATCCCTCCTTTAGTGCGTCCACATCCTCCTGTCTCCTCAGGGGCGGATTGACCTTTGCGTTGGTGTTATACCCCTCCACTTCTTTTTCCGTAATGCTGAAATAATGGGGACATGTTTCAGCGGTTACCTGTATCCCCCGTGCTTTTGCCTCCCTGATCAATCTCACGGAACCTGCCGTGGAAACATGGGCGATGTGGAGCCTTCCCTTAGCGAGGCCTGCAAGGGCAATATCTCTGCCGACCATTGCCTCTTCTGCCTCAGGGGGAACTCCCCGCAGCCCAAGTGTCACAGATAAGAGGCCTTCATTCATCACCCCTCCCTCTGAGAGGTTGAGATCCTCGCAGTGAGAAATAATGGGGACATTGAATGCCCTGGAATACTCCAGCGCCCTCCGCATCACCAGGCTGCTCATCACCGGCCTGCCGTCATCAGAAAATGCCACACACCCTTCCGCGTACATAATCCCCATCTCTGCAAGCTCCTCGCCCCTCTGTCCCTTGGTGATGGCACCAATGGGATACACGGTGCATTCCCCTTCCTGGATCGCCTTTCTGATGATGAAATCCGTCACGCTTGAATTGTCGTTCACCGGGTTTGTATTGGGCATTGTGCACACCGAGGTAAATCCGCCCTTCACTGCAGCCATGGTTCCAGTTTTTATAGTCTCCTTGTATTCGAATCCAGGCTCCCTCATGTGGGTATGTATGTCGATCAGACCAGGAAGCACATGGAGTCCTGAGGCATCAATGGTCCGGAAGCCCTGAAGCCAGGAGAGTTTCCCCTCCGCATTCCTTCTGCCCTTTTGCGCCAGACTGATTTCCTTTATCCTGTTGTTCTCTATAACCAGGTCACCCTTTCCGTCAATCCCCTGGGACGGGTCTATAATATGACCGTTCTTAATAAGCAGATTCATTCCTTCATCCCCGCAAGAAGGTACAACACAGCCATCCTCACCGCAAGGCCGTTGGTGACCTGTTCAAGAATAACCGACCTCGGACTGTCCGCGATCTCCGATACTATCTCCACTCCCCTGTTCATAGGTCCCGGATGCATAACGATAGCATCCTTTTTTGCCATGGAAAGCCTCTCTGTGGTGAGTCCCCAGTATCTGGCGTACTCGAGAGTTGAGGGGAAAAACCCCCTGCCCTGTCTCTCCATCTGGATCCTGAGCATCATCACCACATCAGTATCCCGCAGACCTTCTTCCATATCATGGAACACCCTGACTCCCACTGATTGCATCTCCAGAGGGACAAGGGTGGGAGGACCGATGAGCCTCACCTCAGCGCCGAATTTTGTGAGGAGATAGCAGTCAGATTTTGCCACCCTGCTGTGAAGGACATCGCCCACTATTGCAACAATGAGGCCCTCAAGTCTCCCCGTCTTTTCCTTCATGGTAAAGGCATCAAGGAGCGCCTGGGTGGGATGCTCGTTGATCCCGTCGCCCGCATTGATCACAGAGGCGTGGATATGCGTTGAGACGAGATGCGGCACCCCTGATGATGGGTGGCGTATGACCATAAACTCAGCGCCGAGGGCCTGCACATTAAGAGCAGTATCGATAATGCTCTCCCCCTTCACCACACTGCTCGTGGTCACCGCGAAGTTCACCACGTCCAGGCTGAGCCGTTTTTCTGCGAGTTCAAAGGAGGTTTTTGTCCTGGTTGAGGGTTCAAAAAAGAGGTTCACCGCAGTTTTTCCTCTCAGGGCCGGGACCTTCTTAATATCCCTCCTGAGCACATCCTTAAATCCCGAGGCTGTGTCCAGCACAAGCATGATCTCATCCTTTGAGAGGTCCTTGATTCCGAGCAGATCCTTGGAAGAGAGCTTCATTCTATGGTCACCCTGTCTTCCTTCCCTTCCTCTTCAAGGCTCACCTCCACATTTTCATTAATGGCGGTGGGGATATTCTTTCCCACAAAGTCAGCCTTTATGGGAAGCTCCCGGTGCCCCCTGTCGATCAGCACCGCGAGTTGTATGCTTGCCGGCCTGCCGATATCCATGAGGGCATCCAAAGCAGCCCTTATTGACCTTCCGGTGAAAAGCACATCATCCACGAGGACCACCTTCTGGTCGCTTAACTCGCAGGGGACTTCTGTCCTTCTCACCTGGGGCTGCTCCTTCCTGATGCTCAGGTCATCCCTGTAAAAGGCGATATCCAAAGAGCCCACCGGCACATCCTTATTCTCTATTTCCTTAATCCTGTGCGCCAATCTCTTTGCGAGGTGCACCCCTCCCCTCTGTATTCCCACAAGGCAAAGGCCCTTTGCACCCTTGTTCCTTTCCAGGATCTCATGGGCCATGCGGGAGAGCACTCGGTCTATGTCTTTCTTATCCAATAATTCCTTGGGCATGTTCAGGCATAAAAAAAGCCTTCCCCACGTCTCATGGGGAAGGCTTATCTTGTAGTAAAGTAAGCAGCTTGGGCTCCTTTGCCTTCACAGCCTCACCGGGCTGCCCTTAAAGGCAGAAGTATTAAACCATAACAGAAAGAACGCTGTCAATGTTGACTAAGTTATCCAGATCTCGATCAGATGTCTCTATCTGAGTCGACAGGGATAGGCTCACGGCTCATGGTTTAAAAACCTCTCCGACAGGGGTTGTGTGGCTGGAAATGTCGCGGTTACGCTTTGTGCAGGACTTTAATCGTCTTCTTGTCGTCGGCTGTCTTGAACACGCTCGTTGCTGTTTTCCCTGAGCTGGTCGTTGCGTAGAAATAGTAGATGTTAATCCCGGCATCTGCAATGATCTTTGATACCCTCTCCAGCGCCCCCACTTTATTCGGTGTCTCTACCATAATAACCGACGACTCATGGAGGTCATCTGCTCCGATCTTTTCGAGCGCCTTCTCTGCCTTGGCATAGTTGTCCACGATCAAGGTGAAGATCGCCTTTCTGCGCATTCCGCTCGCAGAGTACCCTGTCCCGGCAAGTATGTTTACGTTTTCAGATGCAAGGGCCTTGGCCACTTTTGCGGTCAAGCCCAAGGTGTCCGGAAACGTTGCAGTTATCTCTATGGCTTCCTTGGCACTAAACTCGGACGTTGCAGTTTTTCTCTTTTCTATGGCGGCTTTTGCTACAGCTTTTACGGCTGATTTTTTTGCTGTCTTCGGGGTTACTTTCTTCACTGCGTTCGCCATGGTTTTCTATGATCTCCTTAATAATGTATTCACGCCACCCAAGGATGGCAGGCAAAAAGAGCTGACCGGCAGATTATCTTATCAAAGAATAATCTCGGCCTATTATATCATATGCATGCGTGACACGCGTATTCCATGAAGGACGACTTATCCCTGGTTCTTGCAAGGAAACCCTGGTCTTTTCTCTTATGTGTTACGACGACAACGCGCTTTACTTAAGATGTACATATTTCGAACCATTCCTGCCACCGATTCCATTGCAGACCTCGCACCTGTTCCGATGCAATACTTCCACTGCAGTAGGGAGTAAACAGCTTCATCTAAAAACATGTACTGAGATGTCCTGCCTCCTACCTGCGTGAGCATAACACCACGCTGCTCATAAACTGGCTCGTGTGATCTTTGCAATGCTTAGTCAAAGGACAATGTTCAAGTAGGTCTGTTAATAGATAACTGCAGTTAACAAGCACCATTCTTGCCACGGCACAAGGTTTCTCCTGGGATTGGACAGTCCGGGAGAAGCCTGCCACTCAACGTTACCTGTAGTAATCGAGCTTCTTACGATGAGGCATGCATTTGGGGAAAGCCTTCGCTTTAGGATGGTTTGGTATAACTATTCGCTCGGTAGAAAATAAGGTACAATGAAATATACTAAGCTGAATGAACTATACATCAGAAATAGAGTATCTACTGAGCAAGGAAGTGAAAGGCACATGAAAATACCATGAGCCAATCCCGAGCTGAGGATTCCCAAACACATATGATAAGAAAATATATTTTAATTGTCGGCATGTGGTTGCTCCTTGTCTGTGTTGCCTGTTCCTCCCAAATTGATAAGAACAGATTTGATAGGAACAGGTTTGATAGGGTTAACTCTACTGTCCAGACCATCCAACACTGCATCTCGGCCGGTGGGGACTACCCGCACCTTGGTGCATTAATCCAGCAGCTGTCCTCAGAGATAGAAGCGCTGAACGTGAGCGTGACATCTAGGAAAGGGAGGGACCTTGTAGAAGAGTATTCAGAACTGCTCAAGATGTATCAGGACGGGTTTCTCTTGTTGAAATATCATACAGAATTCAGCAGTCATAATTTTGTTCCAAAAGGTCGTATCTATGTGGGGCAGGATGTGGAAGCCATTGTGGCGAAATACCGACTTCCCACCGAAACGCACATATTTGAGCCTACTCACCAGATGTGGAAAAGCATAGCAGAGGACTCAATCCGGATAATTTGGAACAATGCAGATGCGCAGGTGAAGATAATAAACAACATGTTGAACTATTGATCCCCTTCAAGAACATCTCCGACTATCCTTTCAATATCCTCAGAAGGGTTGTCTCGGGGATGCCAACGTAACCTCATTCGCAAGAGAGTTCATGGTTTAATGTGCGCCTCCATTATTCTTTCGGACGCTACTTGCAAAGTTGAATAGTAATTCTCGACTGTATAGAGTCCCTTTGTAAGGTATCTCTGCATCGGTTATTGGCGTTTCAAGTAAATTAATTCCATCCGATCGTATTTTAAAAGAAAGCCCTGTTACAAAGAGCACAGTGGGGGCAAGATCTAAAAAAGAGGCCACTTTGCTCTTCTCATAAAAAACTTTCTCATCAGGGGTTACGATGAAAAGTGGAACAAACTCAAACCCGTTATCTTCGATTTCGGCAAAGGCGCGTTTATAAGATCCTTTGTTGATTAGATATGGCGTGTGATCACCATATATGAAAATATATGTATTCTTGGAAGTATTTCTCACAGCGGAAACAAAGTCTTTTAACACCGTATCCACATAAGACATCGAGTTAAAATAATCTCTTGTTAATGCAGGGCGCACTTCATCGAAGAGAACATTATGGTAGTACCGGGTCACATTCTTAAAAGGTTCATGGCTACTCATAGTAATAACGTAGTAGAAGAAAGGCTTTTTGGCGGATTGTAACTCATTTAAAACATACGTGAATACATCCTTGTCTGATGCCCCCCAGCCTTCTTCTTTTAGACCCATTTCAGAAATGTCATAAAACATATCAAATCCCATGTGCTTAAAATTCTTGCTTCGTTTGTAAAAACTGCCGGTATTACCATGGAATGCAAAGACACCGTAAGATTGTTTGGACAATTGTTTTACCATAGAATTCGGATATGAGTAGTTTGACAACCCCATGGTTGGAAAGTCATGAAGAGGTTCTATACTGTTAATGACTGAGATATCACAATCGGATGATCCGCCTGCTGTATGATAACTCAACGTATAGGGATAAAAGATGCTTTTAGTCGATAACCAATGAAGAAAAGGCGTTACATATTCCCCTTTGTATGTTGCATCAATAATATTTGCATCAAGAGATTCAACCTGGAGCATTATAATATTCGCTCTGTTTGAGCCCGTTCCTTTTTTGCTAATTTTCTTGCCGTATGATAGAGCAAATTTTCTGGCATAAGATATTTGGGCAACTTCTTCCAGAGGTGTCCGCGTTTTCAAAAGATCAACAACATTGTGAGCTAACATCCCATAGTCTTCAACGACGGTAAAGTCGTTCAGAGGATATTTCGTCGAAGAATAATGAACCGCATAAATCATCGCATAAATCATAAATAGGGTACTGATGACATAGATGAAAATCTTCTTTCGGTACACATTGAGTCTGTTAATTGATTTATGGACAGTGTGATATAAGATAAGGATGCAGATAACACAAGGCAGGTCAATGAGAAGATTCAGTATTTTTGGATTAATAGGCATAGAGAAATTTTCTGCCAATTCAAAATATTCCTGAAAGAGATAGTAGTAATAATTAACATGTATAAAACTATCAAAGTAAATAAAGTAGGACAGGTTTATCGTCAAATAAGCAAATTGAATGAGGTAGGCTATAATAAAAAAATAAGCCTTACTGAACCGCAGAGTGAGGTAAAAGATGATGCAGTCAATAAGAAGTGATGCTACATAGTGATATGGCAGATAATTTTGATCTATATTAAAAATATAATAAACAAATGTGATCTTAAAAGCATTCAGTATTAAAAACAGAAAAAGGATGGGTACTGTGTATTTTGTTTCTTTCTGAGGGGTCAGGTCTGGTTGGCTATTCAAACATTTCCAGCTTTCTTGTCAGTAACCCTAACTTAAAGAAGTGTATCAAAGATTAGATGGTTTGTCAAAACTTTGGATGATACAGCTATCATTAAAAGAAAGGAATCTCCTACAATATTAACTTGTCATTTCAAATTTTTAAATTACAGCATGTACCACACAGTTGCAGCCTTCCGATGAAAGAAAGGTTTTTTATCGGTCACCGTAATACTCTCAAAACAGTGCTAGTATACAAACTCCTCCCCTTGACATATCGTTCTCCTTTCCCCTATCCAATTCTACCTTCCCCAATATCGTTGTCAAGAAGATTCATTTCCTATCTCTAATATTTCATGAAATTTATTCGCGCGGTTCTCTGCACCCTCCCCCGCAATGCACAGTGCACCTATCGGCCAAGGGAAAGCCTTTGTCTTCTCAGTCTCAGATAACGTATAATTTTAGACGTCATTGCAGAAGAATAGCATGGGTTATTACTCAATTATCGAGGAGGGGATAGGAAAAGTTTTGCTGCACACAGCCACACTAAGAAGCAGCTCATCGATTGCCTTGGCGTTGGTTGCTCTTTTTTTATGGCTTACCACGGCAAAGGGAGAGATAAAGAACATGAAAGCAGACCCTGCGAGGGTGCAGGTGCCTATACTCCTCTACCACCGCTTCGCGCCTGTGGTTGCGGACGGCATGACCGTGACCACCGCAGTCTTTGAGTCCCATCTCACCTATCTCAGAGATAACGGCTACACCGTCCTTCCTCTCAGGCAGCTCGTAGATTACTACCTAAGGAAGGGGCCTCCTCCTCCTTCCCGGTCAGTGGTGATCGTGGCTGACGACGGCCACAAATCTGTTTATACAGATATGTATCCACTGGTAAGGAAATACCATATTCCGGTTACTCTGTTTATCTATCCGTCCGCCATATCCAATGCTTCATACGCCATGACATGGGACCAGTTAAGGGAGTTAAAAAAATCTGGGCTCTTTGATTTCCAATCCCATACGTACTGGCACCCGAACTTCAGGAAAGACAGGAAGAAATTTTCGCCTTCCGAATATGAGAGGTCCGTGGAGATGCAGTTAAGAAAGTCAAAGGAGAAGCTTGAGAAGGAGCTTGGGGGAAAGGTGGACATGCTCGCATGGCCTTTCGGACTTTACGATGAAGAACTTATGGGTAAGGCGTCGGCGTGTGGATATGTGGCTGCGTTTACCATTGAACGCCACCACACCTCTGCCTCGGATAACCCAATGAGCCTTCCTCGCTATCTTATGATCAATGCGGATAAGGGGAGGGCTTTTGAAGCAATACTCCAGGGACGCGCACCCCAAAGGAAAATAATATATTGAGAAGATGGGCGTTTCAGTGATAGAATACAAAGCTATATGAGGAGAATTGGTGCATATCTTATACCTTTTCTTGTAACGATCTTCCTGTGCGTGTCAGGTGATACCATGGGCTATTCCGTGGGTCTTACCACGGGAAAGGTGGTGGATTCCGTCACAAAGAGACCCGTTAAAGGAGCATTTGTCACGGTGAACAATGAGGTAGCAGTCACTGATGAGCAGGGCATCTTCAAGGTGAAGGCCTCAGGGGATAAGGTTGCAGTAAGGGCGTACGGATATCTGAGGACCGAGCAGAAATTTGCGTCTCCCCTCATCACCCTTCCCTTTCTCACCTCGCCCCAGCAGATAGAGCTGATGCCCTTCACACCCAGGGCTCTCTATCTCTCCTTTTACGGCATAGGTTCTAGAATTCTGCGGGGATCAGCACTGAAACTTATGGAAGAGACCGAGGTGAATTCACTGGTCATCGATGTGAAGGGGGATAGGGGGAACCTCACGTACAGGAGCTCTATTCCACTGGTCTCTGAAGTGGGGGGCCAGAAGCTCATCATCGTGAAAGACATCAAGGGCCTGATGAAATCCCTGAAGGAGAAGGGTGTCTACACCATAGCGCGGATTGTGGTCTTCAAAGACAACCCCCTCGCTAGCACAAAACCTGATTGGGCGGTAAAGACCCCGGCTGGAGAGACGTGGCATGACAGGGAGCACCTCGCATGGATGGACCCTTTCAGGAGAGAAGTGTGGGATTACAACATCAGTATTGCGGAGGAGGCAGCACAAAACGGGTTCGACGAGATACAGTTCGATTATGTCAGATTTCCCGACGCATCAGGGGTTGTTTTTTCGATGCCCAATACAGAGGAAAACAGGATTAATGCCATTACAGGCTTCCTTAAAGAAGCAAGAATGAGACTTACTCCTTACAATGTATTCCTTTCTGCGGACATTTTCGGCTATGCATGCTGGAATCTGAATGACACGAAAATAGGGCAGCGGTTGGAAGACCTTATTCCCCATCTGGACTATGTCTCTCCCATGCTCTACCCCTCTGGATTTCAGTATGGTATACCTGGATATCGCATTCCTGTGGGAAATCCCCACGAGATTGTATATCTATCCCTTAGAAAGGCTCTGGAACGCACACACATCTCCCCCGTCCGTTTCAGGCCGTGGCTTCAGGCATTCAGGGATTATGCCTTTGACAGGAGGGACTTTAAGGGCCAGGCAATCAGCGAGCAGATAAGGGCTGCAGAAAAAATCGGTTCCCATGGGTGGATGCTCTGGAACCCCCGTAACGTCTATACCCAGGAGGGGTTAAAGAGGAAAGACTCTCTATTTGCAAGCCAGCCTAATAAAGGAGATATTTTGCCCGCAACCTTTGGAATTCTTCAAGGGACCCCTGCCAATGCAGCACAATAGCATGGGGATCCTGTCCTTCCTTGATCTCCTGCAGCACCCTGCGTGACCCGATAAGGCCAAGGGTCTTGTCAATCTGGAATTCCTTTTTGTAAAGACGGTGGAGCGCTGCGGTGATCTCGATACCCAGGGCAGCAGGGTCAAAGGATTGGCGATCATTTAAAATAATACGGACACCGTGGCACTGCTTGTTTTTATATACACTACTCGCAGGAGTGAAGTGCTCAGGGTTAAATGATACACCAGCGATCTTACGTTTGTTCAAATATCCTGCCAATTCCCAGGCATTGATCCAGGGAGCGCCAAAAACTTCAAAAGGGGTGTCGGTCCCCCTACCCACACTCACATTTGAGCCTTCCACCATAGCCACTCCTGGGTAAAGAATGGTCTGTGTAAGGCTCCGGATGTTCGGTGAGGGGTCTATCCACCGAAGTCCGGTTTCATCATACCAGAAATTCCGCTCATACCCGCTCATCCTGATCACATGTAGGTCGACACCAATCCTGTTTTCTTCATTGAACATCTTCGCAAGCTCACCCACGGTCATGCCGTGTCGGGTGGGAAGGGGAAAATATCCCACAAAGGATTTCATTTCCTGATCCATGACAGGACCCTGGACCATTGACCCGGTGAGGGGATTCGGACGATCCAGAACATAAAAAGGGATCCCCTTCCTGGCCGCTGCTTCCATGGCAAAGCCCATGGTAGTGATATACGTATAAAACCGTACTCCCGCATCCTGGATATCGAAGACCAATGCATCCAGACCATCCAGCATCCTCTCTGTGGGACGTAGGACGCTCCCATAGAGGCTGTACACAGGGAGACCGGTCGTGGTTTCGGTGATGGAAGCAATTTTTTCATCCATCTTTCCGGACAGTCCGTGTTCAGGGCTGAAGATCGCGACCAGCTTCATTCCCTGTGCATGGTAAATCAAGTCAAGGGTGCGCTGTCCTGTGGAATCAATTCCGGAATGGTTAGTGATAAGCCCGATACGCAACCCTGACAGAGAAGCGAACTGCGTAGCCTTCAGCACATCTATGCCAGTCTGTACTTTTCCATTCTGCCTCACAGGCAAGCGCTCACTCTTTCGCGAGCCTTTGGCAGCGAGTGCCTGCTCAATGGAATCCTTTCCCAGCGCTCCTTCTACAAGCATGGATATGTCCGTTCGCAGGGGACAGACATTACCTTTTCCATCAGGGTGAACCCGGTTCGTGAGAATGATTACGTACGTTCTTGAAGCAGGATCTATCCAGAGTGATGTCCCTGTGTAGCCTGTATGGCCGTAAGTGCCCTGAGGGAAAAGGAGACGCTTGTGAGGTGTAGGTGAGTTTATTTCCCAGCCAAGCCCTCTCAGAGGGGTCTTATGAAGAGGCGTTTGAGGGGTAGTCATTTTCTCAACTGTACGTTGGTTCAGGATACGCGCTCCCTCATAATTGCCTCCTGCGAGAAGCATCCGGGCAAAGAGGGAAAGGTCATCTGCAGTGGAAAACAGTCCTGCGTGTCCTGCCACACCGCCCATCCGGTATGCGGTGGGATCATGGACCTCTCCCCAGAGCATTTTCCCTGAAGGTTCGCGGAGATACTCAGTGGGAGCGATGCGGTCACGCAGTGCCGACTGGGGAGTAAATACGGTATCCTTCATCCCCAGGGGCCTAAAGATATGCTCATTGCAGTATATATCCAAAGGCTGGTCCGAGACCCGGCGGACAAGTTCGCCAAGCACTTCAAAATTTATATCGCTGTAAATGACACGTTTCCCGGGAGTGGCAACGGGTCTCTCGGCAATGATTTTTTTGAGGGCAGCGCCATTTCCATACCACCTGCGCTTAAGACTCAGGTCAGGCCGTAGGCCAGAGGTATGGGTAAGGAGTTGTCGCACAGTGATGTTTTTCTTTCCGTTCGCCTTAAAGGCAGGCCAATGGCTCGCAACAGGATCTTCCAGTTTCAGTTTGCCCTTTTCCACCAGCTGCATCACCGCAGTGGTCGTGGCAACCACCTTTGTTAGAGAGGCCACATCAAATATGGTATCCTCAGTCATGATCTGCTTGTCAGGCACC
>Ga0187778_10002821_pt1 | contig 11792 bp, 3 predicted proteins | sample 1015_Q2_SP5_20_M_FD_132418 | JGI IMG/M metagenome (GOLD analysis project Ga0187778, IMG submission 132418) | Tropical peat soil microbial communities from peatlands in Department of Meta, Colombia - 1015_Q2_SP5_20_MG | ecosystem: Environmental > Terrestrial > Soil > Wetlands > Peat | place...
CAAGGCAGTGCGAGATCCGGCCGGCGGCCCCCAGTTGTCCTAAACCGACAACCCGATGTCCGGTGTAAGCATCGACCGCCGCTGCACGTGGGCCGTACTCCGTATACGACATTCCGATGAAACAACCGCCGTCCGCTCCCTCAAGTGCGCCGGGATTAACCCCGGCATTCTCCAGTGCCTTCCACGCCACCCGCATCGCAACCCGTTGCTGGGGGTGCATCACGATGGCCTCGCGATGGGTGATGCCGAAGAAGGGCGGATCGAATGTCGTTGCGCCGTCCAGGAATCCACCCGCATCGCAAACCCGCCCCCAGCCGTCAAGCCGGGACAGCGACAGGAGATCGTCGACTGGCCAACCGCGATCGTGCGGAAATGAGCCGACCAGCTCCCTCGGCTCGGCAAGCGCCGACCACAAGGCGCTCGGGCTGTCGATTCCCCCGGGCGCCTCGACAGCCATTCCGGAAATGACGATTCGGTCGCTCACACCAACAACTCCGCGACGGCGTCGATGTGTGATAGCACGTAAAAGTGCCCACCGTCGAACATGGTGACCTTGATGGTGCCGGTGTGCTTACCCCACCCGTAGAGATCGCCCAGCGTGATATCGGGGTCCTTATCACCGGCCATCACGTGAATCGGAGCCGCTACCTTGATGTCCGGCGCGCAGGAGTACGCATCAAAGGCCGCATAGTCGGCTTTGATCACCGGTAGTGCCAATCTCATGACCTCGCGGTTCGCGAACACATCCGTGTCGGTCCCCTCGAGCGCTGCGAGATGGTTGAGGATCTCCTCGTCGTCGGTGGGATGTGGCGGTTTGGCTGCGGCGCGACAGGGGGCAACCGCCGCCGAGACGTTGAGGTGCCGCACATCGATTCCGCTGGCTTCTGCGAGCCGGACGAACTCGAACGCGACTGTCGCGCCCATGCTGTGACCAAACGTGACGATCGGGACCCCGCGGTTGTGCTCCGACGTCGAGAATTCGCCGAATGCTCCCGCAGCGATCTCAGGCAGCGAGCCCAACAATGCTTCAGCCGCCCGGTCGTGGCGTCCCGGGTACTGGAAAGCAATGACCTCGAACTTCTTGCTGAGTACTTTCGAGAATTCGCGGTAGGCCGATGCACCAGCCCCAGCATGGGGGAAAACCAGCAGCGGAAGGCTCTCGGGCGAATCCGGTCCGTGGAACTGCCTGATCCACCCCAGTGTGCGCGGCATACACTACCTCTCGATCGTGTCACTCCGACTGGCACGCATGGCCTGGCATGAGCACTTCGGGCAACCGCCTCAACCGCCATGCAACTTAGCAAAGGCTAACGTAATCTCCTGCACGTGTGATAGCGGGTACTGGCCCGTTGACCTCGGGGTTCAGTGCGGCTCCAGGCGCCGCCCCGGTCACGGACCATGAGGCGGCCCGCTTGTTCGGCAGATCGAGGTCCATTATGCGCCGGAACCGTGCAAGCTCGGCCAGCCGAATTGCTCGCTTGTTCTCGACGTCGGCGTCGATGACTACCCGGGGGCGCGTCCAGCTGGAAAGTGGTGACCGTGCGCAGCAGGTCCAATGGCCAGTCCCCGTGCGCGGTATTCGGTGGACCCATCAGCGCATGCGAGCCGGCCTCGTGCTCGCGGGCGGCGTAGTAGTGGGCGAGCGGGTCAAGGTCGGCGCGGGAGAGCTCGCAGTAACACAACGGGACGCCGTCCAGCTCGCCCAGGTACGGGGTGGAATGCGTGCTGCGGTCCTGTCGGCCCAGGTAGGACGCGATTTGGACCCGGGACCACGGCGTCCTCCAAGAAGCGGACCCCACCCCGGGTTGGTCAAACGGGCGTCTCCTCGCCGCGGCATCCGCGAGAAACATGCAACTTAGCGAAGGCTAACGTAATCTGCTGGACTTGTGATTGGTACCGGAGAAGAAGGCATCACCCTAGCCAGGGGTGACGATTAGAGGGGTTGTGTGGTGCGCGTCGTTTCGTTCGGTTCCAAGGTCTGGGGGTGTAAGACCCTCCCCGCTCAGATCGAGTGGATCACGAAGCCGTGTTCGCGGTCGCCCATCCGGCCAGCAAGCACTCCGACGGACTTCACCGGGGTGCCGAGCGCACATCTCGCTGGCGTCTCGAGGTTGAACGACCGGATTTGGTTCCCTCGAACTGAAGGCAGGGAGTGAGACAAGCCATGGCAGACGATGCCAAGACTCTGCAGGAACGGCGCCGGGAACTACTGCGTAGGCGTATCGCCGAAAGCGGCATGGCCGCAGGGGAACCGACCGAACATCCACGCATCCGCGCGGGTGAACGTTACCGTCTTTCGACAGGTCAGCTCCGGATGTGGTTCGTGCAGGCTATGGACGCCACCGACACCACGCTGAACATCTGTGTTGCGTACCGGCTGACGGGCGCACTGGATGAGGCACGGTTACATGCCGCTGTCAGCGATGTTGTTGCGCGCCACGCTGTTTTACGCACCACCTATGGGGTGGACGGCGAGGGTGAGCCATATCAGGTATTCCGGGATGACGTTGGCATCCGGTGGCAAGTACATGATTGGACCGATCTTTCGGAAAAGGATCAGCAGATCGAGGCGCTGGCGCGAGACCAGTTCGGCAGACCCTTCGATCTGGCGAACGAGTTACCGCTGCGGATAACCCTTGTGCGCACCGGTGCAGACGACTTCGTGCTGCTGCTTGTCGTGCATCACATCTGTTGGGATGACGACTCCTGGGGTGTCTTTTTCAGCGAGCTGAGCGCTGCGTACAACGGTCACCAACTGACCGGCCAAGCACCACAGTTTGTCGCGGTCGAAGTGCTTGGGAACTCAGCTGCGCCGACTGATGCCGACGTCGACTACTGGCGTAACACGTTGCGGCCGCCACCCGAACCGCTGGAGCTTCCCGGTTCGGCTGTCGGAAATCCGTCCAGGCGGACCGAACGTCGAATCGGGGCGCTACAGGCCGACTTGTTCAGCCGGGTCGAGGACTTCGCCCGCAAGCGCTCTGCCTCGCCGTTCATGGTGTTGCTGGCGGCCTTCGGTGTGCTGGTGCGTCGCTATACCGGCGCACCAGATTTCCTGGTCTCCGTGCCCGTAATCGAGCGCAGGGTGGCCGCCGAGCAGGCCATCGGGTATTTCGGCAACACGCTGTTGCTGCGCATCGCGCTGGGTTCGCACGACACGTTTGCCTCGCTGGTTGACGCGGTTCGCGAAACCTGTATCGGCGGCTTCGCCCATCAGTCCGTTGGCATCGATCGTGTGGTACGCGTAGCAAATCCGGAGCGGACTATGGGGCGCGATGGCACCGAACAACTGGTCCGACTGGGTTTTTCCATGCGTAAGAGCGCGAGTGGGTTCGAGTTCGACGGCGTCACTGCGAGACAACTCGAGCTGGGCGCGGTAACCGCGCAAGTTCCACTTGCCCTGGCGGTTGTGCTCGACCCGGAGGGGGCGTTCATCGAGTTCGAGTTCCAGGCCGACGTGCTGTCCGGCGCACTCGTCGATCAGATGCTGGTCCACTACATACGGCTGTTGGACAACGCGCTGAGTGAGCCGGGACGTCGCGTCACTAATCTGGATATTTTCGGCACTGACGAGCTGGTTGCCGTCCTGGCGCAGTCGCATGGCGAACTCGTCGCCACGCCTGCCACCACGATGGTCGCTGTACTCGAATCGGCCGTGGCTACCATGCCCGACGCTGTCGCGTTGGTTGCCGACGATGTAGAGCTGACGTATGCCGAATTGCATTGTCGTGCTAATCGATTGGCGCGCTGGCTGATCGGGCAGGGGATCGGCGCGGAGGATATCATCGGCCTGCGCATGACCATATCGATCGAGTTCATCGTCGCCACGCTTGCCGTACTGAAAGCCGGTGCGGCGTATCTGCCTATCGATCCAGCCTACCCGGGTGATCGCACCGAGTACCTCGTCATGGACGGCCACCCTCGAATGGTCATCGGGCAGCGGGAATTCGACGCCGCCGAAACGGCCGCTGCGCAGATGTCGGACGTCGCGCTCACAGACGCCGACCGTATTCATCCGTTACGTCCCGAGCACTTGGCCTACGTTATCTACACGTCTGGCTCAACTGGCCGGCCCAAGGGCGTGGCGGTCCCGCATCACGCGATCGCCGAGCACGCGGATGGTTTCATCGCCGAGTGGAGCGTGACCCCCGAAGATCGGGTGTTGCAGTTGTCGTCGGTGAGCTTCGACGCTTCACTGGCGGAGATCTTCGGCACGTTGTCGCTCGGCGCACGGCTGAGCGTGCCCAAGCCGGATCGCCTCGTTGACATCGGTTACCTCGCCGATCTGATGGATCGCCACCACATCACTGTGCTACAGATGGTGCCCTCAGTGCTGAGCACCCTCTTACTGCTGCCGCAGGTCAGAGATTGGCGGTCGTTGCGTCACATGGCCGTGGGCGGAGAAGCACTCCCGGGGGAGGTGGCAAACAAGTTCGCTAGCTGCTTCGACGCAGAGTTACGCAATCACTATGGCCCGACTGAGGCTGTCATCTGCTCGACACACATGCTGGTAGAGGGGTTGCAGGGCGCCGGCGTGGTGCCGATTGGCGTGCCGAATCGCAACGTTTACACCTACGTACTTGACGAGGAGTTGCGGCCGGTGCCCGCGGAGGTGGTCGGTGAACTCTACCTCGGTGGTGCTCAGTTGGCGCGCGGGTATCTGGGGCGTCCGGGGTTGACCGCGCAACGGTTCGTCGCCGACCCTTTCAACCCTGGCATGCGGCTGTATCGATCGGGAGATCTGGTCCGCCGCAACATCTCTGGCGACTTGGAATTCGTCGGCCGAGCCGACGAGCAGGTCAAGATTCGTGGCTTCCGGATCGAACTTGGCGAGGTTGAGTCCGCGATCGCGACGCATCCAGCGGTGAGACACTGCCTCGTCGTCATTGAAGACACCCAGGTTGGACGCGTGCTCGCGGCATACGTGGTGCCCGCGGTCGGTGAAGGTTCCGTAAGCATCTCCGCTGACATAGATCTCGACGAGATACGCGCACATGCCGCCTCGGTACTGCCTGAATACATGGTGCCCGGCGCGTTTGCGGTGATTCCCAAGATCCCGCTGACCGTGAGCGGCAAACTGGATAAGCGGGCACTGCCCGCACCGACCCCTGTCGCGGTATGTAGCTACCGTGAACCGGCGACGCCAACCGAGCGCCGGGTCTGCTCGATCTTCGCCCGGCTGTTCGACCGCGAGCGAGTCGGCGCTGAGGACTCATTCTTTCGGCTTGGCGGCCATTCACTGCTGGCGGCCCGGCTGGTCGCGCAGATCCGCGCCGAATTCGGTATGGAGCTGACCGTCCGTGCCGTGTTCGATACCCCGACCCCGGCCGGATTGGCGGCTCGGCTGGTTGCGCAGTTTCTCGCCGAGTTCGACATCGACCTTGACGCGATCGATGCCGAGGAGACTTTCCACGACGTGGCGTCCGGGCCGCAGTCGAGTCGCCCGAAACTCGTCGAAGCGGTTCGCCCGGAACGGCTCCCGTTGTCCTACTCCCAGCTCGCCATGTGGTTCCAGTATCGAATGGAAGGCGCGAGCGCCGGTCCTAACATCGCAATCGGGCTTCGGGTCAACGGTCCACTCGACACTGTCGCACTCACCGCGGCGCTCAACGACGTGGTGGGCCGCCACGAGACGCTGCGCACGAATATCGCCGAGCACGAAGGCGTTCCGTATCAATTCGTGCGCCCGACACTGGAGGTGGAATTACCGGTCGCCGAGATCGCCGCGGACCAGATCGACGAGGCGGTGGCCGAGTTGCGTCGGTATGTGTTTGCGCTGGAGTCCGAGCCGCTGATCAGGGCCACCCTGTTGGCGCTCGACCCGCATACGCACGTGCTGTTCTTGCTCGCGCACCACATCGTTATCGACCACGCCTCACTCGGAATTGTCTTAGAAGATCTCATTATTGCGTACCGCGCGCGGCTAAAAGTGAAGGCACCGGAGTGGGCCCCACTGCCGATCCGGTTCGCGGATTATGCACTGTGGCAACGAAATGCATTCGATACCTCGAGCGAATGGGGGCAGGCCGAGCTGGCGTATTGGCTTGACGCCTTGGCTGGGTTGCCCGATGAGATCTCGGTAGCTCACGACCACACGCGCCCGCCGGTGCTCGGGAAGCGCGGGGAGGTGGTCAGTTTCACGGTGCCAGCGGCCCGCCGAGCGGCCCTCACCCAGCTCGCAGAGCAAATTGGTGCCACCGAGTTCATGGTTTGTCAGGCCGTGCTAGCGGTAGTGCTGCACAAGCTTGGCGGCGGCAGCGACATCGCCATTGGTAGTCCAGTCGCGTCCCGGGTCGACTCGAGCACCGCGAATCTGATCGGCCTGTTCGCCAACGTGGTGGTGCTGCGCAACGACTTATCCGGCGATCCCACTCTGCGCAGCACCGTCACGCGTAGCCGCGATGCGGTGCTCGATGCGTTTGCACACCAGGAACTGCCCATCGCACGGTTGGTTGAGGCGCTCAACCCGCCGCGCTCGCGATCCCGCAACCCGCTGTTCCAGAACATGATCCACTTTCATGGTGAGGACTGGGCACTAATACCACGCGACCTCACCGGGACGGGAGAAAGCACGGTCGATCCACTTCGGATGAACTTCGACATCTCCCTACTGGATCTGGACCTCGGCATGAACGTGACGCCCGACGGGGGACTCGACGTACGGGTCGTCGCCAATGCCGATCTCTACGAACCCGCGACCGTTGCGCTCATCGCCGATGCCCTGAATGCTGCGCTCGACGCGTTTGCGACGACGCCGGACGCTGCGGTGTCCACGTTGGAGTTGCTGCCCGCGGCCGCCCTGGAGCAGCTGCTCGCTCCGCCAACCCCGAAAGTCGTTGAGCCGTCGCAACCGGTCACGCGGGGCGCTGCGGAAACCGAGCGGGTCCTCATCGGGCTGTTGGAGGAATTGCTCGACATCACCGGCGTCGACCCCGAGGACAACTTCTTCGCTCTCGGCGGCGACAGCATCATCTCGATTAAATGGTCGGCCCAGGCCACCGCGCGGGGACTGGTTTTGACCCCACCGATGGTGTTCGAGCACATGACCATCGCCGAGCTGGCCGCGGCAGTCGACGCGGCGGCCGATCAGCCCGCGGCCGAAGCGGATTCGGGGCCGGCGCAGGAATACACGCCGATGAGCGCGTCGGGCCTGTCCGCCGACGCGTTGGCCGAGCTCACCGCGGCCTGGGAGAACCAGTCATGAGGCAAGCATGACCCGCGCCGGCGACGATGCAGAGCGCAGCGATGAGGAGGAGCGGCGCCTATGACCCGCGCCGGCGACGATGCAGAGCGCAGCGATGAGGAGGAGCGGCGCCTATGACCGCAGCTCCGCCACAGATCGAGGACGTTCTTGCCCTCAGCCCTCTGCAGGAAGGACTGTTTGCGTTATACCGGCTGGCCGAGGACAGCGTCGACCTTTACACCATGCAGTTCGAGTTCGATATCGACGGGCCGGTTGACGTCGAGCTGCTCCGCCGCAGCGCTCAAGCCATGCTGGAGCGGCACCCGAATCTGCGTGCCGCCTTCTGGGACCGCGATGTACAGAAACCGGTGCAGATTGTGCCCGCCGAGGCCGAGCTGCCATGGTTCGAACGGCTCGCGATGCCAATGGAATTCGAGTCCATTGCACGATCGGAGCGGCGCCGCCACTTTGATTTGAGCCGCGGACCAGCAATACGTGTCGTCTTGCTGACTGTGCCTGGTGAGACGACGCGCCGGATGATCCTCACCGCGCACCACATTCTGGTGGACGGCTGGGCACTTGCCGTGTTCTTCACCGAAATGCTGGCCGTGTATCGGGCGGGGGGATCGCCGGCGGGGCTACCAGCCCCGCATCCCTACAGCGACTACATCGTCTGGCTCGCCCAGCAGGACACCGCGGCCGCGCTTGCTAAGTGGACAGAGTATCTGAACGGCGTATCCGGACCGCTCATGGTGGCCGATGGGACAGTCGCTGCGGGTAACGCCGTGCCGGAGAAGACCGGACTGCTACTGCCCGCGGCCGATACGACGCGTCTGCGAGAGTGGGCGGGTCGGAACGGTCTCACGCTCAACACCGCAGTGCTTTTCGCCTGGGCTGTCGTGCTCGCCAGGCTCACCGACCGTCGCGACGTAGTGTTTGGCACCATCGTTTCCGGCCGTCCCGAGCGTCTGCCCGGGGTCGAGACCATGGTCGGGCTGTTCATCAACGCCGTGCCGGTCGTGCACCATGTGAGCAGCACTGCCCCGGTGGTCGAGCAATGCGCGCGGTTACAGCGAGAGTCGTCGGCGATGCGCGACATCGGTTACCTGAGTCTGTCGGAACTTCAGCGTGCCCATGGCCGCGGACCGCTGTTTGACACACTATTCGTGTTCGAGAACGCACCGATCGCGGAGGCCATCCGTCCGATCACCACACCCGACGGCGCCCGCTTCTGTCCGGTAAAGATGGAGAGTCTGACGCACTACCCGTTGACTGTGGTCTCGCACCTGAGCGACGACACGCTGGTGGTGCTTGTCGAGGCGATTCGTGAGGCGCTGCCGCATCTTCGGCCGACAGAGATCGGTGAACGACTGGTTGCCGTGCTGCGCCAACTCCCCGATATCGGTGATAACACCCCTGACGCGCTGGACATTCTCACCCCGGCCGAGCGTGCTGAATTGAGCGACCTTGCGACGCGGCCAGTACCCACTCCGCAGAGCAGCACGGTGTGGGAGATGTTCGAGCGGCAGGTTCACGCCACCCCGGACGCCGTCGCCCTGACTACCGGCAGTGGTGAGCGGTATACCTATGCCGAACTACACGCGCACGCTTGCCGACTGGCGGGGGAGCTGGCCGAACAGGGCATAGGCCCGGAAACCGTCGTTGCACTGGTGCTGCCACGCTCGACCCGATCCATCGTGGCGATCCTGGCCGTGCTCGCCGCCGGTGCCGCCTATCTGCCGGTCGATATCACGCTCCCGGATCCGCGCATCGAATCTATTTTCCGCCAGGCTAATCCGGCACTTGCCATCACCGCGGTTGGCCACTCGGAGCTCGTCGGAGCGGGGACCCCCACCTTGGTCCTCGACGATCCTGCTGTGGCCGAGCGTATTTCGCGACGTCCTGCCGCAGCTCCGGCAGTTCGTCGTCATCCCGCGCACAGCGCTTATGTCATCTTCACTTCCGGCTCCACCGGTGAACCCAAGGGCGTCATCGGCACCAATGCCGCGCTACTCGGTTATTTCGCTGACCACCGCGAGCGCGTCTACCAGAAGGCCTCGGCGCGCCTGGGCCGCCCGCTGCGTATCGCACACGCCTGGTCGTTGAGCTTTGACGCCTCGTGGCAGCCCATGGTGGGCCTGCTCGACGGCCATGGGCTGCACCTGTTCGACGCCGAGGAGATGCGCGACGCGGACCGGCTGGTGAAAGGTATGGCCGCCTACCAGATCGACATGATCGACACCACACCGTCAATGTTGGTGCAGCTGCGTGCCGCCGGACTGTTGGACCGCCCGCTTGAGGTACTGGCCTTAGGCGGCGAAGCGATCGATACCGCGCTGTGGGAGCAGTTACGCGCGCTGTCGCCCAGCGCGGTCTACAACTGCTATGGGCCCACCGAAATGACTGTCGAGGCGGTGGTGGCACCGGTCAAGGACTACCAGACCCCGACGATCGGCACGGTGAATGCCGGAACCTTCGGCTACGTCCTGGATTCCGCATTGCGGATGGTGCCCAACGGTGTGGTGGGAGAGCTTTATCTGTCGGGCGAGCAGCTGGCCCGCGGCTATGCCGGTAGGTCCGCAATCACCGCCGCTCGCTTCGTGGCGGACCCGCTGCGACCGGGACAGCGCATGTACCGCACGGGTGACCTGGTGCGTCGCCTACCGCACGGCGGCTACGCCTATCTGGGACGCAACGACACCCAGGTCAAGATTCGCGGCTACCGCGTCGAGATCGGCGAGATCGAGGCCGCACTGCGCGGCCAGCCCGACGTGCACGACGCGGCAGTCTCTGTTGTGCGTCGTGCAGGTGGCGCCAGCCTGGTGGCCTTTGTTGTGTGGCAAGAGCATACGGATGGCGACCCGGTCGCGCTGCGCACCGCGCTCATCGAACGCCTGCCCTTGTACATGGTGCCGTCCCGGATTGTGGCGTTGCCGCAGCTGCCGGTCAACGCCAACGGCAAGCTGGATGGCCACGCATTGGGCCAGCTGGCCGAGAACGCGCTGTCCACCGTCACCGGGCGTGGGGCGGCGTCCACCGACACCGAGCGGTCGCTGTGCGAGGTATTCCAAGAGCAGTTCAACGGTATGGTGCCGCACATCGACGACGACTTATTCTCGCTCGGGTTAGACAGCATTGTGGCGATCTCGTTGGTGCACAAGGCGCAACGGCGCGGTCTCACGGTGAGTCCACGGATGGTGTTCACCGCGCCGACAATCCGCCAACTCGCGGCCGCGATCGACGAGGCCGGCTCAGTCACCACCGTCGAGAGCGTCGAATACGGCGAGGTGCCACCGCTGCCGATTGTGTCCTGGTTATACGAGTACGGAAACTACCGTCGCTTCACTAATACCGTCTTGCTCCGACTGCCCGCCGAAATCGACCGTTCGTCAATCGAATTGATGCTGCAGATGTTGCTGGACGGACACGACACTCTGCGATCGATGCTGGCTGACACCCCCGAGGGGCCGCGCCTGATCACCCGCGAACCCGGCACGGTGGTTGCCGCCGACTTGCTTACCCGTGTGGAGTTACCCACTGATGCTGTACTGGCCTCAACCATTACCGATTCTGCGCGGCGGGTCATGGACAAGATTGACCCGCACGCGGGTGCGATGGTGCAAGCGGTGTGGTTCTCCGGCGCCGAGAGCGGTGAGGTGCTGTTGCTCACCATGCACCACCTGGCGGTCGACGTGGTCTCCTGGCACATCATGCTGGGTGATATCGCAGCGGCGTGGCGCTCGGTCAAAGCGGGCGCGGTGCCGAAAACACTGCCAGAGTTCACTTCTTACCGCCGGTGGTCGGAGCTCATGTGGGAACGGGCCGCCACTCCGGAGGTGGCGGCCCAGCGCGACTACTGGATCTCACAGGTTCGTGAGCCCGATACCGCATTGGGTGTGCGGCACCCGGACCCGACCCGTGACACCTGGTCCAGTTTGCGAGTAGCCGAGGTGGTCACCCCGGTAGCCGACACCGAGCGCGTGCTGGGCGCTCTCACCAGAGGCGAGGGTATGCGCGAATTCCTGTTGGCCGTAAGCACAATGGCCATCGCGAGTTGGCGCCGGGAGTGTGCGCGGGATCCGGTTTCGGGCGCGCTTATCGCGCTCGACGGCCATGGGCGCGCTGACTCCGTGCTGGACACCGACACCACTAACACCGTGGGTTGGTTCACGACTGCGTTCCCGGTGCGGCTTGGGGTGGGTTCGGCGGCCGTCGATATCGAGCAGGCTGAGGATGATCCGGGGGCGGCCCGGGCACTGCTTGATTCGGTGGCCGCCCATCTTGCTGCGATCCCGAACGAAGGTTTGGATTACGGTCTGCTTCATTACGTCGCCCGCGTTCCGGAGTTGCAGGAGGCTGCCGAACCCCAGATCATGTTCAGCTATCTGGGTCGTCTGGACCTCAGTGGTGTTACGGATCAACCATGGTCGCCACTCACCGGATCCCACATCGATGCGCTGCCGGTTCACCCCGAGCCCGATCTGCCACTGCGTTTTGCTCTCTACATCAGCGTGCATGTACGTGGTACGTCGGAGGGCTCGCAACTGATCACCAGCGTGCTCTGGAGTGATGCCCTGTTCGCACGCAACGATATTGACCGTCTGACGCA
>Ga0187778_10002822_pt1 | contig 11792 bp, 10 predicted proteins | sample 1015_Q2_SP5_20_M_FD_132418 | JGI IMG/M metagenome (GOLD analysis project Ga0187778, IMG submission 132418) | Tropical peat soil microbial communities from peatlands in Department of Meta, Colombia - 1015_Q2_SP5_20_MG | ecosystem: Environmental > Terrestrial > Soil > Wetlands > Peat | place...
AGCGCTACAAGGACAAGAACGGCCAATGGCAGGACCGCACTGAGTGGCACAACCTGGTGGCCTGGCAGCGCACCGCCGAGATCATCGGCGAGTACGTGAAGAAGGGCAGCAAGATCTACGTCGAGGGCCGGCTCCAGACCAGCTCCTGGGACGACAAGAGCACTGGTGAGAAGAAGTATCGCACCGAGATCATCGTTAACGATTTAGTGCTGTTGAGCGGACGAGGCGATAGTGAAGGCGCTTCCCGCGGCGGAGGCGGCAACTTCGATCAGCGCGCCCCCGAGCCCGAACCCGCCGCAGCGCACTCGGGCGGAATCACGGACGAAGACATTCCGTTCTAGCCGACCTGACTACTACTGGCCCGGAGGCTTCTTGGATCCGGAGCTGGTCGAAGTGGTGGCAGCAGCAGTGGAGCCCCCGGTTGCGACCAGCCCCACCACTACGCCCGCTGCGGCTGCAGCCGCCCCGATCAGCACGTTGCGTAGCAGATGCGAATCGGCCTTGGCGGTACCCGTCCCCTCCGTGGTGGTCTCGGCGATACTGTCCTGCTGGATGGCGTTTGCCGTGGGCTGCGGCGCGCCGAAAGCGGAGGCGCCAACCTCCAGCATCTGCCCGGCATGAATGGTCTCACTTCTTCCTTCGAACTTCCCGACGCCCGAAACCTTGACCGTCCCGGAGTAGCAGATGACGCGGAAGACATTGCTGGGGGCATCGTACTGGGTAAAGAAATCCGTGCCTAGCACGTTTATGACGGCCATGGGGGTGCGCACTTCGAAGTGTCCGCCGGGCCGAATGATGGATACGACGCGGCTGCGCATCTTGCCGAAATTCAGTTGCACCAGCGTCTGCTGACCGGTGGGGTCATGCTCGACCACCTTTACTTCGCTGTAGGAGCCGAGGCTCAGGATGGAGCCGTCCCGCAGACTCAGCCGCGCCCGTCCGGCGCGGTCGGTGCGCAGCAGGTCGTTCCAATCCACTTCTTCTTTGAGCTTGAGCGTCTTATCGTTACGCTGGGCGGCAGGAATGAGGGCCGTCACCTGTCCGGCGACGGGATGCTCGGCCGGCGATTCCGCCATCAGCGGCAACACGGAGAGCAGCGATGCCAATACCACCGATAGTGCACGCTGGCACGCGCTTTGGCTTCCCCGGCTGGTCATGCTGGCTTTCTTGCTCCGCCGCCTACGCGGAAGATTCTGCTACTATCCCGGCCCGAATTCAAGGTTACCGCTCGAATGCGGGCCACCAACACAGGCCCGAAGCGGCACTTACGGCTAATTAGACGCAATTCGACCCTCAGGGGTTTAAGAAGATATCTGCTTCAGAAACTCGGCTGACTCAGCGGCCGAGCTTGCGCTCCAGGTCCTGGGCGATCTGGCGGCCATGGAAGCGGCCGTTCTCGATGAAGATTTCGCTGGTGGCCGAGCCCGCCACGATCACCCCGGCCAGATAAATGCCGGGGACGTTGCTTTCGAGCGTCTCCGGATCGCACACCGGACGGCAGTGCTCTTCCGACAAGCGAATCCCCAGGCTGAGCAGGAAGTCGAAGTCCGGATGGTAGCCGGTGAGGGCCAGCACGAAGTCGTTCTTCACCACCACCTCGCCCTCAGGGGTCGCAATTAGTACGTCGTCAGCGCGGATTTCCTTCACCCGGGAGTTGAAGTATGCCTTGATCTCCCCTTTCTTGATGCGGTTCTCGATATCGGGCTTGATCCAGTACTTCACGTTCGCGTCAATGCTTGGCCGCCAATGCACGAGCGTCACACGGGCCCCGTGCCGGTAGAGGTCGAGGGCGGAGATGGCGGCGGAATTCGCGCCGCCGATCACCAGCACGTCGGAGCCGGAATAAGGGTGCGGCTCGCGGTAATAGTGAGTCACCTTGGGAAGACCTTCCCCGGCAATGCCCATGATGTTGGGCAGGTCGTAGTAGCCGGTGGCGAGAATGAGCTTACGCGCGCGGTAATGGAGAGCCCGCCCGTGCTGGTCGAAGGCGGTGAGGCGGAAGTCGCCGTCGTGACCCTCGACGCACGCCACGCGCTGATACTGGCGCACGTCAAGCCGGTAGTGCTGCACAACCTTCCGGTAATACTCCAGGGCTTCCTCGCGCGTGGGTTTCTGGTGGGCACTGGAGAAAGGCATATCGCCAATCTCGAGCAGCTCCGGCGTGGTGAAGAACACCATCCCGGCCGGATAGTGAAAGAGCGAGTTGACCAGGCACCCCTTGTCGATAACCACAGTCTTCAGGCCGCGCCGCTGGGCTTCGATGGCACAGGCGAGCCCGGTGGGCCCGGCGCCGACTACCAGAACGTCGAAGATATCGTTGGCAACCATCCCGATACGATACAGCACGCCGAGTATCGAGTACCAAGTACCAAGTACCGAGCGAACAATTCCCTGCATTGCGTCCTGCTTTGCGGCGTACAATTTGGTGTTCGACCTCATACCTCCGCAGCTACTGAGTACCGAGTACTGAGTACTGCCTTCCGAGGAGCACGCCATGGCTACTGCAATCGATACCGGCAAGACCCTAACGCGCACAGAATCCGACAGCATGGGCACCATCGAGGTGCCGGAAAACGTTTACTGGGGCGCGCAGACGCAGCGCTCGCTGCTGCACTTCAACATTGGCCGCGACACCATGCCGCCGGAGCTGATCCGCGCCTTCGGCATCCTGAAGAAGGCCTGCGCGCTGGTCAATCAGGACCTGGGTAAGCTGCCCGCCGACAAAGCCAAGCTGATCGTGCAGGCCGCTGACGAGGTGATCTCCGGCAAGCTCAATGACCAGTTCCCATTGCGCATCTGGCAGACCGGCAGCGGCACCCAGACCAACATGAACGTGAACGAGGTGATCTCCAACCGCGCCATCGAGCTGGCGGGCGGCGAGATGGGATCGAAGAAGCCCATCCACCCCAACGATCACGTCAACATGTCGCAGTCGTCCAACGACACTTTCCCCGCCGCCATGCACATCGCGGCCGCGGAGCGGGTGGCGCGGGCGCTGATTCCCGCCATCGCGAGCGTGCGCGACGCCATCGCCGCCAAGGCAAAGCAGTTTAACGACATCGTAAAGATCGGCCGCACCCACCTGCAGGACGCCGTCCCGCTCACCGTCGGGCAGGAATTCGGCGGCTGGGCCGCTTTGCTCGACCGCGACATCACACGGCTAAAGCAGGTGCTGGAGGGACTCTACGATCTGGCCATCGGCGGCACGGCCGTGGGCACCGGGCTCAACGCGCATCCCGAGTTCGCCGAACGCGCCGCCAAGAAAATCGCCGAACTCACGGGACTTCCCTTCCGTTCGCATCCCAACAAGTTCGCCTCGCTCTCCGCCCACGACGAGATCGTCTTCGCGCAGGGCGCGCTGGAAACGCTGGCCGCGTCGCTCATGAAAATCTCCAACGACATCCGCTGGCTGGCAGCCGGACCGCGCTGCGGCCTGGGCGAGCTGACCATCCCGGAGAACGAGCCCGGCTCGTCCATCATGCCGGGCAAGGTGAACCCGACGCAGTGCGAGGCCATGACCATGGTCTGCGTGCAGGTGCACGGCGCCACCGCCGCCGTCGGCTTCGCTGGCTCGCAGGGCAACTTCGAGCTCAACGTCTTCAAGCCGGTGATGATCTACAACTTCCTGCACTCCGTGACGCTCGTCACCGACGCCTGCCATGGCTACGTCGAGTACATGGTCAAGGGCATCGAAGTGAACCGCGAGAAGATCGATTGGTACGTGAAGAACTCGCTGATGCTGGTGACGGCGCTGGCGCCCAAGATCGGCTACGACAAGGCGGCGAAGGTCGCACACAAGGCGCACGTCGAGCACAGCAGCCTGCGCGAAGCGGCGCTCAAACTCGGTTTCCTGACGGGTGAGGAGTTCGACCAGCTCGTGCGGCCAGAGAAGATGACGCATCCGTAGAGCTCGGTTCTACCGCTCGGGCAGGCTTCGTCACCGGCACGATCGCGGACTTGGAGTTCCCGGACCAGCGCGTTCTTTGCAGATTTATTGCGGCTGTGCAACCGCCACGCCATGGGGACCGGATCCCGCGGCAAAGGGCGAGCCTGCCACCTCCGTCAGCGCTCCGGTGGTGGCATTGATACTGTAGGCGGAGACGTTGCCGGAACTGTTGTTGGCCACATAGAGGTACTTTCCCGAGAGATCGGTCGCCAGACCATAGGGACCACTTCCGGCCTCGAAGGGCGAACCTGCCGACGTCAGCTCCGTCAGCGCTCCGGTGGCGGGAGTAATGCTGTAGGCGGAAACGTTGCCGGAGCCGTGGTTGGCTACGTACACATACTTTCCTGAAGGATCGACCACCACGCCATGAGGCTGACTTCCCGAGGCGAAGGGCGAACCCTCGACCGGCGTCAGCGCTCCCGTGGCGGCAGCAAGCGTGTAGGCGGAAACGTTGCCGCTGAGGTGATTGGTCACGTACACGAACTTTCCCGAGGGATCGACCACTACGCCGAAAGGCGTGTTCCCCGCCTGGAAGGCTGAGCCCGGGACGGGGGTCAGCGCTCCCGTGGCGGGAGTGATGCTGTAAGCGGAGACGTCGTCGTCACTGTGGTTGGTCACGTACACATACTTTCCCGAGGGATCAACCGCCACGCCCCGGGGACCGGTTTCCGCCGCGAAAGGCGAGCCCGTGATCTGGGTCAGTGCTCCCGTGGTGGCGTCGATGCTGAAGGCGGAGACGTTGTTCCCAACCTCGTTGGCCACGTACAGGAACTTTCCCGAGGGATCGACCGCGACTCCCCGGGGACCATAATTTTCCTCCTCCTCCCCCTCCGCGAAGGGCGAGCCTGGAACCGGCGTCAGCGCTCCGCTGCTGGCATCGATGGTGTAGGCGGAAATGTTGTTCGAACCCGCGTTGGCCATGTACAGGAACTTTCCCGAGGGATTGACCGCCACGCCTCGGGGATCAGTTTCTCCCGCAAAGGGCGAGCCCGCCACCGGCGTCAGCGCCCCAGCACCGGCATCTATGCTGTAAGCGTTGACATCGTCGGAGGTCTCGTTGCTGACGAAGACAAACTCGGAGGGCCCCCCAGCGGAAGTGCAACAGCCCGCCACGATAGCCGCTAGCACCAGCGCCGCCGCCGCAAGCACGATCACGCGTTTCTTATTCATGATCCCCTCGCTGGGAGTTATTCCCTTCGAATGAACCCTATTTCCTGCCAATCGAAAGCCCGATCCGGCCAATATGCGCAGATTGCTCTGCGTTCCGCTCAAGAAGTACGTGCCGAAATAGTCGACCTGAGTCAGGCGGAGCGCCACCCCGACCCAATGGGTACGCGGCAACACATGCTATAAGGCGGCGCGCCGCGGGATTTGTAAGGGCCCGAGGCGCGGCGGGATGAAAAGGGATGAAAACTGTCCGCGGAAAGGTACTGCGCAGCCAACTGAATGTCAATAATCTTGGGGCCGGATTTCTGGGGCGGGCCGGCGGCAGTTGGGCGGCAGTCTTGGGACTGGGCGTTGCGCAGTGCGCGCAGAGGGAGGTCCAGGGCGAGAAAATTGATACTGTTATCCCCACAGTCGCTCGGATTCAGGTATATTGCCTTGGCTCGCCGCGGGCGGATAGTCGGGAAAGACACACCGCCGGAGGGGGAAAGCGCCATGTCACAACGTGTGCTTGCTGTGCTGCTTTGCCTCGTAGTTTCGACCTTGCCGTGTTGGTCTGAGCCTCCGCAGGCCGCTCAGCGCGCCGGTCAGATCAGCGTGCTGGTTCCCGCGGCTCAGCGCAACTCCAAGCCTGCCAAGGCCAAGGAGGAGGTCGATTGGAACGACCTGCTCAAGACCGAACATACCGGTCGCATGCGTACCATCTTGACCGACGGTTCCATCCTCAGCATGGGATCGGACAGCGAAATGCGCGTCCTGCAGCACGACGCCAAGTCGCAGCAAACCTCGATCGAAATGGGGTTTGGCGCCATGCGCAGCCGGGTAGTGAAACTCACCGAACCCGGCGCCAAGTTTGAAGTGCGCACCCGGCAAGCGGTCATGGGTGTTATCGGCACGTATTTCATTGTCCTCGTGACCGCCCATCGCACGCGGGTCATCTGCTTAGAGGGCAGCGTGAGCGTAACACCGACCGGCGGAGCCCCGGTGACCTGCGTGGCCGGCAGCATGGTGGACGTGGAAGACAACGCCGCGCCTGTCGTGGTGCCGACCCCACGCTCGGTGCTGGATGAATCTCTTGCCCTCACCGACGTTGAGCCGCCGCGTGGCGGAGGTTCCAGGCCCACCCACACCTTGCGCTATGTGATCATCGGAATTGCTGTTTCCGGTGCGCTGGTTGGGGCGACGATCGGGACGACTTGCAGTTGCGGTGGCCCCTTCTCCCAGAGAGTTCGGTAGACGGGTGACACACCCAATAGCGGCCTACTCCCGGCTCACGACTTCTCCCGTCACCGCCAGGGTGACCGTCGCCTTGGACACTAGCTTTTCCTCTGATTTCTTTTCCGCGTAGACCTCGGACTCGCAGATCACCAGGGTCTTGCCGGCGCGCAGCACGTGCGAGCGGCAGCGCAGGCGGTCGGCCAAAGCGGGCCGCAGGAAGTTGATCTTGAATTCCACGGTGAGGACGTCCTGCTCCATCCCAACCTTGCCACGCGCGGCGCAGCCGGCGGTATGGTCGCACATCGTGGCCATCACTCCGGCGTGGATAAGGCCGTGCTGCTGCTTGTGCTTCCGTTCGGGAACGAGGTGAGTCTCGCACCAGCCATCTTCAATCGAGGTCAGCTCCACGCCCATCTCGCGAATGAACGGAGCATTATCGAAGATGTGCCGGACTTTGGCGGCTTTGGCTGAGTTCATCTTCGGGACGCTCGCAGTTGCGTCCTGGAATGTGACAGTTTGTAAGTTATCACACGACCACTTGCATGGACTCAGAATCCCGGACTACCCTCTCCGCACTCTGGGGGTGGGCCGTGGAAATCCACGTCAATAAAGAGAACGAAGTACCGCTCCCGCAGCAGATCAGCCAACAGATTATCTTCCTCATCGGTACCGGGAAACTGGCAATCGGTGATCCTTTACCCAGCGTGCGGGCCCTGGCGCGTCGATTGAGGGTTCACTTCAACACCGTAAGTCATGCGTATGCGGACTTGGAACGCGAAGGATGGCTTGCACACCGGCGTGGCGGGCGACTTGTTGTCCAGCCGGTCAGAGTTCCGCGGAACCGCCCAAAGGCGCTTGAGGATTTGGATGACCTGATCGATCGAACCATCCGCCTGGCCCGAGCGCGCGGCCACTCACTTCAGCAGTTGCGCGAGCGCGTGCGCGACCGCCTACTGCTGGAACCGGCGGATCACTTGCTCGTTGTGGCGCCCGAAAGGGAACTTGGCGAGGTGATGGTGGAGGAGATACGACAAGCTGGCGGTCCGACACTCCCTGAGTGCCCGATAACGGAGCTGCAGCGGAATCTGGGTATGGCAATCGGCGCCAGGCTGCTGACTCCTGCCTACCTTGTCGATGATCTGGAGCGCATCCTGCCAAACCCCGGCCAGTCGCGGCGATTACGTACTCACCGGCAGATGATCACTTGACCGCCATTCACAACCTGCCCCATCCTTCGACCGTAGGTGTGATCTCGATCAGCACGGTTTTTCTGAAGACAGCGAGAGGCTTGCTGGCTCCAGCTATCGGCGGACGCCATTCTTTCCAAGAGTTCCTTTTGCAGTTACCCGCTGCAAAGGCTGTTCCCAATGTGGCCTGGGTCGCGAGGCAAGAGACGGAGGAGCAGAAGCCACGTTTCGCCATGATCCGTTGGGAACTCCCAGCTCGAAAGTCCAAGCGCGGAACCCCAGGCACTCCCAATGCGCGTTCTGAGACCGGGCGAAGAGGCGGGTCTTCATTCGCCTCTTGCAATGACCTTCGTGGGATCGATCTTCTCTTCTGCGACTCGATTGCTTACGAAAAGATCGCCCATCCTAACCGCATCCTGTATCGGCTCATTTCGCAGCATTCGCTGCAAGAAGCTGGTTCCTGGATAAAGGCCTTGACCAAAGGCTCGCAACCAGGACGCAACTAAGTTCATAAACGTTACCGTCCTCGAGGACAGATGGGAGAAGCTGATGTGGAGTCTGTTCACTAAGAAAAAAACATGGAGGCAAGCGTTTGAAGAGGGTATCGCACGTGGCAGTGCTGGAAAACTCGTGGAGGCTGAGGCCAGCTTTCGGGAGGCCGTTCTGCTTGCGCCCGATGAACCTTACCCGCGTTACGAACTGGGTTACACGTTGTTCCTGATGGGCCGGTGCCCCGAGGCGCTGGCGGAGTTCCGCAGAACCGAGGATCTGCAGTGTGGTTTCTTCCTGGTGCAGACAGAGATCTATCTCTGCGAGCAATTTCTGGCGCGAACGATCGACTGGGACGTGGTGACCCTGCTCAGAGGTCTGCAGCGGTTGATGGACGAGCGAGCCATACACACCGAGGAGGCGAAGCGGCTCAGTACGCGAGTGACTCAAGTCGCGCCCAACTGTCCGCTGGGGCATTACTACCTCGGCAAGATTTTGCTTAACCAGGATCCCATTGGTGCAGAGGTTGCCTTGAGACGTTGTATCGATCTAAACCCAGACGACACCACCGCGATCGATGCCAAGTTTCACCTGGGTATTCTGATGCGAGATTCGGGCCGCCTCGAAGAAGCCCGTACTCTTTGGAAGACCGTCCTCGCAGATTACCCATGCAACCCGCGATCGAAATTGTGTGACCTCGTTTTGTGAAATTGATGAATGGGGAAATAGTGATTGGGGCATAAGCCCTGAAGAAGCGTTGTGGCATTAGCCTCGCGTTTCCGCGACCCGCCAGCAACATCGTGTACCGGGCGGATTCACACCTTAGGAGGATATCGGCTTATGGCAAGCGAAGCGTTTGCGATGGATAGCGGGTTTAGGCTTTTCGGGCCGGAGATGCTAGCGGACCCTTATCCGGTCTATCACCGTCTACGTTCCGCCCACCCCGTGTCCTGGGTGGCCCATCTCGATTCTTGGGTGGTAACGAGTTATGAGGCCGTGTGTAAGGGGCTGCGCGATCCACAATTGTCGTCCGAGCGATTTCCTCGCATCAAAAAGCGGCTGGCCGCGAAGGGGCTCGACCAGTTGCTCGACGAGCGGGCGGTGTCGATGCTCCACAAGGACCCCCCAGACCACACTCGCCTTCGCGGACTGGTGAATAAGGCTTTCACGCCGCGTATGGTTGAGGCCATGGAGAACCACATCCAGACCATCGTCGACGGGCTCCTAAACGCCGTCCAGGCCCAAGGACACATGGACGTTATCGAGGATTTGGCATATCCGCTCCCCGTCACGGTGATCGCCGAGATGCTCGGCGTGCCTACGGAAGACCGCGAGCGTTTGAAGAAATGGTCGGACGACATCTCCGTTGTTCTCGGCGGCGACGTGGCCTCGCTGCCAGAGCCTACGTTTCTCAGGGTACTGGAGGCACGGAAAGAACTGGCCGATTACTTTCGCGCCGTCATCGCCCAAAGGCGCGAGATACCGGGTCAAGACCTGCTGACCGCCTTGGTGCAAGCCGAGGAGGACGGCGGCCGGCTCTCGGAGGACGAACTGTATAGCATGGTGATTCTGATACTCATCGCGGGCAACGAGACCACGACTAACTTGATCGGCAACGGCCTGCTGGCCCTGCTGCGCCACCCCGACCAGATGCGGCGGGTGTGGGAAGATGCTGCGCTGGTGCGCCCTGCGGTGGAGGAGATGCTGCGCTACGACGGTCCTGTGCAGTTAACCTCACGCCTCGCCAAGGCCGACCTGCAAATTCACGGCGCCCCGATCCAGCAGGGCCAAGGGGTTTACCTGTTGCTGGCTGCAGCCAACCGCGACCCAGCGCAGTTCCCCGATCCCGATCGTTTCGAGGCGGGCCGGGTGGAGAACCGACATGTCGCGTTCGGTGCCGGCCCCCATTTTTGCTTAGGCGCGCCACTGGCGCGGCTGGAAGCACAGGTAGTCTTTCAAACATTGCGTCGGCGCTTCCCTTCTGGGATGCGCCTGGAGACAGAACGCCCCGAGTATCGAAACAACTTCAACCTGCGTGGCTTGAAGACGCTGCCGGTCGCATTCTGAACCTGGCCAATGGACGGCTCTAATACGCCCACTTCAGCAGCGTCGCGCCCACGGTAAATCCTGCGCCCACGGCGGCCAGCAGCACCGTCGAACCTTTTCTCAGGATTCCCTTCTGGCGCGCCGTTTCCATGGCCAGCGGGATAGTCCCGGCGGTGGTGTTGCCGTATTCATCGATATTGATGATGACGCTCTCCGGCCGCAGCTTCAGCCGGTCGCCGGTGGCGGTGATGATCCGCCGGTTCGCCTGGTGGGGAATGAACGCGTCCACATCCTGGCCGGTGAGCCCGTTCCGTGCCAGCAGCTTCTCGCAGATCTCGGCCATCTTGCGCACAGCGTACTTAAACACGGCCTGGCCGTCCTGGTGAACGTAATGCATCTTTTTGTCGACGGTCTCGTGCGTAGAAGGATGCAGGCTGCCGCCACCCGGCATGTAGAGCGAACAGGCGCCGGAGCCGTCAATCTCGTGCAGATAGTCGATGAGACCGAGTGAATCCCCGTCGGCAGGCTCGAGCAGCACCGCGCCGGCGCCATCGCCGAAGATCACGCAGGTGGCGCGGTCGGTGTAATCGATAATCGAGGACATCACGTCGGTGCCAATCACCAGCACCTTCTTGTGCGCCCCAGTGGCGATGTGCTGCGCCCCGCACTGCAGCGCAAACAGAAACGCGGAACAGGCGGCGGAGACGTCAAAACCCCACGCTCCGGGACAGCCCAGCTTGTGCTGCACCAGGCAGGCGGTCGCGGGAAAGAACATGTCGGGGGTGACGGTGGCGACGATGATCAGCTCGACTTCGGAGGGCTCGATGCCGCGTTCGGCCAGCGCCGCCCGCGCCGCCTCCGTTGCCAGGTCCGAGCTGGCCACGCCCTTGTCCACAATATGCCGCTGGCGGATGCCGGTGCGCTCGATGATCCACTGGCTCGAGGTGTCCACCATCTTTTCCAGATCTTCGTTGGTCAGCAGCCGCGGCGGGACGTAGGTCCCCAGCGCCGTGATTTTAGCGCTTGGCTTATTCGGCAATTCACGCTCCCTAGTCAGAATTCGTATTCTGAACCATGGCGGCGGGGAAAGTCTATGTGGAAACGGCTCTTGGCTTTTAGCTCTTAGCTCTTGGCTGACGTGGCGCTGCTGCCTCGTGAAGAGGCAAGCCAAAAGCTAAAAGCCAACAGCCAAAAGCAAAAGGCGCCGAGCACCCCGCTGCACAACCAACGACCCGTTACCGTTGCTTCCTTCCGGACCTGGCGGGGTTGGCGGGATTGGATTGCGCGGGACCCAGCGCCAAGCCATTTTAGCATTGGGTCATTTGGTCATTGAGCCATTGACATAGAGCTTCGACGGCCCAATCATCTTTCCTAATGAAACAATGACTCAATGAATCAATGACTCAATTGTCCTCTGAATCGACACCGATCGACCGCTACTTCCAGGTCGCGCTCTACCTGCTGATCGCCACCGGCTTCGTGACCCTGGCCAGCACCGGCAAGCTGGACGCGCCGGCGCTGCTGCTCGTCTCCGCGGCCCTGCTCTACCGCGGATACCTGCTGGTTCGCGGACGCACCCTGCAATTGCCGGAGCGTTGGGCGTCGTACGCCACGTTGGCCTATGCCGTCTTTTATGTTTTCGACCTGTTCTTTCTCTCCGGCAATTTCGTTTTGGCGACCGCACACCTGGTCTTGTTCATCATGGTGGTCAAGACGTTTTCGGTGCAGCGCGACCGCGACCA
>Ga0187778_10002823_pt1 | contig 11789 bp, 11 predicted proteins | sample 1015_Q2_SP5_20_M_FD_132418 | JGI IMG/M metagenome (GOLD analysis project Ga0187778, IMG submission 132418) | Tropical peat soil microbial communities from peatlands in Department of Meta, Colombia - 1015_Q2_SP5_20_MG | ecosystem: Environmental > Terrestrial > Soil > Wetlands > Peat | place...
CACCGGCCACGCCGAAGTGTGCCAGATCACCTACGATCCGTCGGTCGTGCCCTTCAAGAGGCTGCTCGAAGTCTTCTGGAAGACCCACGATCCGACGACTCTCAACCGACAGGGCCACGATGTGGGCACGCAGTACCGCTCGGTGATCTTCTATCACACGCCCGAGCAGAAGGCGCTTGCCGAGAAGTACAAGAAGGAGCTCGACGCCGCCGGCGCCTTCAACGGCCCGATCGTCACGGAAATCAGCCCGTTTGCGAAGTTCTACAGGGCCGAGGACTATCACCAGAACTACTTCAAGCTCAATCCGGATCAGGGCTACTGCCGGGCGGTCATCGCCCCGAAGGTGGACAAGTTCAAGAAGGTCTTCGGCGATTCCCTGAAATGAATTAGGTTGCCCGGCGGGCCGGGCCCGAGTATAAGGGAGCCGGGTTCGGAGAAAGAGTCATGAGCCTTTGGGCGGCCAGCGTCACCGTCGTCCTCATGGCGTGCGACGCCTGCAAATTGGGACTGAGCGACTCCGAGCAGCAGGCCATGCGGTACACGATCTACATGCTTCTGGGCTGCATCTATACCCTGATGACCGCCATCGCCATCTACGTCATCCGGCTGATGCGACGCGAGGCCAAGCAGGAGGCCCGACGTCGTGAGGCGGCGGCTGAGACGATGGCCCTGACCCCGTCGCCGGAAGCGCCCGCTCCCGCGGGATCCCCGCGGTAGTCCCTCCTCCGCCGGCGAGTCCCCCGATCCCCGCCGACAGGTCGGCCTCCTCCTTCCCAAAGCCCGGCGTCGACGGCGCCGGCAGGCGGTGGCGAACTCCGAGGGGAGGGGGGGGAAGCCACGTCCAGGGCCGGCGGAAAAGAAAACGGCCCCGGGGTGGAACCCCGGGGCCGTGGAAAGCTCCCGCCGAGCTAGTTCGACACCTTCTTGGGCTCGACCGCAATGGCCGAGATCAGCGTCATGCAGTTCGTCCCCGCGCAGCACTCCTTGAGCGCTCCCGAGGCCTTGATCGTGGTCTTGCCTTCCTTCAGGAACCCCTCGATCTTCGCGGTGACGTTCTTCGCGGCGCAGCACTCGCACGCGTCGTCCTTCTTGGCCGTCTCCTTCTTGGGCTCCTCGGCCTTCTTCGTCGCGTCGGGCTTGGCCTCGCAGCACGCCTCTTCACCGGCGTTCAGGAGGGTGTACTTGACGCCCGAGCTCGTGGTCAGGACGAGCGCCTTCTCCACGCGCTCGACGGTGCCCGTGAGTGTCGCTTCGATCCGCGTCACCTCAAATCCCGCCCCCACCGCCTTCTCGAGGACGGAAGGCTTGAGGGACGCCTTCGGATCGAAGGCGAGGGTGAAGAGCCCCGCCTCGAAGTCGGTGAGCTTCACGTCCCGGACGCCCTCGATCCCCTGGAGGCCCTTGGTCACCCTGGCCCCGCAGCCGGTCGGGCAGCTCATGCCCTTCACGTAGACCTTCACGGGGGCGGTCTCCTCCTCGGCGGCCGCCCAGCCTGCCAGTGCCAGCACCGCCGCCGCGGTCACGGTCAGATTCCTCATCGTCGCCTCCGCTCTTCTCTTCCCACGCGTGGTCGACCCTCAGGATCGGAACGGGTCCCGGCCCGCCCTGAATCCCTATTTCACGACGGTTTGAACGAACGAGACGATGTCCCGCTTGGGCCCCGAGCCCGTCCGGCGGCTGGCCTCCTTGCCCCCCTGGAAGAGGACCAGGGTGGGGACCGAAGTGATGCCGAGGGTGGCGGCCAAGTCCATGGCTTCGTCGAGATCGACCTTCACCACCTTGAGCTTGCCGGTCATCTCCTTGGCCACTTCATCCACGACCGGGGCGAGGGCCTTGCAGGGCCCGCACCAGGTCGTGAAGAAATCCACGAGAACCGGGGTCTTCGACTTGAGGACTTCCGAATCAAACGACTGCTCCGATACCTGGGCCACGTTGCTCACGATTCCTCCTCGGGTGGAACTGGTCCAACTACTCTACTGGACGGAACGCCCGAAACAAGCACATTATTCTCGCCTTGTGTCCCGGGGGCTAGGGCCTCCCCCCCAGGTGACGGGCAAACCAGGCGGTCATCTCGCGCCACATCTCAGGCGTGTAGAGGTGGGCCACCCCGGAGTAGAGCACTCCCCGGAAGTTCTCGGGTTTGCCGTAAAGCCGGGCGACTCCTGAGCAGAAGGCGTTGATCGTTTCGACCCCCGAGGCGGGCGAGCCCGTGTCGTCCGCCCCGGAGAGGGTGAGGAAAGGGCGGGGAGCGATCAGGCTCGCCACCGCCTCGGTGTCGAAGTGCTGGAGCATTCCGGGGACGAAGTAGTAGATCCCGTGCTCGTGGAGGCCCCCCCGGGCGACGAGATCCTGGTATCGGGTCAGGCAGCAGACCCCGACCGCCGAGGAGATCCGGTCGTCGAGGGCGGAGAGCCACCAGGTGCGCGTGGACCCCATGCTGATCCCGGTCGCCCCGATCCGCCGGGGGTCGACCTCGGGCCGAGCGGCCAGGACGTCGAGCGCGATCTGGTCGTCCCGGACCATCATGCCCCAGAGGGTTCGGCCCATCCAGAGGAAGGTCTTCGAAAGCGTGAGCTCCTCCGGGCCGCCCTTCTGGCGGGGGCCGTCCGGACCCTGGCCGGACCGCTCTCCGAACGCGTAGGCGTCGGGTGCCAGGACGACGTAGCCGCGCCGGACGAGGTCCTCTCCCCGCTTGGCCCCTCCCCCCGGAATCTCCCGCCAGAGCTCCTCCTTCCCGAGCGCGTACTCTCCCGCGTGCCAGTGGAGGAAGAGGAGGGCCGGGAAGGGCCCCGACCCTTTGGGGACGAGAAGATAGGCCGGGATCTTCGCCCCCGCGCCGTTTTCGATGGCCAGTTTCTCCACCCGGTACTCCCCGCGGTCCTCGCGTGCCAGGATTTCGACCTTGGGCGACGCGGGGCGCGGGGGAAGCTCGCCTAGGAGCCCCCAGAGCGTCTTCCGGGTCGCCTCCCTCCGCCGGGTCCATTCTTCGATCGACGAGGGAAGCGGGAACTCGGGCGCCGTCACCTTCGGGAAAGAGCCCGGTGCAGGCTCGTTCTGGGGCTGCGCGGCCAGTACCATGAGGATCCCTCCGGCGAGCTTTATCATCGAATCTCCTATACCTTCTTAGGCGAAGGACGTCCAATCTACGTGGGTCCGCTCCTCCTGTCGCTTCTTCTTCAGATCCAGGAACCCCGGGAGCGCCTCGAGACGGCAATCCGCGAGACCAAACTCGAGGAGGCCCAGATCGCGCTCGCCCTCCTCCAGGCCGCGGACGGCGCCCGCGCCGCCCGCGCGATCCTCGTCAACCTGGCCCGGTGGCGGGAGCGCCAAGCCCAGCTCCTCCTTGCCACCGTCCAGTCGCGGGCCGCCTACGACGGCCTCGACAGCTCGATGTTCACCTTCAACCTGGAGGAGGAGAAGACCCGGCAGAAGGCGCTGGCGGTGGCTCGGGACCGGGTCCAGACCGCCTGCCGGACGGCCCTGGACGGCGAGAAGATCTATGCAGCGCTCCTTCGGACCCTGGGATCGCTCCGCCCGGAGGCCGTCCCGGTGCTTTCGGCCGAGGCGATCCGGACGGCGAACTGGGTGTCCCGCGCGGAGATCCTGGAGGCGCTCGGGGCGATGGGGGCGAAGGCGGACATCCAGGTCGTGGTGGAGCGCGAAAAGGAGCCCGCGGTGATCGCGGTCGGGCTGGGCGCGGTCCCGCTCGATCGCGCGGTCGAGTATCTGGCCCACCCCCAGTGGCAGGTCCGGCTCGCGGCGGTCCGGTCGCTCGGGGAGTCGCGTGGAGCGGTCGGGATGCTCGCCCAGGGCCTGGGGGAGATGGACCTCCGGATGCGGAATGCCGCGGTCCGGACCCTGACCTCCCTGACCCGGACGGAGCTCCCCCCGGACCCCACGGCCTGGAAGGATTGGTGGAGGGCCAATGGCGACGACTTCAGGGAGGGGCGCTACAGCCCCGGGACGGCCAAGGCGGCTGCCGGACCCGGGCGGACGACCTTCTATGGCATGCCGGTGCTCTCGAGCCGCGTCTGCTTCGTGATCGACCGGTCCGGGAGCATGAGGCAGCCGGGCCGGTATGACGTCGCCTGCCGGGAGCTCAAGCGGCAGATCGAGGCCCTGCCGGATGGCGCTCGACTCAACCTCATCTTCTTCGGGGCGACCCAGTCGTGCTTCTCGGCGGCGCCGACCCGGGTTCTGGACCGCGCGGCGCGGAAGGAGGCGCTCGACTTCGTCGACCGGCAAACATTTGAGGCGGGGACCGACCTCTACGCGGCGCTCGAGAAGGCGCTCTCCTTCGTGGGCTCCCCCGACAGCGGACGGCTTCGCGAGGACGGGCCCGACACGATCATCGTTCTGTCGGATGGGCAGGCGAATGTGGGCCGGCTGGTCGACGACGAACTCGTGGCACGGGTGATCGCGCGGCGGTCCCACTGGATCGGGCCGGCGATCCATACGGTGACCCTTTCGAGCGAGGCGAAGTCCCTCAAGATGCTGGCCGAGTTCACCGGCGGGGTCAGCACCTCGAAATAGCGGCCCCCCCCCCGCCGGACGGGACTACTTGTTCTTCTTCTCCGGCTTGGGCTTCAGGTTCGCCTCGAGCTCCTCCTGGGTGGGGGTCTTCGACGCGACCCCGCCCTCGGGCACGTCGATCTTCGCGATCCAGGCGATGGCGTTCAGCATGAGCTTCCGCTGGTCGTCGTTCTTCCAGTTCCAGTGGACGTGGCCGCCGGTGAAGCCGAAGCCCCGCCCGCCGCCTTCGTTCTCGCTCACCCACATGACATGCTCGGGGGTGTTCTTGCCCAGCTCGGTGCGGACCGCCGGGTTGCCCCCGTGGGTCGAGTCGCCGCCCTTGCGGGTGGAGTCGGGAGGCACGGCGGTCAGGATCGGCGTCACGGCCTTCATCCCCTCCCGGAAGCGCATGTGGTAGTACCACTCGTCGTTGGTCTCGAAGGGCTTCACGCCCCGGCAGACGGGGTGGTCGGGAAACTTCTCGAACTTCGCGGTCCAGTGGGGATTGACGGACCAGTTGATCTCGAAGTAGCCGCCCATCCAGTCGAGGAACCGGTCGCCCGGCTCGCCCTTGACGGTTTCGACCGCGTAGTGGATGGCCCCGATCCCGGCGCCCTTCTTGGCCAGGGGATCGATCTCGGAAAGATGCTTGTTGGCCATGTGTCCGCCGCCGCCGTCGGAGTACATGACGATCGCGGAGGCTCCTTCGAAGACCTTCGGGTCCTTGGGCCACCCGTTGTCGTGGGTGACGACGCACTCGACCGGGAGGCCGCTTTCGTTCAGGCACTTGGCCAGGAGCATGCATCCGCCCAGGTGCTCGTGCGATCCGTAGTCGTGGCTGGGCCCGCCCGCCACGAAGACGATCTTCTTCTTCTCCTGGGCCGGGGCGGCGAAGGCGACGGCGGCGGCCAGGACCACGGCGAGGGCGGTGCGGATCATCAAGCTTCCTTTCATGGGGTCAGGGCCAGGACCGGCCTCTATATCGGCGCGGTCGCCCTATGTTACACGCGACTCGGGCCCCGGAGGACCCCCGGAGAGCATTCTTCATATAGATGGGCCGCCGGGCATTCTACCAGACGCTTCTCCTGGGGATGGTCGCCCTGGGCGCGCTGTCGGCCCTCCGTCCCCGGGGAGACGGACCGTGGCGCGCGATCGGGGCGATCCAGCCCCGGCTCTCTCCCGACGGCCAGACGGTGGCCCTCTCCTACCAGGGGGCCCTCTGGCGGATCCCCCGGGAGGGGGGCGTGATGAAGCGGCTGACCACCGAAGCCCGGTGGGATTCCGATCCGGCCTGGTCCCCGGACGGGAAGCGCCTGGCCTATCTCTCGGGCGGCGAGGTCCGCCTGATCGATTCGGAAAGCGGACAGCCGGCCGGATCGGCCCGGCCCGCGGCCCAGGGAAAGCTCACGTTCGACCCCTCGGGAAAGAGCCTCCTCGGGAACTTCCGGACGGGCACGGGGGTGGTGCTCGGCTGGCTTGATCTCGAGTCGAGCAAGGTCTCCCCCCTGCTTCAACCTCCCCGGGCGCTTCCGGTCCACGCCCTCTCCGCCGACGGCGCGACCGTCGCCTTTGCGACCCACCAGGACGTACCCGGCGAGCAGAGTGGGAATGATGGACCGGCCGCGGATCTCTGGACGGTGCCGGCGGCCGGGGGAGAGCCCCGGAAGCTGGTGCGCTTCCCCTCCCGGGTTTTCGACCTGGCGTGGGGTCCCGACGGACTCATCGTCGTGAGCGACCTGGGCGGGGCTCACAATGACCTCTGGGACGTCGGCCTGGGAGATCCCGATCGCCCCAGAAAGCTCACCTGGGGCCAGGGCGACGAGGACGCCCCTTCGGTCGTCCGTTCCCGGCTCATCTATACGGACAACCGCGAGGGTCCTACGGCGCTCATGGACCGGGATCTCCGGACGGGTGAAGACAGGATGATCCTCGTCACCGGACTCGACTTCGGCCGCCCGACCGGGAGGGTGACGGCCACCTTCAAGGACTCGGAGACCGGGAAGCCCCTGGTCGCCCGGGTCTCGATCCAGGAAGAAGGGGGGAAGGCGGTGGCTCCCCCGGGCTCCCACTACCGGATCCATGGCGACGCCATGGACTTCTACACGGATCGGGTGGCGTCTCTCGAGCTCCCGGCCGGCAAGTACGTCCTCCGCGCCTGGCACGGTCCGGAGTACCTCGAGGCTCGCGAGACCTTCGAGGTCCGTCCCGACGAGGCGGGCCGGATGTCGGTGGGACTGGCCCGATGGACCCATCCCCAGGCCCGGGGATTCCATTCGGGAGAGAACCACATCCATGCGAATTACGGCTACGGCCACTGGTACAACCATCCCGTCGAGATGAGGCGGATGATCGAGGGCGAAGGACTCGAGGTGGCGAACTTCGTGGTCGCGAACTCCGACACCGACGGGATCTTCGACCGGGAGTTCTTCCGCGGCCGGTCCGACCCGCTGTCCACCCCCGAAACGGTGCTCTACTGGAACCAGGAGTTCCGCGCCACCCTCTGGGGGCACATGACGCTCGTCGATCTCAAGCAGCTGGTCGAACCGATCATGACGGGCTTCAAGGAGACGACCAATCCCTGGGACGTGCCGACGAACTCCGACATCGCCGACCGGGTCCATCTCCAGCGGGGCCACGTCAACTACACCCATCCCGCCCAGAACGTCCGGGATCCATATCTTTCCGCCTACTCCGCGAAATCCCTCCCGGTGGACGTCGCGCTGGGGAAGATCGACACCCTGGACCTCAACGGCACCTTCGAGGCGACGGTGCCGCTCTGGTACGGGCTTCTGAATTGCGGATTCCACCTCCCGGCCTCCGCGGGGACCGACTGCTTCCTGAACCGGATCCGGAGCCGGCAGCCCGGTGCCGACCGGGTCTATGTCTCCTGCGAGGGAGGATTCTCCTACGATGCCTGGATCCGGGGCCTCCGCTTCGGGCGTTCGTTCGTGACGAACGGACCCATGCTCGAGTTCGCCTCGGGAGACCGGATCCGCCGGGACCGTCCGGGGTCCGAGCTCATCCGGGCGCGGGTCTGGGCGCCGGAGCCGCTCGACCGGTTCGAGCTCGTCCTGGACGGCCAGGTCGTGGCCTCCGGGACGATCGCGGCCGACCGGCGGAGCGGAGCGATCGAGGAAAGGGTGGAGCTCAAAGAGAGCGGCTGGCTCTCGGTCCGGGCCTATGCCGGACGGCTCCAGGCCCACGCGAGCCCCCTTTACGTCGAGATCGAGGGCAAACCCGCCGGTCGGAAGAAGGACGCCCTGGCCTTCCTGGCCTGGATCGACCGGCTGGAGGAGCAGTTCCGGTCGCGCGACCGGGCCCCCTCGGCCGAACTCCGCGCCCAGGTCCTCTCGCAGCTCAAGGCCGCGCGGGAGGTCTACCGGAAGGTCGCCGAGCGCTCGGAGTAGGCCCGCCGCAATTCCCGCCCGGGATGTACGAACCGGATTTCCCGCGGTGTCCAGGATAGTGGAGGAAATCCACTAGATCGAATATTCGGGGGCGGCCCCGCCAGGAGGCGGGGCGACCCAGGTCCCAGGAAGGAGGATCGCATGGTGCGATGGAGCGGGATGGCGCGCGCGGCCGCGGCGGCCGCATTTCTGGTGGGGGCGACCCTCCCCGCGGAATCCCGGGGGTTCCAGGAGGCCCATTCGCCCGACTGGCGCAAGTGCAAGATCTGCGCCCCGGCCCTGGCGAAGGCCATGGCCTATCTCAAGGCCAATCTGCGGAGCGACAAGGCCAAGCGGGTCATCGGCTCGAAGCTGGGCGGCTACGTCTTCGGCGGGTTCGCCTTCATGCTGGAGGGCGAGAGTCCCAAAGAGCTCGAAGAGTGCGTCCGGTACTGCTGCCAGGCGATCAAGGACGAGGGCTTCAACCGGAACTGGTACCTGTCGATGTGCATGATCTTCCTGGCGGAGCACGCGACCCGGTACGGACTGACGCCGGAGGTCGAAAAGGCCCTGGCCGAAGGCCTCAAGATGGCCGCCAAGCAGGAGGAGGACACCGGCGGCTGGTGCCACCACCTCCGCATGTGGAAGGAGGACAACTACAACAAGAAGGGCGGCGGCCAGGACCTGGGGATGGTCACGACGATGATCTACGGGTCCTTCGTGGAGATGAAGGCCCTGGGCATCACCGTCGGCCCCATGATGGAGAAGGCCCAGAAGAACCTCGAGAGCCTGAGCGACGGGATGGGCGTCCGGTACGGCACGGACAACGGCGTGGGCGACGCGGCGATGGCCCGTGCCTCGTGGGTGCTCATGGCGCTTCTCGGGACCAACCAGCCGACCCATCCGCTCTACGCGAAGTACGAGAAGGGGCTCGAACAGCGGTACAAGAAGATCGAGGAGGGTGTCCATGGCTTCGCGCCGCTCCACTACTTCAGCGTCGCCGCCGCCCTGCATCGCCTCGGACCCGACTGGTACGGCCGGTTCACCGCGGAGTATCTGGACCGGCTGATCAAGACCCAGACCCCCGAGGGGATCGTCCCCCTCCACGGCGAGGACGACGTCGCCTCCACCGCGGTCTTCGCGGCGATCGTCATGATGCAGAAGCCCGGGGCGTTCCGGCCCCCGACCCGGAAGAAGCCGGCGGCCCCCGCCGAAGAGCCCCGGCCGACCGCGCCGGTCGCGACCGGCGAGAAGGCCCAGCCCCGGGGAGCCGATCCGAAGGCGCTCGCCCTGTGGGACGGTCTTCTGGCCGACCGGGTGCGGAGGGAGATCCGGGAGGGCCACCCCCCGAGCTTCCCGTTCAAGCTGATCAACCAGGCGGCCTCCATCGCGCTCCTGGACGAGGCCGGGACCCTGAAGCTCGAGAGCGGCACGAGCGTGATAGACTACCGGTGGATGGATCTGAAGATCGGGGACCGGCGGGACCTCGCGGTGGCTCTCGCGAAGCGGGAGGATCCCGAGGCCCTGGCCCTGGGCGCCTTCTACCACCTGGCCTGCGGCAACGAGTCGGCCGGCGAAGAGCTCCTCCGCCGGCTTCCCGGCGCCGAGCAGGACCGGGTCCGGTCCGCCTTCAAGGGAAACTGACCCATGAAAACGATCGCAGCGCTCGCGGGACTCCTCTTCCTCCAGGATGCGAAGGTGAAGATCACCGTCGACGTCACGCAGGTGACGGAGCTCCAGGAGTGGGGGGACCGGGCCAAGGCCCTCTGCGAGGAGTGGTATCCGAAGATGTCCGACTACCTCTCGACCGACGGCTTCACCCCTCCCCAGGAGGCCTCGCTCATCTTCGAGAAGGACCGCAAGGGGGTCGCGGCGACCTCCGGAGCCAAGATCCGGATCGCGGCCGAGTGGGTGAAGAAGCACCCCGAGGACCTGGGGATGGTCATCCACGAGCTGGCCCACGTCGTGCAGAGCTACAAGAACGGCAGCCCCGGATGGGTGACGGAGGGGATCGCCGACTACGTCCGGTACTTCCTCTACGAAAAGAAGGCCGTCACCCCCAAGGACAAGCGCAAGGGCAGCTACAAGGACGCCTACCGGACGACGGCGTCCTTCTTCGCCTGGCTGGTCGGCGCCCACGACAAGGAGATCGTGAAGAAGCTGAATGCCGCGATGCGGGGGGGCAAGTACTCCGACGACCTCTTCAAGGACTGGACCGGAAAGGACCTGGAGACCCTCTGGAAGGACTACCTGGCGGCCGATTGACGGGCCGCTTCGGCTACGGGCCCTCCTTCTTCGCCTTCACCTTGGCCAGATAGCGGGCGGGCTCCTGGTCGAACTTCCCCTTGCACTCGCCCGAGCACAGACCCACCGTCACGGTCGATACCGCATCCCCCAGGGGCCGGCCGCTCAGGGGGCACTTCTCGTTGGGCACCCGGTCGACCTTCCCGAGCGTGGCCAGGGGATCCCGGTCGAACTTGCCCTTGCAGTTGGCGCAGCAGAAGAAGACCTTGACGTCGCTCGTCTTCTGCTTGTCGACGGCTTTGCCGCACAAGGGGCAGGCATCGTTCACGGGCTCGACGAAGGCGGGACGGGCCGCCGCCAGGGCGATCGACCCTGCGACGGCAGTGAATAGCCCCAGGATCCAGACGGTTCTCATCGCGCTCCTCCGAGGATTCATGAATGAAACGGTTCCCGAGACGGTGACGTCTCAGGAGTGGCCCCGGCGAGGGAGTGCGGATAGAATGAACTCTTCCGGTGTTCATAGGGCTGACTTCTCTAGCTTAGGAGATGCGCGATGAAGACTCTTGGCCTGGGAGTGGCCGCGGCGGTGGCTCTGTTCCTGGGGGGATGCGGGAAGGAGGAGGCCTCCCACTCGAACGCCCCTTCGCCCGCCCCTGCACCTGAGAAGGCCGCCAAGGCCTATCCGCTGAAGACGTGTCTCGTGTCGGGCGAGGAACTGGGGAAGATGGGCGAGCCCGTCCGGATCGTCTACGAGGGTCAGGAGATCAAGTTCTGCTGCAAGAGCTGCGAGCCGGACTTCCGGAAGGATCCGGCGAAGTACCTGAAGAAGCTCCAGTAGTTCCCTAAAGCCGGACCCGCCGTCCGGTCCGCTCGGATCGGATCCCCGCCGAGACGATCTCCTGGCCCATGACGCCCGTCTCGGCTCGGCAGAGCTTGAGGAACGGCGTTCCGGCCCGGAGGGAGTGGACGAAGTGCTCCGGCCCGTTCCGCCGCCCTGCCGGAAGGCCGGGAAGCTTGAGCTCCCGGCGGTTCTCCCGGTCCGCCCCCCAGTGGGAGAAGTCCTCGGGCCGGGTGTGGGTCCGGATGAGCTTCCCGCGGGAAGTCTCGAGCGTCCCCTTCACGCCCAGGAAGAGGACCTCGTGGAAGTCGGGATTCTGGGTCCAGGAGGCCTGGGAGAGGACGGTCCGCTCGGGCCAGAGGGCGACGATCAGGGCGTTGTCGTCGACCGGGAAGCGCGGCTTGACGAGCGTCCGGGCGACCCCCACCACCTCGCCGGGCCGGCCCCAGAGGGACGCCATGATCGCGGCACCGTAGCAGGCGTAGTCGGCGATCGCGCCCGCCCCGTTCTCCCGTCCGTCATAGAGCCACTTCCAGAAATAGGGAGAGCAGCCCGCCTCCCGCGGCCCCTGGTGGGCCATGTGGATCCGGGCATGGAAGACCTGGCCGATATCCCCCGCCTCCACGAGCTCGAGAGCCCGGACGACCGCCGGATTCCAGGCGATCGGCCAGTTGATCATGAGCCGGGTGCCGTGGCGCCGCGCGGCCCGGAGCATCCGGTGCGCCCCCGGTGCGGTCGCGGCCATGGGCTTCTCGACCAGTGCATGGAGTCCCCGCCTGGCGGCCGCCTCGACGATGGGGACGCCCCCG
>Ga0187778_10002824_pt1 | contig 11784 bp, 6 predicted proteins | sample 1015_Q2_SP5_20_M_FD_132418 | JGI IMG/M metagenome (GOLD analysis project Ga0187778, IMG submission 132418) | Tropical peat soil microbial communities from peatlands in Department of Meta, Colombia - 1015_Q2_SP5_20_MG | ecosystem: Environmental > Terrestrial > Soil > Wetlands > Peat | place...
CCCGATGCGAACGAAACCAACTTACTACGCAGCCAACAGGAAGCCCGGCAAAATAGGAACTTTCTACTTGGCTCGGAATAGGAACTTTCTATTTGGCCTTGACATCTGCCGACCCCTGGTACATGTCCAAACGGACCTTGTACGAAAGCGCAGCTTGGTCAAAACTAAGGTTACCAAGCGGGGGCGAGGTTGGTCGAAGATCCTAAATGGGAATTAGCCATTCTGGCAACCGTCCAGGGCTTCTACGAGAAGCTCCTGCAGCCGTACGCCAAGGGAGAAGTTCCCGTTCCCGCCGGCCTAGAAAGCATTTCCTTGCAAGACGAGGATGAGGTCCTGCGGACGCTGATCCTCATGCATCGCTGGCTGTGCTTGCTCGAGCTGGCAGTCACCCCGGCCATGTTACGCCGGGCCTTTACCGCCGATACCGACCCGGAAATCGCCGAGGCCCTGCTGCGTTACTATACCCGCAACCGGAATTCCTCCGATCAGCACCGCGACAAGACCGACTTGGTAGTCACCTTCCTGTATCGCTATCCACGCGTTCCCGGACAATGGGAGCGGCGGGGCTACGGCCTCGATGGTGCGCTTCCTCTTTCCCCCTTTGAGATCGCCCTGATGGAAATTCTTACCGATGCCGAAGGGCCACCTTTGCCGGAGCGACAGGTTCATCTGCTCCGACAGTTTGATCGCTGGCATCAAGAGGCGCAAAGGTTTCAAGACCTGAACGCAATGCTCCAATCCCAAATTATTCCCCGGGTGCGCGCCTTCAAGCGATCCTTGGGAGCATCGTTTTACCACCCCGCCGTGCTGGCCGCCATCGCTCCCTATAACGCCGCCTTCGGGAACATCTTTGATCGGCTGTTCTTGAAGGCCACGGCACAGATCAAGAAGCTAGCCGACGAGGTGAAAGAGTTGGGTGGAAGCATCTTGGGTACCCTCGACGGCGTGGACGTAACCGTAGAGGAGATCGACGAATTACAGGAGTCGGAACTGTTGCGGGCCGACTATGCGATCGCTCACGAAAGGTTTCAGCGCATCTCCAAGTTAAGAAAATCGCTCGAACAGCGTCCGCCGACGCGGCGATTGCCCCGCTCCGCGTCTGGGAATGGCGCAAGCAAGGCGCGAACGCTGCGTCCCGGGCTAGATGTGGCAGCCCTGCGCAGCACGGTGACTCCCAAGCAGATCTCCACCGAAGAGGTCAAACTGCGTCGGGTCGAGGAATCCATTCGCGTCTTCGTACGCGTGGCCGACCCGAAGTTTCGCCATGTCGTTCCCATGCGATTCTTCAATCTCATCCTTACGCCGGCGGAAGCCGACGCCTTCAGCGCGGATTATCTTGAAGAAAAGAGCGTGCGGGCAGAAGTGGCCCGCGCGCAGCTGCGCATGGTTGCCCTCGTGGCGCGCATGAAGACCGAATTGGGAGAGCTGAAACGTACCGCACTTACCCCCTCCCTTTGGAAACTGCACGCGAACGCGCTGCTCTCCCTGCTCGCGATCGAGGATCAGGTAACCGACACCGCCGCACGGATCACTGTACCGGGAGACATTCTCGGCATTGAAGTTGAAGAAGAGGCACTGCAGGCTTCCCTGCAAAAACTCAAAGCCTGTGCCGTTCTGGCCGTCGAAGCTCTCAGCGCCAAGCCCGGCCGGAAGGTTGCCGCAGCCAGCAGTGGGCAATCGTAGTTGCCTGAAGCGACGCGAAGTTGAGTGCCGGGCACGCTGGCTAATGAATATCGAACTGCTCCTGATGCAGGGCGGGATCGCTCTTCACGATGACCGTCCGCTCCGTCAGCTCTTCCATTTCCGTCAGTAGCCGTGCGTTGTTCGACTTCAGCGCCTTGGCCACCTCCGGATTCACCCGCAGCATCACATCCGAGTGCTCGAGGTGCTTGGCCATCTTGCGTACCTCGAGGTAAATCTCATTGCACACCGTGGTCACGGATTTTACGAAACCTGTCGATTGGCAATAGGGACAGGGAGTGCCGATGGTTCGCTCGAGAGACTGCTTCACTCGCTTGCGGGTGATCGCCACCAGTCCAAAATCATTGAACTGCAGCACCTTCGAGGGCGAGCGGTCACCGCGCAGGGCCTCTTCGAGCACCTGCATAACCTTCTGCCGGTTCCTGCGTTCATCCATGTCGATGAAGTCGATGATGATAATTCCGCCCAGGTCCCGCAACCGGATCTGTCGCACAATCTCTCGGATCGCGTCCACATTGGTCTTCACAATCGTATCCTCGAGGCGTGCCGTCTTGCCGACGTACTTGCCGGTGTTGACGTCGATCGCAACTAGGGCTTCGGTCTGATTGATGACGATGTAGCCGCCGCTCTTCAGCCACACTTTCGACTTCAGCGCCTTGTTGATCTCCTCGTTGAGTCCGAACTCCTCAAACAGGGGGTTTTCCTTGGTATAAAGCTTGACCCTTTTCACCAGAGCCGGCTGGAAGCGGTTGGCGAAGCGCAGGATGCGTTCGTATTCCTGCTCGTTGTCCACCCACACGGCAGAAAAATCCGAGGTGACCTGATCTCGCAGCACCCGTTCTACGACATTCAAATCATGATAGATCAGAGTCGGTGCCTTGCTGGTCTCGGCTCTGGTCTTGATCTCGGACCACAGGCCTTTTAAGAAACGAATATCGGCGCGCAATTCCTCTTCCGAGGCGCCCTGCGCTGCCGTGCGCACGATAAAGCCGCCGTGGCCGTTCTCCCGTTCGCTGAGAATGATTCGCTTCAACCGTTGACGTTCTTCTTCGGAGGAGATCTTACGCGATACGCCGGTGTGGTTCACCGTGGGCAGATAAACCAGGAAGCGGCCGGGCAGGGCAATGTGACTGGTAATGCGTGCGCCCTTCTTCGCGATCGGTTCCTTCGCGATCTGCACCAGGATTTCCTGGCCTTCCTTCAGCAAATCGGTGATCTGCGGCAGCTGGTGCGCGTCTTGTCTGCGGAATCTCCGTCCGCTGCGACGCCCCCGCGGTCCACCCCGCCGATCAAACGCGGGGCGTTGCGCACGCTGGCTGTAGGGGGCGGTCTCCGCGGACCCCCGAACTTCAGCCCGCGCCTCGATCGTGCTCTCGCCGCGCGCCTCGGCGGCAATCAGCGCTTCCGCTTCTGCCTGGGCTTGCTCGAGTTCCGCCTCCTCCTCCTCTTCCTCATCGACCTCTTCTTTTGTGTCCGGAGCTTCGGTCGAGGCCGCCTCGGCCGACAACATTCCGGCGGACTGCGTGGCCGGCTCGGTTGGGGCAATCATTTCTCTCTGCTGCGGCTGAAAATCCTCCGCACGCTGAGTTTCCTCTTCTATCTCGTCGAAGGCGGCGTCTTCGTCAAGGTCTTCCACGTACGCCAGGAGATCGGCTTCGTCCTCCTCAATCACTTCCTCTTCGAGAGTGCCCAAGGCGCTCGGAGCCGCGGGCTTTAGATCGGAGGACTCAGGTGCTCGGCTGTCGCCGAAAGGCTCTTGGGTTTGAGGTGCATCGAACCCGGAGGCCACATTCATCCGGCCGAGGCGTTGCTCGCTGCTTGCTTCTTCGTGGCCCGCCCCGGAACCCTGGGCCGCCGCCGTACGCGAATCGCCCGCCTCGGGCGCCAACTTTTGCTGGACGAACATTGGTTCGTCTTCGGGGAACGCCTGGGCATTCGGGACGGAGGTCGGTGGTGCGGATGCGTCCGTCGGCCGAGGTGCCGGTTCAAGGACCGGAAGCGCATGGCTAGACCGCTGATATTTGGAGATGGATTCGCCGGGCAGCACCATCGGTTGGTAACCTTGGGGGGGACCAAACTCGGGACGCTCCGGGCGAGGGGATTCTGTCCGTGGCAAACGGCTCTCGCTCGTACGCAAGCCGCGGCGTCCGCGACGGCGACGGCGGCCCCGCCATTCGCCACCTGGCCGCCCGCCGTTGGTTCGGGGGCGATTTTCTCCACTCCCGGCTTCCACGGGCTCCTCCGCGGCACTCGGCGGTGGAACGGGCAGTGCCTCGCTGGCCTGGGGCGGCGGTGGTGCTTCATGGGTTTGAGACAGCTGCGGCCGGGAGCTTTTGGTCGAGATTTCGTCGACGTCTTCTTCCTCCGGCAACTCCATGAAATCGGAGACGTAGAGAAAGGCATCGCGCTCCAGCCCGATGTCCACGAATGCCGATTGCATGCCGGGCAGCACGCGGGTCACCCGCCCTTTGTAGACGGAACCCGCTAAGGTGTATTCCTTTTCCCGCTCGAGATAGATTTCTGCGAGCTCGTCGTCTTCCGCCACGCCCACGCGGGTTTCGTGTGGTGTGGAAGAGACAAATAATTCTTTCGTCATGGTAACTCCGCTCCTGGGCTACTCATCGAGCCCGAGGAATCACCGGAAGGTAGGCGGGCAAGGATCGGAGCGGATAGAAGGCTGCGAAAGCTGCCCTGGGTATGGACAGCCTCGGCTGCGGTTTTTCTTCGAGCACCGGAAACTCCACGAGCTCGAAAATATCTCTCACTTCATCAACAGCGCCCCGAGGGTTTGTGGCCTCTCTCAACGAAGGGGGCCGTTACCCACCCTCGAGCGCCTTAGGCTTCAATCCTGCCGGCCCTTGAACCATCTTGGCCGGTGAGTGCCCTCTTAACGCGAGGGCGATCGTAATCTTGTTGGTACGCCGCATCCTGGCACGCGCGGCAACGCTCCTTGCCCTCTTCCGCTCGCTTCAGTTGACGAAACGACGCATGCGAACATTCATCACAATACCTAAAGCCAAAAACATAAATAGAACGGAAGATCCGCCGTAACTCATTAACGGCAAGGGGATTCCTGTAACCGGCATAAAACCGACTACCATACCGATGTTGACCAAGATATGGAAGCTCAGCACCGCCACCACACCCATCACCAGAAACGTGCCGGCCCGGTCCGGTGCCGTTTGCGCATTCTGGGTCAAACGCATCAGCACTATAAAGTATAACAGCATTACCCCCAAGGCACCGACAAATCCGTGCTCCTCGGCAAAGGCGGCAAAGATGAAGTCGGTTTGGGGAACGGGAAGGAAGGACAGGTGGGTCTGGGAACCCGCCGTGCTTCCCCAGATCCCCCCTGAGCCTACCGCGATCAACGATTGAATGACTTGGTACCCTGAGCCCTGCTTGTCCGCTTCCGGTTCCATAAAGCTGGTCAGCCGATCGCGTTGATAGGGTTTCAACCCATGCCAGGCCAGGGGCATTGCCAACCCCACGAGCAGCAGGACCGTGAGCGCTTGCCGGGCGCTCAGGCCCCCCAAAAACAGGCCCATAACGGCGATAGGGAGGTAAGTCAGGGCCGTCCCCAGGTCAGGCTGCGCTAGCACCATCAGCATCGGCAACCCCACCATGGCTCCCGCCTTAATGCAGTCCGACCAGGAGAGCTCCCTCTCCTGCAGGTCCGCAAAGTACTTGGCCACAGCCAGGATCAAGATCAGCTTGACCCACTCGGAAGGTTGAAAGTGGCCGCCTCCTGGCATCTTGATCCAGCGGCGGGCGCCCAGGTACTTCTGCCCGAAAACCAGCACCGCCACCAGTGACCCCACGGCGGCGATATACATCCAGTGAACCCGTTCGAGCAGCGCCTGGTAGTTCACCAAGCTCACCAAAAACATGGTGCCGATTCCGCCGATCACCCAGTACACCTGCTTGATCTGCGCACCGGCAAACTTCGTGTGCACGGTGGCACTGCGGATCTCCGTCACTCCCAGGGCGCAAATTACCAGGACGAAGAGGAACAGCAGCCAATCGAAATCGCGAAAAGAAACGTAACGTGCCATTGAATTCCGTTGTCCGAAGCCAGCTCATGTCGCTGGCGCTATTTGATTCTCGTTCGTGAACCCAGTGCCGATCTCAACGGACCCCCGGCGCCGCCACCGCCAGGGGCAGGCGCTCCTTCGGGAGGTCGATCAGAAATCGACCAGCGTGCAATTCATCGTCGCCCGAACCATCCTGACCGGCATCATTCCACACCGCCCCGATATCTACCTTCGGCCCATCTTTGGCCAGCTTCGTCGGCTGCCGACGCTGTTTTTCAACGTAGGCTTTAATGACTTGGGCGGCGATGCGGGCGGCAAACTGGCCGTGCTCGCCGCCTTCAAAGAGCACAGCCACCACGATCTCCGGGTTCCTTCGCGGCGTTACTCCCACAAACCAGGCGTTGTCCTTGAACTTGGATTTTCCATTTGCAGTCTTGGCCTTGAGGGCATTGCTCACGGTTTGCGCGCTGCCCGTCTTGCCTGCGAAATCGACCCCTTGCAAATGGGCGCTGTTGGCGGTTCCGAGCGGCGTGGTCACATTGGCCATGGCGTCGGTAATGATTTCCCAGTTCTTGGGATCAATCGGAATCTTGACCGTATCGGGCACATTCGACGCCGGTATGACGTTCGCCGGCAGATCCGCGGGATTCGTCATATGCGGCCGCACCAGCACTCCTCCGCTGGCCACTCCGCCAATCGCCCGTGCCAGCTGGATCGGCGTGACCGCCACCGCCCCCTGCCCGATGCCCACGGAAATGGTCTCTCCGGCATACCACTTCTGCTTGAAGTTGCGGATTTTCCACTCCTCGGAGGGCATCACACCCGTAACCTCCTGGGGCAGGTCGATGCCGGTCTTTTGTCCCAAACCAAACTCTGTGGCGTACTTGGCGATACGGTCGATGCCGAGTTTTTCGGCCAGGGTGTAGAAAAACACGTCACAGGACTGGTAGATACCCTTGCTGATGTCCACCACACCGTGGGTTCTGTGCTCGGCCGTGACCCAGCATTTGAAGTAGCGGCCGTAGAAAGTAGCCCCGCCGTTGCAGATCACATGCAGATCTTGCGCGATGCCCTCCTCGAGGCCGGCGGTTGCCATGATGATTTTGAAGGTCGATCCGGGGGCGAGCTGAGCCTGGATCGCTTTGTTGAGCAAAGGATGTTCTTCGTCATTGACTAACTTGGCCCAGCGGTCGCGGGAAACCCGTATCGCGAAATCATTGGGATCAAAGGTCGGGCGGCTGACCATCGCGAGAATCTCCCCGTTGCGGGGATTCATCGCCACGATGGCTCCATACCTTCCTTCGAGCGCCTGCTCGGCGGCAATCTGCAAATCAAGGTCCACGGTGAGCTTGAGCTGTCGACCGGCCGTCGCCGGTGTCTCGTCGAGACGACCCACCTCTTGGCCGCGACTGTTGACGACCGCCCGCCGGAAACCATTCTTGCCCACCAAGATCTGGTTGTATTCGAGCTCGATGCCAGACTTGCCCACCACATCCCCGGGGCTGTACAGCTCAAATTGCGGCTGGTTCAGCATTTCTTCGCTAACTTCGCCGACATAGCCGATCACGTGGGCCATGAACCCGTTTCGCGGATACAACCGGCGATGCGCCATGATGGTATCGAGTTCCGGCAACTCGTTGCGGTGAGCTTCAATAAAGGCGAGTTCGTCCGGCGTAATGTCGTCTTTGAGATAAATGGGCTGGTACTGCGGCGAACCGGCGAAATGCCGGATGCGATCCTTCACGTCCTTGGCGTCGAGGTGCAGTCCTTGGGCGATCAGCTCAGCGTCGGCGACAAGATCGCGGGAAGAATCGCGCAGGAGCAAGGCGGTAAACGAGGGATAGTTGTCCACAATGACACGTCCCTCGCGGTCGAGGATTTTGCCTCGAGGCGCCAGGATCGGGACATTACGAATCCGGTTTTTCTCCGCCAGAGAGGTGTAAAACTCACTCTGCACGACCTGCAGCCGCCACAATCCGTACGCCAGGATCAGGAAAATTCCCAAAATGATGTATTGCACCGCGGTCAGGCGAAGAGGCGATATTTTTTCGTCGCGGCCGAACATCAGGAGAACTTGGGTCTTGGCGGTCAGGCTTCGGGTCTTGCCCCGCACGCGAGCAAGAAGCCCGGTTCCCGGCCTCATCCTTTCGGGAGGTTACTCTATTGTAATCCGCTGCGCGCATTGACCGCCTCTGTCTTTAGTAACGGAGGGGCATGAAAGGGTACGTCTCGGCGCCCTAGCTGCGGCTTCTACGGTCTGGGGTGTGGCTTGCCCGTCCGGACATGACGCGCGTCATCTGTCTATCTGGGTTCGACTTCCACCGCATCCGGCAAGCGTACTGATTCCTGGCTATCTTCAAGGGTAATCGTCCTAGCGTGCTGGGAGTACGCGCGAATCACGGCCGGCGAATCCCAATCCAGGTCCCAGCCGTTGGCAATGGCTAGGATCGAGTAAGAACCAGGCATGACATTGAGGAGATTGAAGCTACCGTCCAGATCGCTCTGGTCCCTGCGAAACAGGGTTCGATTCGATTCGGCATCCCGCGGAACCAGCACCACCATGGCTCCCGCCACCGGTTGCCCGTTACGTTCGGCATACCCTTCGACATTGGTGGTGCTGCCCGCCACCAGAAGCGAAACCTCGAGCGATCGGCCGGCCGGGACATTGATCGTATCGCCGGCTGTCTCGGCACCGCCTGAGGAAATGCGAACCCGGAAGTAAGATCGCTGAGGTCCCAGCACCACCATCTCGTATCTTCCCGCAGCTACGCCATCGAATTCGACCTCGCCCCGGCTGTTGACCTGCTGCCAGGCCACAAATTTCAATTTACCGTCCCGCAGCCCAACCCGGAGCTCGGGCGGCGGCTTTTCCCCTCCTACCATGCGTACCGAAGCCTTCACCTTTCCCTCAAGTTCTCCTTTCGCAGAGTCGACTTCCTGCCCGTCTGCTTTGAGGTCCAGGTTGAGGTCAACCGTTGGGCCCGTTCCCGGGATGCGAACCGTATAGATTCCCGGCGCGACTCCGCCGATTTCATAGAGGCCGGGCGACACCATCTCCCAAGCTTCCGGCACGTGATCCATCTCGTCGAAAACGGGTCTCTGTAATATGGGCGAAAAATATTGCTCATGATCGGCGCCCACGCGAAGGATCAAATGCATCGCCGGCACGGGACTCAAGTGCATGTCCGCCTCGAGGCGGTCGCCTGCCCGAACCGCGATGGGGGAGGCCCCGTCCGGCTCGATCGCATCCTTGTAATAAGCCTCGGGGTAAGCCACATCGAGAGATCGATCTAACTCCGACGGGTTTCCCCGTTCGCCGGCGGCGGAAGAGACATGGTGTACGGCATACCACGGAGTTGCGACTGCGGAAAGGAAATAAGTGCCGCTCGCGAGCGGACAAAACTCATAAGAGCCCTGATCGTCCGTCGTCTCGGTACGCACTTTATGGATGTGTTTCACACCCTCTTCCTGATCTTCGCGGTACAAGGAAACGGTAGCTCGGCGCACCGGCTCCCCCGATTCATCGAGCACCGTGCCTCGGAGCTGGGCATCGGGAGCCAGGCGCAGCACGAGATGCTCGGTGTCGAGGCCCGAGGCAGTCACAATCGCGGTCGAGAACCGCTCGTGTTGGTCATACGCAGACGTGATGAATCCTCGTTTAGCCCCGCTCAGCGCATACTTGCCCGCGCCGAGCCCGAGGAACTCAAATCCTCCATCGGCAGTAGTCATGGTCGACAGGATCTTTTGTTGATTCCTGGTGCCCACCAGGGTAACGCGAGCTCGCGCCAGAGGACTTCCTCCGAACGCGTTTACTACCTTCCCGGCAACTCGAAATTCACGGGTGTTTGCCGGGCCTTCGACCGGGCTCGAATTCTGCCCGGCCAAGCCTCGAGGGAGCAATGCCACTCCGAGCACCACCACGGATAAGGAGCGCAAGCTTTCCAATCGACGCATACTCACTCGCTGATAGCACTCACCTGCAGTCGCAAGGGCGGGTTTTGCCCGGGCGCCAGCCGGAGCAGAGGTCCTTCGGTCTCATAGGCGCGCATAGCTTCCGGATCGTGATATTCGAGATCGGCTTGGGGGCGGTCAAAGACCAGTACGCGATAGACTCCCGGAGGCAACCGCGACAAATTGAGTTTTCCATCCGGCGCGACCAATGCCTCACGAAATTCGCCCGGGCTGTCAGGTTGAGGGACAAAGTAAACGTGGGCTGAGGACGCCGGCGAGACCAAGCCGGAGCGATTCGGACTCTCCCCTCCGCTGCCGGCCGCGATACCCTCGACGGTGCTATCGATCTCTGCCCAATCGTCCCGCATGGTGATTTCGATCGGCCCCCTTGCAGGCACGACCAGGGGTTGATGTTCGAGATCGATCCCACCCGAAGTTATCGAAGAAGCATATCCTCGTGAGGAACGGACCTTCACCCAGTAGCGCCCCGGCCGGACATCTTCGATCAGCAAGTCGTTCTCCCCCGCACCCGAAGAAGAGCCGAGGGAAGCTCGTCCTCGCCCATCAAAATCATCCACCGGAACGAGATACAGCCTGAGATAGGCCCCCTGAAGAGCTCGCTTCGATCCTCGTGCGATGACCGCTGGCGAACCGCTCTCCGAGGGGGAGGTAAACTCCTCTTTGACATTCACGGGAATGGCGTGGTTTGGCACCATGATCAATCGCGGCCCTTCTCGGGCGCCGCCCTGCACCCGAATATTGACCGACCCGCTGCGAGGAGCCGGCTCGCCGCTGGTCGCTTCAATGGTGTAGCTTCCATTCGGGAGTAGGCCTTCGATCTGGCCCGCGTCGTGGTAGACCAGCGAGTACCCCGGACCTTGGCGGCCCTGCGGAGAAACGCTCACTCGAACTGTGGTGCCCGCAGACACATTCATGACCGGAACTTTCACCGGGTAGTAGGCCTGCTCGACCAGAGAAATGGCCGTCTGAACCGTCTGTCCCGCCGCCAGCTGGATTGTCTCTGCCTTCGAAAAGTCGCTCGCATTCGGGAAATAAGCCGGAGGATAACCAAATACCTGGCCGCCGGGGTAAGAGCTCACCGGATCGCGATCGATCAACTCTCGCGTCAGCAGCTTGTAGCTGCCTGCTGCCAGCTCCGCAAAGCGGAACTCCCCGTTCGACTTTGTCCTCGTCACACCGGCAGAAACCCAATGGGGACGGCCATCCTCGACCTGACGCCGGTAAATCTCGACCTCGATCCCGTCCATGGCTTCCGCCGATGGCAGCTGCACGTGGCCGATCACCAGAGCCTCCGGCGTCACCGCGATGGTAAGTTCCATTCCCGGTACCGCCGGGTACCACTGATTGGGGTCTTCGACAAAACCTGGTTTGAGGGCGGTCAGCGCGTTTGGCCAATTTACCTTTCCGGCGTCGCCCTCTCGAGACCTGGGGAGAGCCAATGCAAAATGTCCATCGTTATCGCTCAGGGTGGCGAACTCTTTGCCAGGCGAGAAAACCAGAGCCCTTCCGATCGGCTCATGGGTCAGGCGGTTCACCACTGTGCCGCGAAGCACCTGCTCCTCCGGACTCTCCGTGGGCACACCTTGGCCGAACGCCGAGCTCTGGGCGAGCATCGAACAGGCGAGCGCAAAAACGGATGTCTTGGAGCACCGGTTGGTGATAGCCATCCTTCCCTCGTTAGACAGCAAAAGAGGGACCCGTAGCCCACACTGTCGTAGGGCAGCGAGACCTTTACCCCTCACAGATTGTTACTGAACCACGGCGGTTCGGGCAACCCAATCCGATGGAAGCGAAGGCTGGGTCGATATCGCGGGACCGGCTTTGCCTAGGTCCTCTGCTTAAAGCGATCGAGGATGGCAAACATCCCTACCGCCAGGGCCGCATTGGCCAAGGCCGAAGCGAGCTCATGGGGCCAGTTCCAGTGCACGGTAATGCCCACCAGTCCGCTGGCTACGGTGAAATAGGTAATCTCGTGCACCACGCAGAAGAAAATCGTGACCAGAAAACGCGACGCCATATTGTCGACGTCAATTTTTGCACCCAGCGAGGAGGCGCCATAACCCACCACGGTATTGGC
>Ga0187778_10002825_pt1 | contig 11776 bp, 7 predicted proteins | sample 1015_Q2_SP5_20_M_FD_132418 | JGI IMG/M metagenome (GOLD analysis project Ga0187778, IMG submission 132418) | Tropical peat soil microbial communities from peatlands in Department of Meta, Colombia - 1015_Q2_SP5_20_MG | ecosystem: Environmental > Terrestrial > Soil > Wetlands > Peat | place...
TGGAAACGCGTCTTCAGGCGCTCGAACAGGAAGTCAGGGACTTGCGGAGTTTGGTGAAACAGCTCCAGGCTGGCGAGGCTCCGGCGGCAGCTCAAGCAGGTAAGGCGGCTGCCGCCAATCCGACCGATCCACCAACCTCGCAGGCGGTGGACCTGAGCTCCGCAGACCGAACCACGCTTGAGTTTATGCGCAATACCACCATCAACCTCGGGATCGACACGTACTATGCCTACAACTTCAATCAGCCAGTCGGGCGCGTCAACCTGCTCCGAGCCTATGACGTCCTCAGCAATGAGTTCAGCTTGAATCAGGCTAGCTTGATTTTCGATCATCCTCCTAACCTGGCGGAAGGCCGACGTTGGGGTGGACGGCTCGATCTGCAGTTTGGCCAGGCTACCGATACCTTACAGGGAAACCCGCTGAATGAGCCGAGGCCTGACATCTATCGCAACATTTTTCAGGCCTATGGCTCTTATGTGCTTCCGCTCGACCATGGCATCAACGTTGATTTTGGTAAATGGAGCAGTTCGCTCGGTATCGAAGGCAATTACACCAAGGACCAGATGAACTACTCGCGCTCTTACTGGTTCGATGCTCTGCCGTTTTACCACATGGGACTTCGGACCAGTATTCCGGTCAACGATCGATTCAGCGTGAACTACTGGGTAGTAAATGGCATCAACCAAGTCGAAGCAACCAACGGTTTCAAAGACCAGTTGTTCGGCTTTATTGCCAAACCGAAACAAAGCATTACTTGGACCACGAATTACTACCTGGGCCAGGAACATCCAGATCGTACGCCGGCCACCAATTGTGGGCCGATACCCGTGCAGCCCGGCTTATGCTTCACTGCGATTCGTCCTGCACCTAATGGACGAACTCATATTTTCGATAGCTATGCCACTTGGCAGGCCACCTCGAAGTTGACGTTTGCCCTGGAAGGGGATTACATGATCGAGCGCCTTTGGCAAAATGCAGCACCGGGCCAGTCCTCAGCGCCATCACACGTCGGCGGTGGTGCGGGTTACATTGGATACCAGCTGTCGTCCAAGTTCGCCCTGGCTACTCGGGCCGAATATCTGTCGGACCGCGGTGGACTGTTCAGCGGGATCACACAAGCTCTTAAGGAAAATACCGTCACGTTTGACTACAGGGTCTTTGAAGGATTTCTCATGCGCTATGAGTGGCGCCGGGATTATTCCAATAAACCGTCTTTTCTGACCGACGTGCAAGGCGTTCTTAGCAATCATCAGACCACGGCGACGGTCGGCGTCGTTTGGTGGTGGGGACGCAAGGAGGGCGCCTGGTGAGCGTTACAAAATACGGCGAAGCCAAATTAATCATGAAGTACGTAGAAGGATGAGCTAACTTGGGCTGTTTCCAGGATTTGTGCTGGAGACAGTTGGCTATACCTTGGCCAGGCCGACTTCGGCTGGCAGGCGCTCGTTCTTGGCGCGCCCATCTCTCGTGAGGAAGTCCGTACTGGAACGCTGCGGAAGAAAGCAATTCCTGAGTCCCGAGAAACCCGTTCGAGACACTGACGGTCCCAGGTAAACAGAGTCAAGAGCTCACTGCTCAAGGCACTTGGCGATTGCCCAGAGCCAGCAATCCGCCGCAAGTTCTTGCCCAAAGACTCAACCTTTTGCCCAAAGAATCGGCCGATTTGGCGAATTTGTGGCCAAAGCCGGAATCCCCGGCTTCAGCCCTGGGAAGTTCAAAGAGACAATCTCAGGTGGAACGACTTGGGCTGGGTGAGCGCCGCATACCCCAACCGTGAGAGGGTGCATCCGTGTCCGGAGTCCTTAACTCCGGTCCAAGCGAGCATGGGGTCAAGATAGTCGCAGCGATTCATGAACCAAGTGCCGGTCTCTATCTGGTCGCCCACCTCGATGGCGGCGTCGACGTCCGAGGTCCAGATGGAAGCGGTTAAACCGTATTGGCTGTCATTCATCAGGCGTATGGCCTCGGCATCATCTCTTACTCGCATCAGGGGTGCCACCGGTCCGAAGGTTTCCTCCATCATCGCCCTCATGTCGTGATCGACGTCCACGAGAACTTGCGGGGCAAGATAAGGCGTGCCCTCCTGATTCTTGGAAAACCTTGCCGGATCAATCAAAGGCCTGGCGCCTTTGGCGATGGCTTCCGCCACTTTCTCCCGCACCGAGGCGGCTGCGCGTTCATGAACCAGGGGTCCCAAAGTGGTTTCAGGATGGAGCGGATTATCGAGCACGTATTTGTTGGTAAGTTCGACGAATCCGTCGACAAATCTTCGCCAGACATCCTGATGGACGTAGATCCTTTCCACCGCACAGCAGGATTGCCCAGAATTGAAAAAGACACCATCCACCAGATTCTCAATGGTCGGCTCGAGATAGGCATCCGGGCGGACGTAGGCCGGATCCTTTCCCCCTAGTTCGAGGCCGGTGCCGATAAATCGCGCGCCCGCCGCCTGCTGCACCGCGTGTCCGCCGTCGACCGATCCCGTGAAGGCAACAAAATCGACCCGCGGATCGCGAATCATCCTCTCCACCTGATCATGGGCGAGACAAAGGACCTCGAAAACACCCTCGGGAAGCCCAGCCTGGCGGAAGGCTTCGGCGTAACTTTCCGCGACCAAGGGGGTTTGGGCAGCCGGCTTAAGGATTACGGCATTGCCCGCCATGATGGCCGGGATTACGACGTTGACCGAACACAAATACGGGTAGTTCCAGGGCATGAGGGCCACAACCAAGCCCACGGGGTCACGCCGGATGAAACGCCGGAAGTTGTCTTTAGGCTTGAGGACGATGTCCGCCAACTCGGCTTCGGCGATATCAATCATGTACAGGGCACGTTCCTGAAAGCCGCGCTGAATTTCCATCGGACTGTAACGAATCGGACGCCCCATCTGCCAGGTAAGCTCGGTCCCGAGCTGCGCGGCTCGTTCGACCAGATAGGCGACCATGCGCCGGCAAATGGAAGCCCGCCGGCCGACCGGCACCAGCTTCCATTCGCGCTGCACCCTCTTGGCCTTGGCTAGTTTGGAGTCGACCTCCGCGTCGGATGCGAACGGGCGTTCGGCGTAGACGGAGCCATCGACGGGGCTGATTGTCCGAACTCGGGAGCTTTTGGCGGTCACATTCGGTAGATAGAGCGGTTCACTCTGGCGTCACATAGGCAGCGGTGATGCCACCGTCGACCAGGAACTCGGTGCCGGTGATGAAGGAAGATTCATCCGACGCCAGGAACAACGCTGCCTGCGCGATCTCCCTGGCCTCACCAAAGCGTCCGAGGGGAATATGGACCAATCTTCGTTGTCGTTTCTGTTCCGTATCCAGAAACTTCATCAGTAACTCAGTCCGCAGAGGTCCCGGGCAGAGCGCATTGACGCGAATTTTCTCGCGCGCATGCACCACCGCGAGCTCCCGAGTCAGTGCCAGCACGGCACCTTTGCTGGCAGTATAGGCGATCTGAGGGGTGGCCGCTCCCAGCAAAGCTACGAACGAGGCGGTGTTGACAATGGAACCGCCCCCGGCGCGGCGCAAGGCAGGGATCCCGTACTTGCAGCCAAAGAAGACTCCTTTGGCGTTGACATTCATGGTGAGATCCCAAATCTTCTCCTCCGTCGAAATCACATCATCGTCCTGGCTGTGCATGATGCCGGCATTGTTGAAGAGAACATTGAGCTTGCCAAACTGCTTTTCGGCGGCGGCGATCATCTGCTGGCATTCGCCGGCCCGCGAGACGTCGGCGTGTACATACAAGGCTTTCCCGCCCTTCCCTTCGATGGTCGCAACCGTCTCCCGCCCATTGTTGTCGTCCACATCCACGACCACCACACCGGCACCCTCTTCGGCAAACAACAGCGCGGTCTCACGACCAATACCACTGGCAGCCCCGGTGATCAGCGCAACTTTATCGTTCAACCTCAAGCTCTCTCGTCCTTTTCTTCAATCCTGCAAGGATCGCCAATCAGATCCGTTCAAAATATCGTCTTCTCTCCCAGTCCGTGACCGCGCTATCAAAGAGCTCCTGTTCGGTGCGGAAGAAATGCGCATAATGCTCCACTACCTCTTCCCCGAAAGCGCGCTTGGCAAACTCGCTCGCGGCAAAAAGGCCGGCCGCATCTGCCAGGGTCTTGGGCACGCGAGCGAGCTTTGTCGCCCGGTAGAGGTCGCCCGAGAAGCATTCCGGAGGACTCACCTTCTGGGCGATGCCATCGAGTCCCGAAGCCAATATGGCGGCAATCGCCAGGTAGGGATTACAGTCCGCCCCGGGGATGCGGCATTCGATGCGCAGACTTTGGCCTTTTCCTACCACCCGAAACCCGGCGGTGCGGTTATCGCGGCTCCAGGCGATGCGAGTGGGCGCCCAGGAACCTTCGACGTAGCGTTTGTAGGAATTCACGGTGGGCGCATAGAACACCATGACTTCCGGTACGTGGCGAATCCAGCCCCCCAGGAACCAGCGAAACAGATTGGAACACATCACCGGGCCAAATTGTTCCTCACCCGCGAAGGCATTGACCCCGTCGCGCCATAGGCTGAGATGAATATGACAGCTGGATCCGGCCTGAGCGGTCGAAACTTTGGCCATGAAACTAACGCTGATGCCCATCTGCTCCGCCACTTCTTTCAGGCACTGCTTGTAAATAGCATGCCGATCCGCCATCTCGAGGGCTCCCGTATAGCGCACGTTGAGTTCGTGCTGTCCGGTGCCGTATTCGCCTTTGGAACTTTCAACAGGAACTCCGGAGCATTTGAGATGGTGGCGCACAGCCGCCGTAAAGGCTTCGTTTCGGGTACCTTGCAGAATGTGGTAGTCCTCGGAATACCAGCCGCCCTCATCCAGTCCCGTATAACCCTTGACGGCCGCCTCGCGATAGCTCGTGCGGAACAAGTAGTACTCGAGTTCCGAGGCCACAGCGCTCCCAAACTTCAGTTTTTCGGTGTGTTCCACTTGCCGCCTCAAGATAGAGCGAGGCGCAACCGCCACCAGATCCTCGGTCTTCTCGCTGTGGACATCACAGAGAACCAAGGCGGTTTTCTCGATCCAGCTGGCTAAACGTAACGTGTCCCGGTCAGGTACCAGATGAAAATCGCCGTAGCCCCGTTCCCAGTTGGCGAACTGGTAGCCGCCAACCGGTGTCATCTCCATATCGTTGGCCAACAAGTAGTCGCAAGCATGGGTACCGTGGCCAAATACCTCTTGGAGAAAGATCTCCCCATCGAAGCGTTTGCCGAGCAAGCGGCCGTAGTGATCCGTGAAGGCGACGATCACAGTCCGAACCTGGTCATGCTCGACCAGTTCCTTGAGCTCTTGGACGCTCAACATCCGGGCCGAGCTGGGTTTCGTTTCACTCAAGGGATCACCTGACATCATGGTAATATGCGCAGAATCCCGCCGATAGTGGCTGTCCCGGGTCGTGGCCAGCCCTCAGAAGAATGCTTATTTGACATCCAGGTTGGAGGTTTTCGGATACTCCCAGTTGGGCTTGTACATCTTGTGCTTGCCGCTGGCTACATGCAGCAGAAACAACACCCCCATGACGGAAGAAATGCCCCAGCCCGCCCGCGCATTCGGCGGCATGACCATGATCGTGCAAATCAGCACCGTCCAAACTACGGCAAGAATGTTGACGGCCGTGCCGGCACTGCCTAGATGCCAAGGCCCGCGTTTGGTCCTCCAAGTGTTTTTCTTGCGCCAACCCAGGTATACGGGAGCGATGTAGGCGAGATAAAAGCCGATAACACTGATGGAGGTAACAACCGAATAAGCCCCGCTGTAGAGCATGGCAGCGAATGCCAAAACCACCGATAACCAGATGGCATTCACCGGGGTCTTCAGCCGAGCGTTCACTCGACTCCAGACGGATGCAAGCGGCATTCCCTGGTCGCGGGCGAGAGCAAAGAGAGACCTGGAGACCGAGGTGATCGCCGCCAGTCCGCAGAACCACATGGCCAGAACGGTAAGCGCCAGCACATGGACGGCAGCTCGATTGCCCAGGCTCAGCCGCACGATGGTCAGTACCGCCGGCAAGGGATTGCCGCTTGGATCGGTGCTCTTTAACACCTGAACAAAATTCGGGATGGCCAGTGTCAGGGAAAGAATCAGGATGTAACCAAAAACGCCGGAGACCACCACCGACAGGACCATCGCCCAAGGCGCGGTACGTCGCGGATCTACGGTTTCTTCTGCCACATGGGCCGAAGCATCAAAGCCCGTGTAGGTCCATTGCGCCTGCAGCAAGCCCAGCATGAACAGCCAGGCGTAAGGTGCTTGAACCGGACTTAGGTTCCGGTCACTCCACAGAAAGGACAGAGGCTGCTTGGGCGCGAAGATCCACAGAGAACCAATCAATACGACCACGCCTAAAATGTGTACGACCACGCTCACATCGCTCAACCACCCCACCAAGGTAGTCGAGTAGTGATTGATGATGCCTTGGGAGAGCAGCAACAATGCATACAGCGCCAGTAAGGCATGTGGGGTCGATTCGAGACCGAGCATTGGCACCAGAAACTCAGCGCACCCATAATCAATGGCTGCAATGGCAGTAATCAATCCCACGATGTTGAGCCAGGCGGTGAACCAAGCCCAAGTCGGGCCACCGAGCTCGGCGGACCAGTGATACATCCCTCCCGAGGTGGGAAGAGCGGAACATAGTTCGGCCATGCTGAGGGCCACCAGCAAGGTTCCCAGCGTCACCAGCGGCCATCCCAAGAGCATTTCTCGCGGGCCTCCCATGCTCAGGCCGTAGTCGAACAGAGTCACGGCACCGGTCAAGATAGAGATGATGGAGAAAGAGAGGGCAAAATTGGAAAATCCGCCGAAGCCGCGGAGGAACTCCTGGGTGTATCCCAGGCGCCGCAAGTCCTGCTCGTCAGTAACCGGAGGACCCTCACGGTTCGTGGACTTGGTAACAGCCCCCTCCGGTTCCGGGGGTTTCACAGGCCCGGTTCCTCGGAGTGCGCGGTTCGCTCGCTCGCGAAGCGATTCATGGGCAAAGGCTGAATTTTACTACGGGTGGTTTGGAACCAACATCGTGATCATCATAAGCGTACGTTGATGAACGTTGATGGCCGTCCAGACAGGAGTGTAATTAGAGGTCATGCTCACGATGTGGACACCCGCGACGGTGTCCGCTGGAAATGATGGACACCTCCACCTAAGCGGTCCGAACGAAGCGGCGATTAAGCCATCAGGCCCAGGCCAAGAGTACTTCTATTCCACTCTGGAAAACTAAGGGTTTCGAAAGAGAACTACTTCACGGCCGGTTGCTGTTCCGACTTAGTTGTCCACGTGTACCCGAGTTGCCTTGCGGGCTGGCTGGAACTTTGGACCGGCCCTGATCGGGTTAGGGTCGCTGTCGAAAGTCCAGAAGTCGTACTGAGCATGAACCACGCGCCGCCGCCATCGCCTTCCCCTTGCCCATCAGGTCCGAATTGAACAAAGGCGCTCTCCCCGGTGAGAAAGCCGCCAAAAGTCACAGTGACATATCCGTACTTATCCGCCGTGATCGACGTAACATTGACGGGTGGTGAAAATCCGCCAATCGTTTCCACGTTAAGGTTGCTCTTTTGCACTTCCACAGCCTGTGAGCTGTGATTCGTCCCAATGAAGAGGAAGCCATTGTTCGCTGCCATCGAACAAAGAGCTTTGCTGCCACCCGTCAGCGGAAGGTTAACAGTTGTCGACAGAGTAATGGTGGTTGTATCGAACGAGGAGCTAACAACGTCCTGCTTCTTATAAACGTATAACACCACTCCCTTGCCGTCGCCGGCTGCCACATCGACCACGTAGATATGCCGTGTGACCGTATTCGTCTTATTGTTAACGCTTGGAAGACCCTCGAGCATTGCGCCCACAGTACCGAACGGACCCAATTGTCCTGCGTCATAACAACCCTCGGTTTGCGCAGTGGACCCACACACAACCCAGCTCACTTCCTGATAGCTGGAGTCGAAGAAATAGCTGGTGTATAGAGTGGCATCGGGCGGTCCAGCAGCCTGAAGTGGAGGCACCATGGTGATGACTAGAGTGACGAGCGCGGCTGCCAAATTGCCAGCATGATGGAATTTGCGCATTTCTTCCCCCCTTTCGTTGCCGACACGAACAGAAAGCTTAGACCACCTTCGCTTTCACTGTAAACGGAGCAGGTTTCATAGTGTTTCGTAGTTGCTAGTGATTAAGCCTCGGTGCGTCTCGCCACCGCCAGATCCTCGAAGCCAGATCGCACAACTCGAGAAAGTAAAGCTACTAAAGAAGGGCGGTCGAAATAACGGCCCATTGTAACCTGCCAGGAGATTAGGTAACCACGTTTCTCACGATTCTGGACGGAAGGGTTATCGTGCTGTTGCTCGCTTGACCGACAGCGTAGAGTAGCACCACCGATTGCGAACTCAGGGTAAAGAGCTGCGATGAGACCAACGCGGTTGTGCCTTCGTTGATCGTAACGGAGTATTCGTCCGCCGCGGGGAGATTGACATCCAGCAAGGCACCCGGCTTGACCGAGTACGTGTACGACTTTAGCGTGGTTTTGTTCTCGAAGATGACCTGCACCTCGGGACCATCCACCGCCTCGGCAAGCAACACGCGTCCCATATTTGCCGTCACCGCCGAAAAGTTGTTGGTAAATGTCAGCAGCTCGGGGGACCCCGTTGAGCTGAGAGCCAAGACCGCCGAGACATTCTTCCCCGCCCCGAGCGTAATGGATTTTTCAATAAATGGGGTATTGCTGCACGGCGCCAGCGAGTCGGCGACGCTGACCTTCACCTCATAGGTTCCTGGGGCCAATGTGAGCGGCCCCGCTATGTCTCCATAGGCCAATCCGTGTTCATAGCAGACGTCACCGTTGATCAGAATGTCGACGGGAAATACTGGGTCTGTTGCAGCTGAGAAATCCCGTCCGGGAATCCCCTGGAGAAGATAGAGGTAAGCGTTGTCGGCTGCGAGCATGGCGGTGCTCAATGCCGGGCAAAGGATGGCTAACGCCAAAATCAGGCGAATACAATTTTTCATAGTTTTTCTCCAAAATGTGGTCAGAGCTGGCGGTTTGCGCATGTCGGTGAGAGTCTTGGACTCTCGGCTGTTTGAACCCCGGAGTTCTCGGCTAGTTCTGCGGAAACTTTTCTTTCCGCGAATGCTGCGGACTGGATGGCTGACGAAAGCAGGTCTATGGCGACTTACTTACCACCCGATGCCTGATACGTAACCTTTCCATTCACCAGGACGGCGGTGACGTGGCTGGTGTACTCGAATGGATCGCCGTCATACAGCACGACATCGGCGTCTTTGCCTTTCTCGAGAGAACCAACGCGATCCGCGATACCCAGAATTCTTGCCCCATCAATGGTGGCTGCCCGCAAGGTGCGCTCAAAGCCAAGACCGTTGGCCGCGGCGATGCCGGCTTCGAACAAGAGCACGCGGTTCTTCGGGACGTAATTTTCGTATCCCGTCATAAGCGCAAGCGGAATCCCCACATCTGCCAACAGAGCCGCATTTTCGAGCGTCGCATTCATGGTTTCGATGCCATCGAGCCGTTGCAAAGTCGGCCCGGCCAATACCGAAGCCTGCGAACTCTTTAGCGTGTCCCGCATCAGATAGCCCTCGGTCGCCGAGCTGATCACCGGCTTGAGCTTGAACTCCTTGGCCAGACGCAAGGCCGTGGCAATGTCATCTTCGCGATAGGCATTGAAAATGGCCGGCAATTCGCCGCGGAGCACGCGCGAGACCGACTCCAGCTTCAGATCGCTGGCTGGTTGCTTGGCGGGATCCTTTTTGTCCGACTTGTTCCATTCCTCCCATTTTCTTTGATAGGTCTCGGTATCGGCCAGCGCCTTGCGGATAATTTCCGCCGTCATCATGCGGGTCGCAGGCGGCTTATTGCGCTTTCCGTAGACCTGCTTGGGGAATTCGCCCAGGTCAAACACCAGCGCCGATACGGGTTTGACAGCCATTTCTTCCGCGGTCATCAGGGGTGAACTTCGTCCCCGTGTTTTAAAGATGGCCGCTTGCCCCGCCACTGGATTGGCCAACCCGGGCGCCACCTGAATCGTGGTGATGCCATAACTGTTGATGTACTCGATCAGCCGCTCTGAGGGATTGAAGCTGTCGAAGGCGCGGACATCGGCCGTGTTGGGATCGGTTTCTTCGTCCTGGTCCTGGTCGGCGGGAATGTTGTATTCGCCGGAGATGCCAGCCGTGGTTTTGGTGTCGATCAAACCGGGCGTAACGTAAGCGGCCTCGATGCGCTGATACCCATCGGGAATCTTGCTCCCCTCCGCGATGGCGACGATCTTTCCATCTTCAATGAGGACGACTCCTGGTTTGCCATCCTGGTGATCTCCGCCGACGCTGTAAAGCTTCTCTCCGGCGATGGCAATCTTCTGGCCGAACGCGGCCGAAGACAAGGCAAACAGAAGCAGGGGGGCGCAAATCCAAAGCCGTTTCATCGCGCACCTCCCGTCGGGCTCTGCAGCAGCTTGGGGTAGCGGTTTGCCACCTGAAATCCTCCGGTCGAATAGCGCAAATCCTCGGGCCGGCTTCGATCAAATACTTTTTCGCCTTCGATCCAGGTCTCGAGCACCTTGGTATACACGCTGAACGGATTGCCGGAAAGCACCACAAAATCCGCGTCCTTGCCGGGCTCGAGCGTTCCCACACGATTCTGGAGGTCGAGCATCTCGGCTGGGTTGCGGGTCAGAGCCTCGAGGGCGGCCGCTTCGCTGAGGCCACCGCGAATCGTGAGTGCCGCCTCGCGCAGCAGAAACCGCGAGCTGTTGATGAAATCATCGGTATTGATGGCCACCTTCACTCCCGCCTTCTCCAGGATGGCGGCAGCTTCTAATTCCACCTGCGTGGCCTCGAGTTTGCCGCCGGGTGCATCCACAATGGTCAGCGTGACCGGGACTTTGTGCTTCGCCAGTTCATCGGCGACCTGATAAGCCTCGGAACCGTGGTGAATGACCACCCTGAAATGGAATTCTTCCGATAGGCGGACCACCGTCATAATGTCGTCGGCGCGATGCGTATGATGCTGCACGATGCGCGTGCCCTCGAGCACTTGTACCAGCGGCTCAAGTTCGAGATCGCGATCGGGAGCTTTGGCATCTTTGTCTCCCGCGGCAACTTTCTTGTTGTATTCGTCCCATTTGCGTTTGTACTCCTGCGCCTTGGTGAATTCCTTGCGCGCCAGCGCCGCCACCTCCATCCGGGTCATCGGCGCCTGGTTTTCCCGCCCGTAGTGTTTGGGGTTCTCGCCATTGGCCATCTTCAAGCCGCCAATCGCTCCCGGAATGAGCATTTCGTCAATCGTCTTGCCCCGTAACTTCACATAGGCCGTCTGCCCTCCGATCACGTTTCCGCTCCCCGGCATGATGTTGGCGGTGGTAACGCCTCCGGCTAGTGCCATGCGGATGCCAGGGTCTTCGGGATAGATCGCATCGAGCGCCCGCAATGCCGGCTGAATCGGGCCTGTACCTTCATTCGTGTCCTCGTTGGCCGGAACCGAGGGTCTCGGAGCAATGCCGATGTGCGAGTGCGAATCCACGATGCCCGGAATGATCACCTTGCCCGAGGCGTCGACGACGCGCGCGCCTTTCGGGATCGCAACCTTGGATTCCGCGCCAACCGCTTCGATCTTCGCGCCCCGGACAATCAGAACTCCACGCTCTATTGCCGGACCACTGACCGGATAGATCTTCGCTCCGCGAACGATGAGTACTTCCTGAGTCCCGAGGGATGCTTCGGTCGGTCCCGACGTCTGGGAAAAAGTAAGTTGGAACGCGGCGAATAA
>Ga0187778_10002826_pt1 | contig 11774 bp, 11 predicted proteins | sample 1015_Q2_SP5_20_M_FD_132418 | JGI IMG/M metagenome (GOLD analysis project Ga0187778, IMG submission 132418) | Tropical peat soil microbial communities from peatlands in Department of Meta, Colombia - 1015_Q2_SP5_20_MG | ecosystem: Environmental > Terrestrial > Soil > Wetlands > Peat | place...
CGTAATCTCGGGCTTCCTAGTCGACCCGGTGTGGACCGGTCAGGCCACAGAGCCAATCTTTAACACAGTAACATTCGGACCGAACGCGTAACGCTAAAGCAGTACGGCCAGTCGGCTGACCGCGCTGCCTCCCGACTTTTTCCTTTCAACTCTCAGTTCCGTGTCGAGTCTTTCCCGAACAAGTTAACTGCGCAAGCTGCGCATAATGTCCTAGGTTCTGGCTCCCCTAGCTTCTATTGCTAAAGTTGAGACGATTTCGTCATTGCGGCAGAATTGAATGCAGTCCCACAAGTCGATTAACGTGCATATATGGTACGGGAAGAAGGCGAGGCGGTCGCCAAGTTCCGCACGAATTGCGCCGCTCTTAGATTTGAGGACGGCATGCTCGTCGGATAGAGCCACCACTCCACCGTTAACGTCGTCAACCGGGCATGGATATCGGCCGCAGTCGAAAGCGAAACTCTTTGAGCCCGCATCAACGACCGCCTGATCGCTTGAAGGCTTACTCATGACGGTTCCAGTAAGCGTGACGGCGCAATTTGCTCTTGACACACCGCGTTCCATCTGCATGACGTCATTGTAGACGTATGCACCCGGTTGCAGTTCCGTAACTTCTTCGAAATCTGCCCATATGGGCGTCGATGGTGTCCCCCCAACAGAGATCACATCCAACTCAACCCCGGTAGACCTGACCTCTCGAATCGCGCTTTGCAAAATCCCGCGCGACTCGTCCACTATTTTCCTTCGCTCACCGTCCACCAACGGCCGGAAAGTATGTCCGTCGTACCCCATAATGCCGACAAGGTGTAGGTTAGGGGATCGAGAAACGCGTTCCGCTAATTTTCCTACTTCCCCCGGCTTTACGCCGCATCTATGCATTCCGACGTCCACGTCTAGGTAGATGCCGATCTCTGTTCCCTTCGACTTTGCTGACTGCGATAACTGTTTAACTCCAAGTTCTGAGTCCACGGCGACTGACATCTTGGCGCTAGAGGTGAGTCCCGCTATCCTATCCGTCTTCTGCGGTCCAATCACTTCGTTGCTAACGAACACATCCTTAACGCCTCCCCGCACCATCACTTCCGCCTCGCTGGTTTTCTGCGCGCAGATTCCAACTGCGCCAGCTTCCACTTGCCATAGGGCAACTGAGGGAAGTTTGTGGGTTTTCGAATGAGGCCGGAGCTTCTTGCCGTGATTATCGGCAAGAGCCTGCATGCTCTTGATATTTCCTTTAACGGTATCGATGTCCGCGGCTATGAAGGGCGTGTCGAGGTCGGATTTTCTCAAACCTTAGTGAATCTCCGCATTCGAATACGATGGCCTCACGTTGAGACTCTTAAGGTATAGTCCCGGAGTAGTTTTGGTTTTCTCGGAAGGCAGTTAGGTGAAATGGCATTTGTCCGACAAGTTAACAGGACTGCAACCTCGTTCAATTCGTATGAACCCGGATTTAGGCATCTACTATCCAATGCTGGACGCAATGGCGTCAAAGGCGGCGTCACTTACCTTTCTTTCAGAGCAATGGGGGGATGTTGAGACTTGGCGATCAACTGGTAGAGCGAAGGCGATTAATCTACTCGGATTCGATCCACCCGACGTTCCGTTGAATCCCAAGGTAGAGTCACGCGTGGAAGACGGAGAGATCATCACGGAAGAAGTGTCATACCAGATGCCCTATGGTTCAAGAACTCACGCATTCTTTCTACACCCCAAGACGCCGCCCGCACCGCTACCCGCGCTCGTAGCGTTACACGACCACGGAGAATTCTTCTTCTATGGTAAGGAAAAGATCGCGAAGTCTCCTTCCGGATCGACGATTCTCGAGGAGTATAAGCGGCGTTACTACGGAGGAAGGAGTTGGGCTACGGAGTTCGCTAAGCGTGGCTTCGCCGTGATCGTCGCCGATGTCTTCCTCTGGGGAAGTCGGAGAATCCCCATGGACTCCGTAAACGAAGAACTGCTGCGTAGCTTCGATGGAATCGACGAAGACTCTGAAGAGTACGTTAGAAGGTACAACGAATTCTGGTCCGGAAGTGAATGTCCCCTCGTTGTGGATAGCATACTGAATTCCGGTGCGAATTGGCCTGGAATTTTCGCATACGAGGACCGTCGAAGCGTCGATTATCTACTCACCCGCCCTGAAGTTGACCGGAATAGGATCGCGTGCGGCGGCTTGTCGATGGGAGGCCTACGAACAATCTTCCTTGCAGGCTTAGATTCGCGAATAAAGGCTGCTTTCTGTGTTGGTTTCATGACAACGATGCGAGGCATTTTACGAAACAAGATCAGGTGCCCGCCGGGTCACGGGTTACTGATGTACGTTCCACAACTCTACTCCTACCTAGACTTACCCGATGTGATGGGACTTCATGCACCCGCCCCACTGATGGTGCAGTACAATGAGGAGGACGAGCTATTCACCCATGAAGGGCAGCATGAGGCTCATGAAAAAATCGCTGAAATTTACAACAAGGCGGGTAACCCCGACAGCTACGTTGGGAGGTTCTTTCCCGGACAACACAAGTTCGACGTAACTATGCAAGGCGAAGCTTTCGACTGGCTCGAAAAGGCGCTTAGCGAGCGATAACTCCCAGCCGATTTTCCTCCCTCTGGGAAGCAAAGGCTGAGAGCTCAGGCTAGAGCGTTCTCCAGGAAGGTGCGTGACCTAGTGTACATGCCGTCCAGTGAGTCGCGCATGCGTGGGTTCCCGCCAATGTCGATACCGAATACGCCGTCGAATCCATGCTTGTTTAGAGCCGCAAGGACCGTCTTCCAATCGATCTTGCCCTTTCCAATCTCCAAGTGGTCTTCGTTTGAGTAATCGGAGTCGCTTGCGTGTACGTAGAAGACCCTTTTTCCGAGCATTTCCGCTGCCTCGACTAGGGCTGTTCGCTGACAAGCGAAGTGCGCGGTTTCGTAGACGACACCGAGGTTCTTGCTATTCACCTTACGGAGGAGATGGTCCAAGGCCCAGACGCTTGGGGCAGTCTCCCAAACTCGGGGTTCCACGCACAATCGGAGGCCGCAGCTAGCTGCAAAGTCGTTACATTTAGCCACTGAATCGACCAGTATGTTATCGAAAAAATCCCAGAAATCGAACTTCGGATCCACACGCATCTTCGGTGGCTGGTAGGCGTAGCTGAAGTCTTTAGAGATATCGTAAGGTTCGTCGATGTACAACGGAGTATGGTACGAGTCTGCTTCGACTAATTCTGTCTCTAAGAATCTCGCTACGTCACAACCTAGTTTGAAATCTGCCAGAGCAGCCTCCCGTTTCTTCTCATCCTGGCTCACAACATCTGGGAGAACGGGGACGAAGTTTGTGATTCTCAATCTTGCGTCATTGCATCTTCTCTTAATTTCGGCTCTGTTCTTATTGACAAGCTGTAGCTGTTGTCCCACGCCTTCCATCTCAATCCACGTAAACCCGAGCCTTCGTGCGTCTTCGATGGCGTTGAAAATATCCTCTAAACCCATCACGTAACCATACTTCGTGATTGCGTACAACCAGCACATTCCAATGCGGGGCGACAAAACTATCGCGCTCGTTGCGAGCCCACAGCGAATATAAGGCTGACGGGATCCGGAGGTTGCAAGATCTTCATGCAGACTCGGCGAGTTGTTCTGTTCGACATCGACGGAACCCTTCTCTCGACCCCAGCCACTGAGGATAGCGAGAAGCGTCGTTATGTGGATACCATACGTGATGTGGTGGGTAAAGAACCGAGAGTGATTCCGTCGCGGTTTGCCGGGATGGTGGACCCACAGATCTGCAAAATACTCCTGACCGAACTCGGGCTGAGTAGCTATGAGGTCGACCGGTTTCTACCGCAAGTGCTTGCGCGAATGGGTGACGTTTACCGACATATGGAGAAGAGAATCGTCCTCAACAGTGGAGTAATAGAATTGCTAACTACCGTGGCACCGCTCCCCGACCTCGTCAGCGGAGTCCTAACGGGCAACCTTACTGCCGTTGCTGAAGACAAGTTGACGGTCACCGGAATTCGAGAATACTTTTCGGAGTTGTTCTGCGCTAACGATTACTTTGACCGAACCAGCTTGGTGCAAAATGCGGTGCGAACCTCCATGACAAAGCACGAATTAAACACGAGTAAGGAAGTCGTTATTGTCGGCGATACTCCACTGGACATGAAAGCGGCACAGGCCTCTAAGGCCACCTCAATCGGAGTCGCGACCGGCGTCTACACTAACGCCCAACTCAGCGAAGCGGGAGCGGAGTTTGTGTATCCTAGCCTAGAGCCGACGAACGAACTTCTGGCCGGGCTAGGTGTAATCCGGCATAACTCAAGAGCCAGATCGAAATAACACCAAACCGTTGCGTGTGCGGGAGCATTATTGGGAAGGAAACTAAACTCTCATTAGCCGCTACGAAGCGAACGGGCTAGGACACGACCATGGACAGCCATCACATGTTAAAGGAAATACGGGAACAACCCCAAGCCTTTGGAAGAATGTTAGAGGATACCAGACCGAGAATTCGATCCATGGCGAGAGCCGTCTGGAACGCATACCGCCCTTCGACATTCTACCTAACCGGTTGCGGATCCTCATACTACGCAGCCATGATTCCCGCCCACTACTACAGCTACACTCTGGGCCTAGATGGGCGGGCGGTCCCGTCGTCTGAATTCGTCTGGTACGCACCAGGACCAGAGGATTGCTCACCTATTCTAGTCGCGTTGTCACGATCGGGCAGAACCTCTGAGTCTGTGGAGGCGATCAGAAAGGCTGTGAGCGTGGGGATACCCTCCATTGCCGTCACCTCAGACTCCACAAGCACCATGAGTCAAGAATGTGATTACAGCCTCGACACTGGCGTTACGAGTGAAGAGAGCGTTATCATGACGAAGACTTTCACCGGCGGCGCTCTGGCAGTTACCCTTCTGGGAATTGAGTTGAACGAAGCCCAAGGAAGACTCCATCCCCCAGAGAACCTTGAGGATGACCTTGCCAAGCTTCCGTCCGACGCAAGGCAAGTTGTCTCTGCTGTAGAGGACCAAGCGAAGTATAGAGCAGAGGCAGCGAATGCAGACCGGTTCATTTACCTCGGTTCAGGCGGCCTTTACGCGTCATGCCTTGAAGGCGCACTCAAACTCAGGGAGACATCATATGCAGCGTCGGAATGTTACCATACAATGGAGTTTCGGCATGGACCCTTCGCGGAGTTGGAGAAGGGGATACAAGTGTTCTCAGTCGTCCCGAAAGGTAAGAACATTAGCGAACAGCTTACACTCCTCAAAGAAATTTCTGGAACCGGAGCCACGGTTGTGCCAATCTCGAACGAACCGGCAGTGATAGAGACTTACAAGAACTCAATCGTGATGCCAGACTCGATTGGGTCTCACTTCGCGCCCATCCTGTACATGATCCCGCTGCAGTTATTCGCATACTATTATGCCATGAAGAAGAAGAGAAACCCAGACGAACCGCGAAACCTGACGAAGTTCGTTACAACCGAGATCAAAGCCTAGCGGACTGCAAATACCTGCTGTGTCAGAACAATAGATCTCTGGGTCTATTCGCCCATGACTTGGATGACGAAGCCCCTGGTCTGTGGGCCGTCTAACTCAACCAAGTAGATATGCTGCCGGGATCCCAGAACCGCCTGACCATCTTGAAGAGGAATTGTAAGGCTCGGACCGAGTAGACTCGCACGAATATGCGAGTAGGCGTTTACCGCCATCCTCCCATCCTTTCTGAAGAAATGATGGTGTGCATATGAATCATCCTCCGGCACTGCTTTCAGCAAGAAGCGGGCAATGTCTTCCTCAAGCTTAGGGTCGTCCTCGTTTATTGTTAGGCCGGCAGTCACGTGGAGTGTGAAGACGTTTATGATCCCGTTCTTTACTCTGCTCTTCCCAACAACTTGTTGTACCCGATCAGTGATTTTGATCAGTTCTGTAGCTCTTTCTGATTTCAGGAACAGCTTTTCAGTAAAGATTGTCATCACATAACCTCCATCTACTCTCCTAGGAATGAAAGAGCGTTTTCTCCTAGAATTCCTGTAAGAGTGTCCCGCCGAATTGGCAACTCCGTGATGGCGTCGAACATTTTGTTCATCTCAATTCGCGGAAAATCGGATCCGAACATTAGCCTCTCTCCGAGAACATTCTCTATGACGCGTGCCGAGAGTGTTGAGGTGACTTGCCTGACGTGCTCAACTGGTGTCCCGACGTAGGTTCCCGCGGTGTCGAGGTAGACGTTGGGATTTCTAATAGCCACTATCACTGCCTCCCACAGCCATGGCCAGCCCATGTGTGCTAGGCAGATGTTGAGTTTCGGGTGCTTCCTGGCTATATCGTCGTAGATCGATGGAGTGTTGTGTAGCATGGAGAAGCGGTTTGAGAATGTTATACCAGTGTGCACGAGAATCGGCATCCCAAGCCTCTCAGCTTCGTCGTAGACCTCCAGCGCCGCGGGGCTCCTCGGGTCGAATTCCTGCAAGGCGGGGTTCAGCTTCAATCCCTTGAGTCCCAATTGGTCTTTGGTTCGCTTCAATTCAGTCAGCGCTTTGCCTGAATCTGGGTCAACGCTGGCGAATCCTACGAAGCGTTTTCCGTTTTGTCTTACGAGGCTCGCGACCTCGTCGTTGGACGGCATCTTGGAATCGTTGAGTTTCGGGCATTCAAGGGCGAGCAGAGTCGCTCGATCAATTTCACACACGTTCATCTCATTTAGCATCGTGGACAAGGGTTGTGGCACGGTTCGCAAATCAAACAGTTCTCGTGCATCCTCCAGTAATTTCGGACGCTTGTCGGTCAGTTCCTTAACAAGAAGAGGGTGAACGTGAACATCTATCCTCATGAAGGATCTCAGCCGTGGCTACGCAGCCGGTTGTGGTATTAACGTTTCCTCGCTCAATGACGCCGGTAATATTTCTCTGAAAGTTTCTCGGCAGCTTTCGCTCGGGGTATGGCGTTCATGCATCCGTACTGGGTCGTGCTGATCGCAGCGACGACGTTGGCGAAGCGCCCCGTCTTTTCAATATTCCAGTTCTTCAAACAACCAAAAATGAATGCCGCGTCAAACGCATCCCCTGCTCCAATCGTGGAGACCGGCTTGACGCTGTGGGCCCTTATTCTGTGTATGCGGTCCGCACACCCTACCGTACAACCCTTCGCACCTAGCTTGACGGCTACCGTTCGCGGGCCATCCTTCAATAGATGCTCGACGGCATCGGAGATACGATTTCTACCTGAAATCCTTCTGGCTTCTTCCTCGTCTAGGAGCAAAAGGTCCACATGCTCAAGGACTCCCTCGAAGGGCGGGCGCCATGCGCCCGTGGCGCTCATTTGAGGATCCATAGATGCGAAGACTCCGGCCTTACTTACCATCTTGAGCAGTGAGACGGCAGGCCTTCCCCATAAGTTCGGATAGAGTAGAAAGCCCGCGAAGTGGAAGGCGTTTCCATCGGTAAGGCTGTTTCGCGGAAAGTCTTTTGGGGTTAGAGGTAGAATGTCTGAGACTACAGATGATTTGTTGCCGTCATTGTATAGTATAACCGTCGAGATTTCGGTTTCCACATCCTCATCGACTGTCAAATCATTCGTAGAGACACCGCACGTTCGGAAGTCCTCGAGGAGAAGCTTCCCCACATTGTCGTTACCAATCTTCCCAACTACCGAGGCATGGCCTCCAAGTTTGGAGAAGCACTGAGCCACGTACCCAGCCGTCCCCGCCGTAACTACACGTGCGGATTTGGTACGTCCCAAAACGGACCATCGTCTCGGAACACGATCGACTCCTCCCAGTATAATGTCAAGGGCTACTTCCCCGAATATGATCAGGTTAGGAGTCTTCGACGCCATCTCTGAGGGTCCCACCAAGCAGTTTTCGACTGAAACGAACTACTCTTGGGTCGTGACCTTGTGAATGATCCTGAATCGATCGGGGTTTATTCTCTTCTTCAACGCTATATGATAAGCGAGAAGTTCAAGTAGTACCGCACAGGGGAAGACCGCGAGATTCTCTTCGACATCACCATACCCGATAGAGTCCAAGCCTCTTGCTTCCCTGGGAGCAACCATTAAGGTTCGACAGTGAAGAGCTTGAGCGCGAAGCGCAAGCCGATATTGTAACTTAGAAGTTCGTCCGCCCCCGAGAACAACCACGCCCATTCTCCTAGATGCGGCCTCAACAGGGCCGTGAGCATATTCGCCCGACGTCATGCCTTCAGCGGGAATCTTCGCGACTTCCTTCATGAGAAGGGCGCCTTGAAGGGCTGCAGGCACAGTTGGCCCTCTCGCGAGCACCATGGATGCTCTACAATTCGCCAGTTGAGTCGAAGAATGTCTCATGATGTTGCTCCATGCATCTAAACTCGAATCCATGAGGCGAGTCACATGCATCATTCCCTCTATGAGGCTGCTCTTTCTTCTTTCACTAATCGCCTTACTACGGGCCGCGACTGAAACAACTAAGTAATACAAGATCGCTAGGGTTGATGCGAACGTTTTGGTCGAACTAGCTCGCTCTACTCCGGCATGTGTCAGAATCACATGATCGCTTACTCTAGCGAGGGCACTCTTTGGTTGGTTAGTGACGCCAAGGATAAAGAGCCTTCTCGTCTTCAGGAGTCGAGCGGCGTTGACCGTCTCAATGCTCTCGCCGGATTGGGATAAAGCGATGCAGATCTCGTTCGGAGCAATTACTGAAGGATAATGGATGAATTCAGATGCGATGTGGCTCGTCGCTTGAATATGCGGCAAGCCTGCGAACAGATAGTTCGCGTAGAGGGAGGCAAAGTATGATGACCCCATGCCGAGAATATGAATTCGTTTTCGCCCCAGTAACCGTGCGGCGTGATCAAGCTTAAGCCTCTCCGCGTCAATTGTGTCCCGTACCGCCTTAGGCTGTTCTCGTAGTTCTTGAAGAAGGATATGTTCACTATTGGACACTGATCAATGCTCCTTTTGTAACCTTCATACCAGAATCCGCTTATCCCGCAGACTAGAAGAGCCGTTCGGTCCCGATGCAACCTAGAAAGTCACATTACGAAAATCTTCGACATAGGCTGATAGATCGGCTAGAAGGCGCAGACACCAACTTTGACGTCGTCGTGATGCCAGATTTCTTCTTGGATCACTCGTTGGCGTATGGCTTCGATGCACTTGTTCTTACGAGGAGAATGTTGTCAGTCGCCTCGAGGAGAGGTGGAGAGATACCTGACGTTCATCAGAGTCTAGATGTAGGAGGAAACGCTGCGATCTGTACTCTCGCGCTTGCGAAGCTTGGAGCATCGGTTCATCCGATTATGAAGACGAATGCTCTTGGACTATTGTTGATGCGATACTTCTACGAACCCCAAGGGATCGATCTGACCCGAATCAAGTTGACCGGATCTCTGTCCCCGACCGCAATCCTAGAACTTCCGAGCCAACATGGTACGACGAATATAATGTTGGGTGACTCCTCCAGCATAAGCCCGTTTAGTTTCGAAGACCTCAACTCAGAGGACCTCGCCGCGATCAATGGAACTCGTTACGTCGGCGTATTCAATTGGCTTTACAATAAGAAGGGAACAGACCTCGCGGAGACTGTGTTCAGATATTGCCGTGCCAACTCCAAGGCGAGAACTTTCTTTGACGCCGCCGACCCCAGGCCTAGAGCGAAAGAACTTCCTGCCTTAAGCCGGAGGGTCTTCAGACATGCGCTGATAGATATGTGGGGTATGAACGAGCACGAAGCGTTGATTTTCGCAAAATTGTTCAAACGGGAATTACGGACGAGCGGGAAGCGAGCCGCATTAGAGGCAGGAAAAGTGATCAGCGCCAACTCAGGCGCAAAGGTCTACTTGCATGCCGCTGAGTACTCAGCCTCGATTAGAAACGATGAAGTCATCACGGCTCCGACCTTTGCCATCAGGCCACGACGCGGAACTGGCGCTGGAGACTCTTGGAACGCGGGAATTATGGTCGCCGACGCACTTGGGCTTACTGAGGAGGAAAGTCTGCTCCTTGCGAATGCGGTCGCAGGAAAGTATGTGTCGAATCCCCAACGTGTTCACTCAACCATAGGCGACATAGTCAGGTTCATGAAGGACCCTAACCTCCGCATGAAACCGCACAATTAGACTGCAATTGAATTAGAGACGCTGCATTAGCTGAATGATGTCCGAGAGCTTCTCGATCTCATGTACCGCTTTAGGTTCAACCGTTTTCTCTGAACGTGAAACTCCTTTGCGCAGTCTCACGGCGACAACATGTGCCTCGTTTGCGATTGGAATCTCTGTCCTCGGATTCGTGCCCACATACACGGTCTCGGAGCTATCAACTCCGAGCGACTTCACAACTTGCTCAATCACTTTCTTGTCGAAGGTCTGTAATCCCAAATCTTCCGCGATTACGACTGAGTGAAAACAATGCTGTAATCCCAAACTGACCAGCTTTTGCCATTGCTTTACCGACTTGCCACCGGAAGCGCACCCAACTTTGAAACCAGATTCCCGAAGCTTGAGGACCGTCGGCACAGTGTCCGGGTACAGTTTCAAGTAAACCGGGCCTGTCTCGCGGTAGGCGACGACTCCTGCTGCGACGACGCTTGGATTCCATTTCAAACCTAGCCTTTCCATGAGTTTGTCGAAGTGCTTAGTGTTGTCCGGTCCTAGTTCCTTCACGATCTCTTCGAGCGTTCTGTATCCAGTTTCCACGTCAACGGGTAAGCCGGCGTCTATCATGGCCCTAACGGCGCTTAATCGGGCATTCAATGTCTGGTATGTTGCGTCGTAGAGGACATCGTCGATGCCGAACACGATCGCCTTCATTTTCGTTGTCATCTAACCACCTTCGTTAGCTTTTCAGGACTGTCCGGATTGAGCCCTTTTTCCACGGCCGCGTAGAATGCGTAGAGCTGCAAAGGAATGACGTAGACAAGCGGAGAGAAGACGTTCTCGACGTCAGGGGCCACGTCGATTGTATCAAGATCGTCCGCCGTACTAGCTGGACTCTTGCGTCTTATTATTACCGTTGGAGCACCAAATTTGAGGAAGCTCTTCGCTAGCTGCGCTACTTGTTCACTCTCTTCTAGACCTTGAAGTAAGAACACCGGTGTTCGAGAGTCCACTAGTTGCATGGGCCCGTGGAGAAATTCCCTAGTAGCAAAGCCTTCCGCGTAGAAGTTGCAGCTTTCCTTCAGCTTCAGAGCACCCTCAAGGGCGCTGGCAAAATTCGCACCGCTCCCCAGGATAAAGTATAGTTCTCTATCGGCAAGCTTCGAGGTAAGAGCTTTTGTCCGATCCTCACTGAGGTCTATCGTGACTTTGATTTGCTCGGATGTATTGAGCAAGCTTCTAACCAGCTTTTCATTAGCCTCCGATATCGGTTCAAGAACTGTACCGAACTCTAGGACTAGCGCGTATGCTGCCGCCAGTGTTGCAGTGAAACTCTTCGTCGCCGTAACAGCCTTCTCTTCACCAGCCTTCGCCACGATACGAAATTCGGACCGATTAGCGAGGCTACTGCCCTCTGAATTCGTCAGTCCGATGGTTCGCATCCCGGCACCTCTCGCCGACTCGACAGCGGCGAGGACATCGATACTCTCGCCCGATTGCGACAAGGCGACGACCGCTGTCCCGGTCCGTTCGCTTTCCCTTACCCAAGAGGAGAATTCCGATGCAGGCAAGGACGTGGAAGCAATCCTCGTAAGAGTAGAGAGCGCGAAATTTGCGGCCAAGCAAGCATGATAACTCGTTCCACTACCGGTGAAATAGACCATAGAAAGCTTCGAGGCATCGAGTTCATGCACTATGTCGCGAG
>Ga0187778_10002827_pt1 | contig 11768 bp, 12 predicted proteins | sample 1015_Q2_SP5_20_M_FD_132418 | JGI IMG/M metagenome (GOLD analysis project Ga0187778, IMG submission 132418) | Tropical peat soil microbial communities from peatlands in Department of Meta, Colombia - 1015_Q2_SP5_20_MG | ecosystem: Environmental > Terrestrial > Soil > Wetlands > Peat | place...
ATCCGCAGAAGACACAGGGAGGAGGGAGTCGCAAACAAGAGCAATAACCTCGAGACAACAGCAAAAACAGTGCAATTGTTCGAGTCTGTCAGCTTCGAATGATTGTTTGGTTGGTTGACCCTCCCCTTGTGTCTTCTGCCGATCGTCCTCGCCGCAGCGGCCCTAGCGCAGAAACAACGCCGCCGCTACCCGCCGCTCCTCCTGCACCAGAACGTCGAATGTGCGGCACGCCGCACCGAGCTGCATCACCTCAAGTCCGATGCGCCGTTGCGCGAACGCGCCGCGCACTTGGGCGCTGGCGAAGCGCTGCGTCTGGCCCGTGCCGATCAGCACCACCTCCGGTGACAGGGCGAAAATCGTCTCGAGGTGCGCGCTCGTCAGGTCGGCGAAAGTGGCCGGCTCCCACTCGGTGATGAGACGCTCCGCTGTCACGATGCAGCTTCGCGTGATGCACTGCTCCCCGATGCGCAGCTCGGTCTCGGAATAGCCGCGGATCAGATTCGCCTGCGAGGGCGGTTCGAGGGTGAACTTCACCTTCGGTACGATAGCGCCTCGTGCGCGAGCTCGTCATCGTCATCCCCGACCTGTACCTCAAGCCGCAGGGCAGCGGTACCGCGACCGCGCTCGCGTCCGGCCGCTTTGCCGGCCTCGAGCATGCGGGGCGCTTCGGCGAGCGCGCCGCACTCGGGGAAGGTTGGCGCGCGTGGCTCGCGAGGCTGATCGCGCGAGCGGATCTCGCTCAGGTGGCACCGGCGCGCATCGCGGCGGCCGTGCTCCCCGAGCCGCTGGCTCAGCCCTCGGATGGTGTGACGCGCTGGATCGCAACGCCACTGCACCTCACGGCCGGACTTGCACGGGTGCACCTCGATCATCGCGGTGTCCTCGCCCTGAGCGCCGCCGAACGCGCAACGCTCGCGGCCGAGTTCGCCGGCACCTTTGGCTCATCGGGTTTTTCGTTGACGCCGCTGCCCTCGGGGGACTTCCTGCTGAAGACACGGGGCGTCGGGGCGCTGCGCACCCTCGAGCCCGCGCGCTGCATCGGCAGCGATCTCATCCAGGCACTGCCGCAGGGCGCCGCGGCCGGACCGCTGCGTCGCCTGCTGGCGGAGATCGAGATGTGGCTGCACGCGCAACCGCTCAACGAGGCGCGCCAGCAGCGCCGCGAGCCGCCGGTGACCACGCTATGGCCCTGGGGAGCGGACGGGCAAGCGCTCCCACCGGCGGCGACCGTGCCGCCGGGCCGACTGCCGCTGGCCTATGGACGGGACGCGTGGCTCGCGGGTCTATGGCACCTCGGGGGCGAGGCTTGCCGCGCACTTCCCCCGCACCTCGATGAGGTGCTCGCCGAAGCGCGGGCACCGCGTGCGGTGTTGGTGGCGCAAGTGGCGGCCGAGCTGCAGGGTTCCCCGCATGCGAGCGCTGGCGATGCACTGGCGCGGCTCGACGCGCGGCTGGTCGCCCCCGCGCTCGAGGCCTTGAGGCGCGGCCGCCTGGCGCGTGCGACGCTCGTCCTCAACGATGTCCGCACGACACTCGGCCGCACGAGCCGCTTCAAGCTCTGGCGACGCCCGCGCGCGGGCCTTGCGAGCTTCGGGTGAAGCTGCGTATCGTGCGCCGGCTCCCCGCGGTCCGCGCGCCACCCCTCGGCGGCGCGCTGCACCCGGTGCTCGACCGCGTATACGCCGCACGCGGCGTGCGCTCGGCGGCCGAGCTCGACACCTCGCTCGAGCGACTGCTGCCGGTCGGCACGCTCGATGGCATCGCGGAGGCCGTGGAGCTGCTGCTCACGCACCGCACGGGACGCGTGCTGATCATCGGGGATTTCGACGCCGACGGGGCGACGGCGAGCGCTCTCATGGTGCGCGCGCTCTCGACCTGCGGCTTCGCCAGCGTCGATTTCCTGGTGCCGAACCGTTTTCGCTTCGGATACGGACTCACCCCCGAGATCGTCGCGCTGGCCGCCACGCGTGCGCCGACGCTCATCGTGACGGTGGACAACGGCATCTCGAGCAACGCCGGAGTCGCCGCGGCGCGTGCCCGCGGCATCGACGTGCTGATCACCGATCATCACCTGCCGGGTCCTGCGCTTCCCGACGCGAACGTGATCGTCAACCCCAACCTCAGGGAAAGCCGCTTCGCCAGCCGCGCGCTTGCCGGAGTGGGCGTGGCGTTCTACGTCATGGCCGCGGTGCGCCGCGCGCTCGACGCGAGCGGAGTCGGCAGCGGCGCGCGGCCGGGTGTGGCGCAGCTTCTCGACCTGGTGGCGCTCGGCACGGTCGCGGACGTCGTGCCGCTCGATGCCAACAACCGCGTGCTCCTCGCGCAGGGGCTCAAGCGCATCCGCGCCGGTCGCTGCGTGCCAGGCATCCGTGCCCTTCTCAGCCTCGCCGGGCGGGGTGCCGCCGATCTGACCGCCGCCGATCTTGCCTTCGCGGTGGCCCCGCGGCTGAACGCCGCGGGGCGACTCGACGACATGAGCATCGGCATTCAGTGCCTGCTCGCCGACGACGACGCCACGGCACAGCGTCTGGCGCTGCGCCTCGATGAGCTCAACCAGGAGCGACGCGCGATCGAAGCGAGGATGCAGCAGGAGGCGCTCGGCGCGCTGCGCCATCTGGACCTCGAGGGCGAGGGCGGCGTGCAGCGGCGCGGGCTGTGTCTCTTTGACGAGAGCTGGCATCAGGGCGTGGTAGGACTGGTGGCGAGCCGCGTCAAGGAGCGCGTGCGCCGCCCGGTGATCGCCTTCGCGAGCGCCGATCAGGCGCTGCTGCGCGGCTCGGCGCGCTCGGTCGCGGGCATTCACATCCGTGACGTCCTCGATGCGATCGCCGCGCGCCGGCCCGATCTCATCAGCCGCTTCGGCGGCCACGCCATGGCGGCGGGGCTGACGCTTGAGCGTGCGAAGCTCGATGAGTTCGCGCGCGCCTTCGATGAGGAGGTGGCGCGCTGCGCGGGCGGCGCGGGGGATGCGGACGCGGTGGAGACCGACGGGGAGCTCGCGCTCAGTGAGATAGCGCTCGAGACTGCGCAGGCGCTGCGTGCCGGGGGACCCTGGGGTCAGGGCTTCCCCGAGCCGAGCTTCGACGGCCTATTCAGCGTCCGCGACGCACGGGTGATCGGCGAGCGGCACCTGAAGATGTGGGTCGAGGTGCCGCGCAGCGGTCGCTCCTTCGATGCGGTTGCCTTCAACCACCTCGAGGAGGGCGGCGTGTTCGCGCTGCCTGATGGACTCAGGCAAGTGGTTTACCGCCTCGAGGTGAACGAGTACCAGGGCGAGCGGCGGCTGCAGTTGCTCGTCGATCACCTGCTGCCCGCCGCTCGCTAAAGTCAGCGCGGCGGTGCTAGCATCCGCCGCTTCGTTGCACCCGCGTGCTTAGGTTTCTATGGAAGTCAATCAGCTCAGGCGCCAGCTCAAAGACCTCGGTGAACGCGTGGCCTCCCTACGGGGGTTTCTTTGAGTACGACCGCAAGCAGGAGCGCCTTGAGGAGGTGGCCCGCGAGCTCGAGGATCCGCGGGTCTGGTCAAATCCGACGCGGGCGCAGGAGCTCGGCCGCGAGCGCGCCCGTCTGAGCGCCGATGTCGGCGAGATCGACCGCACCACCAGGAACATCGGCGACGCCAGCGAACTGCTCGAGCTGGTTGCGGCCGAGGGCGATGAGCCGGCGGCGCGTGAGATCGAGCTCGATGCGCAGCGCCTCGAGGCCGAGGTGCGCCACCTCGAGCTCAAGCGCATGTTCCGCGGCGAGATGGACTCACACAACGCCTTTGTCGACATCCAGGCGGGCGCCGGCGGCACCGAGGCGCAGGACTGGGCGCAGATGCTGCTGCGGATGTACCTGCGCTGGGGTGCCGCGCGCGGTTTCCGTTGCGAGGTGATCGACTCCAATCCCGGCGAGGTCGCCGGCATCAAGAGTGCGACAGTTGAAATACAAGGCGAATACGCGTACGGCTGGCTACGCACCGAGACCGGCGTGCACCGCCTGGTGCGCAAGTCCCCGTTCGACTCGGGCAACCGCCGTCATACCTCCTTCGCCTCGGTGTTCGTCTCGCCCGAGATCGACGACGACATCGAAATCGAGATCAACCCCGCAGATCTCAAGGTCGATGTCTACCGCTCCTCGGGCGCCGGCGGCCAGCACGTCAACAAGACCGAGTCCGCCGTGCGCATTACGCACCTGCCCACCGGCATCGTGGTCGCCTGCCAGAACGAGCGCAGCCAGCACAAGAACCGCTCGACCGCGATGAAGATGCTCAAGGCCAAGCTCTACGAGCTCGAGGTCAACAAGCGCAATGCCGCCGCGCGGGTGCTCGAGGAGTCGAAGTCCGACGTGAGCTGGGGCAACCAGATCCGCTCCTACGTGCTCGACCAGTCGCGCATCAAGGACCTGCGTACCGGGGTCGAGGTGGGCAACACCACGGCGGTACTCGACGGCGATCTCGACCCGTTCCTCGAGGCCTCGTTGAAGGCGGGCGTCTAGCGCGGGGCTGCGCGCAAGACTGAAGCGCATACCGACATGAGGAAAGGGAAAGATGACCTCCCCGGCGCTGCGGGCGGTGAGGGCGGCGACGAGAACAAGCTGATCGCCGAGCGGCGCGCTAAGCTCGCCGCGCTGCGCAAAGCGGGACCTGCGTTTCCCAACGACTTCCGCCGCGACGCGCTCGCCGGGCAGCTGCATGCCTCCTTCGGCGAGCGCAGCGCCGAGTGGCTCGCTGCCAATCCGACGCGGGTGAAGGTCGGCGGACGGCTGCTGTTCCGCCGCTTGATGGGCAAGGCAAGCTTCGCCAAGATCGGCGACCGCACCGGACAGCTCCAGCTCTATCTGCAGCAGGAGGCTCTCGGCTCCGCCTACGAGGCCTTCAAGGGCTGGGACATCGGCGACGTCATCGGCGCGAGCGGCGTGCTGTTTCGCACCCGTACCGGCGAGCTGTCGGTGCGCGTCGAGGCCCTCACGCTGCTGGTCAAGTCGCTGCGACCGCTGCCCGACAAGTGGCACGGGCTGGCCGATACCGAGACGCGCTACCGGCAGCGCTACGTCGACCTGATCGTGAGCGAGCACACCCGTCAGGTGTTTCGCACGCGCACGCGCATTGTGCGCTACCTGCGCGACTTCCTCGATGCGCTCGACTTTCTCGAGGTGGAGACGCCGATGATGCAGCCGATCCCGGGCGGGGCGGTGGCGCGGCCTTTCCGGACGCACCATAACGCACTCGGTCTCGACATGTACCTGCGCATCGCGCCCGAGCTCTACCTGAAACGGCTGATCGTTGGCGGCCTCGAGCGCGTCTACGAGATCAACCGCAACTTCCGCAACGAAGGGCTCTCGACGCAGCACAACCCGGAATTCACGATGCTCGAGCTGTACCTCGCGTACGCCGACTATCGCGATCTCATGGAGTGGATCGAGAAGGCGATCCGCGGGCTCGCGGACACACTGAACGGCACGCAGCAGGTCAGCTACCAGGGACGCACCTATGACCTCTCCCGGCCTTTCCGCCGCCTCACCGTCGAGCAGGCGATCATCGAGTACAACCCCGGGATCGATCCGCTGTCGCTGCGCGACCTGACCTACCTGCGCAAGCGCTGTGAGCAGCTCGGCCTCACGTTCGAGGCCCACGACGGCCCGGGGAAGCTGCAGATCGGCATCTTCGAGAAGACCGCGGAGATCGCACTCCTCGATCCGACGTTCGTATACGCCTATCCGGCCGAGGTCTCACCGCTGTCGCGACCGAATGATGCCGATCCGTTCATCGCCGACCGCTTCGAGTTCTTCCTCGCCGGGCGCGAGATCGCCAACGGCTTCTCCGAGCTCAACGACCCGGAGGAGCAGGCCGCGCGCTTTCGCGCGCAGGCGGCGCGCAAGGAGGGTGGTGACGAGGAAGCGATGTTCTACGACACCGACTATGTGCGCGCGCTCGAGTACGGCATGCCGCCGGCGGCCGGCCTCGGCGTCGGCATAGACCGTCTCGTGATGTTCTTCACCGATTCACCCTCGATCCGCGACGTCATTCTGTTTCCCCACATGCGGCCGGAAGCCTGACCAACGGCCGCCGGTGGCGGCAGTGACAGCGGCGCGAGCTTCCAACTGTCTCGCCACAGTGCCTCGCAACCGAGGTCGATTCACTCGGGCAGCGCGTAGGGCAACTCGAGTTGTCGCGCGTTGAGCGGCGCTGCGGTCCCGGCGGCGTCTGGCGCACGGTCCGCCTGCGGCGTGCTCGCGGCGCTCTCGAGTGCCGTTACGGCGAGAAACTCGGACCGCCCGTCAGGATGCTCCGCCGCACGCACCACCCGGAAGCTGCGGCCGTCGGTCAGGACTCCGGAGTCAGCGGCCTTCAGCTGCGCAGGTTGCGCGGTGAGGAAGCGCTGCATGCGGCGCTTGACACGGCCGCGGTAGTGGGCACGGGCGATGACTTCCTGGCCCGTGTAGCAGCCCTTGTCGAAGGCGATCGCCCCGAGCACATCGAGGTTCAGCATCTGCGCGAGGAAATGCTCGGAGGTGGCCGCATACACCTGTGGCGCGCCCGCTGCTATCGCGAGGCGTTGCCAGCGTGCGGCGAGCGCCGGGGAGCTGTCGAGAGCGAGCCGCTGCGCCGCGGGACTGACGACCAGCCAGCGGGGCGACTCGCCGGCGAGGCGTACCACGATCGATTCGTCGATCCGAGCCGCGCGATCCACCGCGTGCGGCAGCTCGGGTAAGTCTGTCGCCGCCCTGCCCGGCAATCCCGCGATCACCCACAGGGATGACTCATCGGCCAGCTTCACCTTGGCACGCAGGATGAATTTCGCGAGCCGCTGCGCCACGGGCACGACGAGCTCTCGGGGCAGCACGGCGAGGACGTCGTCCGCGGCGAGGTGCACCAGCCGCAACACGCCGATCACACGTCCCTGGGGATTGTGGTAGCCGGCCAGCAACGAGCATTCCGCGGAAAGCCGCGTGAGGTCATTCGAGAGCTGGCCCTGCAGGAAGCGCACCATGTCCGCTCCACGCGCGCGAAGCACTCCGAGGGAATCGAGCAGGATCAGATCGCCAACGCTCAGCATGTCAGTTGACCATTGTTTTTCCTAAACTTTTCATGGCCGCTAGGCGGGAAATCTGGCAAACTAAACAAGTATGCCGCCGTCCGATCCCAAGAATCAGCCGGAGCGAGCGGGGGCTGAAGCTGTCGCGAGCGCTACCGGTGATTCGGGGCAGCGCCGTACGGCTCGCGCGCCGCATGCGGGCGGCTGCCGCGAGATCGGTGGCCCCACGGGGCCCGAGCCCACTCGCTTCGGCGACTGGGAAAAGAACGGCCGCTGCATCGATTTTTAGTCTATGCCGACGCGACCCCTATCGCCGCACCTGTCGGTCTACCAGATGTCCCGCTACACGCTGGCGACGTCGATCTTCAATCGCCTCACCGGCCTTGCCTTGTCGGCAGGGCTGCTGCTGCTCGTGTACTGGCTCATGGCGGTCGCAAGTGGCGCGGCGGCTCACGCGCGCGCCGCGCGCCTGCTGTCGCTACCGCTCATGAAGCTCGTCTACCTCGCGCTGATCCTCGCCTTCTCGTACCACCTCGTGGCCGGCATCCGCCACCTGGTGTGGGACAGCGGGCACGCGCTCGAGCGCACGCAGTCGCGCCGCAGCGCGTGGCTCGTGGTCGTGCTCAGCCTCATTCTCACCTTCGGCATCGCCTGCGGTGCCTGGCTCGCCGGGATCCGCACGCCGTGAGCCTGAGGAGTCCCTTGGGCCGGGTTCTGGGCCTGGGCGCGGCGAAGGAGGGCGTACACCACTGGTGGACGCAGCGCCTCACCTCGGTGGCACTCGTGCCGCTCACGATCTGGTTCGTGGTGTCGCTCCTGGCGCTGCCCGTGCTCGATCACGCCACGGTCTGCGCCTGGATGCGCCAGACTTGGACCGCACTGCTGCTCATCATCTTCGTCGTGGTGGCGGCCTGGCACTCGCAGCTCGGCGTGCGCGTCGTGATCGAGGACTACGTGCACGCGCTCGCACCGCGCACGCTGACGCTGCTGCTCGTGACGTTCGCCCACGTGGCGGTCGCTGTTGCGGGCGTGTTCGCCGTGCTGCGCGTCGCCTTGGGGGCCGCGCCGTGAGCTACACCCTCATCGACCATACCTACGACGTCATCGTGGTCGGCGCCGGTGGCGCGGGGCTGCGCGCGACGCTTGGGCTGGCGCAGAGCGGGCTGTCGACGGCGTGCATCAGCAAGCTCTTTCCCACCCGCAGCCACACGGTGGCCGCGCAGGGCGGTATCAGCGCCGCGCTCGGCAACATGGGCGAGGACGACTGGCGCTGGCACATGTACGACACCGTCAAGGGCTCGGACTGGCTCGGTGACCAGGATGCGATCGAGCTCATGTGCAAGGAAGCGCCGGCGGCCGTGATCGAGCTCGAGCACTACGGCGTGCCGTTCTCGCGCACCGAGAGCGGCCACATCTACCAGCGGCCCTTCGGCGGCATGACCACGCACTACGGCAAGGGCACCGCCCAGCGCACCTGCGCGGCCGCCGACCGTACCGGGCACGCGATGCTGCATACGCTCTATCAGCAATCCATCCGCCACGCGGCGACCTTCTTTATCGAGTACTTCGCCATCGACCTCATCATGCAGGAGGGCGTGTGCCGGGGCGTCGTGGCGCTCGATCTCGCCGAGGGTACGCTGCACCGCTTCCGGGCGCACATGACGATCCTCGCGACCGGCGGCTACGGCCGCACGTACTTCTCCTGCACCTCGGCGCACTCCTGCACCGGCGACGGCAACGCCATGGTGCTGCGCGCGGGACTTCCGCTGCAGGACATGGAGTTCGTGCAGTTCCACCCGACCGGGATCTACGGCGCCGGGTGCCTCATCACCGAGGGGGCCCGCGGCGAGGGTGGCTATCTCACCAACTCGAAGGGCGAGCGTTTCATGGAGCGCTATGCGCCTAACGCCAAGGACCTCGCCTCGCGCGATGTAGTGAGCCGGGCGATGACCCTCGAGATCCGCGAGGGGCGCGGCGTCGGCCCCGAGCACGATCACATCGACCTGCACCTCGAGCACCTCGGCAGCGAGGTCATCCACGAGCGGCTGCCGGGGATCGCCGAGACCGCACGCATCTTCGCCGGCGTCGACGTCACCCGCGAGCCCATCCCGGTGCAGCCCACCGTGCACTACAACATGGGCGGGATCCCGTGCAACTACTTCGGGGAAGTCGTGCAAGTGCGCGGTGGCGATCCCGACAGCGTAGTCCCGGGCCTGATGGCGGTCGGTGAGGCGGCCTGCGTGTCCGTGCACGGCGCCAACCGCCTCGGTTCAAATTCGCTGCTCGATCTGGTGGTGTTCGGCCGCGAGGCTGCGCGCCGCTGCGCCGAGATCATCCGGCCGGGCAGCCTGCAAAAGCCGCTCGCGCGCGATGCGGGCGAGGCCGCGGTGGCGCGCCTCGACCGGCTGCGCCACGCGAACGGCCCGCGCGGCACGGCCGCGATCCGCGTCGAGATGCAGAAGGTAATGCAGCTCGACGCCGCGGTGTTTCGCAGCGGCGAGAGCCTGGCGCAGGGCATCGAGCGGATCGGCGCAACCTTTGCCTCGTTCGCCGACGTGCGCATCACCGATCGCTCGCTCATCTGGAACAGCGACCTGATCGAGACTCTCGAGCTCGAGAATCTGCTGCTGCAGGCGACCGCTACCATCCACTCGGCCGCCAACCGCACCGAGAGCCGCGGCGCGCATGCGCGCGAGGACTTCCCGCAGCGCGACGATGTCAACTGGCTGAAACACACTCTGGTGTGGGTGGAGGGCCCGAAGCGCGCCCGCTTCGACTATCGTCCGGTGCACCTCAACACCCTGACGGACGAGGTCAAGTCGTTTCCCCCCAAGGCACGGACCTACTGAAGGACCGCGATGACTGAATTCCGCCTGCCGGCCAACTCGCGCATCATGAAGGGCGTCGCCCATGCCCCGCCCGCGGGGGCGCGCGAGCTGCGGCGCTTCCGTATCTACCGCTTCGATCCGGACTCGGGTGAGAACCCGCGCCTCGACACCTTCGAGCTCGATGTGGCGAGCTGCGGGCCGATGGTGCTCGATGCCCTGATCCAGCTGAAGGCCGTAAGCGACTCCTCGCTCACCTTCCGCCGCTCGTGTCGCGAAGGGATCTGCGGCTCGTGCGCGATGAACATCAACGGCGTGAACCGCCTCGCCTGCACCACGCACATGCAGGACCTCACGGGGGACATCCGCATCTATCCGCTGCCGCACCTGCCGGTGGTGAAGGATCTGGTACCCGACCTCACGAACTTCTATGCACAATACGCGTCCGTGAAGCCCTGGCTGCAGGCGCGCACCCCGGCGCCCCCGGATGCCGAGCGGCTGCAGAGCAAGGAGGACCAGGAGAACATCGATCGCCCGGCCGCGTGCATTCTGTGTGCCTGCTGCTCGACTGCCTGCCCGAGCTATTGGTGGAACAGTGAGCGCTTTCTCGGTCCCGCGGCGCTGCTCGCCGCGTACCGCTGGATCATCGACAGCCGCGACGAGGCTAGCGGCGAGCGGCTCGACGAGCTCGAGGACCCCTTCCGTCTCTACCGCTGCCACACCATCATGAACTGCACCGACGTATGCCCGAAGGACCTGAACCCGGCGCGCGCGATCGCCGAAATCAAGAAGATGCTGGTGCACCGCCAGAGCTGACCCCGGGGGTCACGTACGGCGACGCCCTGCCGAGCCCCGGTTCAGGGTCCGCGCTCGAAGCCCACGATCGGCAGCTCCTGTGGCGTTGCCGCCGCGGCATGAAGGAGCTCGATCTGCTGCTTGAGCCGTATGCCCGTGAAGTGCTGCAGGGCAGCTCGGCGGAGCAGCGCACGGGGCTTGCGGAGCTGCTCGACCTTCCCGATCCGTTGCTCGCGGGTTACCTGCTGGGCGATGACGTGCCCGCCGCCGCCCACCTGGCGCAACATGTCAGCCGTATTAAGGCATTATGTCGTCGGGGGGCTCAGGCGGCGTTATCCTGCCGGTAGGATCCGGGCCATCCCAAATGCTGAACTTTTACAAGAGGTCACAGTCTATCGACGGCACAGCGCGGCGGCCTTCTGTACGGGAGTAGAGGGCGCGCATGAGCGCTGATGCGAGTGATCTGAGTCTGGTTCGCCGCGTGCAGCGCGGAGACAAGGGGGCGTTCGATGCGCTGGTGCTCAAGTACCAGCACAAACTCGTCAAGCTGGTCATGCGTTACGTGCGCAACCCGGCGGAGGCCGAGGACATTGCACAGGAAGCCTTCATCAAAGCATACCGGGCCCTGCCGCAGTTTCGCGGTGACAGCGCTTTCTACACCTGGCTGTACCGCATAGCGATCAATACCGCCAAGAACGCCGTGGTATCGCGTGACCGCAGTCCCATCGACTATGAGCTTGACCGCATCGGTGACGAGTCCTACGACATGCAGGGCCGCATGAAGGATTCCGAAACCCCCGAGGGACTCGTGCTGACGGACGAGATCCGCTCGACGGTCAATGCCGCTATCGATGCCCTGCCCGAGGATCTGCGCACCGCGATCGTGCTGCGTGAGCTCGAGGGGCTTTCTTACGAGGAGATCGCCGCCGCCATGGACTGCCCGGTGGGCACCGTGCGGTCACGTATCTTCAGGGCGCGCGAGGCCATCGACCGCCGCTTGCGGGAGGTGTTCGAAGGCGGCCTCGGACGCGCGGAGGAGCTCGGATGAACGAAGAACTCGATAGTCAATTGTCAGCCATGTTCGACGACGAGCTGCCGACGGCGGAATGCGAGCTGCTGGCGCGACGGC
>Ga0187778_10002828_pt1 | contig 11767 bp, 12 predicted proteins | sample 1015_Q2_SP5_20_M_FD_132418 | JGI IMG/M metagenome (GOLD analysis project Ga0187778, IMG submission 132418) | Tropical peat soil microbial communities from peatlands in Department of Meta, Colombia - 1015_Q2_SP5_20_MG | ecosystem: Environmental > Terrestrial > Soil > Wetlands > Peat | place...
CCTAATGTGGGGCAAAGGAGTTCGAACTGATGACACGGAGGTATTCAACGAGTTTTCTGCAGCCCGAGGCGGCATGCATCGTATTAGGGGCCTCGACATGACACCGATTCTTGCGGACCTCCTGGGCAAAAGAAAGAAATATGGAGCGTGAGCTTCCGTTCTTTACGCAGGCAGGCTACGAAAGATATGCATCGTAAAAGCGAAATTGGCAGTCTCACGGATAAATCGTTCCGAAGTGCCAACGAGCACGCCCACGAAAACTCAAAAAGAGACGGTCGCGCCAAAATGAAGGGTCGGCCGCAAGAGGCGGACATGTGAACCGGTGATCAAAATGCCAATCCACCCAATAGAGTATCGCTACGGTACAACCGAGATGAAAGAGATATGGAGCGAGCAGAAAAAGCTCCAGTATCTATTACGTGTGGAAGTAGCGCTGGCGAAAGCAGAGGCTGAGTTGGGTTTCATACCAAAGAATGCCGCTAAGCGAATAGAACGTGCGGCGACAAAAGTCACCTTAAGTCGAGTCAGGGAGATTGAAAAAGAGATTCATCACGATATCATGGCAGTAACGAAAGCCGTTTCAGAACAGATCAGTGCAGACGCCGATTATGTCCACTACGGCGCAACGTCAAGTGATATCACCGATACGTCGCTCGCTCTACAGTTACAAGATTCGCTGAAAATCCTTCTGTCAAAACTTAGAAAACTTCTAAGCGTTCTAGTTAATCTCGCGGATGATCATAAGGACCACGTTTGTGCGGCTCGGACGCACGGACAGATTGCGGTCCCAACGACTTACGGACTGCGTTTTGCAGTATGGGCGACGGAAATAGATCGCCATTTACGGCGACTTTGCGAAGCACAACCCAGGATTGAGGTGGGTCAAATCACCGGAGCAGTGGGAACGCAAGCAGCGTTCGGAACTCAAGGGCCCGAAATTCAGGCGAGAGCTTTGGAGTTGCTTGGACTGGGATCGGTTGAAGTCTCCACGCAAGTTATCCAACGAGATCGTCACGCAGAATATGTCATGATGCTAGCAAATATCGCGACCTCACTCGACAAAATATTCACAGAGATTAGGACGTTACAAAGAAGTGAAATAGACGAAGTATCTGAGGGTTTTGGCAAAACACAGATCGGATCGTCAACGATGCCACACAAGAGAAATCCCATCAAATCCGAACAGATCTGCGGCTTAGCACGCGTGGTGCGCTCTTTCGTCCTTCCGTCACTCGAAAACAACACTTTATGGGATGAACGGGATTTGACAAACTCTTCGAGCGAACGCATTACCCTTCCGGAAGCAACGATCCTGACTGATCACGTTGTAACGCTGTCTGTGAACGTCCTTGGCAATTTGCAGTTCAACGACGAGCGTATAAAGCAGAATCTCAATTTGCTGCGAGGCTTAAATATGAGCGAAGCCGTAATGATTCAGCTCGCGAAGAGAATCGGAAGGCAGCAAGCGCACGAGATTGTGCGATCAGCTGCGATGGCGGCTTATCAAAGCGGTGAAACCCTCGTAAACGCTCTACTCGCAGAACCAGTGGTGAAAGAACATCTGAGTAGAGAACAGCTTGAGTGGATGATACGCCCAGAGAACTACGTGGGCACTGCGATCCAACAAGTGGAAAACGTTGTGTCGCTCTTGAGGCAAGACGCGTGTCAGGAATAGTCGGAGCAGTCGGCCTACACGCTTCCCAAGTAGCAGATGAGATGCGCAAAGCGCTTCGACATAGGGGCGTTGCCCGTAGCCAAGTAACTGGCGCGCTTGCGAACGGCCTCACGTATTCTATGATGGAGCTGAATCAAGCAAAAAATAGTAGCATCTCATACACGGCTAGCACATCCGCAGGCGTAATGGACCGTTTTCACACAGGCTACGCTCAAGCGCAAGCGATTGACGCGAGATTTATCGCTTTGCAACGGGACGATATAGGATCGCGCCCTTTGTTCTACGGTATAGACGATACCGCCACGCACTGTGCTTTCGCATCTGAACGCAAGGCGCTCTGGGCTGTCGGAATCGAACACGCGCTTCGAGTTGATCCACGAATTATTGTGATCGTCGATCAACACCTACACATCGCCACCCACGCAAAAAACCGTCTTGAGTCATGTCAGGAGTCTTACAACGACGAACGACACGTCGCGAATGAGCTTCTCAAATTGCTGAAGATAGTGACGGACGAACTTGCACAAGGGCAAATGGCCGTCGCATTTTCGGGAGGGCTTGATAGTTCACTGCTCTGCAGTCTCTCGACAAACGTCCCCGCCAAGTGCCACTATACAACGGGGTTAATCGACTCGTTCGACATCAGGAGCGCAAGGCACGCTGCTCGTATGATGCAAATAGAGCTTGAAGCCATCGAGCTTACTCTCAGTGATGTCCAAACGCTCGTCCCGCTCGTAATGGAAGCAACGGAGAGCCGTAATCCTCTCGACATAGCCATAAGTCTACCGTTGTACGTGCTCTCCAGACGGGCAAATGCTGCCGGCTTTGCAAAGGTTCTGTCCGGACAAGGAGCGGACGAACTCTTTGCAGGGTATCGCAAATACGTAACACTTTTGTCCGTTGCGCCGGAAGCGTTGCGAGCTGCGCTTCGTGCTGACGTACTTAATATCGCAAAGGATAATCTTGAGCGAGATAATCTAGCAGCGGCGGCGAATTCAGTAGACGTAGTTCTGCCGTACTTAGATCCAAGGCTTGTCGCGTTTGGGCTTAGGATAAATTGCGCGCTGAAACTCAAGGGCGGAGTGAGTAAGTATATTCTGCGGAGAGCGGCGGAGCAAGTAATGCCGCACGAACTTGCATATAAGCAAAAAAAAGCGATGCAATACGGGACGGGAGTCGCAGGAGCACTACGCACACTTGCTCGCAATCATCTTCCATACGAGGCGGGCAAGGGTAAGCGCACCGTAGGCCGTTATTTGCAGTTGCTAGCGGAAAAGCACGACATTAAGGTGGCAGAATGATAACTAAAACAGAAGTTGAACGGATAGCAAGCTTAGCTTGCATACAACTTAACGACGAAGAGCTGAACCAGTTCACTATTCAGCTTAATTCTATTCTTGAGTATTTCGACGAACTGGCAGAAATCGAAACCGAACTCGAAGAAGAAAGACGGCCTAACGTGGTGCGACCCGACGACGTCACAAAGAGCTTGACGCAGGAAGAGGCCCTTGCAAATGCCCCGCGAGTCGAAAATGGATATTTTAGAGGTCCCCGAATATTATGAGCCATCTGGAACGAGTGGAAGAAGTGTTGAACACAATCCGGCGAAGCAACTTGAACGCCTATATCACTGTTGATCGCTCAGAAGCGCGAAAACAGGCCGAAAAAACTGATGCAGGGCAACTTGACGGGCGATTGGCGGGGGTTCCCGTGGCTATAAAGGATGCCATTTCAACCAAAGGATTGCGAACCACGTGTGCTTCGAAGATGCTCGAGCGTTACGTTCCTCCGTATGATGCGTTTGTCATCTCTAAGCTCAAACAGGAAGGCGCGGTTATCATTGGGAAAACCAATATGGATGAATTCTCTATGGGCACCTCGACCGAAACCAGTTACTTCGGTCCTTCCAGAAATCCGTGGGATATCGAGAGAGTTCCTGGCGGATCTTCTGGAGGCAGCGCCGCAGCGGTGGCAGCCCATGAAGCAGATCTTGCGCTAGGTTCTGACACAGGAGGTTCGATTCGCTGTCCAGCCTCTTTTTGCGGGGTGGTAGGACTAAAACCGACATATGGCCGAGTGTCACGCTCGGGATTGGTGTCGTATGGCAACTCATTAGAACAAATAGGGCCACTTGCGCGCACTGTGAGAGGGTGCGCTTTGCTTTTTGAGATCATTGCGGGCCACGATCCCGGCGACAGCACTTCAGTTAATGTAGCTGTGCCGGACTGCACTGCTTCACTTGAAAACGAAATATCTGGCTTGAAGGTTGGCATACCCTTGGATTTCTTTGGTGAAGGGGTCGATCCCGAGGTGCAAACGGCAACCTGGAACGCGATCCAGACCCTTGAAGACCTAGGGGTAAGCGCGGAGGAGATGTCTCTGCCCAACTTGCAGTATGCGCTTGCTGCCTATTATGTGCAAGCCATGTCAGAAGCGTCCTCCAACCTCGCTAGGTATTGCGGAATCATCTACGGACACAGGATTCAAAGGGACCGCGATTGGCATACGACGTTCTCTGAAAACAGGGCGATCGGCTTCGGTAAAGAAGTCAAAAGGCGGATATTACTCGGAACGTATGCGCTGTCTGCTGGTTATTACGACAAGTACTATATCAAAGCGCTCAAAGCACGTGAGTTAATACGAAGAGACTTTAAGAGAGCGTTCAAGCAATATGACGCCCTTGTTGCTCCGACAATGCCGCACACAGCATTTAAGATAGGAGAGAAGATTGAGGACCCCCTGGCGCTGTATAAGGTAGATATCAATACAGTGCCAATAAATATCGCAAATGTCCCATCGCTTTCGATTCCTTGCGGACGGAAAGGGAAGCTTCCGATCGGGATGCAGATCATCGGTGACATGTGGGCAGAATCGCGAATCTTTAACATCGCCTTTCAGTTCGAGCTTAACACGGAGTTTAGTAACGCCTAACCACTCTAGGAAGTCGCCAAGCCGCATGTCTTACTTTTTTGGTGGTAAACGGATAGCGCTCACCGTGTTCGCCAGATGCCATTCCGCGTATCTTGCATCGAGCTGATGTCGACACACCTCTAGAATGCTGGATTGGGAATCTGCGAGCGGCGCTTCACCAAATGAGGGTGTATTTTCAATCAACTATATCTATCCACAGCCGTAAACTTCCGTACGGTGTAACCATGGCTGATCCGAAAGATCTAATTCGCAAGTTTGAGTACTCCGAAAAAGTAAAGTCTGAAGTGTCAATTGCAAATCAGTTGCTTGAGCAACTTATCGGGCTAAAAGATGCTGAGTTCGAAGGCGGGAAAAAAATTACAGAAGCTTACTTGAACTCGGTGCTGATGGAGATAAAACTTGCGCAAAATGTTCTCGGTTCCAAGGTGATATTCTCAAAAACGTTGAGAAAATTGACCGAAGCGATTGGACGAATCGATCTTAACGAATACGACGAAGCACGGCAATGTTTTAGCGAAGCCTTGAATGATGTTACGACAAATTGCGCAGAATCACTGGAGGCATTAGCAAAACTAAAGCTTATGTGACGTGCAAGCAGCTGGTGTCACTTGCCATAGCGGCTAGTCTCAGCGAATTCGGTAGTTAAGTGTTGTACAATTTCTTGCTGGCACGTTTGAGCGCTTTTATTTGTTTGTCGTGACGCTCGGCTATATCGGCCGATCGCGGTAAGCTTGATCTGATAGCAGCTGATGCTGGAGCGTGTGTGCGAGGTTCCATGACGTGAGTAAAGATGTCTAGGTACTTGTGAGCTATTTTATCCCACGTGATCGACCGTCCGTAGGCATACACATTGCGACTGACCCTATTTCTGAGATCATCGTCCTGTATCAGCAGATTAAGTTTCTGCGCGATATCCTCGGAGTCACCAAAGTCCACGAATATCCCCCGCCCATTGGACAGCGCTTCAGCGGCGTGCGCAAACCCGGTTGCGACGATGCTCTTGCCGCACCCGATGGCTTGAGACAGTACACCGCTAGATATCTGGTCGGCCTTCATGTTTGCTACCGCACAGACATCCGTGGCTAAAAAGTGTCGTATCATGTCTCTGTTTGGCAGATATCGATTAACAAATAGCACGTTTCGCTCTAGACCGAGCCCATTCACCAGGCCCTCGAGCTTTTCTTTGTATTCTGTTCTTAAGCGTTGATCCAATCCAGGATGGGGCTCGCCCACGATCATGTATAGTATCTGTTTGTCAGGATTGCGCGCAATGACCGCTGGTAGTGCTTCAAGCACGTATTCGATTCCCTTATCAGGATTTATCAATCCGTAGCTACCTATCACGAACTTTCCAGATAAGCCTAAATGACGTTTAGCCCATCCCGTGTCGACAAAAGGCACATCAGGCACGCCGTGAGGCACGATAGTCAGCTTGCGTTTGTCCAGCCCAAAAGTATCTCGCAATATATCAATCCCGGCTCTTGCTGAGACCGTAATTCTGTCAGATAGCTCGTATATTTCCTTTACAACTTTTTTCATTCCCGCGGGGGGATTTGGCAAAACCGTGTGGAATGTAGTGACAACTGGCTTTCGGACGCTTTCCATAAATTCCAATATGTAGTCTCCAAAATCGCCCTTATAAAGTCCGAACTCGTGCTGGATGTTTACGACATCGATTTTTGACTCGTTGATTTTCCTTGCCGTCGCGACGTAGCTCGCAGGATTACAGTCTTTAATGATGCTGAAAGTTTTTGAGATAAATCGCCGGTTATGTATCCGCTCGCTTTTGCTGCGCTGCGCGATGGTAGGTAGCAAGGCATTGCTCAAGAATAGTTTTTCGCATTCCTGCATGACGCTGACATTCCATATTGTCTCTTTTGAGACCGCAGAAATAGTACTCGTCAGGTCATGAGTAAAAGTAGCAATACCGCATTCCCGGGGAGGAAAAGAGCTTAGGAAGTTCGCTTTTAGCGTACGTTTGGGACTTAATATTGAATCATCTCCTGGGCATACATATTATACCGGCGGAAATTTATGCTTAATGAATTCAAAACGCGATTTTTGTTTCATTCTTCGCGCTATGCGCAACCACAATACTGGGTCTAATCTATTAATGTCGCTTATGCTATATTAAGCCTGCGCGAATAAAAGTGCAATTACGGCTCGTAGTAAGGTTTTGTAGCAAGACCGATAACAATTAATAGAATCCGTGCAAATGTACGGCGGTGATATCTTATGGTCGAACAGAAGAAGAAAAAAGAATACACGTTTGAAAAGGACATTAAGACGGGCAACGTAAATGCGCCCGACACTGATACTTATCACGCAAACTACACGCACGAAGAAGACATGGAAAAGATCAAAAAGCTTGAAGTGTGTGACCTCGGTCCAGACGAGGAGGGGATCTGTGCGCCAGAAGAGAAGAAACCCGAACACGTCTTTGTCTCTGAAGATAAGAAAAAGAAGGAAAAGCTGAGCTGATTCTGTCCGCAACTAACGAAAATCCCCGATGCAGAGTCTTTTTGGGTGTTAAGCCAACAAGGTTGTCTTCGTTGATCCGCGCGCCTACATTCCCACACGGCTTGCGAACGTCAAAAAACCCAGTGAGCGAACCGAAAATCTGATTCATCGCTTCCTGCTTCTTCTTAAAAGATTTTTTATAGATTGAACGTAGAGTTGAAGAAGATGAAGGCATGGCTTATCGGTATCAAAGGCGCCGTCGCGACGACCATGCTCGTGGGGATTCTCGCCATAAAGCGCGGCCTGAGTTCGCCGAGAGGTATACCTACTGAAGACGAGAATCTGTCGAAGCTGAACCTTGCCAAATTAGATGACATGTCTTTTGGGGGGCACGATGTCAGAGATACGCCGTTGTACGACGCGGCCCACTTGAACGTTAGTGAGAACCGCACGTTCGACACTGCGCAGCTTTCACAGCTGAGATCAGAGATAGAATCCATCCCCGTGGCCTGCGGCATCCTAAACAATTGCGGAGAGGCTATTTCTGCGCTGTGCAACAATGAGAGACTAACCTTAAGAGAAGCGACGAATCAAGTCTCGAGTGATCTCAGACAATTCGCTGGACACGATGATTGTGTAGTCGTCAACTTAGCCTCCACTGAACCCTACTTCCCCCCGCACGCAGAGTATACAACGCTTGAGCGGTTTGAAGCGGCTATTGACTCTAACTCAAAAAGGATTCCGGCGAGCGCGATCTACGCGTATTGTGCCATCAAGAATGGGATGCCATACATAAATTTCACACCATCAATGGGCAACGATATCCCTGCACTGCGGCAGCTCGCAGAGGATCTTCAGGTTCCGCATTGTGGGAAAGACGGAAAGACAGGAGAGACGCTCGTAAAAACGGCATTAGTTCCCATGTTCAAGTACCGTCACTTGACAATTGACGGATGGTACGGAAGCAACATACTTGGAAATCTCGATGGCAAAATATTAAGACATTCTGATAACAAGCAGTCAAAGCTCAACACGAAGACGAGCGTCGTTCCAAAGATGCTTGGGTACAAACCGCACGGCGGGAGTCGCATCGACTACTTTCCCCCACTTTCCGATCACAAAGTTGCGTGGGACTTTATCTCTTTTCGAGGCTTTTTAGATCATCGAATGAATATGCAGTTTACGTGGCAAGGATGCGATAGTGTGCTCGCAGCTCCACTCGTTATCGATTTAATCAGATTCATGGAACTTGCAAAACGAAGAAACATCGGGGGGATCGTTGAAGAACTCGCGCTGTATTTCAAGCATCCTCTCGGCACTAATGTGCTAGATCTTTTCTCGCAGCACGAATTACTCAACCAATGGATAGCGCTTCTCTAGATACGCGTTTCAGATCACCAGCCGCCGCGTTTATGCTCATTATATACGCCTCGATTAACTAGCCTAGCGGGAAAAAAGCACAAATCGTGCATCTCCGTTTGCAACGATTTATAAACTTTGAAGTGAATTATTCTCTTAGATCATTATGTCGCCCGATGACCTCGATGACAGCCAAGCTGATGAAAACGAGCAACCAAAAGACTCGCTGCTTGATGAAAAAAATGCCATTAAACGCGTTAAACCCAAGGATCAAGGAATCATTTTAGCAGAAGATCAAGAAGAAGGCAAGGAAGTTTATGACGGTTCGCTAGAGCAAAAAATAGAAGAAGCGCAAGAGCACGATGATTTGACTGTCGAGGAAGTTGATCACGATTCTTGGGGAGAAGAGCCTGATTACGGTTATCAATACGACAAAGAAACAGTGGAAAACGAGCTAGCCGCAGGCGAAGGGGTTTACACTCCTGAAGGGAGGGAGGAACTAGCTGAAGACGACGAACTCACTGCCGAGGAGGCCTTTTATATGGAGGGGCGTGACAGGGTCTTCAAAAAGAAGAGGGAGGGCTATACTGATAACCCAGAAATGCAGGAGCAATGGAAGGACGACTAGCGTCCGCAAAAATTGGCGTGAGCCGTTGCTTCAAAGCTCCCTCGTTCTGTTCTAATCGGATGCAGATCCCACGTATACGCTTTAAGATTCGGCGTAGCTAGTAGCGCTGGCCGTGTTCCCGTTAAGCTCTTTATTCAGGTATTTCTCGTAACCCGCTAAGTCTAGCAGTCCGTGACCGCTGAGGTTAAAGACAATCACTTTTGCCTCTCCTGTCCGTTTGCATTTCACCGCTTCATCTATCGCGGCCCTGATTGCGTGGCTTGATTCTGGAGCAGGACAAATGCCTTCCGTCTTGGTGAAGAGCGCGCCCGCATCAAAGGTTTGCAGCTGTTCATATGCGACGGCGTCTATATATCCAAGATTCTTCAAGAGACTCAAGCTCTGTGCGTCTCCGTGATATCGCAGTCCTCCTGCGTGAATAGGCGATGGAATGAAATCGTGTCCTAGCGTGTACATTTTCATCAAAGGGGTGAAGCCAGCGACGTCGCCAAGATCGTATTTGTACTCTCCTTTCGTCAGCGTCGGACAACTTGTGGGTTCAGCAGCGATGAATTGTGTTCCATTTCCATTTCTGATATGCTCTCCCAACAACGGATATCCAAACCCAGAAAAATTGGACCCGCCACCGACGCAGCCAATCATCATATCGGCGTTCACATCTGCTTTGCTTAGCTGCGCGACGGTTTCCTGCCCGACGATGGTTTGATGAAGCAGTACGTGTTCGAGTACTGATCCAAGCGAGTATTTGGTCTTGGGTGACAAAAGGCTTGTTTCGACCGCTTCGCTTATAGCAAGTCCAAGAGAACCCGGATGATCAGGTACTTCTGCAAGAATAGTTTTACCACTGTTAGTCGCGGTTGACGGAGATGGGATGACTTCGGCACCATAGAGGCGCATTAAGGTTTTTCTTGACGGCTTCTGATCGTAACTCACGCGAACCATGAAGACCTTACACTTTAGGTCAAACATGGCGCATCCGAGCGCGAGCGCCGATCCCCATTGTCCCGCGCCAGTCTCCGTGACAAGACCCTCGTTGCCATCAATCTTGTTGTAATAGGCCTGGGCAATTGCAGTGTTTGGCTTGTGGGAGCCTGCAAATGACACGTCTTCGCGTTTGAAGTAGATTTGTGCAGGCGTCTTCAAGTAGCTTTCCAGCCTCTTGGCTCGGTAGAGCGGCGTAGGCCGGCCGACTCTGAAATAGGCTTCCAAAACCTCTTCCGGTATATCGATGTAGCGTTTGCGAGATATCTCCTGCTTTATTAACGAGCTAGAGAAAATTGGCAGCAGATCTTCTGGTTTCACTGGTTCGTTAGTTTTTGGATTCAGCGGCGGTGGCAAATTCTCCGGGAGATCAGCTTGGATATTGTACCACTTCTTAGGCATCTCATCTTCATCTAGGAGTATCTTTACGTCGGTCATGTTTATCAAAGCGTACTTTTCGGTACTTTAAAGCGACTTTTTTTACTTCAATGTGTGGATATCTATTTAAGCTTAACGAAACCGCGAGATTACAGGACCGATCATCCTCATTGCCTGGTAGCTAGCGTTTTCCGATATATAAATATAAGAACTTACGTGATGTAATCACGTTCATGTATAAGGATCGTGTACAGGCGGGAAAGGTACTTGCTGGCTTATTAGGGCGATTCGAGGGCCAAGAGACAGTCGTTTTGGCGATTCCGCGCGGCGGGATTCAAGTCGCGTTTCCGGTAGCGGTGCGCCTGCGGGCCCTGCTGGACTTAGTTATTCCCCGAAAACTTCCCATTCCGAGTAACGTTGAGGCCGGATTTGGAGCCATCACAGCCGATGGATCTAGAGTGCTAAATGATGATCTTATTGTCTATTTGGGGTTAACAGATGCGGAAATAGAAGAAATCAGCGCGCGCGTTCTCGAAGAGGTGAAGCGAAGAGAAGAGAGGTACAGGAAGGGGAGACCTTTCCCCGACCTTTCAGACAAAGTCGTGGTTATCATCGACGATGGATTGGCAACGGGGTATACCGCTCTCAGTGCCATCAAATATGTAAAGGCGCGGTCGCCTAAGAAGGTACTCCTAGCCGTTCCCGTGGCGTCACGTAGTGCTGAGATGCTCGTTAAGTCTGAAGTTGACGAGTATATCTGTCCCTTGACTAGCGACACGCCCTGGTTCGCGGTAGCGAACTTTTATGAGCGCTTCTATGATTTGACTGACGAAGAAGTGCTTCAATGCATCAAGAAGTACGAGCTTGTGGCCGAGGAATGGTAACTAATCTTGCATGCGTCTAATAATAACAGTGGCCCCTCGCAGTTCTATGACATCGACCGGCATCCCATCGACCAAGGGTTCTTTCTTGATCAAGAAGTCTGAAGGAGCTAGCCTGTGTTCATCGATTATTACGACGCCTTTTTCGATTTCTCGTGCAAGTTCGCTCGTTGGCTTCTGGTCGATCAACCGTGCGATCTTTTTCGCTTCTGTCTTAAGGCGCGGCCCAAGTGAGGCTAAGTTTGGCGCAATTTCGGCGACGTGCTCTTGAATATGTGGCACTCCCTGATTATAGCGAACGTCTGCGTTGAGCGCGCTGTTGACATCCCTTACTCCTGAAGAGAGACAGTAAGGGCTGTACACAGATACTGCTTCAATTCTGGCGTTAAGTGCCATTCCTCGTTCTGATTTGTAGCGCCGTACGCTGCTGATGATATCTTTGACAAGTTCGCCGATTTGCTGTGCTTCGCGGAC
>Ga0187778_10002830_pt1 | contig 11761 bp, 9 predicted proteins | sample 1015_Q2_SP5_20_M_FD_132418 | JGI IMG/M metagenome (GOLD analysis project Ga0187778, IMG submission 132418) | Tropical peat soil microbial communities from peatlands in Department of Meta, Colombia - 1015_Q2_SP5_20_MG | ecosystem: Environmental > Terrestrial > Soil > Wetlands > Peat | place...
ACTGCCGCTGAGGAGGAAACGGGTGTCCCCGCCGTCGTTACCGTCACGTTCAGGCTGTTGGAGGTGCCGCCGCCCGGTGCGGGGCTGGTCACAGAAATCGAAACTTGGCCCGCAGCTGCCACGGTTCCGACTGCCGTGATCATCGTCGCGTTAGCGTAAGTCGTTTTCAACGCTTGACCGCCAAAATTCACCACCGACGTGCTCACGAATCCTGTGCCGTACAGGGTGATTTGAAACGCTCCCAGTCCCAGCGTCCCCGGTGTCACTGCGGTCAGCGTGGGCACGGGATTCCGGAAAGTGACCGTCGCGTTCGCCGACTTCGTGGTATCCGCTTGGCTGGTGGCCGTGATGGTCACGCCGGTCAACGTGCCCAAGGCGGTGGGCGCCGTGTAATTGCCGTTTCCATCCATGCTGCCCAGAGTGTCGCTTCCATACGGCACTCCGTTCACCGCCCAGTTCACGAAGGTATTCGTCGTTCCTGTAACTGTGGCCACAAACTGCGTTTGATTTCCCGCGCCGACGACTGCGGCCGTCGGTGTAATGGAGATTTGAATGTTGGAATTCGGCTGGAGAACTTGAATGTTGATCTTTCCGGAGTTTGCCGACCCCGGGTTCGGGTTCGTCACGTAAACACTCAAAGTTCCCACCTGAGCCGTGGTGACCGTTCCCGTCGCCGTCAGCTGCGTCGACGAATCCAGCGTTGTAGCTAGCGCCGTTGCCCCTAGATAGACTGTGGCGCCTGGCGCGAATTGTTTTCCCGTCAGTGTGAGCGTGAAAGCTCCTACCGGAATGGAGAGGGGCGCGACCGCATTGAGCAGTGGTGTCGGATTGCCTAGCGTCGCTTGCGTGTTTCCGGACTTGGTACTGTCAGCCGTTTCTGTTGCGGCAATCGTAATCGTGTTGGGGTTGGGTGGAAATTCCGGCGCGGTGTATAGTCCCGTCGCGCTGATGGTGCCCAGCGTCGCGTTTCCTCCCGCTGTTCCGTTCACCGACCAGGTCAATGCGGGCTTCGAGCCGTCGCTGGTCTTTGCCGTGAATTGCTGCTGGCTCGCTCCCGCTACGTTTGGATTCGCGGGCGTCACCGTGATCGAAAACGGTGATCCCCCGCCCCCTCCCGTGCCACCACCGCCGCCACCCGCGGCACTAAACTGGGCGCAGCCACCGGCGAAAATCGCCAGCATCATCACGAGTATCAGTTCCGAGCGCTTCACGGGCCTCTCCTCCGTTCCCCGAGGAGCCGCGTTGCTTCTCTGAAACCCTTACACCCGTGGGGTGGGTTACTGGGGTGAAGTGGTTCCTGCGGCGAGACTGGTTGGAAGAGACTACGTGTGTTGACTGTTTCGCACTACTGCCCACACGTCCAGATTCAGGTCAGCTGTTCGGGATTCCTGTTACTGCAGGCTGCCTATTTTCGATTTTTCGGGACTAGTTAAACCGCACCTTGATGTCCGGCCGCTTCTCAAGGTGAACGGAATCGATAAACCGCACCTGGCGGTCGTCGAACGTCAGAATCATCGAGCTGGTGCGCACGCCTTCGCCAAAAAACCGAACGCCCTTCAGCAAGTTTCCGTCCGTCACGCCGGTACACGCAAACACCATCTTTTTGCCGGGCGCCAGATCTTCCGTGTCATAAATCCGATTTGGATCCTTCACTCCCATCTTCCCGAGTCTTTCTGCATCCTCTGGCTTGCTGATCACGAGCCGCGCCAGGATTTGCCCGTTCAGGCAGCGCAACGCCGCCGCCGTCAGCACGCCCTCCGGCGCTCCGCCTGTGCCCATCACGGCGTGCACGCCGGTTCCTACCACAGCAGCGGAAATTCCCGCCGACAAATCGCCGTCGCCAATCAGCCGAATGCGCGCGCCCGCCGCGCGAATTTCGTCAATCAATTTCTCATGCCGCACGCGGTCCAGAACAACCACTACAAGATCTTCCACGTCGCGATCCAACCGTTTTGCGATCGATTTCAGGTTGTCCGCCACCGGCGCGTCCAAATCGATGGCGCCTTTGCACGACGGCCCCACCACGATCTTCTCCATGTAGAGGTCTGGGGCATGCAACAGGCCGCCGCGCTCGCTGGCCGCGAGCACTGCGATGGCGTTCGCCGCGCCCGTCGCGCAGAGATTTGTTCCCTCCAACGGATCCACCGCAATATCCACCTGGGGAAACAGCGCCTTCGGTGCGTGCGTAGCCAGGCCAACTTTTTCGCCGATATAGAGCATCGGCGCTTCGTCGCGCTCGCCTTCGCCGATCACGATCGTCCCGTCCATCTCGACAGAATCCATCGTCTTGCGCATGGCTTCCACGGCGACTTCATCGGCTTTATGGCGGTCGCCGAAGCCCATCGTGCGTGCCGCCGCAATCGCCGCGTTCTCCACCACCCGCAAAAAATCCAGGCTGAGTTGTTCTTCCATGAGTGCTCTCTCCGAGTTGTCCCGTAGGATTTGCTGTGTCGCTTAAAGCCCCACCCCTGGGACCGGCCCTGACGGGTTCGGGGCGGCGCTAATCATAGGCCAAACGCCCCATCTTCGTCGACACGACGGGCGCGGCAGAGCACTACAGCTAGGCTCGGTTCGTCAGAACTGTGTATTCGAAGAGTTTTGCGTCGCGCGGTCCGCGGACTAATGCGTCCGGCTGGCGATCTAGGACGAAGTGTGCTGCGAAATACTCAAGACGTTTCCATCCGGGTCTTTGAACCAGGCGATCCTGTCGCCATTCGGGGTCGTCCAGATTCCGAGTTCCCGGTCCTGGGCGAAAGGGTACTTTTCTGTTGACACTCCTCTTTCCTTCAGCCACCTTGCCGCTGCGGTGGCGTCCCCCACTTCCCAGCCGAGGATCGTGCCTTGCACGGGAGTGAAGTTCGGCAGCTTCACAATGCGAACCATGTGCCCGCCCACTCTCATCACCAGCGCATATTGATCCAGGCTTACAAACTGAAATCCCAGTTTTCCTTCGTAAAATGCGCGCGCTTTGTCGTAATCTTTGGTTGGAATAAATCCGATCATCTTTCCTGAAGCAAGCATAGAATGCCTCCACTGGGGTTTCTTCCTACTCTGGAAAATAGCACTTGCGGTCTTTTCTTTCTCTCGCTATCGTGACAAGAAATGTCGCATAAGTGCCACAGCATCTTGCGCGCGCGCGACGGCCGCCTCCTCGCTCAGGTCGCAAGCGTCTCTGCCGATCTTGCCGATGGACACGTCATCCGCGAACATTCCCACCCCGAGGATCAGTTGTTGTTTGCTTCGCAAGGCGTTATGACTCTGCGCACCAAACACGCCGTTTGGGTGGTCCCGCCCTGCGCGCCCTCTGGATTCCTGCCCATACGCCGCATTCCGTAGCAATGACCGGACTGGTTTCCTTAAGGACGCTTTACTTGCAGCCTGGGCTCGCGCGCAACTTCCGGCAAAAGTGCCTGGTCGTAAATGTCTCGCCGCTGCTCAAGGAATTGATTCTCCATGCCTGCAAGTTTCCAAAACTGAAAAGGGAACGATTGGCGCAAAGGCGCGTAATCGAGATTCTTCTCGATCAGTTGAAGGTGGCCGAATCTGTCCCATTGCAATTGCCCCACCCATCAGATTCGAGAGCTGTAAGGGTTGTGAATCATTTGTCCGAGAATCCCGCAGACTCACAGTCCCTGGAGAAATTATGCAGACAGTGCGGCGCCAGCAAGAGGACCATCCAACGCCTCTTTCTCGAGGAAACAAAAATGACTTTCGCGCGTTGGCGTCAGCAGCTTCGGCTGCTTCATGCCTTGCGGCTGCTGGCCTCCGGAGAAAAAGTGACCGTTGCGGCTTTGGAATCGGGATATGACAGCGCCAGCGCCTTTATTTCCATGTTTCGCAAACAGCTTGGCTCTACGCCCAAACGCTACTTGGCCGCTGGATTCGGCCGCCGCCATCCTGCGCACGGCTGAATCTCTGAGGTTTCTTCGCTTATACGCTGTATAATCCCCGGCGGATTTTATTGCCCTGAGGTGCCACATGATTCGAATCCTTTCTGGATTCTTTCTCTCGCTCTGTTTGCTTGCTTCTTCCAGCCTTGGTCAATCCAAATCCTGCACGGTTACCGATCACGCGGAGTACACCAAGAAAATCAAGGAGTTCACGACGGAATCTTTCTTCAGCACGGAACTCGTCGACCACCTCCCTCTCAGTTCTTGCGTCCCTCCGCCCGATGCCTTTCTGCACCACATTGTCGGCGCGCCGGATGTCCTCGATTACACAAAGGACATCAACGCCTACTTCCGGCTGCTCGCCAGCAAGAGTCCGCGCGTGAAAGTCTGGAGCATCGGCTCTTCCGAAGAAGGCCGCGAAATGCTCGTCGCCGCCGTCTCGGACGAAGCAAACCTAGCTAAGCTCGATCGCTTCAAAGAAATCACCGCGCGCCTCGCCGATCCTCGCGGCCTCTCCGACGCCGAAGCGCAAAAGCTCATCGCCGAGGGCAAGCCCATGTATTGGGCTGACGGCAGCATCCATTCGCCGGAAACCGGCGCTCCGGAAATGCTGATGGAGCTCGCGTATCGCCTTGCCGTCGAAGACACGCCCTTCATCCAAAACATTCGCAAAGACTCCATCGTTCTCATCACTCCGATCGTGGAAGTCGATGGCCACGATCGTATGGTCGATATCTACTTGCAGCACAAAAAGCATCCCGACCAGCCGCCCTACCCGCTCATCTGGTGGGGCCACTACGTCGCGCACGACAACAACCGCGACAATCTCGGCGTCACCCTGGCGCTTTCGCGCAACATGCTCAAGACCTATCTCGATTGGCATCCTACCGTAATGCACGACCTCCACGAATCCGTTCCCTATCTCTACATCATGACCGGCACGGGTCCGTACAATGCCTGGCTCGACCCCATCGTTATCAGCGAGTGGCAGGAGATGGCCTACCATGAAATTGAGGAGATGACGAAGCGCGGGGTCATTGGTGTCTGGACCCACGGTTTCTACGATGGGTGGGCACCGAACTACCTGCTTTCCATCGCCAACAACCACAACTCGATTGGCCGCTTCTATGAGACGTTTGGCAATGGCGGCGCCGACACGCGCGTGCGCACGCTTCGCCCGCCCGACACCAGCCGCGAATGGTACCGCCCCAATCCTCCGCTTCCGAAAGTCAAATGGTCCGCCCGCGACAATACCAACATGCAGGAGAGCGCAATTCTCTTTGGCATGAACAACGTGGCTTCAAACGGCCAGAAGTTTCTCAACAATTTCTATTTGAAGAGCAAGCGCGCCGTCGCAAAAGCGCGTATGGAAGGCCCCGCCGCCTGGGTTTTTCCGGCCGATGATCCTCGCCCGGCGGAGCAAGCCAGCTTGCTGGGTCTGTTTCAGCTTCAAGGGATCGAGGTGCAGCGCACCGAAAAAGAAATTCGCATCCCTGCCTCCGATTCCGCGCGCGACGCAGACGCTCGCAAAGAAAAATCCGCGGAGAAGCCGCGAGAGAAACCCGACGCTGACGCCAAAACAAAAGAGGAAAAAGAGCCCGCAGAAACCGTCATTCCTGCGGGCAGCTATGTTGTCCGCATGGATCAGCCGTACAGCCGGCTCGCCGACATGGTCCTCGACACACAGTATTACAGCCCGCGCGATCCCCGCTCCTACGATGACACCGGCTGGACGCTGGGCGCTCTGCGCAACGTGAAAACGACACGCGTCACCGATGTTTCCATTCTCGACGCGCCGATGCACAAGGTCGCGAAGGTCGAAGTGCCGGGAGGCATCGACGGCCAAGGAAAAATCTTCCTCATCCGGCACAACACGGACAACACGCTCGCGACTCTGCGTTTCCGCCTCGCCTCCGTTGCGATGGAGGCCGCCGAAGATTCCTTCGAAGCGGACGGCGTCAAATTTGGCGCCGGCACGTTTATCGTCCGCAACGCCGACCGCGCGGGGCTCGAAAAAAACGCTGCGGAACTTGGCATTCGCGTTCATGCGACAAACACAGCGCTCACGGTCGCCACCCATCTCGTCTCGGCTCCGCGTATCGCCATCGCGCACAACTGGCAGAACACGCAGAACGATGGCTGGTTCCGCATCGCGTTCGAAGAATTGAAAATCCCCTACACTTATGTTGCGGACACCTGGCTTCGGGAAACTCCCAATCTCCGCGAAAAATTTGACGTGCTCATCCTGCCACCGATGGGCGGAGGTGGCCCTGCCGGACTCAGCTCCATCCTTCGCGGCCAGCCGATGCGCGGCAGCCCGCGCCCCTGGCAGAACACCGCCGACACTCCTAATTTCGTCGCTCCTGGGTTGGATTCGACCTGGGACATCCGTGGCGGCCTCGGCTATGAAGGCCTCGCCAATCTTGAACGTTTCGTTAGCGAGGGCGGCCTGCTCCTCGCCGTGCAAACCAGCGCTTCACTTCCCGTTGCCGGCGGTATGACCGAGATGGTCAATGTTTCCGACGCTCGCACCATGCAGGCGCCCGGAAGCGTGGTTCTCTCCACCGTCGATGACAAGAAAAGCCCCATCACTTATGGCTACGACGACAAGCTTTACGTTTATTTCCGGCAAGGCCCGGTCATCACCATTGGCGGCAATTTCGGCTTCTTTGGGCCGCCAGAGGAAGGCCCGGGCGGCGGTGGACGCTCCAGCGGCCGTGGCACAGCCACGGATCCCGACGTGATTCAGGCGCGCCCCTACATGCCCCCGGAAAAACCAGTCAAGCGCACTCCCCACGAGCAGGAGCTTTACGTCCCCGAAGACCTCGCCGAATTTGCCCGGTGGGTGAATCCTCCGCCGGACCAGCAGCCGCGCGTCGTTCTGCGCTTCGCCGCGGAAAAAGAGCTACTCCTCAGCGGCATGATCACCGGCGCCAATGAAATTGCGGAGAAGCCCGCCGTCGTCGACGTTCCCCACGGGAAAGGCCACGTCGTGCTTTTCGCGAACAATCCGATGTGGCGCGCCGAAACACAGGGCAGCTACTTCCTCGTCTTCAATTCCATTTTGAACTTCGACCATTTGAACGCGGGCTATACTCCGCCGGCCGCGTCCGCTCCAGCCCCATCCAAAACAGCAAGCGAGGAAAAGGAATAGGGATTCGCATTCCAGAGATTTTCGTGTATCCACCCGTATGTGCTTAGGTTGGAAGCGCTGTCAACTATCTTGGCGGCCATTCCTCGCGCGCGGAACTATTCCTCTTCTTCGTTCTCACCCATCTGCATGGTCAGGTACCGCTCATAACCAAGTTCCTCGATCAAATGCATCTGCGATTCCAGCCAGTCGACGTGGCCCTCTTCATCCTTAAGCAATTGCACGAAGAGATCGCGCGAGCCATTATCCTTCTCCGCAACCGCCACCTGAATGGCGGCGTTGTAATCCTTGACCGCGCCCAGTTCGAGGTCCAGATCGCTCTGCAGCATATCTTTCACGTTCTTCCCGACGGTCAACTCCAGCGGCTTCATCGTTGGCGATCCATCCAGGAACAAGATCCGTTCCATCAGTGCCTCGGCGTGCTTCATCTCTCCAATCGACTGCATCTTGATATATTCCGAAAGTTTCTCGTAGCCCCAGTTCTCACACATCTCGGCATGCAGGAAATATTGGTTGATTGCCGTCAGTTCTTCCCGGAGCGCTTTGTTGAGTTCTTCGATTACTTTTGCCGAACCTTTCATCGTGGCGCCTCTCTTTCAGCCCGAGTGTAGCTCAGCCCAATCGGCAGCTACAAGGATCGCGAGGCAATTCAGGCTTCTAGAGCTGGAACACAAACTCGTCTGAGTCGGTCTCTCTCGGCTCGAAGTACAGATTATCGATCAACCGAGTTTTGCCAATGAACACAGCCAGCAGCACGTAGCACGCGCGGCTGATTCGCACCACCGGCTCGAACGATTCGGCGTCCACAATTTCCGCGTAGTCCACTGCGGCAAGCTTTTCTGTCCCAAGGATGCGGTGCAGAGTCGCTTGCAGGTGCAATGCGTCGCGCGCTCCTCCCGCCAACTCCTGCTTTGCGGTCAGCAGCGCGCGATACAAAATCGTAGCCGCTTTTCTCTCTTCGGGATTTAAATAAGCGTTCCTTGAAGAAAGCGCCAGACCATCCGCCTCGCGCACGATGGGGCAAACCACAATTTCGGAATCGAGATTCAAGTCGCGCGCCATCTGCGCGATGATGCGCGCCTGCTGCGCGTCCTTGCGCCCGAAGTAGGCGAAGTTCGGCTGAACGATTTGCAGCAGCTTCATCACGACGGTGGCCACGCCGCGAAAATGTCCGGGGCGCGACCGCCCCTCGAGCCGGTCGCTCAGCCCGTCCACCTGAACGTGTGTCGTAAAGTCTTTTGGGTAGATTTCTGCCGCTTCCGGCGCAAACAGTACGTCAACCCCGGCTCGTTTAAGCTTTTCGACGTCGCTTTCGAGAGTGCGCGGATATTTGGAAAAATCTTCGTTCGGGCCAAACTGCTTTGGGTTCACAAAAATCGAAGCAATCACCGGCGAGCACTGCTGTTTCGCTCGCGCAAGCAGCGAGGCATGGCCTTCATGCAGGGCGCCCATCGTCGGAACCAGCCCGACGATGCGGCTCTCCGCGCGCGCTTGCCGCGCCACCTCTTTCATCCACGCGATGGTTCGGATGATCTCCACAAGGAAGGGGAGGGAGAAAAGTTACGCGCCTGCGGCGACCGCGCGCTCCCGGTAAAAATGCATGAGGTCGGTCAAAACCGGCTGCGCCCCAAGCTGCCGCAAAAGCGTTGTGACTTGCCCGCGGTGATAGGTTCCGTGATTGACCACGTGCTGCATCGATTGCCACAGTGGGTTTTTGTACACGCCGAAGTTCAAGGTTTTGTATTCCATCACGCGCTCGAGGTCCGCTTGCGTCAATCCGCGCACAAAGCCGAGCAGCCGCGCTTCGTGTTCATTCCAGGTTTCTTGCAGACTTGCTACGTCCTTGAACTGCGCCGTGTCCGGAAGCGACACAGGCGAGCGCCCGTGAAAGCGCTCGAGCCAGAGCCACTCCGCTGCGTAAATGTGAGCCAGGGTATCGCGCACCGAACCGAAGCTCGAACCCATCGGCTTGACGAATTGCTCCGTCGTGAGTTTGGAGGCAGCGTCTATCTGGCGATGATTGGCCCAGGCATTGTAATCGTAGAGCGTGCGCATTTCTTCGGGCGTCATTTCTCCCTCCCAGACATTCAGAATCTGCTGTCGCTTGTCGTTCTCTTTTTACCAATCACCGTCGATGTTGACAGGGGCTTCTTTCTCTTCCTTCCCAGTCGGAGCTGCATGATACGACTCCGCATCCGAAGGGAACATCCCCGCTCTGACGTCCGCGCAATATTCGCGCACCGCACTGGAGATAATTTTGCCAACGTTGGCATAGCGCCGTGCGAATTTTGGCAAAGGGCTAAACGTCAATCCCAGCATGTCGTGCAGCACGAGCACCTGGCCGTCGCAGTCCGGCCCCGCGCCGATGCCAATCGTAGGAATGCGCAGGTCCGTCGTAATCTTCGCCGCGAGTTCGCGCGGCACCGCTTCGAGCACCACTGCGAACGCTCCTGAAGCTTCCACCGCTCGCGCATCGCGCAGCAATTGCTCCGCCGTGTCCGGCGTTTTTCCCTGGACGCGGTAACCGCCCAGCGCGTGCAGTGACTGCGGCGTCAGGCCGACGTGCCCCATCACGGGAATTTCCGCTTCGGTGAGCCGGGCAATCAATTCCAACCGGCGCTCGCCGCCTTCCACCTTCACCGCTTCCGCGCCGGCCTCTTTCACGAAGCGCACGGCGTTGCGCAGCGATTCGGAAGTGTCTGTGTGATAGCTGCCGAACGGCATGTCCGCAACCACCAGGGCCCGCCGTGCGCCGCGCCGCACCGCGCGGGTGTGATGCAGCATGTCTTCCAGAGTCACCGGCAGCGTGCTTTCATGTCCGAGAACGACCATGCCAAGCGAATCGCCGACAAGAATAACGTCCACACCGGCCTCATCCACGAGGCGCGCCGTTGGATAGTCGTAGGCCGTCAGACAGGTGATTTTCTGTGTTTTGGAAGGGAAACCCGCAGCCGATTTGCGCTGCAAGAGGTCGGGGACGGTGATTTTGCCGTTCCCAGGATTTGGAACAACGCTCATGCTGGCCTCCGGTGCCGCTCCCTACCTTTTCAGGTGGCCGCCAGCGGCCAACGGGATACAGCCCTGTACCTTGCAATTCGCCAAGAATAACAAAGATCGATTTGAATCACCACTTATTCTGATGCTTCCGGACGGTACTCAGATACCAGAGGGCGCCTGCGCCCGGCCTTTCCACTGCCCGCCGCGCCCGAGCCAGTAGCGCAGCGCGGAAACGCAAGTCGCGTAACCATAAAAAATGGCGGCGAAAGGAAGCGTGAGCGCCCAGAGAAAAGATTGGTTGTGGTAACGGACAGTGACGCCGAAAGATACGGACATGAGAGACGCGGCGGTAGCGGCAAGAAACCATGCGGGATCTTCGCCCTGAAAGAAGGAGATCCACGGCAAGATGTAAGCGGCGAAAAGCGCGACCAGCGTGGCGAGAAGAAGGAAGAGAGAATAACGAAGCTGCGTAAAGGCGGTGCGGGCGATGAGGTCACGAATTTCGGAGAAAGTCCCGTAGCTGCGGAGACTCACGCTGGCGCGCGTGAGCCCCATCCAGATCTTTCCTCCTGACTTTTTGATGGCGCGGGCGAGAGCGCAATCGTCGATGACTTCGTTGCGGATTGCGATGAGCCCGCCAATGCGTTCAAGCGCGGAACGGCGCAACAAAATACAGCCGCCAGCAGCTCCGGCCGTGCGCGCTTTAGGGTTGGCAATCCACTGGGGCGGATACAGCATCAGGAAAAAATACAGAAATGGCGGAATTAGCGACCGCTCGGGAAATGTCTTGGCTTGCAGCAGGACCATGAGGGAGGCGAGGTCGAGCGAATCGGTTTCCGCGCGGCAGACGAGCCGGCGGAGGGTGTCCGGCGCGTGCTCGATGTCCGCATCCGTGAACCAGAAAAAGTCCGGCGTTCTGTTTGCTGCGGCCTTGACACCCTCGTTCATAGCCCAGACCTTTCCGGTCCAGGCTTGCGGAAGTTCTGAGGCTGGGTGGACAGCAACTCTTGCCGCGGCGTCGGATCCGCTTGCAGCCTGGATTGCGTGCGCGGCAGTCGCGTCTTCGCTGTGATCGTCGACGATGATCACGGAAAATTCGCCGGGGTAGTCCTGCTTAGTAAGAGAAGTGACCGAGCGGGCGATGGTTTCGGCCTCGTTGCGCGCCGGAACGATAGCGACAACCCGGGGCCAACGATCCAGTGGCTTTGACGCGCCGGCATCTTCGCGCAGATTCCAGAAGTTTCCTCGCGCAAAAAAAAGATAAGTCCATATGGCCAGCGGAACCGTGGCGATAAGAGTTGAGGTCAAAGGCACGCGCTATTTTTAACAGAAATGGTTCTAAGTAATCAGTCTTAAGTTGTAAGTAAAGATGGAGAGCACTCGTTTGTAGAAATTGTTTCGTTTTTCGGAGAAACCCTGCAATACATTTCTGTTGAGGTTAGGCAGAGTTGAGATCCTTCGCTGCGCTCAGGATGACAGTGCTCAAGACTTATGCCAGGTCTTCCGTCCGGATGGGTAAGCGGCGGATGGGCTTGCCGGTGGCGGCGAAAATCGCGTTGCACACCGCGGGCGCAATCGGCGGCGTACCCGGCTCGCCACAACCGCCCGGCGGATCGTTGCTGGGCACGATGTGAACTTCGACCTTGGGCATTTCGTTCAGACGCAGCATGTCGTAGTCGTTGAAATTACTCTGCTCGACACGGCCTTTAGCAATCGTGATTTG